>Ga0315268_10000512_pt1 | contig 45228 bp, 37 predicted proteins | sample C1_top_MG_FD_204535 | JGI IMG/M metagenome (GOLD analysis project Ga0315268, IMG submission 204535) | Sediment microbial communities from Yellowstone Lake, YNP, Wyoming, USA - C1_top | ecosystem: Environmental > Aquatic > Freshwater > Lake > Sediment | place: USA: Wyoming | collected 2017-08-01 | reverse complement strand
CAACAACTTGGTGGTGCAGTTCCGCATCGCCCAAGATGAACCGCTCCACCCGTTGGCCGAGCCTGAAAAGCGGAATCGACTTTTTGGAGATGCGCAGCTCCCCTGAGGAGCTCTAAACAGTACATGACTCTCTCTTCTCCAGCAAGAACGCCTCTATAGCGTCAAAAACCGCCTCCCGCTCCAGATCCTGCATCATCTCGTGGCCGCTCTTCTCAAACCAGACCAGGCGCTTCTCCGGTGAGGAGACCCGGTCGTGGATGATCTGGGCGCTCTCTGGCTTGATGACCTTGTCCTGACGGGAATGGATGATCAGGATAGGCACCCGCATCTCCGGCAGCCGCCGCTCGATGAGGCGAGAGTATTCCAGGAGAGAGGCGAAAGAGCTAGTGGCGAAGCGGCGATAGTTGGTGGAGTTCTTGGCCACTTCTTTGTCCGTACAGGCATTAGCCGGGTCAATGGCCCAAAACTTGAACAGCTTGGCCAGAAGCGGCGTCAATGGCGCTAATGGATCGGCGAAGTGCAGCGCCGCGGCCACGGTAACCACACCGGCCAGCCTGTCAACGTGCTCCATGCCAAGCTGCAGCGCCACCAGCCCGCCCATGGACAGCCCCACTACCACGCTCGTCTGGACCTCTGGGGACAGATCCAGCAGCGCCTTCTCGGCGTCGGCGTACCAATCGTGCCAGGTCACGCCCACCATGTCCTCTGGCGTAGTGCAATGCCCCCGCAAGATGGGCATGCGGTAGGGGATGCCGTTGCGTTCCAGCCGGGGCACCAGGCCGTTCACCGTGTCCAGGCTGGACGTGAACCCGTGTAGCAGCAGACACCCCAGTCGCCTGTCTTGGCTCGTCATTGTAGCCTCCTTCTGGTAGATGGTTCACCGCAGAGCGCGCCGAGAGCGTAGAGATTTAAATATTTCTCGGCGTTCTCCGCGACCTCAGCGGTGGAAACCCTATCAGCGTTTATCCGCGTTTATCTGCGTCCTCTTTTCCGCCAGTGCCTGCTTAATTTTGTCCGGCGTGGCGGGCAGGTCGTACAGGCGTACGCCCACGGCATTGTAGATGGCGTTGAGGATGGCCGGCGCGGTAGGTATGGAGGTGATCTCGCCCACGCCCTTGGCCCCGTAGGGCCCCTCGGCAGCGCGATCCTCCACCAGGATCGGCACCACCTCCGGCGTCTGGCTGATACGTGGCAGCTTGTAGCGGGCCAGGGTGGCGTTCTTGATGCGCCCCTCCTCGCTCTCCACCTGCTCCAGCAGGGCGTAGCCCAGCCCCATCATCACCCCGCCCTCCAACTGCCCACGCAGGGCCAGCGGATTGATGGCCCGCCCCACGTCGTGGGCGGCGATGACCCGCAGCACCCGCACCTGGCCGGTGGCCGTGTCCACCTCCACCTCGGCGGCCTGCGTGCCATAGCCGAAGGCGAAGTGGGCGTCGCCCGGCTGCCCCAGTGGGGCGGTGCGCGGGGCGGTGTAGATGTGGGCAGCGCGCAACGGGCGGCCTTCTGCCCTGGCCAAAGCGATGGCGCGTGGCAGGTCAACGTCAACGGATGGCGCGGCTGGCGAGAAGATACGCCCATCCTGGAAGACCAGGCTGTCCGGCGATACGTCCAGCTCCTCGGCGACGGCCTGGGCCAGCGCTGCCCGCACCTGGCACGCCGCCAGGCGCACGGCGTTGCCGGTGATGAAGGTCTGCCGCGAGGCTGTGGTGGCGCCGCCGTCCAGGGTCTCCGCCGTATCACCCAGGATGACCCGGATGCGCCCGTAGGGGACGCCCAGCTCCTCGGCCACGATCTGCGCCGCCACGCCGATGACCCCCTGCCCTATCTCCGCCGCCCCGGCGCGCACAATCGCCGAACCGTCGTCCAGCAGTTCCACGTCCGCCCCGGCGCTATCGGCCACACCCCCGCCCAGGCCGACGTTCTTGTAGCAGCAGGCCACGCCAATCCCCCGCCGCCAGGTGCCCGTAGTGACGACTTCAGTCGTCGGCTGCGGACACGGCTGGGCTTCCAAACGACTGAAGTCGTTACTACGAGCGCCGGCCTCCCGTAGGGCCGCGGCGACACGGTCAATCGTCTCTACCAAACCCACACTCTCACGCAGCACCTGGCCGGTGGCCGTGGTCGAGCCGACGCGCAGGGCGTTGCGACGGCGCAGCTCCAGCGGGTCAATCCCCAGACGCTCGGCCAGGATGTCCATTTGGGTTTCCATGGCAAAGCACACCTGCGGCACGCCGAAGCCACGCATCGCCCCGGCGGGGGTGTTGTTGGTGTAAGCGGCGTAGCAATCCACCCAGACGTTCGGCACCTCGTACGGGCCGGCGGCGTGGGTAGCGGAGCGGGTCATCACGTGCTCGCCCAGGCTGGCGTAAGCCCCTGTATCGCCCCAGATGGTGACCTGCACGGCGGTGAGCCGGCCATCGCCGGTAGCGCCGATTTTCAGACGAATGGTGGTGGCGTGGCGCTTGGGATGGGCGACGATGGACTCTTCCCGCGAGTACACCAGCTTGACCGGGCGCTGCGTGGCCTGCGCCAGCAGAGCGACGTGAATCTGCACAGAGATGTCCTCTTTGCCCCCGAAGGCCCCGCCCACTGGCGTGTGCACGATGCGCACCTTCTCCAGGGGCAGAGCCAGCGCCGCCGCCACCTGCTTGCGGTCGCCGAAGGGAATCTGCGAGCCGACGTAGACGGTGACGTTACCGTCGCCGTCCACGGTGGCCACGCCAGCTTCCGGTTCGAGAAAGGCGTGGTCAATGGCCGGGGTGTGGTACTCGTTTTCAATGACCACGTCGGCCTGGGCGAAGCCGGTGGCCACGTCGCCCTTGCGCACCGGGATGTGCTTGAGCAGATTGCCGCCACTGTGGATTTCCGGCGCATCTGGAGCCAGCGCCTCTTGTGCTGTGAACACGCCAGGCAGCGGCTCGTAGGCCACCTCGATGAGCTCCAGGGCCTGGCGGGCGATCTCCGCCGTCTCCGCGGCCACGATGGCCACGGCATCGCCCAGGTAGCGCACCTTGTCGTAAGCTAGGACAGGCCAGTCGGGGCGAGAGACGCCGTGGTTTTTGGCCCCGGGCACGTCAGCGGCGGTGAGCACAGCTACGACGCCGGGCAGGACCTTGGCCTGCGCCGTGTCCACCCTCAGTACACGAGCGTGGGGGTAGCGGCTGCGCAGCACGGCGGCGTGGAGCATAGTGGGGAACTCCAGGTCGCCGGCGTACTGCGCCGCGCCGGTGACCTTGGCCACGGCGTCCGGGCGGGGAAGGGAACGACCAATAGTTCCACGTTCCATGTTCCATGTTCCATGTTCTATACCCACTTGTAACCCGGAACTTGGAACTTGAAACCTGGAACTTGGAACGTCCTGAATGGCGGCGATGACACTGCTGTATCCCGTACACCGGCAAAGGTTAGGCTCCAGGGCGGCGATGATCTCCTCCCGCGTGGGCTGGGGGTGGCGATCCAGTAGAGCCTTGGCGGCCATGATCAGGCCGGGCGTGCAGTAGCCGCACTGCACTGCGCCGTGGTCAACGAACGCCTGCTGGAGGGGATGCAGGCCACCCTCGGCGGGAGCCAGCCCCTCGATGGTCTGTATCGCCTTGCCGTCAGCGCGGCGTGCCAGATAGATGCACGCCCGCTCCGCCTTCCCGTCCACGAGGACGGTACAGGCCCCACAATGCCCGGTGCTGCAGCCGTTCTTCGTGCCCGTCAGGTGCAACTGCTCACGTAGCACGCTGAGCAGCGTGGTGCGCGGGGCCACCTCTACCTGGTAGCGCACGCCGTTGACAAAAAGGGTGATGAGTTGAGTAGACATAAACTGCCTCAAGATCAGCCTGGCTCTGGTCTAGAGACCTCAATCCTCCGCGAGCAAGGCGATAGCTATTAGGTGCTGTTAGGTGCGACGCACCTCGGAGGTGCGTCGCACCTAAAATCCACCTAAAGTCCTCACTCCTCCTCCACGATGTGATAGCTATTGGTGATCTGCACACTTGGCCGCAAAGAGGCGGTCACAGAGCAGTACTTGCTATCGGACAGCTCTATAGAGCGTTCCACGGCTTGGGGATCCAAACCTCGCCCGCGTACCAAATACTCCAGGTGGATCTTCGTGTAGCGCTTGGGCCAGTCGGTGGCTTCCTCACCGCTCAGGTTGATCTCCAGGCCGGTTACCTTTTGCCGCTTCTTCTTCAGGATGGAGATCACGTCCATGGCTGTGCAGCCGCCCAGGGCCACCAGCAGCAACTCCATGGGCCGCGCCCCTGTACCACGACCACCCCCCTCGGCGCTGGCGTCCAGCACGATGCCGTGCTTGGAGTCTCCACCCTCGCCGACAAATTGCATACCGTTGACCCAGGTAACCTTAGCCTCTTTCATCGTTCCCCCTGCCAGTAATTCTATGGATTATGCCCGGACGGAACCGCCGTCTCGTTGTGGGCTGGCGGGAATATTATACACCACTCCCTACGCCTTAGCAAGACCTGCTTGGTTGCCTTGCCTTCTTGCTTAGCGCATTCTGTCCAATAGCAGAGCTTTGAATCTGGCCGCATCTATGGCCAGGCAGACCTCAATGTTCGGCTCCTGGCGCAGCACACCGAAGCGGTCCACCACAGTCTCCCCGCGCGTCAGTTCGCTGGTCGTCTCCACGTCCACGTACTTCTTCTCAGCGTGGGTGCAGATGCGGCGATCCAGGGCCACGGCCATAGCTACCGGGTCGCAGAGCGTCATCCCGGCCAGGCCCAGCCACTGGCGGCAGGACTGCAGGGCCCGGCGGTTGGTATCCAGGGCGAAATCGGCATAGGGTGTTCGCAGGGCCCGCAGCCGCTGCATGTCCGCCTCGCTCAGCAGGGCCGGCCCCAAGGCCAGCTCCCAACCAACCATCATGATTGGCATACCGGAGTGGAAGACAATCTTCGCCGCCTCGGGGTCGCACCAGATGTTGTACTCGGCGGCTGGGGTGATGTTGCCCACGACGTTGGCCGCCCCACCCATGACGTAGGCCTCCTTGACCTGCTGGGCGATGTCGGGCGCCTGCACCAGGGCCGCGGCGATGTTGGACAGAGGCCCCAGGGTCACCAGGGTGATCTCGCCAGGGGCCGAGCGGATGGTGTCTATGATCGCCGGTACGGCGTGTTGGGCCTGCGGCTGCTGGCGCGGCGCGGGCAGGTTCAGGTCGCCCATGCCATCCATCCCGTGAAAGAAGCGGGCATCCACGTGGGGGCGCAGGAGGGGCTTGGCCAGTCCCTTGTACACAGGCACCTCCCGCCCGCACAGCTCCACGGTGTGCAAGGCGTTCCTGGCTCCTTGCTCCACGCCCACATTGCCAGCGACGATCGTGATGGCCTCCACCTGAACGTCCGGCGTCCGCAGGGCCATGAGAATCGCCACGGCATCGTCCGAGGCGGTATCGGTATCAATCAGGAAGCGGCGCATGACGTACCTCCTCTCAGGTTGCCGCCGCTTCGCCGTAGGGCGTAGGGCAGTGCCCCTGGCCTGCCTGGAAGGTTCTCACACGCCACCGACTCGAATCCAAAGCGTGTGAGAACCTTCCACTGCCCAGATGTGCAGAACATGACGGCGGGCGCCGCGCCCGCCCTACGGCCGCCGCCGATCAGAGCAAGCGTATAATCATGGATTCGTTCGCGCATCGTCGTTACAGTTGCCCTCGGCAAGGCTGGCGGTTGCTGGGGCGGGCGCTAATGGCTTTTCCGGTTCCCGCAGGACGAAAAGTCCCAGTAGCCCGGCCCCGCTGGTGATCAGGCCAAAGACCACGTAGACCATCCGCAGCCCAATGGCCTCACCAAAGGTGGCGGCAGTGGCCATAGAGAGCAAGCCCGCGGCCACAGCCAGAGCATTCAGGGCGCTACCCACCCGGCCCCGCTTCAGGTCGGGTACGGCCAACTGCATGATGGTCATCAGCGACGCTTGGGCCGGCACCAGCACCAGGCCAATGGCAGCACTGATGGCGATGATGTACACAAAGGCCGGCGCCAGCCCCATCCCGGCCAGCAGCAGGCCGATGGCCACCAGCCCCCAGCCAATCAGCGTAATCTTGCTCAAGCGAGAGGTGACAAAACCCAGGGCGACTCCGCCGACCACCATGCCCACTCCCTGCGCTGAATCCACGATGCCCAGCCCCTCGGGGCCGACGCCGAAGGTGCGCTGCAGGAAGGGCACCCAGACCACGTTGATGGCGCCCAGGCCCAGTTGCACCACGGCCAGGCAGATCAGCACCCGATAAAAATCTTGGTGTTCTTGGTGCCTTGGTGGTTAGGTGCCTGGCCGGGCCTTTACGCCCACACGATCAGCCCGGGGACGAAGGGCGTGGTCAGATCGGGATGGCGGGGGAGCAGGCGCACCGTGTAGCCGTGCAGGCCACTCTGGCCAGGGACAATGCGGGCGGCGAAGTGCCAGCTTCCATCCCCCGCCGGCCCCACGGGCGCCATTGGCGTGGCCTGCGCTGCCACGATCTCGCCGCAGTCGTTCACCCGTCCCAGGCAGAGCTCCACGCTGACATCGTCTGGCGTGAGGGCGCCCAGGCAGACGCGGGCCTGCACCTGGACCTCATCGCCCGCCTTGAGCTCCGTGAAGCTAGCCGTCTCTACCGCATCAACCCGCACCTGCGGCCAGCTCGCCTGCACGCGCCCTTTCCAGGCCGCTAATGTCTTGGCACGAACCGCCCCATCGGCTGTGAGTTGCTGGTAGCGGCTGGCCGCCGGCAGATAGAAGCGGGTGGTGTATTCGCCCACCATGCGGTGGGTATTAAAGTAGTGGCACAGAGCGCCGATAGACGCCTTCATGCGGGCAATCCAGCGACGCGGTAGCCCATCGGCGCCACGGTCGTAGAAGGTGGGCACCACGTCCCGCTCCAGCAGGTCGTAGAGGGCCTCGGCCTCTACCTGATCCTGGTAGTCGGGGTCGTCGTAGGTCTCGCCGCGCCCAATCGCCCAACCAATCGGGATCGCCGATTGCGGATTGCCGATTGGCGATTGCTGAGATTGGCCCAATCGGAAATCGGCAATCGGCAAGCGGAAATCAGCCCAGGCTTCTTCCCACCAGCCATCCAGGGTGCTCAGGTTGAGGACGCCGTTGGCGGCGGCCTTCATGCCGCTGGTGCCACTGGCCTCGCGCGGCCGCAGCGGGGTGTTCAGCCAGACGTCGCACCCCTGTACCAAATAGCGGGCCACGGCCATGTCGTAATCCTCTAAAAAGACCACGCGGTGCCGGAATTGCTCCTGACGGGCCAGCACGTTGATACGCCGGATCAGCTCCTTGCCCGGATCGTCACGTGGGTGGGCCTTGCCGGCGTAGATGATCTGCACCGGACGGTCGGGATTGTTGAGGATGCGCGCCAGCCGGTCGGGGTCACGCAACAGCAGGGTGGCCCGTTTGTAGGTGGCGAAGCGGCGGGCGAAGCCGATGGTCAGCGCCTCGGGATTCAGCACCTCGTTGGCGATCTCCATCTCCGCCTGGGAGGCGCCACGACGTACCAGTTGGCTGCGCAGGCGGCGGCGGGCGAAGGCCACCATGCGCTCGCGGCGCCGTTCGTGGGTGCGCCAGAGCTCCTCGGCCGAGATGCCCCCGGCCCGCTGCCACACCGTCTGGTCGGCGGGCTCCTCTCGCCAGCGCGGCCCCAGGTAGCGATCGTAGAGTTGCTTCATCTCCAGGGAAATCCACGAGGAGAAGTGCACGCCGTTGGTCACGTGGCCGATGGGGATTTCCTCTTCTGGCACCCCCGGCCAGATGCCTTGCCACATGTGACGGCTGACCTGGCCGTGCAAGCGGCTGACGCCGTTGCTATGGGCGGCCAGTCGCAGGGCCAGGATGGTCATGCAGAAGGGTTCGGCGTCGTTGTGCGGGTTTTGTCGTCCCAGGGCCAGGAAATCGTGGCGAGAGAGGCCCAGGCTGCGGGCATAGTCGCTGAAGTAGCAATCCATGAGATCGGGCGGAAAATAATCTTGGCCGGCGGGGACAGGGGTGTGGGTGGTGAAGATCAGACCGGCGGAGGCGGCCTCCCGCGCTTCGGCAAAGGAGAGACCGGCGGTTGCCATCAAGCGGCGCACCCGTTCCAGGGACAGGAAGGCGGAGTGACCCTCGTTCATGTGGTAGACCGCGGGATGCAGGCCCAAGACCTCCAGCGCCCGGTAGCCGCCGAGGCCCAGCATGATCTCCTGCTTGATGCGCATCTCTGTATCGCCACCGTACAGTTGGTAGGTGATACAGCGATCATCGGCCGAGTTGGCGGCGACGTTGGTGTCCAACAGGTAGAGGGGCACGCGGCCCACCTGCGCCCGCCAAATCTGGGCGACCACCTGCCGGCCAGGATAGGCGACGCTGATAGTGTAAGGCGTACCGTCCGGCTGGCGCTCCAGGCGCAGGGGCAGGTTGTGGAAGTCGTTGTTGGCATAGGCCTCTTGCTGCCAGCCGGCCTCGTTGAGGTACTGCTGGAAGTAGCCCTGCTGGTAGAGCAGCCCCACGCCGACGAGTGGCACGCCCAGGTCGCTGGCCGATTTGAGGTGATCGCCGGCCAGCACGCCCAACCCCCCAGCAAAGATGGACAGACACTCGTTCAGGCCGAACTCGGCCGAGAAGTAGGCCACCAAGGGCCCATCGGCCGCGCCGTGGCGGCGGCGGAACCAGGTGTTCTGGCCGGCCAGGTAGTCGTCAAAAGACTGGCAAACCTCTGCCAGATGGCCCAGGAAGCCCTCGTCTTGGGCCGCCTCCTCCAGGCGAGCCTGGTCAATCGTCCCCAGCATGAGCACTGGGTTGTGCCCCGTCGTCTCCCACAGGTCACTGTCCAGCCGCCGGAAGAGTTCGATGGTGTTGTGGTCCCAGGCCCAGCGCAGGTTGTAGGCCAAATCGCGCAGGCGTTCCAGGGAAGACGGCAGGGAGGGGATGACGGTGAAGGTACGAATTGGTTTCATTAAAGATCCTCCTCTGCTCAATCAAATCGATCAAAGACGTGTTCCGTGTTGCGTGTTGCGTGTTCCGTTTTGGCACGCAACACGCAGCACGCAACACGCTCAGTATACTACAACCCCTACTGGCTGGCAAGGCCCTTCTCCTACGGGTAACTTCACAAAACATTCACATCCCCTTCATCACTTCTTCTCTGGCGTATGCTATGATAGCGCCATCAAAAGCCGTAGGGCGAGTCCTGCCCTACCAATCACAAAGCGTGCGAAAGGAGACACCAACCATGTCCAAAGCGAACACTGTATCCAGGCAGACCCGTTTCCAGTGGCTGATTGATGCGGCCCTGTTCCTCAGCGGGATCATCGCCGCATTATCTGGCGTCTATTTCCTCTACCTGCCGTCCGGCGGATACCAGGGCGGGCGTAACCCCATGTACGGCGTGACGATCCTGTTCGAGCGCCACACCTGGGATGACCTGCACGTCTGGAGCGGCATAGCGATGATCGCAGTCATCGTCGTCCACCTGGCCATCCACGGGAAGTGGATCGTCGGCATGGCCAGGCACGTGGCTAAGGAACTGACGGGCCATTACCCGGCCATGAGCAGCAAGGTGCGCTTCAACCTGCTGCTCAACAGCGTGGTGGCCATAAGCTTCCTGCTCACCGCCCTATCGGGCCTCTACCTCTTCTTCGTGCTGGAGCAGGCGGGGCGGTTGGCCTCTGCGGCTCCCCTGTTCCTGTTCAGCAGGACGACCTGGGATCTGATGCACACCTGGGCGGGAGTAGTCTTAATCGCCGCCGCCGTGCTACACCTGGCCATCCACTGGCGGTGGATCGTCAACGTGACCGGCAAGGTCTGCCGGTCGCTGTGGCCAGGGCCAGTCACTCGCCTGAGCGAAAGACCGGCTACACAGTAGAAACCAAACTTTTTGGAGGAGGGACTTTGATGGCTAAAAAGGTCATCTTGGGGATACTGATCGTTGGGCTGCTCGGTATCCTGATCTTCGGGGCGATGAACCGGACGAACGCCAGATTAAGCGACCAGGAAGGCTGGCATAACGGCCAGCAGTCTGGCGAGCGTGGCGGGCAGCAGGGTGGACGCGGTGGCGGTCAGGGCAACCAACTCGGCCGCACCGACGGCGTGGCGCAGGCAACGGCAATCCAGTGGGTGACGCTGGACGGCACCGTTGTCAGCGTAGCTAGCGATCGGCTGCTGGTGCGAGCCACCAGCGGCGAGATGGTGCAGGTGGAAGGCATGCCCTGGTCGTTCGCCCAGGCGTAGGGCTTTGCCTCCAGCCCAGGCGACCAGGTGAAGCTGGTGGGCTTCTACGAAGACGACGACCTAAAGGTCGTCCGCCTCACCAACACCAGCACTGGTCAGACGGTGCTCCTGCGGGACGAGGGTGGTCGCCCCATGTGGGCTGGTCAGGGACGCCGCACGTCGTAAGGGGCTAGCCAGTGAGCCAGGTGCGACGGACCTCGCCGGTGCGTCGCACCTCTTTGTCTATCGCTATCTTCATGAAATCTTCACAAAAGTGTGCTATAATTGGTGTAGCATAGGGCCTCGTGCCCGTCGGGAGGCGAGATAGTATGCTGAACAAGAAAATCTTAGTCGTAGATGACGAGCCGCGCATCGTGGATGTGGTGAAGGCTTACCTGGAGCGTGATGGCTACCGGGTGCTCACGGCCGCGGACGGCAAAACCGCCCTGAACCTGGCCCGGCGGGAGCGACCGGCCCTGGTCATCCTGGACCTGCTGCTGCCGGAGATAGATGGCCTGGAGGTCTGCCGCACCCTGCGCCAGGAGAGCAACGTGCCGGTGATCATGCTCACGGCGCGCACCGAAGAGACCGATAAGCTCATCGGCCTGGAGTTGGGCGCCGATGATTACGTGACCAAGCCTTTCAGCCCCCGCGAGCTGGTGGCCAGGGTGCGCGCCGTCCTGCGCCGGGCCGTCGCCGCCGAAGCAGCAGCCGAGGCCGGCCCCCTGGTACGGGACGACCTGATCATTGACCCGACTCGGCACACCGTGACCCGGGCCGGCCAGCCTATCGCCCTGACGCCGACGGAATTCGCCCTACTGCTGGTGCTGGCGCAAAGCCCCGGACGCGTCTTCACCCGCCTGCAACTCATGGATCGCGCCCTGGGCGAGACCTACGAAGGCTATGAGCGCACCCTGGATGCCCACATCAAGAACCTGCGGCGCAAGCTGGAGCCGGACCCGGCCCACCCGCGCTACGTGCAGACTGTCTTCGGCGTGGGTTACAAGTTTGCAGAAGAGAAGCCGGGGTTCTAGAAGGCAGAGAAGCCGGGTTTCTCGAAGAACCCCGGCTTCTGACCCCGGCTTCTGATAGAGGACAACCATGCGTAGTTTATGGCAGAAACAGCTTCTGGCCTTCTTGATCGTCAGCCTGTTGGGGGTAGGGCTGGTGGCCGTGCTGGCCAATCAGGCCGTCGGCTCGGCCTTTGGCTCCTATGTGCAGCGCGGTGCTTCGGCGCGGGCGCAGCTTCTCCAGGCCGCCCTGGCCGATTATTACGCCCAGACCGGCACCTGGCGAGGGGTGGAACCGTTGCTGGCCACGGGAGGCAGCGGGGGGCTGGGCCTGGGGCGAGGACAGGGCCGTAACCCCCTGGCACCGCTGGCCGCAGGCTCGCCCACCCTGGCCGATGCCAACGGCGTGGTCATCGTCGGGGGCGATGCAGGAGTAGCCGGGCAGCAGCTCAATGCCTCCGCCCTGGCCGCCGCCCTGCCGATTCAGGTTGGTGAACGCACGATGGGCTACCTGCTGATCGGCGGGCAGCAGACTGCCTACAGTGCCCTGGAGCAGGAGTATCTGACGGCGGTGAACCAGGCCATCGCCCTGGCCGGGCTGGTGGCCGTGCTGGCGGCCGTGGGCCTCAGCCTGTTCTTCTCCCGGCGCCTATCCGCCCCGCTGGGGGCCATGACGAAAGCGGCCCAGGCCATGGCCCAGGGCGATTTGCGCCAGCAGGTGCCTGTCCGCTCTCAGGACGAGGTCGGACAACTGGCCACCGCCTTCAACCAGATGGCCGGGGCCCTGGCCCAGGCAGAGAGCTTGCGTCGCAACCTGGTGGCCGACGTGGCCCACGAGTTGCGCACCCCCCTGGCCGTGCTCCAGGGGCACATAGAGGGCCTGCAGGACGGCGTGCTGGCCCCCACGCCGCCAACCCTGGATCGCCTGCATGAGGAAACGCTGCTTCTCACCCGCCTGGTAGACGATCTGTGCGAGCTGTCCCTGGCCGAGGCGGGCGAGCTCAAGCTGGAACGCCTGCCCGCCGACCTGGGCGAGTTGCTGCGCCGTTCTGTGGCGGCCATGCAGCCCCAGGCCGCCGAGAAGGGCGTGACCCTGACCTTGGACGTGGCCCCTGCTTTGCCCCCGGCCCACGTTGACGCCGATCGTCTTGGCCAGGTCATGCGCAATCTGCTGGCCAATGCCCTGCGATATACTCCTGCAGGCGGGCTGATCACGGTCAAGGCAGGGGAAATGAAAGAAGCAAGGGTAACAGGGGTAGCAGGGGTAACGGGGGGAACAGGGGGAACAGGGGGAACAGGGGTAACGGGGGGAACAAGGGTAACAGGGGTAACGGGGGTAATAGGGGAAGGTGCTACCGCTCTTCTCGTGGCCGTCACGGATAGTGGCCCCGGCATTGCCCCTGACGATCTGCCGCACGTCTTCGATCGCTTCTATCGGGCCGACAAATCCCGCTCGCGGGCCAGCGGTGGGGCCGGGCTGGGGCTGGCCATCGTCAAGCAGTTGGTGGAGGCGCACGGCGGGCGCGTGTGGGCGGAGAGCGAGGTAGGCAGGGGGGCGACGTTCAAGTTCACGTTCCCGGTGGCGGGATGACGAGGAACGAGTGACGAGGAGAGCCAGGCCGGCGCCCAGCGCATCCACGAGCCAATCGGAGAGGCGGGCGGTGCGGCCAGGGACAAGGCTCTGGTGGAACTCGTCGCTGGCGGCGTAGAGCAGGGTCAGGAGCAGGGCGCGCCAGAGATCGCCACGGCGGATAGAATGGCCGGCGCTGAAGGCGCGGGCGGACAGCGCCGCCAGGACAGCGTACTCCGTGAAGTGGCCGGCCTTCTTGAGTATGGTGTCCGCCATTTCATTGGGCAGGCTAGGCAACGAAGGCTGCGCCGAGAAAATGAAGATAACCCCCATCCACAGGAGGACGGGGAGCCAAACCCTTGCGAAGGTTGAGAACCTTCGCAAGGGTTCTGTTTGTCTTGCGCTCATGGCGTACCCCACAAAGAAACGTAGATGTAATAGTACTGGTACACCAACTGCACATAAGCCTGAGTCTCAGCGAAGGCGATGTCTTCCACGAACAGGTCCTGGTCGAAGCTCTGCTGGCCTTTGGCCCAGCGCAAGGCATTGGACAACCCGGCATTGTAGCCGGCCAGGGCGATGAGCATGTTGCCCTCGGCGGCCTTACGCTGTTGGCCCAGATACCAGGCCCCAAACTGAATGCTGAGCCGTGGCTTGAACAGGTCTTCTGGACGAAAATCGGTCACGTTCAGACTGTGGGCAATGTATTGGGCTGTGGACGGGATAACCTGAGTCAAGCCGCGCGCCTCGGATCGGGAGACAGCATAGCGCTCGAACCAACTCTCCTGGCGAATGAGCGCCAAAAGCCACAGGGGGTCAAGATCGTACGGCGTGGCGGCAGCCTGCACCAGGTCGCGATATTCGGCGGGGAAGATCAGCCGCCACAGGTAGCGTGGCGCCTCGGGGAGCGAGGTAGGCGAAAGAGCGAGCAGCCGGTACGCCCCGGCGATGGCCTGGGAGGGCAGGCCCAAGTTGTGCAGGTGCTCGACCAGGGCGAAGAGGGCCCAGGGATCGTCCTGGAAGCGGGTGCGGGCCAGGGCGAACTCGCTGGCCGCCTCTCGAGACAGGTGCAGGATCCACAACTGCTCCCCGCGGCGGACGTGGGTGTCATCGCGCACGTCCCGGCCGGGGTCGCTGCCGGCCCAACCGGTCAGCCAGCGCAGAAATGCCTCCCGCTCGTCAGACCCAATCGGTACTGGGGTTGCTGCCCCAGGGCTAGCGCCCTCCATATCGGCGAGCACCTGACGGGCGCGCAGGGGATAGTAGTCGGGGCGTCTATCGGCAGCCAGCACGGCCAGCACCTGGCGAGCGCCGGGCGTGTCACCAGCGGCCAGCAACGCCTTGCCTTGCCAGAAGGTCGCTCTGGCCAGCAGACGAGAGTTGGGGAAGTTGGCCCGCAGCCGGGCGAGCAGGCTGACGGTCACGTCGGCGCGGCCCAGGCGATAGTAGACCAGGCCGCCTTCCCAGAGGGCCTGCTCGCCCTCGGCGGAGTAGGGATACCAGACCGCCACCTTTTCGTAGAAGGCGGCGGCTTCGTCCTGTCTCCCAGCGAGCCCCAGCGTGCGGGCCACCTCCAGCCAGGCCAGCCGGGCCAGGTCGTTGTTGGGGTACAGGCGATGGACGGCGTCGAACTCCGCTATCGCCTGAGCGTAGTTGCCCAGCCGTTGTTGGAGCAGGCCCAGGTGATAGCGGGCGCGAGGGGCGGCTGAGCCAGCGGGGGAGTCGGCCAGGTAGCGCTGATAGGCCGCCAGCGCCGCTTCGTTTTGGCGGCTGCTAAAGTAGATTAGCCCCTGCTGATCAAAGGGAACGTCCACGCCTGCACGCTGCAGAGTCTCCAGGGCCTGCAGAGCCGAGTACGTCTCCGGATAAGCCTGGATGAGCCGCTGGAAAGTAGCCACGGCCGCCTCACCGCGACCCGCCGCCTGCTGCAAGGTGCCGCTGTGGTAGGCAGCCAGGGCTTTGTCGGAGGCCAGGCGGGCGCCTGCGTCGAACCTTGCCCACCAGGTCAGGGCCTGGTCGTACTCCTTCAGATCGGCGTAGAGTTGGGCGATGATCTGGCGGATGCCCTGGGTGTAATCGGCGGGCAGGTCAGCGGCCAGCAGGGCCTCGTAGGCGGCGATGGCCTCCCGCGGCTGGCCCATCTCGGCGTAGGTGGCAGCTATTTCCCGCTGGACGTACCCGGCCAGCAGGTCGTCGCCCGCCAGGTAGCGGCGGTACAGGGCGATAGCCTCAGCGTGCTGTCCCAGGCGGCGCTGGGCCGTAGCGGCGAGAAACAGGGCCGGGCGAGCCAGAGGGTGCGTCGGCTCCTGCTGAGCGAAGCTGAGCAGGGCGTCCAGGGCGGCGGCCTCCTGATGCGCCGCCAGCAGGCTTTCGCCCAGGCGATAGCGGGCCTCGACTGCCGCTGGCGACTGCGGGTAACGCTCCAGCACGGCCTGGAACGTAGCCACCGCTGCATCGTCGCCGTTGCGCAGTTGTTCCCGGCCCTGGGCCAACAGCTTCCACGCCTCCGCATTATCGTCCGCCGCGGGGGTGCTGGCCGCTGTGGGCGTGGCCGCGGCGCTGCTGCTCGCTGGCGTGCTGGTGGCGCCCGGCGTGAGCGTGCTCCTGCTGGTTGGCGTGGCCGAGAATCTGTAGGCCAGCAGGCCAGCAGCTACGAGGACAATAAGCGCCACAGCGGCCAGAACGGTGCGCCTGTTCATCTTCCTCCCGTCAGTAGGGACGAGGCATTCGCTCGACAATTGGATAGGCTCTGTCTTCGGCTGGCGAATGCCTCGCCCCTACAACCGGCGAATGCTTCGCCCCTACGCCTCGCTGCGGTAATCCACTGGCCTGCCCCACTGCTCCACCCGGTTGTAGCGCGCCTTGTCCGACTGAAAGTGCACGTAGATCGGCGCGGCGTCGAGTTGAGGATTGGCCGCGAACAGGGCGCGGTCGCCGTAGCGCAACGCCTCCAGCACCAGCGGCAGCTCTTGCCGAAAGATTCCATCGCGCATCGCCGCCGAGCCAAAGGTCAAACCGCCACTGACGTGGCAGTAGACGTGCAGCGCCAGGCCAGCTTCTCCTTGCAGCCACTCGGCCAGGACCTCATCCCGCATGAGGCGGGTGTACCACCCGGCGATCTGCTCCTCCTGGTACGCCGCGCCGATGGTCAGGAACAGGTCGCCTGTGGCGTCGGAGTGGGTCAGGGTATAGCGTCGCGGCGTCACCGGCCCCTCCGGGCTCAGGCCACGCTGAAAACTGACATGCAGCTTACCTGGTGCCAAACGACTCATGGTAAAAACTCACTTGTTGGCTAGCCACCAGCCGACGGCGCAGCCACAGCCCATCGGCGCCGACCAGCAGTTGGAGGATGATTGGCGGGAGGAACCAGGCTACCTCCAGCCCCAGGTAGGTGCCGGGTCGCCAGCGGGCCAGCAGGACGGCCACCGCGCTCAGCCAGACGGGCGGGCAGCTTGCGCAGATCCGCGGGCAAGGTGCGCCCCTGCCGCCAGTCCCACAGGGTGAGTAAGGCCAGGATAGCCAGCGGTACGCCGATGAAGCGCAGCAAGAAGCCGCAGTAGGTCATGGATCTGGCCTGGACGCGTTTGTCATTCTGAGAGCCTGTCCGGAGAGATTCTTCGCTCCCGCTGGTCGCTCAGAATGACATTGACTGAGGCGCTTTTGGGGCATTACACGGCCACCCAGATCGCACCCTCGGCCAGGCGCGTCTGGTAGACTCGCAGGGCCTTCTCCCGTGAGACCACGCCGAGCACGCGGCCGACCCCCGGCGGCCAGGGGGCCCAGGCCTTGACGTCGCCACTGCGCAGGTCAAAGGCGCTGTGGTGGCGCGGGCAGACGATGGCCCCGTCCTCGGTGAGCTTGCCCGCTTGCAGGGCAGCGCCCATGTGCGGGCAGACGTTGCTCACGGCGTAGACCTGCCCCTGATGGTGGATTAGCAGCACGGCCTGGTCGTTCACTTGGACCACGCGCCGTGCCCCTTCAGGCAGTTCGTCCTGGTTCAGGACTTTCACCCAGTTCATGTTGATCTCCTTAGTCTTCGGCTACACGTCAAAGTACAGCTCTACCTCATAAGGATGGGGACGATTGCGCACGTTGTAGTACTCTTCTTTCTTGACCCGCACCCATTCGGCGATCTGTCCGGCGTCGAACACGCCGCCCTGCAGCAGGAAGTCGTGGTCACGCTCCAGGGCCTCCATCGCCTCCCGCAAGGAGGACGGTAGCGACTTGATGGTTTGGCGCTGCTCCTCCGTCCAGGTGAAGATGTTCTGGTCAATCGGCCCGAAGCCCAGGGCGCTCGGATCCAGGCGCTGCTGGATGCCGTCCAGCCCGGCCAGCAGTTGCGCCGCCAGGGCCAGGTAGATGTTGCAGGCGGCATCGGGCGGGCGAAACTCAAAGCGGGCCGTTTCGGGCTGATCGGCGTATTTGGGGATGCGGATGGCGGCGCTGCGGTTGCCGATGCTGAAGAAGGCGTTGACCGGCGCTTCGAAGCCCGGCACCAGGCGGCGATAGGAGTTGGTGGACGGGTTGGTGAAGGCCAGCACCGCCCCGCCGTGTTGCAACAGCCCGCCGATGTACCACAATGCCGTCTGGCTGAGCTTGCCGTAGCCCTGCGCATCGTAGAAGACGTTTTGGCCGTTCTTGAAGAGGTGCTGGTGGAAGTGCATGCCGCTGCCAGCCTCGCCGTACAGGGGCTTGGGCATGAAGGTGGCCGTCTGGCCGTGGCGATGGGCCACCATCTTGGCCACGTACTTGACCATCTGGGTGACGTCGCCGCTGCGTAGCAGGCCCATCATGGGCGTTTCAATCTCGCACTGGCCGGGGCCGCCCACCTCGTGATGGTGGTACTTGACCTCCACGCCCAGCTCTTCCAGCACGGTGACCATCTCGCTGCGCAGGTTGTAGAGCTGGTCTTTGGGCGGGATGACGTGATAGCCGCCGTGCCGGGGGATGAGGTAGCCGTGGCCGCCGCGGGCGCTCTGCCAGTCGGCCTCGCCGCTCTCCACCCGATACGAGGCGGCGTTGACCTGGTTTTCAAAGGCCACGCTATCAAAGACGTAGAACTCGTACTCTGGCCCCCAGCGGCTCTCGTCGGCTATGCCCAGCTCTTGCATGTACTCTTCGGCGCGCCGGGCGATGTTGCGTGGGTCGCGCGGGAAGGGGCGCTTGCTGTCCGCCTCGTAGGCGGAGGCGATGAAGCTGAGGGTGGGCGCCTCCCAGAAGGGATCCAGGAAGGCGGTGCTCAGGTCAGGCAGGAGCACCATGTCGCCGGCCTTGACCGGCTTGAGGCCCACCGACGAGGCGTCGAAGCCCACGCCGTCCCGCAGCAGGTTGCCGTTGAACTGGCTGGCGGGCACAGTGACGTGATGCCAGCGGCCGGTCAGGTCGCTGAACTTGAGGTCAATCATGGCGATCTTGTTATCGCGCACGTAGGCCTGGGCCTGATCCAGGTTGGTAAACATAACTCCTCCTTGAGTTGTAGCCGCCGATGGCAGATGGCAGATGGCTGTCAGCAGATTCGGGTAGCAGATTAAGCAGATGGCGGATGACCTTTGTAGGGGCGAAGCATTCGCCCGACAATTAGTAAGCCTCTGTTCTAGGCTGGCGAATGCTTCGCCCCTACGGGCAGATGGCGGGTAGCTGTCAGCAGATTCGGGTAGCAGATTAAGCAGATGGCGGATGACCTTTGTAGGGGCGAAGCATTCGCCAATCAGAAACAGAGGCCGGGCGTGATGGCAGCGAATGCCTCGCCCGTCTGGCCGCAACCCAAGACAACAACGAATGGAGAAAAGAAAGAACCAGACAAACATTGGTTTGTTTCTCAATTCGCTGTTGTCTTCCCGTGGCCGCCGGTTGTAGGGGCGAACATTCTCGAAAAGCAAATTGCCGCGCGCCGCCTGCGGCGGCATTCCACGTGGGGGGCCGTCGGCCCCCCACACCCCCCAGAACACAGAAATTCAGAACCCAGAACCTAGTTGGGGGAGAACACAACACGAAAACCGACAACGTCGCCGAAGTTGACGGGAACGAACCAGCTACGGGAGGCACAGCGGGCATACCACTGAAAGTTGTCCCACGAGCCGCCACGCAGCACCCGGCGATCGCCACCCTCCAGGGATTCCCGTTCTTTGACTCCCCGGTCATAGTGCTGGTAGTTCTCCACCCATTTGCTCTGGCACCACTCCCAGACGTTGCCGGCCATGTCGGCGCAGCCGTAGGGGCTGTCACCAGCTGGACTGTATTGGCCCACCGGCGTAGTCTGGCCGGCGCCACCTTCCAGGCTGTTGCACTTCTTGGGATCGAACTGATTGCCCCAGGGCCAGAGGCGCCCATCCTCGCCCCTAGCAGCTTTCTCCCATTCTGCTTCCGTAGGCAGACGCACGACGAACTTTCGACTTTCGATTGCCGATTGCAGATCGCTATCGGCCAGAACGTCAGGCGGCAATCGCCAATCTGAACTCCGCAATTTCTCCGTCAGCCAGTTGCAGTAGGCTATCGCCTCGTACCAAGTGATCACGACCACCGGATGGTTGGGCAGGTCAAAGTCACCACCGGCTTTCTGTGGCCCAGTCCGGCTACCCCGCCACTTTCGACCAGCCTCAGTCCACCAGCGGTCGCTGCGATAGCCCTCCGCATCGTCCACGAAAGCCTGAAACTCGGCGTTGGTCACCTGGTATTTGCCGATCAGATAGGGCCGGGTGATGCTCTTCTCCAGATGTTGTGGTAATTCATCGTCATAGGCATTCGGATCCTGTTTCTTGTCGCTGCCCATGAGGAAGGGGCCGGGGGGCACGCGCACCAGGGCCGGCAGCCATTCAGCCCGTTCCACACCGGCCGGGACCTTTTCCGGGCGCTCTCGCGTCGGGCGGGCGGCCTCGGGAGCGGCGGGCGGGGCCTTTTCCTCTGGCATGGCCTGCACCGGCGGGGCGCTCAGGTGGATGAGCCGGTCCAACTCGCCGGGTTTCAAGTCAAAGGTGAACCCCTTCTGGCTCAGAAGCTCCCACAGCCGCCGGCAGCGCTCCGGGGGCCAACGGTCGTACTCTGCCGCTGTGTCCACCTTCTCCTTCCTGGCCAGGCGCAAGGCGTTCTGTACAAAGCGCAACCGGCCGTCAATGGCCTGCCCATCCATGTAGACCGTCGGTGGCAATTCCCGGACAAACTTGGTGAACTCAGGCTCGGCGGCATCCAGCACCAGCCAGCGAGTGAGTACGTCTTTGCTCAAGCCAGCCGCCTGGCCGGAGTTGACCAGGAAGGCCCATTGCAGCTCCACAAAGTTGACGAAGGTCTTGAGACGGCGGGGGTTGGTGGGCACACCCACGGCGATGAGCGGCAGGTTCTGGCGCAGGGTAGCCACTTCTTCCTCAGGACGGCCTTTGAGCAGTTCGGCCACAAAGGTCTGCACGTCCTCCGGGCGGAGGGGAGGCAGCGGAAAGCGCACCTGGATCAGCTTTTCCAGGTATTGCTGGCAATCGGTCTCCTCCCGCTCTATCTTCTCTACCTGCTGGTAGTGAGTGCGGATGGCTTCCTGCACCACGCGCTCGGAAGCGCCCAGGACAAAGATTGTTCCTGGCCGGCCAATCATCAGCTTGATGGCCTCCAGCACCTGCACGGTCTTGGATGGCAGGCAACGGTCCAGATCGTCAATGAAGATCACCAGGACGCCTTCCTGGTCCAGTTGCGCCCGCTGCTGGGGCGTGGCCTCGCTGAGGTCAGGCTCTCCTTTGATCTCGCGGCGCAGATACCAGAGGAGCAGCCGGTCGAAAACGATCTGGAATTCGTCCAGGAAGGGCAGGTGTTGCTGGAAGCGGGACTGGGTTTCAAACTTGCTGAGATCTATCTCCACCTGCCCGGCGCTCATGATCTGGGACAGGATGTGCAGCGAAGCCTCCGCCAACTGCAAGTGGGGCCTTGTAGGCTGGGCCAAAGCGGCGTAGACCTTGTTGATGAAGCCGTCGTCCCGCATCTGGCGCAGGATGGCCTGGATGAGGGCCACCAGGCTTTCCTCGGGCCGGCCGCTGTACTTCCAGGCGTTGAACCAGACGGTGCGACAGCGGCGGTAGTCTTTGTGCTCAGCGGGCGACAGAAAAGAGATTTTGGCCTTCTTGTCGCTCAGTTTCTCCGTCTCCTGCAGGCGAGCCTGGATGGCCTGCATCAGAGTGGTCTTGCCCGTGCCCCACTCGCCAAAGATGCCCACGGTCAGCGGCGTGCGGGTGCTCCTGGCGGCGATGAGGCGGGCCAGGGTGTCGGCGTAAGCCTCGAACTGGAAGTAGGCCTTCTCACCGCCGCGCACCGGCTCATCGTTGAAAATGTGGGGCGTTGCTCCTTGAACCTTGCTTTCTTCGGTCATCAGTGTCCTCCTTCCCTGATTCCCCAACTCCCAGATTCCCTAATTCCCTGATTTCCTGATTCCCTCATCCCTCATCCCCCATCCCTCACCCCTCATTTCCCCCCGGCTCATGCACAAACAAAACCAGGATGGCAATGACCACGAAAATCCCCAGCAGATTGGCCAGCAGCGGGGCGCGCATACCACCCCAGGCGTACAACAGACCGCCAATCGTTGGGCCGGGGAAGGCCAGCAGGCCGCGGAAGGCGCTGAGGCGGCCAAAGGCCTCGGCCCGCGCGGCGGCGCTGACCTGGCGCGTTAGGTAGGTGTTCACCGTGGGCACCCAGGTGGCCGCCGTGAGGGCAAAGAGCACCTGCGAGGCGGCAAAAATCTCAAAGCGAGTTTGCGTAATCCAGATGAGCATCAAGGGAATGCCAATCACCTCCGAGAAGATCAGCATAGACCTGGTGCCGCGCCGGTCAATGTAGCGCCCAATGGGCATCTGCGTCACCGCCCAGGTCAGCGACATCACGCTGGACATGATGCCCAGTTGCTCGGCGGAAAAGTGATAGGTCTCCGTGATCATGCCGTAGAGCAGCCCCCAGCCCATGCCCCAGGCGAACGAATCGGCGGCCAGGGCGCAGAAGAAGCCGGTCAGTCCTTTGGGTGGGACGATGGCACGCAGCAGAACCCGCAGGGCCTCGCCCCCATTCACGCCGCTGGCGTCGGCGGGGCGAGTCTCGCCCAGATAGCGCCACACCAGAAGGAGGACGATCACCTCCAGGGCCAGGCTGAGGGCGAAGATGACCACGTAGCTGTAACGATCGGCGATCCAGCCGCCCAGCGCCGGGGCGACAATGCCCGGCACCATCCCCGCCACGGCCATCAAGCTGAAGGCGCTGCCGTGCCGCTCCGCTCGCACCGATTCGGCGGTCAGCGAAGAGATCGCCGGGGTGGCCAGCATGGACAGGCCAGCAAAGATGACGCCGATGAGCAACAGCAGCCAAAGCCTCAGCCCGCCGGCGATCACCCACAGCGTGTAGGCGCTAATCGTGGCCAGACTGGCGGCGATGAGAAAGGGCTTGCGCCCCAGACGATCGGCGAACCAGCCGCCGAGGGGCTGCACCAGGGTGGGGATGATCCCGCCCATCCCGCCGATGCTGTTCAGCAGGCCCAGCGTGGGCATGGACGCCCCCAGGCTCAGCACGAAGGGCTGCCAGATGACGTTGTACATGCTGCCCCGCGCCCCGCGCAGAAAGGCCGTGGCCGCCAGAACGGCCAGATTGCCGCGCCAGCGGCGCAGTGAGGCAGCCAGCGAGCGAAGGCCAAGCAACGCGAATTTAAGCTCCTAACCTGGCAGACGAAGGACGAAGGACGAAGGACAAACTTTCGTCTTTCGTCTTTCGTCTTTCGTCTACAACAAGGTGGCCAACGGCGTGTATGGCCAGCCAAAGGCCTCGGCTACGCCTTTACAGGTGAGATGGCCAGCGTAGGTGTTGACGCCCCTGGCCAGGGCCGTATCGGCCTTGAGCGCCGCCGGAATGCCCAGCCGGGCCAGCTTCTCGGCGTAGGGCAGGGTAGCGTTGGACAAGGCGTAAGTAGACGTGCGCGGCACGGCTCCAGGCATGTTGGCCACGCAGTAATGAAGCACGCCGTCCACCACGTACATCGGGTCGCTGTGGGTGGTAGGATGGCAAGTCTCCACGCAGCCGCCCTGGTCCACCGCCACGTCCACGATGACGCTGCCGGGCTTCATGCGGCTCACTATCTCCCGTGTGACCAGCCGCGGCGCCTTGGCGCCGGGAACCAGAACTGCGCCGATCAGCAGGTCAGCGTACTCGGCAGCCAGGGCGATGTTGCGCGGGTTGGACATCATGGTCACCAGGTTGCCATGCAGCACCTCGGAGAGATAGCGCAGGCGATTCAGGTCCTTGTCTATGATCGTCACCTGGGCGCCCATGCCCAGGGCGATGCGGGCCGCGTTGGCCCCCACCGTGCCCCCGCCGATAATCACCACATTGCAGGGGGCGACGCCCGGCACGCCACCCAGCAGCTTGCCTCGCCCGCCGGACATCTTCTCCAGATAATGCGCCCCTACCTGGATGGCCATGCGCCCGGCCACCTCGCTCATGGGGGTGAGCAGGGGCAGCGAGCCGTCTTCCGGCTGCACGGTCTCATAGGCGATGCCTGTGACCTTCCGCTCCAGCAGCACGCGCGTCAGTTGCTCCGCCGCCGCCAGATGCAGGTAAGTGAAGAGGATCAGGTCAGGCCGCAGAAACTCGTACTCGGCTGGTAGTGGCTCCTTGACCTTCATGACCATCTGCGCGGCCCAGGCCTCCGCCGCCGTTGGGACGATGACGGCGCCGGATTGCGTGTATTCCGCGTCGCCGAAGCCGCTGCCCTCGCCGGCGCCAGCCTGTACCAGGACTTGGTGGCCCTCTTCTACCAGCAGATGCGCCCCACCGGGAGTCAGAGAAACGCGGTATTCGTTATCCTTGATTTCTTTTGGAACACCGATAAGCATCATTGACCTCCTTGTTAATTTTCAGCGACGACTCTGTCGCCGTTCGTCCCTCGTCCTTGGTCTTCAACTTCTGGGTCGTCTTGGCCGGACTGGCGGTCGCCGGGCCAACGGTGGCGGAGGCGGGGCTAACAACAGCCGCGTGCGGTGGATGGCCCGCGGCGCCTCGGCCAGGCCCAGGGCGGCCAGCACCTCGTCGGGGCGGCCGGTGGCCCGCTCGTCGGTCTGCAAGCGCATGGTCAGCACGGCCTCACCAGCGTCCCATTGCGCCAGACGCAGGTCGGTGATGAGGGGGCGCAGGTCGTAGTGGCGCACCTGGGTCTCACGCAGGCGCTGGCGGGGGAGCGAGGGCGCGGCCAGGAGGGCGGCGATGCGCTCTTGCAGGGCCGCCAGGGGCTCTGCAGTCTGCACCGTCACCCGGTACTCGGCGAAGCGCACGGCCGCCTGCAGCGACGGCCAGGTGGGCGGCACTTCTTCCACGCCCAGCAGACGCACGCCCGTGGGCAGTTGCTCGTCCACCCGCGCCAGGAAGTAGCGGGTGGCCATACGCCCCTCCAGCTCAATGTCCATCAACTCCCCCTCGCTGGTGACGCCCACGGCCAGGGGCGCGGCCAGGGAGAGCTGGGGGTGCGGGGTGAAGCCCTGGGAGTAGGCCAGGGGTACGCGGGCGCGGCGCAGCGCCCGCACCCAGAGGCGCATGATGTCCAGGTGAGTGATGTACTTAACCTCTTCGCCCCGGGCGAAGGTCAGGCGCAGGCGTTGCAGCATCAAACGGTCTCCTCTTACTCCTTGTACCTCTGTTCTCCCCGCTACCAGAATAGGGCGGCGGGCGGCGCGCCCGCTCTATTCCTTCCCTCAATTTAGCGCAAAAAGCCCCCTGGTCTATGAACTACAGGCCAGGGGTGTACAATTCGGGCTTTAGAGAGAGTAGAATTCACAAGGCACTTCGTTTTGCATCAAGCTGAAGTGCTTAACGTTTCTGGTAAGCAAGGTTTTGCCACGCACTTTTGCTGTAGCAGCGATGAGGGCATCAGCCAGTGAGCACCCCTGGCTGTGGTATTTCTCGTAGAGCCTTCCAGCAGCGCGGGCGATAAGCTGGGTGACAAGCGTACGTTTCATCAAGGTCAAGAGCGCCTCTTGACCTTCCTCTTCCTGCTTAGTGCGGATATTGGCCCAAAGCTCTGCCTCGGTGATTACAGAGAAATAGGCAGTAGCTTGTCCACTCAAAACCGGCTGGATGAAAGGCAATACTTCTCGCCGACCACGGAGGTAATCAATGATCACCGTGGTATCGAAGAGATAGTCACGCATGGTTAAGTTCCTTTAGCCGGTCTTCCCAGCCTGCGCGCAGCCGGTTCTCGTATTCCACGGCGTCGCCAACATCCTCGCGGTCAGCCCATAGGCCGAAAGCCGCCTTAGCGCACTGGACGAGCTCTTCGCGCGTACCTTTTGCCCTTCGACGTTTCTTGGTCACCAACGGTTCAGGCAGCAGGGGAACAATGCGAACGTATACCTTCTGATGTTCCGGAAAGGTAAGCTTCTCCAGAGGCTTGATTACGCCATCCTCATATACCGCCGTAATCGTAAGCATAGTATTCTTCACCTCCTGGCAAGAGTTATTGTAACTTATTCGTTGGTATTTGTCAAACCATTCCAGTCGCCTGCTACTTAACACACCTGGCCAAAACGCACACGTATGCCACAGGCGGCGCAAGCGCCGTCCCGGCAGTCGGGCGTGACCTCGCCACGCAGCGCCCGCTGGTACTCCTGGACGAGAAAGCGCTTGTCCACCCCGGCGTCAATGTGCTCCCAGGGCAGCACCTCATCCAGGGGGCGCGGGCGATGGGCGTAGAAAGCCGGATCCAGCCCCTCGGCGGCCAACGCCGCCAGCCAGGCCTCGGGCTTAAAGTGCTCGTTCCAGGCATCAAAACGAGCGCCGTTCTGCCAGGCGCTGTAAATCGCCCGGCCCAGACGGCGGTCGCCGCGGGACAGGATGGCCTCCAGCAGGCTGGTGGCCGGATCGTGCCAACTGAAGTGCGTGCCCGGCCCGCGCAGGCCGCGGCGCAGCAGGTCGTGCTTGGGCTGCAGCTCGGCGGCGGTGGCCTGGGCCGCCCACTGGAAGGGGCTCTGCGGCTTAGGGATGAAGGTGGCCACGCTCACGTGCACCTGGGCGCGCTGGCCCTGGTGGCGCCGGCCAATCTCCCGCACCTGGCGCACCAAATCTACGATACCCTGCACGTCCGCCAGCGTCTCCGTGGGCAGGCCGACCATGAAGTACAGCTTGACCGTGTGCCAGCCCCGGCTGTAGGCCGCCTCGACGGTGCGCAGGAGGTCGTCCTCGGTCACGCCTTTGTTGATGACGTCCCGCAGGCGCTGGGTGCCGGCCTCCGGGGCGAAGGTCAGGCCGGTGCGCCGCCCCTGGCTCAGGCTCTCCGCCAGGCCCACAGAAAAAGCGTCCACGCGCAGGCTGGGCAGGGCGATGGCCAGGTGCTGGTCGGCGTAGCGCTGCGCCAACTCCCGCACGATTTCTTCAATCTGGCTGTGGTCGCTAGTGCTCAGGGAGACCAGGGCGATCTCCTCGTAGCCGGTGTGGGCCAGGAGCTCGTCAATGGCGGCCAGGATTTCCTCTTTGGGCCGCTCACGCACCGGGCGATAGATGCCCCCAGCCTGACAGAAGCGGCAGCCGCGGGTGCAGCCGCGCTGAATCTCCATGGCCCCGCGATCGTGGATACCCTCCACGAAGGGCACGATGGGGCGGGTGACCGGCGGTGGCAGGGGGTTCACCAGGCGCTTGACGACCTGCGCCGGCGCCTCTGGGACGTTGGGCGTTACAGCGGCCACAGTGCCATCAGCGTTATAGGCCACGTCGTAGAAACGGGGGACGTAGATGCCAGGGATGGTCGCCGCGCGCCGCAAAAACGCCTGGCGGCCCCCTGGCCGATTGCCGATTGCCGATTGCCGATTGCCGATTTGCTGATCTGCTGATTCGCTGATTCGCTTCCTGCCTCCTGCCTCCTGATACGCCCGCACCAACTCTAGCAGCACCTCCTCCCCCTCGCCGATGACGAACAGGTCAATAAAATCGGCCAGGGGCTCAGGGTTGTAGGCGCAGGAGCCACCGGCGATGACCAGGGGGTGGCGCTCGTCCCGCTCGGCGGCCAGGACGGGGAGGCCGGCCAGATCGAGCATGTTCAGGACGTTGGTGAAGTTGAGCTCGTAAGGCAGCGTAAAGCCGATAAGGTCAAAATCGGCCAGGGGGCGGCGGGACTCCAGGGCAAACAGGGGCAGGCTGGCGCGGCGCATCTCCGCCTCCATGTCCACCCAGGGGGCGTAGGCGCGCTGGCAGAGCACGTCCGGCTGGGCGTTGAGCAGGCTGTACAGGATCTGCAGGCCCAGGTTGGCGATGCCCACCTCGTAGGTGTCCGGGTAGGCCAGGGCCAGGCGCACGGCGGCGCTATCCCACGGCTTGGCAATGCTGTTCCACTCGCCGCCGGTGTAGCGGGCCGGCCGCGTCACCCGGGGCAGGATGGTCTCCAGAACATCAAACGTCATAGTGACCCGATTATAACCGCATTTAACGTTTTTGGCAAGAGGGAATTGACTGGCGCCAGGGCCCTGATCTTGTCCCGGCGGCTCTTTCTTTTCTAGCCAGTTTGTGATAAAATGAGTACAATTAAGTGGCTACTCGTCACGTTTCACGCCTCACGTTTCACTCGTCACGTCTCACGCATCACGCTTCACTCATCAGGGAGAGTCCAGCCATGCCAGAGAAGATCCTTGTCGCCGTGGCCTGGCCCTACGCCTCGGGCTCCCGCCACCTGGGGCACGTGGCCGGCTTCGGCGTGCCTAGCGACGTGTTCGCCCGCTACCAGAGGCTAAAAGGCAATGACGTGCTCATGGTCTCCGGCACAGACGACCATGGCACGCCCACCACCCTGCGCGCCCTCAAAGAGGGCAAGACCCCGCAGCAGATTGTGGACTACTACAACCGGGAGATCGGCGAGAACCTGGCCACCCTGGGGTGCAGCTACGACCTTTTCACCCGCACCGCCACCGCCAACCACTACGCCGTCACCCAGGACATGGTCACTCGCCTCTGGCAGAACGGCTATCTCTTCAAGCAGACAGTGGCCGCCATGTACTGCGAGACGGACCGCCGCTTCTTGCCCGATCGTTACGTAGAAGGCACCTGCCCGCACTGCGGCTTCGCTGGGGCGCGCGGCGATCAGTGCGAGAACTGCGGCCGCCAGCTCGATCCTACCGACCTCATCGCGCCGCACTGCAATATCTGTGGCCATCCGCCGGTGCTGCGGCAGACCGAGCATTTCTTCCTGAACCTGCCCGCCTTCGCCGAGCGCCTGCGCGCCTGGGTGGAGAAACAGGGCCATTGGCGCCCTAACGTCCGCAACTTCACCCTGGGCCTGCTTAACGAGGGGCTGCAGCCCCGGCCCATCACTCGAGACATCGAATGGGGCGTGCCCATCCCGGCGGCGCTGGGCGACTACCCGGACAAGCGCATTTACGTCTGGTTCGACGCCGTCATCGGCTACCTGTCGGCCAGCATAGAGTGGGCGCGTTACATCGCCGGCGATCCAGAGCGCTGGCGAGAGTGGTGGCAGAACCCGCAGGCGCGCCACTACTACTTCATGGGCAAGGATAACATCGTCTTCCACACCATCATCTGGCCGTCCATGCTCATGGGCTACAGTGAGGGGAGCGGAGGAGCAGGGGAGCAAAGGAGCAGAGGAGCGGGGGAGTGGGGGAGCACCTCTGCACCTCAGCACCTCAGCACCTCTGCATCCTTGAATCTGCCCTACGATGTGGTGTCCAGCGAGTTCCTGACCATGGAGGGGCGCAAGTTCTCCACCAGCCGCGGCCGTGCTGTGTGGCTGCCTTATTTCCTTAGCCGCTACGACCCCGATCCGCTGCGCTACTTCCTGACGATTGGTGGCCCGGAGACTGCGGACACAGACTTCACCTGGGCTGAGTTTCTGCGCCGCAACAACGACGAACTGGTGGCCACCTGGGGCAACCTGGCCCACCGCGTGCTCAGCTTCACCTACCGCAACTTTGGCCGCGTGCCAGAGCCCGGCCCCCTGGACGATCTCGACCGGGCCATCCTGGCCGAGGCGGAGGCCAAATTCGCCAGCGTGGGCGCTCTGCTCGACGCAACACGCTTCAAGGCGGCCATCACCGAGGCCATGGCCCTGGCCCAGAGCACCAACCAGTACCTGGACAAGAAGGCCCCCTGGCTGAGCATCAAGACCGATCGCCAGGCCGCAGCCACGGCCCTCTACGTGGCCCTGCGTGTTATTGACAACTTAAAAACCCTGCTCTGCCCCTTCCTGCCGCACTCCAGCCAGCGCCTGCACGAGTACCTGGGCTACGACGGCTACATCGCCGGGCCGCTAGAGTTTCGTGAGGTAGAGGAGCGAGAAACGGGGAGCGAGGAGAGAAGAGCGAAGAGCGAAGAGCGAGAAGCGGATTGCTCCACGCTCCTCGCTCCACGCTTCACGTCCCATCGAGTCCTCACTTGCAATCCTGGCACCTGGGTCGGCCGCTGGGAGCCCAGCCAACTCCCACCGGGGCAGCAACTGCGCCCGCCGCAGCCGCTCTTCAAGAAGCTGGATGAGAGCATCGTGGCGGAGGAGTTGGCGCGCATGGAAAAGCAGGCGGGGGAGTAGCGGGTTATGAAACGCAAATCAGTGCATGAACCTGAAGCTAAGTTGATGAGTGCGGCGGATATATGGGGCGATGCCCAACAGATAGCCGAAGTGCTGCGGCAGAATCTGCTCAAGGCTGAACCAGCGGTGCAGCTACAGGTTCCTCTGTCCATCTTTCTGTCCGCATTGGATAGCTTAAGCCGGGATGAGTTAGTGCTTCTACGCCAGCGAGTGGAAGAACGGTTGCCAGCTTGAGTGTATTAGCGGAGAGGGGTGCTGTGAAACGAATCGTCCGCTACTTTGCCAATTACGGGGCGGAGAACACGGCTGAGGTCATCGCGGCCGTTGCCGAAAGGTTGCGGGAAGGCGACGTTACAACCGTAGTAGTGGCCTCCTCCACCGGCGAGACGGCACTCAGGCTGGCCCAGGGCATCAAAGGCCTGGCCAAAGTCATCTGCGTCTCAGATCCACCCTGGGCAGTAGGCAAATACACCGAGTCGCCAGGGATTTCCACAGAGAACAGGGCCAGACTGCAATCCCTGGGGGTGGAAATCATTGACTACGTGCCCTACGCCTCGGTAGCCTACTCCTGGCAGGCCTCGGAAAATGTTTACGGCGCACTGGATCTGCTGGTTGTAGTCTTTGATGCCTTTCGCATGGTGGGTGGTAACGGATTGAAGGTAGCCATCGAAGTGGGTCTGATGGCTACCAACGCCGGCAAAGTCAAGGCCGGCGAGGACGTCATCGCCGTGGGCGGCACCGGCGGCGGGGCCGACACAGCCATCGTGCTGAAGACCGCCTTCTCCGCCAACATCTTCTCCAAAGAGCCGTCAGAGAGGCCAGAGGTGCGCGAGATTCTGGCCATGCCTCGGGTGAAGAAATGGTGGTGGTAGACAACGCTACGCGAAACAGCGGTAGCTGGAGGTGAATTGATGAGACAGGTAATTATCTATCCTGGCGAAGATGGCTATTGGGTGGCCGAATGTCCCAGTCTGCCTGGTTGTGTCAGTCAGGGCAAAACCAAAGCCGAAGCTATGGCCAACATCAGAGAAGCAATTCGCGGATATGTTGCCGCCTTGGAAGAAGATGACCTTCCCGTCCCTGAAGAGCGCTTTGAGGCCCTTTTGGTGGCGGTATGAGCAAATTGCCAATCATTTCTGGTCGCGAGTGCGTCAGAGCGTTGGAGAGAGTTGGCTTCTATTTCAAGCGACGGGAAGGGAGCCACATCGTCCTGCGTCGGGACGACCCTTTCACACAAATCGTTGTTCCCGACCACAAGGAGTTGGATAGAGGCACCCTAAGGGCTATTATCCGGCAGGCTGGTCTCAGCATAGATGAGTTCGTAGAGTTGTTATGACGCTATCTTCGTTAGTGGACACCCACGCCCACCTGGACGATCGGGCCTTTGCTGCCGACCGGGAGGCGGTCATCGCCCGGGCGGTGGCGGCGGGGGTGAGCCGCATCCTCACCGTGGGCGTGGATTTGCCGTCCAGCCGGGCAGCGGTGGCTCTGGCCGAGAAGCACCCCGCCGTCTACGCCGCCGTGGGCCTGCACCCCCACGACGCCCGCAAGTGGAACGAGGCCACAGCGCGGGAACTGCGGGCTCTGGCACAACACCCGCGGGTAGTGGCCATTGGCGAGACGGGCCTGGATTTTTATCGTAACCTCTCGCCGCGCGAGGCGCAGATCGCCGCCTTTCGAGCGCAACTGGCCCTGGCCGGCGAGGTGGGTCTGCCCGTCATCATCCACGACCGGGATGAAGCGCCATCACGCCTTACTTCCCGAAACGGTGGGCGTGATGGCGCTTCAGAGGCGCACAGCGAGGTCATGGCTATCCTGCGGGAGTGGGCGGAGAGAGTCCGCACTCCGGTCCTTGGCGTGCTCCACGCCTTCTCCGGCGATCTGGCGATGGCGGAGGAGGCCAGCCGGCTGGGCTTCTTCATCGCCCTCGGCGGGCCGGTGACCTTTGCCCATGCCCGGCGGCCGGTGGAGATTGCCCGGCAGTTGCCACTGGATCGCCTGCTGCTGGAGACGGACTGCCCCTACCTGACGCCGGAGCCGTTTCGTGGGCGGCGCAACGAGCCGGCCTACGTGCGCTATGTGGCCGAGCGCCTGGCCCAAATCCGTGCCCAACCTGTGGAGGTCGTGGCGAAAGCGACCACGCAGAATGCCCTGACCCTGTTCCCGCGTCTGCAGAGCGTGTCGGCCAATGGCGTATAGCAGACGATGGCGTGAGGCGTGAAACGTAAACTTATTCTCACGCTTCACGTTTCACGCATCACGTTTGTGGAGGCTGGTGTTTGAATCCCGTTCCTTTTTTCGAGATTATACGGGACGACCTGGCGCAGGTGGAGGATGTGTTGCGCCGGGCGACGATGTTGGATTTCCCCCTCCTGGGGTCTGTTTTAGCGCCGATCGTCCAGAGTGGTGGCAAGCGTTTGCGGCCCGCTCTTGTCATCCTCGCCGCCCGCCTGGGCGCCTACGACCAGGCCAAGATACTGCCCGTGGCGGCCTCCGTGGAGGTGCTGCACACCGCCACCCTGGTACACGATGATCTGGTGGACGGCTCGCTACTGCGCCGGGGCATGCCCACGCTGAATGCCCGCCTGGATAGCCGGGCTGTGGTTCTGGTCGGCGACTACCTGTTCGCCAAATCGGCGGAGCTGGCTGCCGAGCCGCAGAACACGGAGATCAACATCATCTTCGCCCGCACCCTGGACATCATCTGCCGTGGCGAGCTGAGTCAGCTTTTCGGCACGCCTGGCTGGCGCTTGAGCCGCGAGGAATATCTGCAGAAGATTTACAGCAAGACGGCCTCGCTTTTTGTGGCCGCCACGGAAGCGGGGGCCATTCTGAGTGGTGCCGCGCCGGAACAGCGTCAGGCGCTGAGCGATTACGGCCGCTACCTGGGGATTGCCTTCCAGATCGCCGATGACATCCTGGACTTCATCGGTAGCGAGCAGGAACTGGGCAAGCCGGTGGGCAGCGATCTGCGGCAGGGCACGGTGACCCTGCCGATCATTCGCTTCCTGGAGCAGCATCCTGCGCCCAACCCAGTGCGCGATTTCCTGGAGCAGGGACGCAAATCGGCAAATCAACAAATCAACAAATCACAGGAAGGCTGGCAGCAGGCTTTGGAAGCCGTGCGCAACTCTACGGCCATTGATCAATCCTACAGCGAAGCCTACGCCTTTGCCCAGCAGGCCCAGGAGGCGCTGGCCATCTTCCCGGATAGTCCCTATCGGCAAACGCTCCTCACCCTGGCCGATTACGTGGTACAGCGGCGAAAATAATCCTCAGTTCTCAGTCCAAAGTCCTCAGTTCTCAGTCCTCTCAACCAGGGATTCCAGGACTAGCGACTGAGGACTGGCGACTGAGGACTGGTGACTCACATGGTTGACCTCTCGGTGATCATCGTCAGTTGGAACGTGCGGGACTTGCTGCGGAGGTGCCTGCAAGCTTTAGTTCCAAGTTCCAAGTTCCAAGTTTCATGCTCCCCGCTAAACAACCTGGAACGTAGAACGTGGAACCTGGAACTCTTCGTCGTGGACAATGCCTCCAGCGATGGCAGCGCGGCCATGGTGCGCCAGCACTTTCCCCAGGTGCGGCTCATCGCCAACGACAGCAACCTGGGGTTCACGCACGCCAACAACCAAGGCCTCGCCGTCAGCCAGGGGCGCTACGTTCTGCTCCTCAACCCCGACACCGCGGTGGTTGGTGAGGCCGTGGCCACGCTGCTGGCCTTTATGGAGGATCATCCCGACGTCGGTGTGGTGGGGCCGCAGCTTCGCTACCCGGATGGCTCCATCCAGCCCTCCCGGCGACGCTTCCCCACCCTGGCCACGGCCTTCGTGGAGAGCACGGTGCTGCAGCCCCTGTTTGCCGGGAGCAGCCTACTGCGTCGTTACTACGTCGCCGACCGGCCCGACGACGTGACGCAGGACGTGGATTGGCTGGTGGGCGCCTGCCTCCTGGTCCGTCGGGAGGCCATTGCCCAGGCCGGCCCTCTGGACGAGGGCTTTTTTATGTACTCGGAGGAGCTGGACTGGTGTCGCCGCATCAAGCAGGCGGGCTGGCGCATCGTCTACTTGCCCGCCGCCCAGGTGATCCACTACGAGGGCAAGTCCAGTGAGCAGAACCTGGCCGCCCGGGACATCCGCTTTCACAGCAGCAAGGTGCGCTATTTTCGTAAGCACCACGGCATCTGGCAAGCGGAGCTCTTGCGCCTCTTTCTGCTGGGCACCTTCGTCTGGCAGTTGGCGGTGGAGTCATTGAAATGGCTGGTGGGGCACAAGCGCCCGCTGCGGGCGAGCAGGGTAAAGGCGTATCTTCAGGTACTGCGCTCCGGGCTACGAGATGTTGAATGATGGGACGCAGAGGCACGCAGATGATTTCTCAACAAATATCTGTGAAAATCGGCGTTAATCTGCGTTCTCTTACGTTGAGGCCGTGCCGATGCGGGTCTGTCTGATCAGCGGTGAATACCCGCCGATGCAGGGCGGCGTGGGCGACTACACCCACGAACTGGGCAAGGCCCTGGCGGCGCTGGACGTCGAGGTGGCCGTAATCACGTCCGCCAGAGCAGCCAGCCAAGTTGCCGTAGGGCAGGCCCAGGGCCTGCCGCCTGGTGGCGCAGAACAGGACGGCGGGCGCCGCGCCCGCCCTACGGCTAGCCATGACGGCTTAGAAGTATACCCCATCATCCCGCACTGGGGCTGGGGGAGTTGGGGACGCATCGCCGCGCTGGTGCAACAGTGGGGTGCGGATATTGTCCATGTGCAGTACCAGGCGGCGGCCTACGGCATGCACCCGGCGGCCAACCTGCTGCCCTGGCGGCTGCGGCAGGGCGGCCACAAGGCTCAGGGCGGCCACAAGGCTCAGGGCGACCACAAGGCTCAGGGCGACCACAAGGCTCAGGGCGGCCACAAGGGCCGCCCCTACGTCGTGACGACGTTCCATGATCTCAAAGTGCCTTATCTCTTCCCCAAGGCTGGCCCGCTGCGCTGGTGGGCCATGTTGGCCCTGATGCGCTGGAGCGATGCCACCATCCTCACCAACGAGGAGGACTATGCCAGAGTAAAGAGCATAGAGCAAAGAGCAAAGAGCAAAGCTTCTTCCATGCTCTATGCCCTATGCCCTATGCTCTATGCTCTATACCCTATGCTCTATGCTCTATCTCCCATGCTCTATCTCATCCCCATAGGCAGCAACATTGCCGTGGCCCCGCCGCCGGACTACGAGCGCGCTGTCTGGCGAGCGCGGCTGGGTGTGGGCGCAGGGGAGACGCTCCTGGCCTACTTTGGCTTCCTGAACGAGAGCAAGGGCGGAGAAACCCTCATCCGGGCCCTGGATGAGTTGGTCCGTAGCTGCCAGCCGGTCAGGCTGCTCATGGTGGGCGGCCAGGTGGGCGATAGCGATCCGACCAACGTGGACTATCTGGCCAAGGTCAAGAACCTGATCGCCGACCTGGGCCTGAGCGAGCGGGTGCTGTGGACAGGGTTCAGCAGTGCCGCCGCGGTCTCGGCCCACCTGCTCGCCGCCGACATCGGCGTGTTGCCATACCGGGATGGGGCCTCCTTCCGCCGCGGGAGCTTTATGGCGCTGCTGGCCCACGGCCTGCCCATCGTCAGCACCGTGCCGCCGGGGGCGGGCGATGCCCTGTCGCTGGACAGCGGGCTACCCCGCCTGCAGGACGGCGAGAACGTACGCCTGGTACCCCCCGACGATCCGGCGGCGCTGGCCCAGGCTGTTATTGAACTGGCTGCCTCGCCGGAGGCGCGGCAGCGGCTGGCGGCGGAGGCGCGTACTCTGGCCGCAGCCTTCGCTTGGGAGAGCATCGCTAAACAGCATCTGGAAGTCTATCAAACACTGCTCGCCGCTAAAACCGCGGGGACGCCACCGCCGTGAGAATAGCCGCCATGTCTTCAGTTGTCACTCTGCTCCGTCGCCACGGGGGGATCGCCCTGATCCTGGCCGGTTTTGTGGCCCTGGCTACCCTGTACAGCGTGACCACCCCCCTCTTTGAATCGCCCGACGAAATCTGGCACTACCCGGTGATCCAGCACATCGCCACCGGGCACGGCCTGCCCATCCAGGAGCCGGGCACCGGCCAACTCTGGCAGCAGGAGGGAAGCCAGCCGCCGCTGTACTATCTGCTGGGGGCGGCGGCCACCTTCTGGATTGATACCAGCGACCTCACCCAGCGGCTGTGGAACAACCCGCACGCCCACATCGGCATCCCCCTGGCCGACGGCAACAAGAACGTGATCGTGCACACGGCGGCAGAGGATTTTCCCTACCGGGGCACCGTGCTGGCCGTGCACCTGATTCGCCTGCTCTCCGTCTTGCTGGGGGCGATTACGGTGCTGTTCACCTATCGCCTCGCCCTGGCCATTTTCCCGGGGCAGGTGGCACTGGCGGCTGGCGCGGCGGCGATCTGCGCCTTCATCCCGCAGTTCCTGTTCATCAGCGGCTCGGTCAACAACGATAACCTGGTGACCGCCCTGGCTGCCCTGGCCCTGTGGCAGGTGGTGCGGCTCTTGCAGGATGACGCCTCGCCCGGCCACCTGCTCCGCCTGGGCATCGTCATTGGCCTGGCGGCGCTCAGCAAGCTCAGCGGGCTGGGGCTGCTGGTGCTGGCCGCAGCGGCTATAGGCTTGGTGAGCTGGCAGCGGCGCTCGCTGCGTCTCCTGCTTCAGGGCGGCGCCCTGGTCGTCGCGCCCGTGGTCCTGCTCGCCGGCTGGTGGTACGCCCGCAACTGGATGCTCTATGGCGATCCTACGGGGATCAACGTCATGCTGGACGTCATTGGCCGCCGCCCGCAGTTGGCTTCCCTGCGACAGCTCCTGGCCGAGGCCGAGGGTTTCAAGATTTCCTTCTGGGCCCTCTTCGGGGCGGTGAACGTGCTGGCGGAGAACTGGGTCTACCGCGTCTTCGATCTCCTGACCATTGTGGCGACTTTGGGGCTGGTGTTCCTGGCGGCCCGCTGGCTGCTCCGGCAACCCCCCTCCCCTGCGGAGCGGGGGAGGGCCGGGGTGGGGGGTTCCCCTGCGAGCGGGGGAGGGTTGGGGTGGGGGTTAACTAGGCAGGCCACCCTGTTAGCCCTGCTCATCCTGTGGCTGGGCATTGTCTTCGTCTCCTTTGTGCACTGGACGCAGATGACCATGGCCTCCCAGGGGCGGCTGCTGTTCGTCGCCCTGCCCGCTATCGCCATCCTATTTTTCGCCGGGCTGGCAGCCTGGGTACCAAAGCGATATACCGGTGTCATGGCGGCGCTAGTAGGGGTGGTGTTCTTCTTCATCGCCGCCCTCATCCCCTTCCGCACCATCGTTCCCGCCTACGCTCGCCCGGCGGTGCTGACCTCCATTGACGAGGCGACGATCCCGCAACGGGTGCACGTCACCTACGGCGATCAGGCCGAGCTCATCGGCTATGCCCTGGACCGCGAGGCCGTGCGTCCCGGCGAGGCGTTGCGAGTGACGCTCTACTGGCGGGCGCTGGCGCGCCTGGACAAAGACTACAGTCTGTACATCCATCTCTTCGGCTGGAACGGCCAGAGAGTGGGGCAGCGCGACAGCTACCCCGGCGGCGGTGCCTATCCCACCCGCCTGTGGCAGCCCGGCGACGTGCTGGTGGATAGCTACCTGGTGAGCATCATCCCCACCGCCACCGTGCCCAGCCGCGGCCTGATCGAGGTCGGCCTGTACGACCGGGTGACGATGGAGCGCCTGCCGGTGCGTGACGGCGCTGGCCGCCCTATCGCCTCGCCAATCATCGGGCGGTGCAAGCTGGCCGCGGCCGCCTCGCCAGCGCCGTCCGTGCCGCACGCGGTGGACTATCGCCTGGGCGAACAGGCCGCCCTGGTGGGCTACGCAATTGAATCCACAAATCAGCAAATCAGCAAACAAGGCAGCGTCTTGCGGCCAGGGGAATCATTGCGCCTGGTCTTGTACTGGCAGGCGTTGGCCAAGATGGACCGTGACTACACGGCCTTTGTCCACCTAGAGGACGAGGCGCAGCGCATCTGGGGGCAGAAGGATGGCGAGCCCCAGGCTGGCAACTATCCTACCAGCCTGTGGGACGCCGGTGAGGTCGTACGGGACGAGCGGGAGCTGACTGTGGCCTCTGATGCCCCGCCCGGCGCGTACGAGCTGACCGTGGGGCTGTACCTGGTGGACAGCGGCGAGCGCCTGCCGGTGACCACCGCCGAGGGCCGTCTTCTCGGCAATCACCTTGTTCTGGGTCAGGTGCAGGTGGTGGCCAAATGACACCGCGGGAAGTTCCAGGTTCCAAGTTCCAGGTTCCAAGTTCCGAGTCCATAAAACCAGAAATTGGGCAAAAAAGTATCTTCCGCTTTCGAGGGCAAAAAGCCGGGTTTTTCCGCGGCATAAGCGGGAATTTCCTTCAAAAAGCGGAAGCTACTTTTCACAGCCAAAAACCCGGCTTTTCTGGCTTCATGGAGTCGCGATCTGCGCCCCTTCAGGCTGAGCCCCAGGGAGCTTCTCCCTCCCCTGTCGGCGACGGGGGAGGGTTAGGGCGGGGGTTCTCCATCCTGCTATTGACCATCGTCCTCCTGGCCTTCGGCCTGCGCGTCTGGGGGCTGGGGGCGCAGAGCCTGTGGTGGGACGAGAGCCTGAGCCTCTACCGCGCTGGCCAGAGTCTGCCCACCATCCTGAGCAATCAAATCGTCCTCACAGATGGTACGAACAGCGTGCCCACGGTGGACAACCACCCGCCGCTGTACTTTCTGCTCCTGGCGGCCATCACCCGCCTGGCGGGCAACAGCGAGTTCGCCCTGCGCTTCCTCTCCCTGGCGGCGAGCGTGCTTCTGGTGCCACTTTTGTACGTCGTCGGCTGGCGCCTGGTCTACCTCTCCCCCGGCCCTGACGGGTTGTCGCACCCTCTGGATTCGAAATCGGTGGGGTGCGACAACCCGTCACCCTCCCCGACACGGGGAGGGGAGAACCACGGTAAGTGGGCGGGTTTCTTCGCTGCCCTGCTCGGCGCCCTCTCGCCCATGTACCTTTGGTACGCCCAGGAAGCCCGCATGTACACCCTGCTGGCCTTCCTGAGCCTACTCTCGGCCTACACCTTCTGGCGAGCCGTGATGACGCCTTCGGGATCGCCGCGCCGCCGGGTGCTGTGGCTGGCGGCGTATCTGGCGGCTACTGCGGCCATGATCGGCACGCACTACCTGGGCTTCCTGGTGCTGTTGTTCGAGGCGCTGGCCTTCCTCGTGGCCTGGTGGCCGCGGCTGGGGCGCTGGCGGCTGTTGCTCGCGGGTCTGGTGGCGGCCGCCCTGCCCCTCCTCGCCTATGGGCTGTCCCGCCTGCCGCCGGCCGTGGAGGGCGCCGGCTTCGTTTTCGTGCCCCTGGGCATCTTGTTGCGCGACGTGCTCAATTCCTTCAGCCTGGGGCTCTCCGTTGACGTCACGCAGGTCATCTGGCTCGATCTGGGCTACCTGGCCCTCTTCGTTCTGGGGCTACTGGCCTTGTGGCGCGCCAGGCGGCGCGAAGCAGCGCTGTTTCTGCTGGGCTACCTTGTCCTGCCTATCGCCCTGGTGTACCTGATGGGCTACGTGCGGCCTTTGTACATGAACAGCCGCCACCTCATCCTGGTCACGCCGCCCTTCTACCTGGGTGTGGGGGTGGGGCTGCTACGAATTGCGAATTGCGGATTGCGGATTGCGAAATTCGAAATTCGAAATTCGAAATTTCTACTCATAGCCGGGCTGGCGCTGATTGTCGCTGGGTCTGCCTACGCTACGTACAACTACTTTAGCGATCCCCGCTACGCCAAGGACGATCATCGCGCCTGGGGAGCATACCTGCGTGCCCATGCCCGCCCCGGCGACGTCGTCGTGGTGGACCCGCCACACATCGCCACGCTCTACCAGTACTACGCCGATCCAGGGCTGCCCTGGGTGGGGTTGCCGCGCCTGGGCGATCCTGAAGGCCAGGAAACCCCCGCCGCCCTGGCCGACCTGGCGAAGCGCTACGATCGCCTGTGGCTGGCCTTCTCCCACACGCCACCCTGGGGCGATCCCACGCAGGCGCCACGTCGCTGGCTGGAGGCGCAGGCCCTCAAGCTGGACGAGCAGGCTTTTCACACCTACGCCTCCCTGGTCAACGTGAGCCTTTATCGGCTCCAGCCGCCCACTCTGGCCGCCCTGCCGCCTCTGCAGTATCCTTTGCAGATTGACCTGGAGGGCCGGCTCACCCTGCGCGGCTACGACTTGGTAGGCGACCTCTCCCCTCACCCCTCCCCTACCAGGGGAGGGGAAGGGGGAGAGGTTATCCACCTGCGGCTATACTGGCAAGCCGCCGTGCGGCTCAATCAGGCTTACAAGGTCTCCCTGCGCCTGCTGGACGATGCGGGGCAGGTCTGGGCCCAGGCCGATCAGGAGCCGCTGCACGGCGCTTACCCCACCACCCGCTGGCAGGCAGGCGATTTGATCGCCGACGACTTCGACCTGCCGATTGCGCCCGGCACGCCGCCCGGCGAGTATCGCCTGACCATGGTGGTCTACGCCGTGCCCACCGGCCAGGCCCTGGCCGTGCTTGACGCCCAGCGCCACCCGAGGGGCACCGTGGCGGATCTGGGGCCGCTAACCATAGCCACCGCCAGCCAGCCGCCGCGCCTCGCCGATCTGCCCATGACGCAGCGGGTAGGGGCAACCTTCGGTACAATTGAGCTTTTGGGCTATGACCTCTCCCCCGGCCCCTCCCTGGCACGGGGAGGGGAGACCGCCCCGGTGACACTGCAACAGGGAGAGATGGCCACCCTATCGGCCTATTGGCGGGCGCAGGGCCGGCCGCCGGGCGATTACCGGCTGCAGGTGCAGTGGGTGGATGCCGCTGGCCAGGTGCAGGCAGAACAGGATTTCCCGCTCTGTAGCTACCCCACCTCCCGCTGGCAGCCCGGTGAGGTGTTCTGGGCACAGTATCGCCTGGTCGCCCCGGCGCGGGCGCCGGCGGGCGATTATCGCCTGCGCCTGGCGCTGCTTGATCCGGCCACAAAATCGTCAGTGCCAGCGTGGCCCGGCGGCTGGCGCGGGCTGTGGCCCACCCGCGCCCAGAGCATCGAACTCGCCCGCCTGACCCTCAGCGAGCGGCCGCGCCTGACCACGCCGCCGTCCCTGCCGCACAGCGTGGGGGCGAGCTTCGGTGGGCAGGTGGCACTCCTGGGGTACGCCGTGGAGGGGCAGGAGGCAGCAGGCGTGCTCACCGTCGAGCCGGGGCAGACTTTGCACCTGACCCTCTACTGGCGAGCTTTGCAGCCGCCGGACAAGAGCTACACTGTCTTTGTGCACCTGGTGGGAGCCGGGGAGCGCATTGTGGGGCAGCAGGACAGCGTCCCCATGGGGGGCACGTACCCCACCACCCTCTGGCTGCCGGGGGAGATCGTGGTGGACGAGTACGAGCTGACCATCAAGGCGGAAGCGCCTGCGGGCTGCTATCGCCTGGCCGTCGGCCTGTACGACGCCGCCACGAGCGCCCGCCTGCCTGCTGCCGAGGCTTCAGGCGTTGCCTCGCCCGACGGCCGGGTGTGGCTGGAGTCCACGATATTGGTGCGTGGCAACTCGCCGCCAGCGGAAGAGCATCGTCTCTACCTGCCTTTGCTGCTGCGCTAGCGGCTGGTTGAACCTGGCGAAGGCTCTCAAACCTTCGCCAGGCTAACGGAGTGATTGGTGGTGCGTTAGTGATGTCGGAAAGTCAGGGAATCAGGGAACCAGGGAATCAGGGAATCGGGGAATCAACGAAACAACGAATCAGCGAATCAGCAAAGCCGCCAAGCGGGACGCAGATTCATGCAACTAGCCGCGGATCTGTTTTTTCTAAGCTGAAATCTTCGGGCGTAGCCAGCGTTAATCTGCGTCCTGGCTGGCTATTGGTGGCGGCCTGCGTCGTCGTAGGGCTGGCGGCAGGGGCGCTGGCCGCGGCCACCTCGCCGCTGCTCGCCCTGGCTGTGCCTGTGGCCCTGGTGGGCGGGCTGGTGCTGCTCAGCGACCTGCAGATGAGCCTGCTGGCCCTGATCGGCGTGGCTTATCTGCTGCCCATGGCGGCCATCCCGCTGCGGCTGGGCTTTAACCCCACGCTCCTGGACATCGTCCTGCTGGCCTTCTTCTTCGTCTGGTTCGTGCGGCTGGCTGTAGGGGCGAAGCATTCGCTGGACGATGAAGTGCCGGCCACTTACGAACTGGCGAATGCTTCTGAAGCGCCATCATGCCCGCCGTTTCGGGAAGTAAGGCATGATGGCGCTTCATCGCCCCTACTCAATGGCCTGGTGCTCGTGTTCATCGGCCTGGCCTGCACCTCGTTCTTCCTGAGCACGGGCGTGACGCAGGACATCCTGCGCCGCTTCGCCGAGATCGTCCTGGTGCTGTTCTTCTACTTCGGTGTGGTCAACACCGTGCGCTCTCGCCAGCTCCTGGAACGACTGGTGGCGGCGATTATCCTGGCGGCGGCCGCGGCGGCCATCATCGGCCTGGTGCTGTACTTCCTGCCGCACGATCTGGCCAATCGCCTGCTCAACACGCTGCGCATTTTGAACTATCCCACGGGCTGGGTGCTGCGCTTTATCAACAACGATCAGGCTCTGGCGCAGCGGGCCATCGCTACCTCCGTGGATCCCAACGTGCTCGGCGGCGTCCTGGCCATGGCCGCGGCTTTGACCACCGGCCAACTCTTCTCTGCCCGGCCAGTCCTGCGCCGTGCCCTCCTGCTTCCGGCCTGGGGCGTCATGCTGCTGTGCCTGCTCCTCACCTACTCCCGCGGCTCCTGGATCGGCCTGGCCGCTGGGCTGGTGCTCATCGCCACGCTGAAGGAGCGCCGCCTGTGGGTGCTGTTCCTGGCCATCGGCGTGGTGGTGCTCTTTCTACCCCAGGCCGAGGCCTTCCTGGGCCACCTGAGCGCCGGCGTGCAGATACAGGATCGGGCCACGCAGATGCGCCTGGGCGAGTACAAGGACGCCTTCAAGCTCATCGCCCAGTTCCCCTGGTTCGGCATCGGCTTTGCCGCCGCTCCGGTGATTGACCTGTACCGCGGCGTCTCCAGCGTGTACCTGCTCATCGCCGAGGAGATGGGGCTACTGGGCCTGGGGGCTTACCTGGCGATCATGGCCGTCTTCTTCTGGCAGGGGCTGCGTGGCCTGGGCCGCCTGGGCGATGAGGGCCTGCGGAGCATCCTGGTGGGGCTGCTGGCTGCCGTACTGAGCGCCCTGGTGGCCGGGGTTTTGGATCATCACTTTCTGGACATTAACTTCCCGCACGTGGCCGCCCTGTTCTGGTTGAACCTGGGGCTGGGGGTGGCCACCCTGCGGGTGGCAGAGAGTTAGCCGAAATGGCAAATGGGAGGCAAATTATGAAGATTTTGGGCCTTGCCGGGTCAAACAGAAAGGATGGCAACTCCTATTTGCTCCTCAGGGAGATGTTCCAAGATTTGGCAGATGTGGAGACGAGAATTGTTCAAGTAGCCGAATTGAACATCAGGCCCTGTGAGCTTTGTTTCGAACTATGTGCGCAGAGGCCCTTTGCCTGTGTGATTGAAGACGATTTTAAGATGCTTCTTGAGGGATGGTTCACAATTTGGGTAACACTTTTTCCGGCCCATCTGAAAGAATGGGGCATCTCAGAGGCGTATAGAATCCCGAAACGTGGCAAAATCGGCACACCAGGCACCTATTTTAGGGCCTGCGATGGCAAAATAGGCCTGGTTGGGCCGGAAATAAATTCTTGGGCGTCCAAAAAGTGTTACCTTAACTCCTTTGGAATTTGAACCATCCCCTTCTTGAAGAGATGAAATCAGCCGATGGCCTCATAATCGCCTGCCCATTCTACTTTTACGTCCCCGCCAAATTTCAACCAGTTCTAGAGAGACTCAGCTCCCTGGATGCTTTTACGGAAGAGAGGCATGGACAGGGGCTCTCCCCATTGGCTGGCAAGCCTTGCGCCCTCATCGTTGTTTCTGCCAGTGGTAGTAGTTTCAATGCTTTCCAAATGCTTCATCACTTGCAAGAATTTGCCTTAATGTTGCGTATGCGAATAGTTACTACGAACTACTGGCCATTTATCGGTCTTTCGGCCAAAAGTGGTGAGATAGGGAAGGGTGCGATTCTCAAAGAAGCAAAGACGATAGAGCAAGCAAGAGAGTTGCTAAAGCTGTTAGTGCAGGCAGTCAGGGGATCGGGGGAATCAGTGAGCAGGGAATCAGGACTCAGCAGGAAGCCTGATTCTCTGATTCACTGATTCCCTGACTCCCCGCTGGGACTTGCATTTGTGGCCGCAAACCGCTAAAATAGACAGGAAGGGAAGTTGGTCCTTCGTCCGTCGTCCGTCGTCCGTCGTCCATCCAGGCAAGGATGCACTGGTGAAAACCTACCCTGGACAAGGCTAGGCTTGTTCCTGGCGCTTCTCGTTCTGGCCCTGAGTGGCTGCGCCGGGGGCAGCACGCGCCCGGTGGTGAAGATCGGCCTGGCCGCCCCTTTCACCGGCTTCGACGAGGCGCAAGGCTACAGCCTGCTCTACGCCGTCAAGCTGGCGCTGCAGGAGGCCAACCAGCGCGGCGTGGCCGGCTACGGCGTGGAGCTGGTGGCCCTGGACGACCGCAACGAGCCCGCCACCGCCGCCCAGCGGGCGCGGGAGTTCATTGTTGACCCCGACGTACTGGGCGTGCTGGGACACCTGGATGGCCCCGCCGCGGCTGCGGCGGCCAGCGAGTATCGCCAGGCTGGGCTGGCCTGCATTACACTAGCTCCCGGCGACGGCAGCGACGGGCCGCCCGTGTTCCGCCTCTTCGTCCCGGACGCTGCCCAGGCCGAGCGCGCTGCTGAGTTTGCCACGCGCTCGCTGGGCGCCCGGCGCCTCGCCGTCCTGAGCGACGCCGCGAGCCGCCCCCTGGCCGATTTGTTTCGGGCGCAGGTGGGGCAAGACGGGGCGCAGGTGGTGTACCAGGCCCAGATCGCCCGCTGGCAGCTTGATTTCCAGGCGGAAATCGCCGCCCTGCAGCAGGCTGCGCCCGACCTGGTCTTCTTTGCCGGGCGAGCGGCGGAGGGTGGGGTATTCCTGGCCCAGGCCAGAGAACGTGGCCTACAAGCCACCTTCCTGGGCAGCAGCGGCTGCGACGACCCGCGCTTGGTCAAACTGGCTGGTGAGGCAGCAGAGGGGGCGTACTGCCTGTCGCTGGTCCCGGACGTGGCGCAGATGCCGGCAGCGGGCGACTTCCTGGCCCGCTACCGCGCCTTCTCGCCCCGGCCCCTGGGCCCCTACACCGCCCCCGCCTACGACGCCACCCGCGTCCTGCTGGCGGCCATCGAGCGGGCCATCCGGGCTGGCGGTGGCCCCAGCCGCGCCGCCGTCGCCGCTGAACTGGCGCGTACGCGGGGCTTTGGTGGCGTGGCTGGCGAGGTGACCTTCGACGCCCGCGGCGCCAATACTGCGGCGAAGGTGTACGTCTACCGGATTGAAGGAGGGCAAATGTTTATGAAATGAATACCGTGATTCAAACTCGTCGCTACAGACTAAACATAAACACAGGAGGATAAAATGGGACAGCCTACAATCCAAGTCCTGGGGGCTTACAAAGTAGAGTTGACTGATGAACTCTTCAAAAAGGCAATGGAGATAAAGTATGGTGGGATACAACTCTCCAGTGCCGAAAGGCGAAGAGCAGAGGCATCTGTGCGGGAAGAGCTTTCATCAGTTGCACTGCTGGAAGTGCTGGTTAGCGGTGCTGATGACCAATTCAATGTAGGGGACTTTGGACAACTTGGCTCTGACCAAGCAGCATACGATGAGGCATATTTGACGGCTGACGGGGCATCGGTTATATCTCGATTTGACCGACCAGATACCAACGCTCTTGGGTAGAAAGAGGTAATTGCTTCCCCTTGGCTGAGGGAGTATAATGATAAGCGACACCAATCTATCTCAGCCGGAGGGAACCTGATGAACACCTTGATTCCCTACATGACGGACCGTC
>Ga0315268_10000511_pt1 | contig 45259 bp, 40 predicted proteins | sample C1_top_MG_FD_204535 | JGI IMG/M metagenome (GOLD analysis project Ga0315268, IMG submission 204535) | Sediment microbial communities from Yellowstone Lake, YNP, Wyoming, USA - C1_top | ecosystem: Environmental > Aquatic > Freshwater > Lake > Sediment | place: USA: Wyoming | collected 2017-08-01 | reverse complement strand
GTGGAGGTTAGCGCGCGGCCGGCCCGAGGCTGATGCCAGCCCTCGGGCCTCCCCTGGGATCAAGCAAGCTGGGTGCAGTCCCCGGGTCTTAGCGGACCCGGGGATTTTTTTTGCCCAGGGGGAGCTGTGGCCCGGCTCCCGGGAGGCCTGGCCTCCCCTATCCCATCACTGGAGGGTCACCATGAAAGAAGGACTGATCGTTTACCTGGCGGGCGCCGCGGGGCTGCCGGCGGGGGCCAGCTTCACCGCGGCCGCCCGGGCCCTGGGGCACGCCGGCCAGGAAGTGGAGCTGGTCTCACCGGAGGAAGGGTTTTTCACCGTGGAGGATGCCTGGCATTTCCTCTTCACCCAAGGCTGCGGCCGCATTCACCTGCAGGTGGCCGCGCCCGCGGGGCCGGCGGGCCTGCGCCCCCTGGGGCCCGCGGTGCGCCTCTGCGGCTAGGTAACATGAAGATGGCCGCAGGCTTTTCCGTCGCACGCTAAAGCCTGCGGCTACATTGATCATTAATCACCTCATGACTAGTGACTCGGGACTCGAGACCCGGGACCCGGGACCATGATTAAGGGGGGAGCAGCTATGCGCAAGTGGTTGGGCATCATCCTGCTGGCCGCGGCCTGCTGCCCCGGGGGGGTGGAGGCCCAGGAGGGGACTGCTCCGGAAGCGGTAGTCATGGAGGAGGTGGTGGTCACTGCCACCCGTACCCCCACGCCCACGGAGGAAACCGGGGTCTCCACCACGGTCTTCACCCGCAAGGAGATCGAGGAGAAACAGGCCACCCTGGTGGAGGAGATGCTGCGCAGCGCTCCCGGGGTGACCATCTCCCAGACCGGGGGGCGGGGCGGGGTCACGGACCTCTTCGTCCGGGGCGGCAACTCCAACAACACCCAGGTGCTCTTAAACGGCATCAAGCTCAACGACGCGGGCGGGTCCTTCGACTTCAGCACCCTGACGGTGGACAACCTAGACCGCATCGAGCTCATCCGGGGCCCCATGAGTTCCCTGTACGGCGCGGACGCCATGACCGGCGTGGTCAACCTCCTCACCCGCAAGGGCGCTGGCCCCCCCAGCTTATCCCTCACCACCAACTGGGGGGCCCACAGCGAGAACGGCAACCTCCAGAGCGAACAGCGGGCCTCCCTTACCGGGGCCTATCAGAAATTCGCCTACTCCATCGCCTATTCCCGCATCGACGACGAAGGCATCCTCAACGTCAACAACCGCTTCGGCTCCAACGTCCTGAACGCCCGCCTGGACTGGGACCCCAAGGAGAACCTCTCACTCACCTTCATCAACATGCTCGTCGACTCCCGGGCGGGCTTCCCCACGGTGAACGGCGGCGACCGCCTGGACCCCAAGAGCGCCGGGGGCCCGGGGCTGGACCCGGACCGCAACACCACCAAGACCGACGTGGTCCTGGGTCTCATCGGCAACTACTGGCCCTGGAAATGGTGGGAAAATGAGCTCACCGTGGCCTACACCCGCTGGGACCGCCATTTCAACAACCCTCCCAACCCGGTCCAGACCATGTTCGATCAGTTCTTCTGGGAATTCACCCGGGACCTGGAGCAGCACTACAACCTGGACTACCACAGCAACTTCCGCTTCGGCGACAAGGAGAAATTGGCCTCCATCACCACCTTCGGGGTGGCGGCCCGCACCGAACAGCTCAAGTCCCGGGCCGCGGGGGCCCTCTTCGGCTCGGACTTTGAGAGCTTCCTCAAGGCCAACCGCAGCAGCACCGGGTTCTACTCCCAGCAGCAGCTGGGCTTCTGGGACCGCCTCTTCCTCACCGGCGGCTTCCGGCTGGAGGACAACAGCGTCTTTCCCGGGGTGGAGTTCACCCCCCGGGGCTCCGCGGCCTTCCGCCTCAAGGAGACGGACACCTGGCTCAGGGCCGCGGGCGGACGCTCCATCAAGGAGCCTACCTTCATCCAGACTTCCTCCCAGGACCCGAGCTATCTCGGCAACCCCCACCTGAAGCCGGAGAAGAACACCAGTTGGGAAGTGGGCGCGGACCAGTTCCTGTTCAAGGAGAAGGTGAAGTTAGGGATGACCTATTTCGAAAACCACTTCACGGACTTCATCACCTTTGTGCCCACCTCCCCCTTCACCGGCACCTTTGAAAACATCGGCGCGGTGCGCACCACCGGCCTGGAGTGGGCCCTCAAGGCCAGCCCGGGCTGGGGCCTGAGCCTGGCCGCGGCCTATACCTACATGTTTCAGTTCACGGTGCTTGACGACGGCGGCCAGGGCGGCCTGTTCTTCAAGACCGGCAAGCACGTGCTCCGGCGCCCCCGCAACGCCTTCAGCTTCGACGCCCAGTACACCCGGGGGCGCCTGGGCCTGCACGTCAACGGCCTCTACACCGGGCGCCGGGACGACTCCCGCTTCACCTTCGGCCCGCCTTACTCCGCTCGGGTGGTGAACGGCGGCTTCTTCGTCCTCAACCTGGCCGCCACCTACGACGTGGTCCAGAATTGGGGGCAAATCAAGAAGGTGCAGCTCCTGGCCCGGGTCAACAACGTCTTCGACCGCTTCTACGAGGAGGTTTACGGCTACTCCTCGCCCCGCTTCAACGCCATGGCCGGGGTGCGCCTGGTCTTTTAGCCGGGCTCAGAGGTGAGAAGTTTCAGGAAAAATAAAGGCCGAAGGCTTGATGCCTCCGGCCTTTATTTCGGGGCCTTCTGAAGCCCTGCGTTAAATTAACATGCTGCATACCCTCCTAGGGCGTCCAGATGACGGCGTGCTCATAGCCGTCGGCGTCTTCTGCACCACCAACCACCTGCCCCTTGCTGCCAATGTCATCCCCCCAACTCCGGTCGCCGCCCAGGGTGCCCAGGTCCAGCAGGGCGGTGGGGTTTTTGGGGTCCCAGAAGAAGCCGTGATACTGGCCGTCGGCGGTTCCTGAGTAGCCGCACACCTGGCCCAGGCTGTTTATGGCATCGGGCCTACTCCAATTACCGCCCAGGGTGCCCAGGTCCTGCATCCCGCCGCCGGTGGCGGGGTCCCAGAAGAATGCGTGCTGTTGGCCGTCGCCGGTTTCCGAGCGGCCGCACACCTGGCCTTTGCTGTTAATGTACCAGGCAGAGATCCAGTCCCCCCCCAGGGTGCCCAGGTCCTGCACGGTCTTCTTTTTGGTGTCCCAGAAAGCGGCGTGACCCGGGCCGCCGAGGGTAACATTTGACTCACCGCAAACCTGGCCTTTGCTGTTAATGGCATAGGCACGACTCCAGGTCCCGCCGGGGAGGGTGCCCAGGTCCTGCATCTGGTTCTTGGAGTCCCACAAGAAGGCGTGCTCCTGGCCGCCGGTGTCTGAATAACCTACCACCTGGCCTTTGCTGTTGATGGCCTGGGCATAGCTATAGGCCCCGCCCGGCAGGGTTTCCAGGTCCTGCATCTGGTTCTTGGAGTCCCACAAAAAGGCGTGGTAAGGACCGCCGGGGGAAATTTCCGAGGAACCGCACACCTGGCCCTTGTCGCTGAGGCCATAATGCCAGGCCGCCCAGGCGTTATTCCCGCCCAGGGTTTCCAGGTCCTGCATGGTCTGGGTTTTGGGGTCCCACAAGAAGATGTGCCTGAGTCCGGTGTCGGAGTTAAATAATTCCCCGGCCACCTGGCCCTTGCTGTTCATGGCGTCGGGCCAGCTATGAGTCCACTCCGCCGGGGTCCCCAGATCCTGCAGGACCTTCTTTTTGGGGTCCCAGAAGAAGGCCCGGGAAGAAAGATAACCGTTGTCCCACGATTCGCCGCAGACCTGGCCCTTGCTGTTGATGGCATAGACCTCGCTCTCCGTCATCCCCTCCAGGACGCCCAGGTCCTGAAGGCCGGGCCCCGAGGTATAGTCCAGGGTCACCTTATACCAGGCGGCACCAGGAAGACCCTCTGAATCGTCCAAATCAACGATTAACATGTAGCCATTGGCGGCAGAGGGCTGCTGAGAGATGGTTGCGGTACCCCGGACTTTCCCGGTGAGGGTCACGGTTTGCTCCACCGCCGCCAGGGGCCGGTTCAGGCCGGTAAAGGTCGAGGACCATACGTCACCGGAATGCCCACCCGGCCAGTCGGGGTACCAGTGGACGGTTTTGCCCATGTCCTTGGTGGTCAAATCAGTGGGTAGGGGAGTGTCCTGCCCTTCATACCCTGGGGCATTCCATTCGAGATTATGCCATCGCACGGTGTTTCCCTGGACGAGCAGCAGGGTCCTCCCGTCGATCCAGGCGTTAACCGTGAGCTGGTAGGCCGCGGCGGGGGAACACCAGCAGGCCACCGCCAGGGCCACCGTCAGCGCTGCCCAAAGCTTCTTGTTCATGACCGCCTCCTCTTCTTAATAAATCTACGCTGGGCGTACCTCCCCTCAGCTTGCCTGGTTAACCGGTGATTTCCTCCAGCGAAACCGCCAAACCGTTTTCTGGCCAAATTGTATGCAAAGGCCATTCCAGCTCCTGGCCCATTTAACCTCCTGTAATAACTCTATTTCTATTAAGGTGTTTGGTAAGGAAATGTCAGATTTTTTACAAAATATAAAATTGCGAACAATTCAATTATTTTTCAAAGGAATTGTCAATCAGAAACGTTGCCAACAAAGATAATTAGAACACGGAGAACTGCGCGTTTTTCGAGTCCATGCCATAGGGCGCGCTCACCGTGGTGACCATGGTGTAGTCCCCTGGCGTGGCATTGTCCGGCAGGGAGAAATTGACCTCCTGGGTCCAGGTGCCATTGGCTTTGCGGCTCTCCATCTCCTTGGTCTTCCCCAGGGACTTGCCCTTAAAGAAGATCTCCCGGGAAATGCTCACCGGAATGGACGTCTGCTCCGGCGTGAGGATGGTGTAAACCGTGGTCAGGGTCAGGCCCTCGCCCTTCCGGGCCCGCAGGGGCCGCACCTGGACGCTGTCCAGGCGCAGCACGCAGCCGCCGGTGGGGCAGTAGTTGTACCTGGCCACCGCCTCTTCCCGGGTGGCGGCCCGGGTCTCCCGGGGTTCGCCCCAGCGGAAGCCCCAGGGGGTGTCGCCGGTGAAGATGGGCTGCGCCCCCGCGGGCGCGGCCATCCCGGCGGCCCCCAGGCAGAGCAGTAATGCCAACCCCAGCCAGCCATAACGCCGCTTATTTTTCATTTCTCTCTCCAATCAGATGAGATTTGCGCCGCCAATACGAGATTCTTCGCTTCGCTCAGAATGACATTTTTGTATGAGAAAGGGGGAAACACCGCATCATGGCTAATCATCACCCTCACCCTAACCCTCCCCCTCAAGGGGGAGGGGATTTGGGGCGGAGGATGGCGGGCACGGAGGCCCACCCCACCAGCCCCTTACGCCTGCCCCCTGACCCCTGACCCCTGCTCACGGGCCGGCCAGATACCGCCGGGCCCCGGTGAACGAGGCCCGCCAGATGTCCGCGTCCAGGCGGCTGACAAACACTCCTTGAGGTGAGGCGTGGACAAAGCGCCCCTGGCCCACGTAGATGCCGTTGTGGCAGACCTGGGAGGCCCAGGCCGGCGGGGCCAGGAGGCCAGCCGTAAACACCTCCCGCTGACAGTAGCGGTTGAAGAAGACCACGTCCCCGAAGCGCAGGTCCCCCGGGGGCACGGGCCGGCCTTCCTCGTACTGCTGGGCCACGGTGCGGGAGAGGTTGACCCCGGCCCGCTGAAACGCGGCCTGGACCAACCCGGAGCAGTCCACCCCCTGAGGGGTGCTGCCCCCGGATTTATATGGAGCACCGTAAAATTCCCCCAGGGCCCGCTCCAGGGCCATTTCCTGGGGGGAGCGCACCCCCGGCGGCGGGGGTGCCAGGGGCGCGGGCGGCAGGGGCGGCGCCGCGGTGCAGCCGGCCAGCAGGAAGGCTGCCAATACCAACAGCACTCCCCCATCGGCCCTGAATCTTGTAGCCATTTCCGCCAATGCCCCAGGCGCGACCCGCCAGCTCGCCCTTACCCTTCTGGAGAATTATGCAAAAATAACTTTAAAGCTCAAAACTCTTACCCCCCTCCCCTCGGTGGGAGGGGGTTGGGGGGAGGGGGCAGAACGGCTTAGCATACTTAAATTAGCCAAAGAGATCAGTAAAAGATTTTGCCACCCCCTCCCTAACCCTCCCCCCTCAAGGGGGAGGGGATTTTAGGGGTCGCCTCTCAGTCAGGCTTTTTGCTGAGGTCTCCTATGGGATTTGGAGGAGGGGTCTATGGAGGAAGGAGGCAGGGCCAGTGGCGCAGGCTCCCCGCCTGCGGCGGCCCCTGCCCTCCTCCCCCACCATTCACTTCTCTTCCGCCTCTACCTCCACCCGGGGGAACAGGGCCGGGCCTTTCTGCAAGTGGCTCCCCGGCAGCAGCCGGCCCCACTGCAGCACCTGGGGCAGGGGTTGCTCCCACAGGGCCAGTCCCAGGCCCAGTTGCCCGCTCATCTTGAGAGCGCTCCTGGGCATCACCGGCCTGAGCAGCGCGGCGAGGAAGCGCAGGCCCTCCAGCAGGTGGTAGAGCACCGTGTCCAGCCGGCTGGCCGCGCCGGGGTCCTTGGCCAGCTCCCAGGGCGCGGTGGCCACAATGTAGCGGTTGAGGCGGCCAATAAATTCCCACAGGCCCCCCAGGGCCCGGGAAAACTCCAGGTTCGGGAAGAGGCGCAGAAATTCTGCGGCCGTCTCCTTGGCTTGGGCCGCGGTCTCCTTATCCAGGTTATCCGGCACCCCCGGGGCCGGCACCACCCCCTGGCGGTACTTGAAAGCCATCCCCAGGGAGCGGGCGAAGAGGTTTCCCAGGTCGTTGGCCAAATCCGAGTTGATGCGCCCCACCAGGGCCGCCTCGCTGAAGTGGGCGTCCAGGCCGAAGACCATCTCCCGCAGGAAGAAGTAGCGCACCGCATCCACGCCGTAGCGCCCCGCCAGGTAGCGGGGTTCCACCACGTTGCCCAGGCTCTTGGACATCTTGCCCTGGGCCACCTGCCAGTAGCCGTGCACGTTGAGATGCCGGAAAGGCTCCATCCCCGCGGCCTTGAGCATGGTGGGCCAGTAGATGGCGTGGGGCTTCAGGATGTCCTTGGCGATGAGGTGCTGCACCCCGGGCCAGAACCGGGCCACCTCAGGCTGGTCGGGATAGCCCAGGCCGGTGAGGTAGTTGAGGAGCGCGTCGAACCAGACGTAGGTGACGTAGCGCTCGTCAAACGGCAGGGGGATGCCCCACTCCAGGCGGCTTCGGGGCCGGGAGATGCACAAATCCTCCAGGGGCTCCCTCAAGAAAGCCACCACTTCATTCTTGTAGCGCTCCGGCCGGATCCAGTCCGGGTGCGCCTCAATGTACTGCAGCAGCCAGTCCTGGTAGCGGCTCATGCGGAAGAAGTAGTTCTCTTCCTTGATGAAGGTGGGCGGAACGAGGTGGTCCGGGCACTTCCCCTCCACCAGTTCCCGCTCCAGATAGAAGCGCTCGCAGCCGAAGCAGTAGAGCCCGCCGTATTCCCCGAAGTAGATGTCGCCGGTCTCATGGACCCGGCTCAGGACCTGCTGCACCACCCGGTAGTGCTCCGGCGTGGTGGTGCGAATGTAGTAATCGTAGCTGATGTCCAGCTCGTCCCAGGTCTGGCGGAACAGGGCGCTGACGCGGTCCACGAACTCCTTCACCGGCAGGCCCGCGTCCCGGGCCGCGTCCAGGACCTTTTCCCCGTGCTCGTCGGTGCCCGTCTGGAAGCGGGTGGGCACGTTAAGGAGACGGTGGAACCGGGCCAGGGCGTCGGCCACCACCGTGGTGTAGGCGTGGCCGATGTGGGGCTCGGCGTTGACGTAGTAAATGGGGGTGGTGACGTAGAAGCTTAAACTCATGGGAGTTTTATTGGACGATGACCAGGCCCGCCAGGGTGCCCTTGGGGAATTCGTCGGGTTTGGCCCCGCTGCCGATGGGGTAGATGTCCCAGCCCAGGGCGGCCGTCATTTTGTACACGTCGATGCCCACCGCCTCCATGGAAGGCCGGGAGAGCAGGGAGAAGCGGCAGCGCTTGCCTTCCAGGGCCTGGCAAGACTTCTGCTGGCCGCAGTAGGTGTGGCGGCAGCTCCCCGCGGCAAACCCGAAGGCCAGGTAGTGGCCGTCGTAGAAGGCCATGGATTCGAGCTCGCTGACGATCTTGAAGACCTCCTGGTAGGCGGCCACCCTTTCTTTGATGGTGGCCTTGTCCCGGACGATGACTTCCGGGGGCACGTCCTTGATGAAGAACACGGCCCACTGGTACTTCGCCAGGACTTCCCGCAGCTCCCCGGGCTTCATGGTGTTGGGCGGGCAGTGGGCCCCGGCGCCGTAGCCGAAGCACCGGGGAATCTGGCACTTCAGGGTGACTCGCTCGTCCACCGGGATTTCCGCGGCCTCGATGACCTTGGCCCGGGTGGCGCCCAGCTTCAGGGCCTTTTCCCGGTATCTTTCCAGGTCTGCCGGCAGCCGGGCCGCGTTCATGTCCACCGTGATCTTCTCCACCTTTCTGCTCATAAGCGCTCCATTGCCTTTGATGCCCCCTGTAGGACAGCCGCCCCCGGCTGTCCTTGGGCAGGCGAGGGCGCCTACCCTACATCACTGTCTTGAGTCTTGAACTTTGAACCTTGAACCTTGAACTTCGAACTTTCCCCAAACTCATTTTCCCTCCAGCACCCGGAGGTGCGCCAGGGCCTGCTGCAGCAGGGCCGCGTCGCTTTCGGGATTCCCGGTCTTCAGGAACTGGCGGTAGGCGGCCATGGCCCCGGCCTTTTGCCCCAGTTTCTCCAGGGCCTGGGCCTTGCCGAAATAGGCCCGGGCGAAGTTGGGGTTCAACTCCAGCACCTGATCCTCGTCTTCCAGGGCCTGCTCAGGCTTCCCCAGGTAAAGGTAGGCCTGGGCCCGGTTGTGGAGGATCTCCGGGGTGTCCGGGTGCAGCTTCAGGGCCTGCTGGTAGTCCGCCAGGGCCTCCTGGAGCTTCCCCAGGTCCAGATAAGTGTTGCCCCGGTTGTAGTAAATCTCCCAGTCTTTGGGCGCGTACTTCAGGGCCTGGGTGTAGTCCTCCAGGGCCTTGGCAAAGAGGCCCCCCCGACTGTAGGCCAGGCCCCGGTTGTACAGGGCCTCCAGGGACTTGGGGTTAAGCTCCAGGGCCTTGTCGAAGTCCGTCACCGCGTCCACCGCCTGGTCCAGCCGCTGGTAGGCGATGCCCCGGTTGATGTAGGCCTCCGTCAGGTCCGGGTCCAGCTTCAGGGCCGCGCTGAACTTCTCCACCGCCAGCGCGGGCTTGCCCTCCTGCAGCGCGGCCACGCCTTGGTCAAAGTGCTCCTTAGCCGTGGGGCTCACTTGGGCCCCGGCGGGCAACCCCGCCAAGACCAGGGCCAGAGACAACCATAATGCCAGCAAGTTTCTCATGTTCTCCACGTTCGCAAAGGTTGTCGGTGTTTAACCGTTCAATCTCATGGTCATGATGTAGAAGCTTTCCTCGTCGCCGTTGTCATAGTCCATGTCCACCACCCGCACTATCTTAAAACCCACCCTTTCATAAAGCTTGATGGCCCCCGGTCGGTCCACGTCCACCACCAACTCCACTTCCGCCGCGCCGGTGAGCTTTAGCTCCTCGACCACGGCCTTCAACAAGGCGGAGGCGATGCCCCGCCCCCGGTAGTCGGGAAACACCGCCAGTTTCAAGATCATCGCCTTGTTGGCGGTTTCACAGCAGCAGGCAATGAGGAACCCCGCCACCTCGCCTTCGGCTTCGTAAACGATGAATAAATCCTTCAGCGCCTCTTTAAAATTCTGGTAAATCCAGGGGTCCCGGAAGGACAGGGTCTCGATCTCCATGACTTTGGGCAGGTCTTTGGCCGCGGCGAACCTGATGCGTCCTGGAAGTTCTTCAGGGACCATGGCGGTCTTTCCCGGGCGCCGCGGCCCGGGCCGCGGCCCTGAAGGCCTCGTGGCGGCACTCCGGGTCGATGCCGGGGCAGGCGCCCTTGGCTCCTTCCAGTTCCTCCGGGTGGTTAAGCAGGGCCTTAAGGAAGGGCCAGCGCCGGCAGATGGCCGGCTTCACCGGGTGCACCAGGCAGCGGTTTTCTTTCAGGAAGGTGCAGGCCCCGGCTACGCTAGCCAGGCGCTCCCCCAGGGGCGAGGCCTCCAGGTACCGGCCCCGGAACTCGGCCACCGGAAGGTGGAGAAACGCTGCCATCAGGGCTACCTCCCCGGGTTGCACGTAAATCCCCCCCTGCCCCTGGCAGCAGTCGCCGCACTCGCGGCACTGGAACACTTCCCGACCGCTCATAGGTTGATGAGGGGCGGCTGGCCGGTGGACTCCAACACCGCCCGCCACAGAGGGGAGTCCAGTTGCACTTCCTTGCGCCGGCCCACCGCCATGGCAACGGGCACGTGCACGTAGTGGCTGTGCCAGCGGGAGACCAGCATGGCGGTCTTGCCGGCCATGCCCGCGTGCACCGCCATCTGCCCCAGAAAGCCGCAGTAGATGGAGTCGTTGTAGTTGGCCGGCATGCTGCGGATCAGGTAGCTCGGGTCGATGTACTTGAGGTTGATCTCCACCTTCTTGGCTTGGAAGTACTCCTTGACCTTCTGCACCAGCAAGAGGCCGATGTCCCCGGGCTTGATGTTGCCCGAGGGGTCCCGCTCCAGGCTCTGCTCCTCAAAGTAATGCTGCCCCGCGCCCTCGGCCACCAGGATGACTGCGTGGGCCCGGCTCTTTATCCTGGCTTCCAGCCGGCCCAGCAAGCCGTAGTCCCCCTCGATGTCGAAGGAGGATTCGGGAATCAGGACAAAGTTCACGTCCCTGAGGGCCAGGGCGGCGTTGGCCGCAATGAACCCCGAGTGGCGCCCCATGAGCTTCACCAGGCCGATGCCGTTGGGCGCGCCCAGGGATTCGGTGTGGGCCGCGTGGATGGCCTCGGTGGCCACCTCCACCGCGGTGTCGAACCCGAAGGACCGGGACACGAAAGGAATGTCGTTGTCGATGGTCTTGGGAATGACGATCACGCTGATGCGCAGCTCCCGCCGGGAGATCTCCCGGCAGATAAGGTCTGCCGCCCTCAGGGTCCCGTCCCCGCCGATGAGGAAGAGTATCTGAATGTTGAGGCGGTCCAGGGCGTCCACGATCTCCCCAATGTCCTGGGGGCCCCGGGAGGAGGACAGGATGGTGCCTCCGAAGGTGTGGATGTTGGCCACCACCTCCGGGGTGATCTCGAGTAAGTCGTGGCCGTACTTGGGAATGAAGCCCTGCAAGCCGTAGCGCACCCCCCAGATGTGGCGCACGTGGTAGAGGTGGTGGAGTTCCAGGACGATGGAGCGGATGACATCGTTAGTGCCGGGACACAGGCCGCCGCAGGTGACGATGGCGCAGTGCACCTTGGCGGGGTCGAAGTAGATCCTAGCCCGGGGACCCGCCATCTCAAAGGTGGGGATCTCCTCCGTCGCCAGGAATTTGTCAGTGTAGCGGGAGGTGTCATAGACCAGAACCCGGTCCGACTCGGAGACAAAAATCTTTTCCACCACCTGCCGCTGGCGGTCGAACATGGGGACCTTACGGATGGGGGATTCCACCCGGGCCTCGCCCAGGGTGGGGATGCGGGTATCCAGGGTTTCTTCGGTCATGGCGCCTTTCTTTCGCGTATGAGTGGGCGTCCCAGATTCTCACCAGGTCTCGGACATGGCCTCCAGTTCGTCCTTGAGTTCCCGGGACATCAGCTTCTTGATGGCGTCCCGGGGGGCCAGGTCTTCATAAAGGATGCGGTAAACCGCGGTCACCAGGGGCATCTCCACCCCCAGGCGTTCCGCCAGGAGGCGGGCGGCCCGGGAGGTCTTCACCCCTTCCGCCACCATGGCCATCCCCGCCAGGATGTCCTTCAGGGGCACCTCCTGCCCCAACTTTACCCCCACCTGAAAGTTGCGGCTCTGGGTGCTGGTGCAGGTGAGGATCAGGTCCCCCAGCCCAGCCAGACCCATGAGGGTCATGGCGTTGGCTCCCAGGCGCACCCCCATCCGAGTCATCTCCGCCAGCCCCCGGGTGATGAGGGCCGCCCGGGGGTTGTCCCCCAGGCCCATGCCCACGAGAATCCCGGAGCCGATGGCAAAGATGTTCTTCAGCGCTCCCCCCAGCTCCACCCCGGTGACGTCGTGGGAGGTGTAGATGCGAAAATAGGGGGCCGAGCACAGCCGCTGCAGGTTGAGGGCCACCTCCCGCTGCCGGCAGGCCAGGGTCACCGCGGTGGGCTGCTTGAGCGCCACCTCCCGGGCGAAGCTAGGCCCTGAGATTGCCGCGTAAGGCACCTCTGCACCCAACTCCTCCCGGGCCACCCCCTCCATGGTGAGCAGCGAGTCGATTTCCAGCCCTTTGGCCGCACTGAGGAGCACCCCGTCCGCCGGCCAATGCGGCCGGAGGTTCCGGGCCACTTGCCGGAACACGTGGGAGGGTACCGCCATGAGCACCACCCCCGCGCCTTCCAGGGCTGCGCCCAGCTCCCGGGTGAAGCTGACCCTGGCCGACAGGCGCACCCCCGGCAGGAAGGTGTGGTTCACCCGGGCCCGGCAGAGGTCCTGGTAAACCTGCTCCTCAAAGACCCAGAGCCTCACCCCCAGGCCCTTGTCCGACAGGAGTTGGGCCAGGGTGGTGCCCCAGCTGCCGGCGCCGATGACGGCTACGGGTTTAGTCTCCGAATCCAAGGTCTGCTTCGTCCTCTCCCTGGGCCTCTCCCTGGCCTTCGCCGTTGTCGCCCTTTTCCGCCACCTTGGCCAGGCTCACCACCCGCTCCTCCACGTCCGCTTCCATGAGCTTGACGCCCTGGGTGACCCGGCCGATTACGGAGATGCCTTTGGCCGCCAGGCGCAAAATCTTGCCGCCGTTGGTGACCAGCATGAGCTCGTCGTCCGCTTTCACCTGCAGGAGCCCCACCACCGGACCGTTGCGTTTGGTGATATTGAGGCCCCGGACCCCCTGACCGCCCCGGTGGTGCCGGGGGTATTTCTCCGGCGGAGTGCGCTTGCCGAAGCCCCGCTCCGTGACGGTGAGGATGGTCCCCCCGGGCTGGATGACCTCCATCCCCACCACCGCGTCGTCCTCGGCCACGGTCATGCCCTTCACTCCCCGGGCGGTGCGGCCCATGTCCCGGATTTCCTGGGACGCGAAGCGGATGATCTTCCCCTGGCGGGTGCCCAGGAGGATCTCCGACTCCGCCTCGGCCAGGGCCACGCTCACCAGCTCATCTCCCGCATCCATTCTCAGGGCGATGATGCCGCCGCTGCGGGGACGCTGGAAGTTCAGGAGGTCCGTTTTTTTCACCACCCCCTGGCGGGTGGCCATGACCACCGAGGGCCCCGGGACGAATTCCCGGATGGGCAAGATGGTGGCCACCTTCTCGTCGGTCTGCAGTTGCATGAGATTGACGATGGCCTTGCCCAGGGCTGCGGGGGAGGCCGCAGGAATCTCGTGCACCTTGAGCCAGAAGACCCGCCCCCGGTTGGTGAACACCAGGAAGGAGCTGTGGGTGGAGGCGATATAGAGCTGGGAGACAAAGTCGTTCTCCCGGGTGACCATGCCCATGCGGCCCTTGCCGCCCCGGCGCTGGCTGCGGTAGGTAGTCAGGGGCGTGCGCTTGATGTAGCCCCGGTGGCTGAAGGTGACCACCATCTCTTCGTCCGCGATCAAGTCTTCCGCGGTGAATTCCTCGGCCTGGGGGATGATCTCGGTGCGGCGGCCGTCGCCGTAGCGCTCCTTGAGTTCCTTCAGCTCCCCGGCGATGAGAGCCTTGACCTGGGCCTCCTCCGCCAGGATGCCTTTGAGGCGCACAATGGCCGCGTCCACCTCCTGGGCCTCCTGGATGATCTTCTGGCGCTCCAGGCCGGTCAGGCGCTGCAGGCGCATCTCCAGGATGGCCTGGGCCTGGACCTCGCTCAAGTCGAACCGGGCCATGAGCTGCTCCCGGGCCGCCGGGGGGTTGGCCGCGGCTTTGATGAGCGCAATGACCGCGTCCAGGTGCTCCAGAGCGATGAGCAGCCCGGCCAGGATGTGGGCCCGGGCCTCGGCCTGTTTCAGTTCATAGCGGGTGCGCCTGAGGATCACCTCTTTGCGGTGCTCCAGGAAGTGGCGCAAGAGGTCCTTGAGGCTCAAAAGCTCCGGCCGGGCCTGGACGATGGCCACCAGATTGATGCCGAAGGTGACCTGCATATGGGTGTGCAGGTAGAGCTGGTTCAGGATGGTCTGGGCGTCCTCGTCCTTCTTTAGCAGTATCGCCACCCGCAAGCCTTCCCGGTCGGATTCGTCCCTCAGGTCGGCGATGCCCTCGATTTTCTTGTCCTTCACCAGCTCGGCGATGCGCTCGATGAGCCGGGCCTTGTTCACCTGGTAAGGAAGCTCCCGGATGACCAGACTTTCCCGGCCGGCCTTGCGTTCCACCAACACCTTGGCCCGGAGGCGGATGAGGCCCCGGCCGGTGCGGTAGGCCTCGGCAATGCCCTCCGCCCCATAAATAAAGCCCCCCGTGGGGAAGTCCGGCCCCGGTATGATGGCCATTAGCTCCGGCAGGGTGATCTCGGGGTTTGCTAGGGTGGCCAGTAGGGCGTCGCAGACCTCATCCAGACTGTGGGGCGGAATATTGGTGGCCATGCCCACCGCGATGCCCGAGCTGCCGTTCACCAGGAGGTTGGGCAGCCGGCTGGGCAGCACCATGGGCTCCTTCATGGACCCGTCGTAGTTGGGGGAGAAGTCCACCGTCTCCTTGTCCAGGTCCTGGAGGAGCTCCGAAGCCAGGCGGGTTAAGCGCACCTCGGTGTAGCGCATGGCCGCGGGCGCGTCGCCGTCGATGGAGCCGAAGTTGCCCTGGCCGTCCACCAGGGGGTAGCGCAGGGAAAAGTCCTGGGCCATGCGCACCAGGGCGTCGTACACCGCCACGTCCCCGTGGGGGTGGTACTTACCGATGACGTCGCCGACGATGCGGGCGCTCTTGCGGTAGGGGCGGTTCCAGTCGTTGTTCGCCTCGCCCATGGCGAACAGAATCCGCCGGTGCACCGGCTTGAGCCCGTCCCTGACGTCCGGCAGGGCCCGGCCGATGATGACGCTTAAGGCGTACTCCAGGTACGACTTGCGGATTTCATCTTCAATGTTGATGGGTACGTGGCGTGCTTCCATATTAAATAGTGGTGGTTGTTTGTTCAATTTCTTTATTTAAGATCGTTTTCTTCAAGCCCTGCCATTTTCGTAAGATGCTTAAGGAGTCCCAATTTTAATGGGGCGTTACCGTGGATAGGTACAGATAACCTAACAATACTGCCAGGTTTCCCGTAAATATGATGGCTGCCGCTAACCCGCAATAATATCCAGCCATGTTGCTCAATAATCCTGGCAAACTCCTTGCCGGATATATACCTCATACGGCGATTTCAATTACCCGGCCAGCAATCGGCTCGATCTTTTGAACATCCACGGACAAGCAGCCTTCCACGGCTTCGTACAGGTTTTTTAATAGTTCCTCAAATGTCTCTCCCTGGGTGGCGCAGCCAGGGATCGCAGGTACTTCGGCCCAATAGCCGCCTTCTTCTGCTTCGTGAATGATAACCTTGATTTTCATGGCTTCCCCCGAGACTGCTCAAAATCACGGGTTAATTGTGGTCTGATAGGCAAACTGCCCCTTCTCCACCTTGATGACGGTCACCCCCTTGATGGGGTTGTGGTCCAGGCCCATGGTGATCTTCCCGGTGACGCCGGGGAAGTCTTTGGTCGCGGCCAGGGCCTGGGCAACCTTCCCTCCGTCCAGGGACCCGGCCTTGGTCATGGCCGCGGTGAGGAGAAAATAGGCCTCGCCCCCCAAGGCCGCGAACGCGTCCAGGGACTTTTTCGTCTGGCCCTCGTAAGCCTCCAGGAAGCGCCGCCCCAGGGGGGTGCTGATCCCCTGGCGGTGGAACAGCGCGGTGAAATACATGCCCTCCACCGCGGGGCCGCCGATGCTCACCAGCTCCGGCACCTGGGCCCCGTCCCCGGTGAGGACGGGCACCTTCACCCCGAGGTCCTGAAGCTGCTTGGCCAGCAGCGCGTCCTCCGTGTAGTAGTTGGGGGCGTAAATCAGGTCCGGCTTCTTGCTCTTGAGTGCCGAGATTTGCGCGGTGAAGTCCTGGTCCCCCGTCTGGAGATAGCTTTCCGCGACAATCTCGCCGCCCCGGCGCTTGAACTCCTCCTTGAAGAAGTTGGCCAGGCCCACGCAGTAGTCCTGGGCCTGGTCTACGAGCAGCGCCACCCGCCGGGCCCGGAGGTGGTCGAAGGCGAAGCGGGCCGCCACCTTGCCCTGGAGGTCGTCCACGTACGCGGCCCGGAAGACGAAGCGCCGCCCCTGGGTCACCAGGGGGTTGGTGGCCGTGGGCGACAGCATGGGCACGCCGGCCCGCTCGGCGATGGGCGCGCCGGCCAGGGTGTCGGAGCTGATGACCTCGCCGATGATGGCCGCCACCTTGTCCTTTTCAATGAGGCGGCTCACCGCGTTGGCGGACTCGATGCGGTCGCTCTTGGTGTCCAGGAGGATGAGCTTCACCTCCTGGCCCAGGACCTGGGGCTGGAGCCGGTGGGCCACCTGCACCCCCTCCCAGACCATCTGCCCCATGGCCGCGGCCCCCCCGGTCATGGGGAGATAAAGCCCCACCCTGACCTCCGCCCGCGCCGGGGCCACTCCCAAGAAAACTAACCAGCAAAAGCAAAGGAGGGATTTTTTCAGGGTGTCCGCCAGGCTCAGGATAACGCTTGTTCTCCACCCCATAACAAACCTATAATACCAAAAAACCCGCGAGCCGGAAAGGATTTCCGGACCGCCGAGCGAGGGTTGCCCATGGAACTGAAAGTGGTGCAACTGACCATCCCCGAGGGGGCCAACCTCATCCTGGGCCAGAGCCATTTCATCAAGACCGTGGAGGACCTCTACGAAATCCTGGTGAGCACGGTGCCGGGAGCCAAATTCGGCCTGGCCTTCTCCGAATCTTCCGGCGACTGCCTCATCCGGGTGGAGGGCAACGACCCGGAACTCACCGCGGCGGCCACGGAAAACGCGCAAAAGCTGGCCGCGGGCCACACTTTCAATATCCTCCTCAAGGCCGCGTTCCCCATCAACGTCTTGAACGCCGTCAAGATGTGCCCCGAGGTCTGCCGCATCTTCTGCGCCACCGCCAACCCGGTGGAAGTCATCCTGGCCCAGACCGGCCAGGGCCGGGGCATCCTGGGCGTGGTGGACGGCCTGCCCCCCCAGGGCGTGGAAGACGAACAGGGACGCGCCTGGCGCCATGAGATTTTGAGGAAGTTCGGATATAAGAAGTGATACTTGTGGGGGCAGGGGCCGGTAGCGACGGGCCTCCGTGCCCGTCGGAACCATTACCCCCTCCCCAAAACAATACCAAAGTCACCATGAAAGCCGCCATCTTAGCCGCGGGGTTGGGGACGCGGCTCCGGCCCCTCACTTACCGGGTTCCCAAGGCGCTCCTGCCGGTCTTGAACCGGCCGCTGTTGGGCCTGTGGCTGGAGCGCCTGGAGGCTGCCGGGTTTGTCCAGGTGGCCGTGAACACCCATCACCTGGCGGGCCAGGTGCAGGACTTTCTCTCCCGCGGGGGGCCCTGGGGTTTGCACCTCCAGGTCAGTCAGGAGCCGGAGATCCAGGGGACCGGCGGGGGCTTGCGAAGGCTGGGGGACCTCATGGGCCCCGCGCCTTTCCTGGCGGTGAACGGGGACATCCTCACGGACCTGGACCCGAGCCTCATTCATCGGCAGCATCGGCAGGATGCCATTGCTACCCTGATACTACACGATTGTCCTCCCCATAATCACGTCTGGGTGGAGGACGGCCTGGTGGCGGGCATCGGCGCAGTCCCGGCCAGGGGCGCCGCCCTGGCCCTGGCTTACACCGGCCTCCAGGTAGTGAGCCCGGAGATGCTGGAGTTCCTCCCCCCAGGCCAACCCTATGACCTGGTCACGGCCTGGCGGGAGGCCCTCACCGCGGGGGCGCGCCTTGCGGCCGTCACGGTTTCCGGCCATTTCTGGGAGGACCTGGGCACCCCCCGAGGCTACCTGGCCGCGCACCGCCGCCTCCTGGCCGGCGAGGCCCCGGGCTTGAGGCCTCTCTTCCCCGGCCTTACCGACCCCTACCTGGGCCCGGGCGCCACCCTGGGCCCCAGGGTGGAGTGCGGCGCGGCGGTCTGCCTGGGGGCAGATGTTTCCGTGGGCGCCGGGGCCTTCCTGGCCGACACCGTGGTCCTGGACGGGGCCCAGATTGCGCCGGGGGTGCGCCTTAAGGACTGCATCGTCGGCCCCGGGGCGCAAGTGCCTCATTCCGCCCGCGGCCAGATACTGACCTAAACCGGCAGGACCCCCGGGCTGCGCCCTGTTAGCAAAGGAGACCGGCATGCTCACCCACATCGTGCTTTTCAAACTCAAGGACCCCACGCCCGCAAACCTTGAGAAAGCCCGGAACCTCATGGCTGGAATGGCGGGCCAAATTCCGGAGTTGCGTCACCTGGAATTGGGAGTGGACGTCATCCGCTCCAAGCGCTCTTACGACCTGGCCCTGATGGCCCGGTTCGACTCCCTGGAAGATTTTCGGGCTTACCAGGCACATCCGGCCCACCAGAAAGTGGTAAAGGACATCCTGGCCGCCAGCGACTCTATTATCGCCGTGGACTATGAGTCCTGAGCGCCTCGAATTCCCCCGGACCCCCCGCCTTCAAGCCGCGGCCGCGGTCCGGGGGGCTTCCCTAAAGGGGGCCCGCCCCCTGGCCGGGGACGGCTCCGACCGCCGCTTCTTCCGCCTGGCCGGGGCGCCCGGCGTAGTTCTCCTCCACCACCCCCATCCTCCGGGGGACCCGGTCACCGAGAACGACTCCTACTTCCTCATCGGCCGGCACCTCCGGGCCGCGGGCGTGCCGGTGCCGGAGATCTACCACTACTGCCGGGAAGAAGGCTGGATGCTCCTGGAGGACGTAGGTGACTCCAGCCTGGAGGCGGCGCTTAAGGGCCACGGCCGGGCCGCGGCGGCCCGGTCCTGGTATCCTGAAGCCCTGAAAGTGCTGGCCCACATGCAGGTTCAGGGGCTGGCAGGCTTCGATCCTGCCTGGTGTTTCGACACCCCCGCCCTAGACCGCCCCTTTCTGATGGAGCGGGAGTGCCTCTATTTTCTGCGGGCCTTCCTCCAGGGCTACCTGGGCCTGGGAGTCACCCTAAAGGAGTTGGCTCCGGACTTTAAGCGCCTGCTGGCCCTGGCCCTGCCCGACGGGGGCCGCTATTTCCTGCACCGGGACTTCCAGTCCCGGAACCTCTTCATCCACGACGGCAGGCTCCGGGTCCTGGACTTCCAGGGCGCGCGCCTGGGCCCCCCGGGCTACGACCTGGCGGCCCTGCTCATCGACCCTTACGTGGGCCTGAGCCCGGCCCGGCAGGAAGAACTGCTTGAGGCCTATCTCAAACTCCTGAAAGCCTTGGCGCCGGTGGATGAAAGGGCCTTCCGCGAGCAGTACCCCTACCTGGCCTTGTGCCGCAACCTGCAGATACTGGGGGCCTTCGGTTTCCTTACCAGGGTAAAGGGCAAAGACTATTTCGCCCGGCATATTCCCGGGGCACTGGCGGGCCTGAATCTGCGGCTCAAGGAGCGGGCCGGGGAATTTCCCCGTTTGGAGAGGGTCCTGGCGGGCCTTAACATGTAGCGCCGGCGCCCTCGCCGGCGCTTGGATACCCCAGGACGGCTATCCCACCTCCAGATTAAAAATCCAGGTTAAAGAGCACGTCCGCGCCGGTGTTGCGCCGCCCCATCTGGGACTCCACGCTGAAGTAGCGGTGCAGCTTGTACTCCAGCCGCACCTGGTTGGTGTCGTCCCGGTACAGGGGGCTGGTCTTGCGTTCAAAAGTCACGGACAAATCCTGGGTCAGGGGCTTGGTCACCCCCATGAGCTGCCGCCCTTCGCTCTGGGTGCCCTTCAGGGTGACATTGCCCACCAGGGGGAAGTCCTTGCCCAGGAGTTCCTGAACCATCTGGGCCGTCACGCCGCCTATGACCCCGATGGCCGCCTGCCCCATGGACATGTATTCCTCCCGGGAGAGGCTGGACGCCGGGCGGCCGAAGACCAGGTAGGCCAGCAGGTCCGAGGGGGGAAGCGGCGGAATGCTCTCCAGCTTCACCTGGGGCTTGATGACCGCGCCGGAGGCGGTCAGGACCAGGGACAGGCCTTCCATTTTGTGCACCGCCTGGCCGTCCACCGTGGCTTCCATCTTGGGATTGCCGGGGAAACGGATGACGCCCTTCTCCACTTTGAAGAGCCGCCCCTGGAGTTCGTAGGTCCCTTTCAAGGCCCTGGCTTCACCGCCCGCGAAAATGCGCTTTTCCCCAGGGTGCTTCATGGCCCTGATCTGCCCGGCAAACTCCACGTTCAGGCGCTTGTCCCGGACCCAGACCCCGCCCGGGGCTTCCAGGCCGATGTCCATCTCCAGGTTTTTCCAGAAACCCAGGCTGATGGGCGGCAGGCCGGGCCCGGGGGTGGGCTTGGGCGGGGGCGGGGGCGTCACCAGGACGATGTCCCGGTGAATCCCTCTTTGGAAAAATACCGGGGTGAAGGAGGCCTGGCTCAACATGAGTTTACCGGTAAACCGGGGCGCGGCCCAGGGCCCCCGCAGGGTCACGGTGCCCGTCCCCTTGGCTTGGGAGCCGGTGCGGTTAAGGCCTAGAAAATCGTGGAGGTCAGCCCTGAGGTCCAGCTGCTGGGGGAGGAATCCCGCCAACCTGACGGAGCCGCTGACCCGGGCCGTACCCCCGCTTTCCAGGAGGACCTCCGGCACCATCAGGCTGTCGCCCTGGAGGCGGGCCACCCCCGGCTGGAGGCGGAAGCGGGCCCCGGACTCCAGCAGGGTCAGGTATCCGGGACCCCAGCGGAGCTGGCCGGAAACCTGGGGATGGCGGGGATCGCCCTGCCATTCCGCCATGATGTCCACCGAACCCTCCGCGGCCGTCACCTCCGGAGTCAGGGCCGTAAGCAGCGCCAGGTTGGCATTCTCGCCCTGCACCTTGACGTGCAGGTCCTGCTCTCCCCAGTCCCACCGGGGCGGCAGCAGGGCGAGTTGCAGAGGTATGCGGCCGTCCCAGGTGAGCCGCGGCCCCTGGGCTTTTTCTTCCAAACTCCCGGAAAGGGCGAAGCTCCCGTCCCGGTAATTAAAGGTGGTCTTGAACAGCTGGAAGGTAAAATCCCCCCATTGTCCCGGGCCCCAGGTAATCTGGCCCTGGATGTGGGGATTAAGGGGCTCGCCGCTCAGGTCGGCCTGGGCCTTGACCCTCCCCTGGCAGGGCACGCCCTGGATGCACAGCAGGTTGGCCGGCAGGCTGTCGGACTCCAGGTGGCCGTTGACCTGGCCGCTTGTCACCGCCATCTGCAGCTTGAACTGCCCCTCGTTGATCCGGAAGGTGGCCGGCAGAATCTCCCAGCCCGGTTTAAGGCGCGCCTGGACGGGGCCGGCGCTCTGCACCACCAGCCCGGGGAGGCTCAACCGGCACTGCTCCAGGGTCAGGCCATAGGGCTGGGAAAGGAAGTCCCCCCCGCCCCGCAGCTCCGCCTGGGGGCCTTCGGGGCTTTCGCCCTTGAAATCGAAACGCCAGCGGCTGCCTTCACCCTGGGAGTTGAGGCGCACCTGGGCGAAGGTGCCCATCATGGTCTTGAGGTTGGCGCCCTTAATTTCCAGGTTGCCGGACTTGGGCGGCCAGCCGGCCCCCGCGGCCTTGATGCCCAGGGATTCCCACTGGAACCCCTCTCCGGAGAGGCCCCGGCCCTGGGCCTGCACGCTGAACTGGGGCACGGCCCAGGGGCCTTTAAGACTCCCCTCCCCTTCCAGCCGGCCCCGCCAGCTGGACGGCAGCCAGGGGGTGGAGCCGTCGGCCATGAGGCTGCCGCGCCCGGAAAAGTCCAGGCCCCGGGCGTCCAGGGCGCCCTTCACCTCCCCGGCCATCGCACCCCATTGGACCCTGGCCCGGGGCACTTCCAGCCGCGCCCCGTCCCAGGCGAAGCTGCCCTTGAACTCCTTCAAGGGCTGCTGCCCCACCTGTCCCCGGGCCTCCACCTCCCCGGTGAGCCAGGGACCGGGGGCGGCGGCCCCACCCGGCAGCCGGAACTTGCCGTTGAAGGAGCCCGACAGCTGGCTGCCCGCCAGCTCCGGCCGGCCCAGGTGGTCCAATTTCAGCCCCTCGGCCTTAATTTGCATCTCCCCGGCCCGGGAAGTCAGGAGGCTCCCCGCCGCGCTCAGGTCCACCTGCCCGAAGCTGCCGCCGAGCCGCGCCTTCAGGTTCTGTTCCCGGCCGTCCCCGGTCAGGGAGGCCTGGAGCTCCTGGCAGCGCGCCCCCTGGTAGGTGAAGGGCGCGCACTCCAGGCTCCAGTCCAGCCGGCCGCCGGCCCCTTTCAATTGCAGCCTGGCAGACAGAGGCTCCGCAGGCCTGAGCCTAACTTCCCAGTCCTTATTTAAGTCCGCCAGCAGGCCGGGGGAGAGGCGGTCCAGGCTCAGGTTAAGGTCGTATTCCCCTAAGGGCGCGCCGGGTTGCACTTCGCCCTTAAGACTATAGGCAGCGCCCTTCAAGGCGCCCTCCCCTTGCACCTGGAGCTGCGCCAGGTCGCCCTCCAGGGTGAACATGCCGCCCAGGTCCCAGGCTTCGGGCCACTGCGCGAGGAAGCTCCGCATCTGCGACCCCGCCAGGGGCCCCAACTTTAAGGCCAGGTTCACCCCGGCCGGGGCCTGGGCCAGGTTCACTTCTCCCGTCAGAGAGAGCAGGGGGCGGTCCGCCAGGGCCACCGTCAGATCCCTGAGGTCCAGGTGTTTGCGGCTAAAGCCCAGGCGGGTCTCCAGCGCCAGGCGCCCCCAGTCCGTGGTCACGGCCAGGCGGCCCCGGGAGACCTCCAAAGCTGGGACCGGCCCCAGGGGCTGGCTGATCTTCAGGGCCAGCTCCAGGTCCAGGTCCCGCAAGTCCCGCCGCCCCTCCCGGCCCAGAAACTCCACTTCGCCGCCCTGCACCGTCACCCGGGAAAAGGCCAGGGACTTAAAAGGCACCGGCGCCTCCCCCGGCCCCCAAGTGGGCTTGAGGCCCAGCCACTGCCAGCGGCCTTGCCCGTCCTGGCGCACCGTGGCCTGGGGCCGCACCAGGACCATCTCGGAGATCACCGGCTGTAGTTTGACGAAGGACCAGAGGGAGAAGCGCAGCTTGAATTGCTCCGCCTTGAGGACCGGCCCCTGGGGGCCCGTGATGATGATGTCCCGGAAGATGAGCCCGGAAAGGGGGGTGCCCTGGACTTCCTTGACCTGGACCTCCCCCTGGACCCGGTCCTGGACCATCTGCACCAGGCGCTGGCCCCCCCAGCGCCAGAAGGCGTCGGTCCTGAGAGCCTCCCGGAGCATGAAGCCCCCCAAGACCAGGAATACCGCCAGGGCCAGGAGCAGGTAAGGGTAACGTCGCATCGTGGTTATTTTAGCACATTAACCCGCGGCATGCCAAACCCGGCCTGGCCGCCCCCTGCCCCATCAGGGCGGGGGCGCCGGGGGCTTGATGAGGGACTTGAACAGGGCCGGGTCCAGCCGGCGCAGGGCCGGCGGCACCTGAGCCGCCGGCTTCCAGGGGCCCCTGGGTCCGGGGCCCACCTGCCAACCCCCGGCCACCCAATAGTAATAGCGCCCGCCGCCGCGGAACAAATCCACCTTGAGATTGGGGGCGTATTCCACCTGGGGGTTTCCCGGCACCGGCGTCCACTGCGGCATCACGCCCTGGGGCACCGTGGGCGGATAAGGAGTCAGGGCCATCAGGGCCAGCGCCAGCAGGAGGGGCCACAGCTTCCAATAACGGCGCATCTTGTCACCCCCTTCGCTTCAATTAGGGAACGGAGCCTTAAAAATATTCCAGCCCAGCCCCCCACCGCGACGACTAAAAAGCCTGCCCAATGGTGAAATGGATGCGGTACGGCGGGTCCCGGCGCCGGTCGATGGGGTTCAGGGGGAAGCCCACGTCCAGCCCCAGGGGGCCGAAGAAGGTCTGGTAGCGCAGGCCCACCCCGGAAGAGTATTTCAGGTCCCCCAGGCTCGTGTCCCCGGGTTTCAGGAAGACGTTGCCGAAGTCCAGGAAGGTCACGGCCCGGAACTCCTTGTACAGGGGGATGCGGGCCTCCAGGCTCCCTTCCAGCACGGTATTGCCTCCCACGGGCAGCCCCCCCTGGCCCCGGGGCCCCAGGTAGTCCAGGCGGTAGCCCCGGACGCTGTCCGCGCCGCCGCAGAAGAAACGTTTGAAAATGGGAATCTCCGAGGTCCCCTGGATGGGCTCGATGATGCCGAACTTTAATTTCCCGGCCAGGATGAAGTTGGGCCAGATCACGCTCTGGTAGCGGCGCCATTCCACGGTGCCCTGCACGTACTGGAGGGCCGAGCCGAAAAAATCCGGCGCCGTCTCCCCGGTGAGCCAAAAGTGGCTGCCCCGGTGCGGGTCGATGGGGTTGTCGGTGGTGTCCCGACGCAACCCAAAAATTGCCATGGAAGCGCGGTAAAGCTTGCCCGCCTTGGTGTCCGTCAGGGCCAGGGTCTCCTCCGGGATGTTGAAGGGCCGGGCGAATTCCAGGCCCTGGCCCAGGTAACCCTTGACTTTCCAGAAAAGCTCCCGTTCCAGGCGCACCTGGGTAAACCAGGCCCGGTCGGTAAATCCCGGCAGATAGCGGCGGATCAGCCCGGTCTGCAGCACCAGGTCGTTATAACTGGTCCACAGCTGGGGGTTGAGGAGGGTGCCCTCCACCCGGTACTCCCGGTAGGAATATTTGGTGTCCAGGTCCAGCATGCGGCCGCCGCCCGCCAGGTTCCGGAAGCGCAGCGCCACCCGGGCCCGGAACTGGTCCTCGTCGCCATAGCCCAACCCCAACTTCAGGGACCGCTTCTTCTTGTCCAGCACTTCCACGATGATGGGAATGCTCCGCACGCTTTCCGGCACCTCCTCGGGAGTCAGCGTCACCCGCTGGAAGAGGTCCAGGCTGTACAGGCGCCGCTGGCTGTCATACAGCTCCTTGAAGGAAAAAAGCTGGCCCTCCTTGAAGGTCAGTTTCCGCATGATCACCCATGGCGGGGTCTCCGTCTCTCCCCTGAGGATCACCTTCCCGAAATGGCACAGGGGACCGGGAGTGGTGGTGATGTGGACCCCCGCGGTATCCTTGCTTTCGTCCAGAAAGACCTTGCCCTCCACCTTGGCCCGGGGATAGCCGTGGTCCAGGAAGTAGTTGAGGTACAGCAGCTTCAGGGCCTCGTAGTCTTCTTCAGTGAACCGGTCCCCGGCCTTCAGCGGATGCTTTGCCGCCAGCGCTGCCAGGTCCGGGGCCAGGGCGGGGAGCGGCGGGGCCACTTCCACCTCCACCTTGGTAACCTTCACCGGGGCTCCCTCTTCCACCTTAATGACCACCGCGGCCTTGCGGTCCTTGACCTGCACCTCCGTGGCAATGTGCGCATGATAAAAGCCCCGGCGCTGGTAGAAGCCCTTGAGACGCTCTACCTCTCCCTCCAGGGCTTCCGGGTGGAATGGGGGCGGCTTCTTCCAGGGCCAGCGGGACGGCAAGGGCATGGCCAGGTCCTCCAGGACCTTGCTGGCCGGGATGGTTTTGGCCCCGACGATCTTCACCGATTTCAGGATCACGGGAGGTGCTTCGGGCTCCGCCGCGGCCCCCAGGCGCGCCCCTGCCAGGCCCAGCAGGGCGAGAAGGCAAACGGCGATGGTGCGGCGGCCGGCCATGGCTGTCAATGGGCGCCTGGATATCCCGAAACAGTCTGAAGTTTCTCTCTTTCCGGTGGAAGGAGGATCAAGCCGATTCACAGCGCCGCAGGTCCCTACTTCCTGCCCCTCGGACTGGGCCCGGCCTCGGGAAAGAGTTGGCGCTGCCGGCCCCGGCGGCGGCTCCCCCCTGCCGTGCCCCGGCGCTGCAGCAAATCCGCCGGCAGGGCCTTCAGCAGCGGGGACAGGCCCCCGGCCCGGCTTTTGCCCCACAAGGTCCTTTGCCGGGCCCGGGTCAGGAAGACCTGCCGGGAGGCCCGGGTCAGCCCCACGTACAGGAGGCGCCGCTCTTCTCCCGGGTCCGTCCACCCCTCCCCTTCCGGCTCCCAGGGGATGAGGCCGGCCTCGCACCCGGCAATGAAGACGTAAGGAAATTCCAGGCCCTTGGCCGCGTGCAGGGTGAGGAGCTTCACCTTTTCCGCGGCCAGGTCCAACCCGTCCCATTCCGGCCCCACCCCTTCCCGGGGCTGCTGGCAGGGGATGCCGGCCTGGGTGAGGGCCCGCTCCAACTCCGGCCCCAGGGCGTGGACCCGGTAGAGCACGGCCACGTCCTTGAAGCCTGCGGGTTCCTCCAGGTGCCGGGAGCCCCGGTGGGCCCTCTCCAGGGCCAGGTGGCTCAGGCCCCCCACCAGGCCCTCGATCTCCCGGGCGATGGCCCGGGCCTCGGCCCCCGGCGTGGCCTCCTCCAGGAGCATCACCGGCCTGGTCCCCCACCGGTGGGTGACCAGGGCCTCCCCCTGGACCCCCTGGAGCTCCTGGGCTGCCTGGAGGACCGGCGGCGGCAGGCGGTAGGTCTCGGGGAAGCGAAGGCCCACCGCGCCGGGCCAATCTTCCTGGAACCGGGCGAAGTACTCCGGGCTCGCCCCCCTGAAGCCGTAGATGGCCTGGTCCGGGTCGCCGATGACCATGATCTCCGCCCCGGGCCCGGCCAGCAGGCGGAAGAAGACGTACTGGGCCTCGTTCAGGTCCTGGTATTCGTCCACCAGGAGGTGGCGGAACTGCTCCCGGTAGGCCTCCTGCAGGTCCCGGCGCCGGGCCAGAAGCAGGGCGGGCCGGGCAATGAGGTCCTCAAAGTCCCACCGGCCCTCCCGGGCCAGGGCGGCTTCATACGCGGCGAAGGCGCGAGTCTCGGGGGTCCCCTCGGCCAGGTCATCGGGGTAGGTCAAGGCCTGCTTCCACCTGGTGATGCGCCGCTCCAGGGCCGGGAAGGAAAGGCCCTGGTCTTTGGCGGCCTGCCGCAGGAACCCCCGGCGGCGCTCCTCCTCCGCCACCTCCCGGGCCTCGCCCTGGCTAAGGAGTATCTGGTGCCCCAGGGCATGGAAGGTCTTGACTGCCAGCCCCTCCAGGCCGGAAAAGTCCGGGAGCAGCCGGCGCAGACGGGTTGCCATCTCCGCCGCGGCCTGGCGGGTAAAGGTGACGGCCAGGATGCTCCCGGGCGCCGCGCCCCGGCGGGCCAGGAGGTAGGCCAGGCGGTGGGTCAGGGCCCGGGTCTTGCCCGTGCCCGGCCCTGCCTGCACGATGAGGGGCGCCCCCTCATGCAACACCGCCTGCCGCTGGGCCTCATTCAACTCCGCCAGCAAGGAATCGTCTGCCGTGGCCCGGCGGGGCGCGGCGGCCGCCGGGAGTAACTCCTGTCCCGGCTCCGTCACCCCGAGGTTGGGGGAATTGGCCTGCGGCTTCGTGGTCGCGGATTTCGCCTCCGGGCTCGCACCGGGGAGGCTGAACATGGCCCCCTGCCCTTCCAGGCGGCGGCGCTCCTCCGGGGTAAAGAGGAGCACCTCCCCGTACTGGCCGTCAAACCCGCCGGCAATGTGCACTTCCCCCCGGCGCATGCGGTCCAGGCCGTGGGCCAGCAGGGCCCCGCCCTCCCGGGCCACCGCGGTGAGCGGCGCTCGGCGCAGGATGGTGAGCTCCGGCCCCAACTTCTCCAGCAGGCGGAAGTAGCGGCTCCGCACCTTCTGGCTGCCGGGGCCCACCCCCAGGACCTGGCCCAGGATCTCCGGCAGGGGAATCAGGGACTCAAAGGGCTTCCTTCCGGCCGGCGCGGCCCCCGGGGGCCGGTCCGCCAGATCCTGGACCCGGTGCATCACCCCGTAGGTCAGGGGCTTGCCGCACTTGGGGCACCTGCCCCCCAGTGCTTCCGCCTCCTCCGGGGTGAGTCGCAGGCTGCAAGCCCGGTGGCCGTCCAGGTGGTACTTGCCTTCCTGGGGAAAGAACTCGATGGTGCCGCCCCAACCCTCCTGGCTGCGCACCGCCTGGGCCAGGGCCGGGTAGGTGGGCTCCACCAGGAAAATATTCGCTTCCCGGCCTAACTTCTGGGGGGAGTGGGCGTCGGAGTTGGACACCAGCAGGAAGCGGTCCAGGGCGCTCACCCGCCAGTTCATGGCCGGGTCCGAGGACAGGCCGGTCTCCAGAGCATAAATCTGGGCCGCCTGCTCTTCGAAGCACTCCTCCAGGGAGTCGAAGCCGCTTTTGCTTCCCAGCACCGAAAACCACGGCGTCCAGATGTGGGCTGGGATTACCAACGCTTCGGGCGCCATCTCCAGCACCAGCTCCAGGAGGTATTTGGCGTCCAGGCCCAGGATGGGGCGCCCGTCCGCGGTGACGTTTCCCAGGCGCCCCAGGCGCGCCGACAGTCCTTGGGCCGCCTCCAGGGAGGGGAGCACCAGCAGCAGGTGGACCTTGCGCACCCGCCCCGCCTTTTTATAGATGGTGGAGACTTCGCCGGTGATGACGAAGCGCACTTGGGGCTCTGTCTCCCAGTAGGGACCCTGGAGCTTCAAGGGCAGGGCCAGCCCACCTTTGAGCCGGTAAACGCCCTCCCCCGCGGGCTCCAGCTTGGCCGCCAGTTCCTTGAGCCACTCCGGGTGGGTGCAGTCGCCGGCCCCCACCACCTGCACCCCTTTGTAGCGGCCCCAGAGGTCCAGGTGCTCCAGGTCCGCCTCATGGCCGGTGGCAATGGAGTAATGGGAATGAATATGGAGGTCGGCGATGACTTCCATGGGAGCTTCACCTTATCACAAATCCCGGGCAAGGGTTAAGCATTCCGCGCCCCTGCCTGCCAGTTTTCCTGATGGTAAAGACCCCGGGGGCCGGGGCGGCGCTAAGGGCAGGTCCCCGCCCCCCTGGACTTTGGCCACAAAATGATTACTAAGAGAAACACTGCGCCCCTGGAGGGCGGGAGGAAGATCCACCTTAACGAGGCGGCCGGAATGGAGAAAATCACCGCGGACACCCTGCGGGACTGGCTGGAGGACCCCGGCCTCTTCATCATGGATGTGCGCTCGCCCTTAGCCTGGGCGGGCAGCACCACCAAGGTCAAACATGCCCATCGCTTTGACCCTGCCCAGTTAAGCCCGGCCGCGCTCCAGGAAATTCCCAGGGACAAGAAGCTCGTGCTCTACTGAGCCTGACCCCGCGAGGGGACCAGCGCCCGGGTGGCGCAGGAGTTGGAGAAGCTGGGTTACCCCCAGGTTTACATCCTGGAGGGCGGCTGGCGGGCCTGGGAAGAGCAGGAATTCCCCGTGGTCCCCAAATAACTCCTCCAGCCGCGCTGGCAATGATTCAGGACTTGCCGGGAATCGAACGACCCAATGAAGAGGAAATCATGCGTACTCTGAAAGTGGTTTTACTGGCCGCCGCCCTGCTCGTGTGCCTGTCCGGCGTGGCCGGCGCCGCGGAGTCCAAAGCCGTTACCGGCGAAGTCATTGACACCTTCTGTTATGCCACCGCGGGCGCCAGGGGCGAGAGCCACCGGCAGTGCGCCATGGACTGCGCCAAGGCGGGCATCCCCCTGGGCCTCCTGGAAGACGGCACCAACCAAGTTTACGTCCTTCTGCCCCCCAAGAATAAAGAACCGGTGCCCAAGGCCCTCATCAACAAGTGCGCCCGCAAGGTCACCATCACCGGCAAGGTCTATGCCGTGGGCGGCGGCCAGTTCCTCACGGTGGAGTCCTTCAAATGAGCCTGCTGGGAAGTCTGTTTCCCGGGATTCAGCACCTGCAGAATATCCACCCCCTGCTGGTGCATTTCCCCATCGCCTACCTGTGCGGGGCGCTGCTGTTCTACGGCCTGGCCTGGGTCCTCAAGAGTGAGAGCCTGGCGTACACGGCCTTCCTGATCCTCAGCCTCGGGACCCTGGCGGCCGCAGCCGCGGTGGCCGCAGGTCTGCACGCCGAAGCCACGGTGCTGATCTCCCCCTCAGTGCGGGCCCACCTCCTGGAGCACCACGAAGACCTCATGCTTACCACCCTGAGCCTGAGCGTGGTTGCCACCGCCTGGGCCGCCTGGGCCCGGCCCTTCCCCAAAAGGGGCCGCCCCTTGTTTTTCCTGCTCCTCCTGGTGATGGTGACCGTCATGGCCCTGGGCGCGGACTTTGGCGCCCGCATGGTATACGATTACAACATCGGGGGCGACGCCTGCCGCCAGCCCATCGAGTTTACCCGGTGAAGTCCGGGGGCCTCAGGGACATCGTGGGGAGTTTTTCCCCATGGGCCTCCTCCGGTTGCCAGGGCGGCCGGGGGCCACAGGGGCACACCTTTGTGGTGATGAGGTAATCCTCGGAACTGTTGGGCAGGACTGTGAAAAATGAAGGGAAGGTCACGAGGCCGGGCCACAAAAAAGCCCCTCTCCCCCGAGGGGCTTTTTTGCCCGGGACCATGCCTTGCTAATTACAGGGAAGCCTTGGTCTTGGATTTGCTCCAGGTCTGGAACGCGGCTTCCTCAAAATAAGGCCGGAAGACGTCCTCGTCCAGACGGAGCATGAGGCTGCCGCACTGGGTGCACAGGGCCGTGTGATCGTCCAGCCCGGCTACCCGCTGGTCCCGGCTGCCGCACTCCACACACTGGTATTCGTAAATGGGCATTTCATCCCCCCCCTTTCGCCGTTATGTAACAGCAATAATTATACCAGAATAAACCAGAATATTTTTTGCAAACATTAATCAGTTAATTTCAAATAATTATTTGTCAATCCCTATAGTTGAAAAAAATTTATTTGTTATCTTGTAATAATGACGTTAGAGTAATTTTGTCGCATGGCTAGGACTATTTGCCCCAACTTATGGGACTTGTGACACATGGGAACTTTTAACGAACCGCGGCGCACCAAGATTGTCTGCACCATGGGCCCCGCCTGTGAGGGGGAGATTTTGCCCCGGCTGCTGGAAGCCGGCATGGACGTGGCTCGCCTCAATTTCTCCCACGGCAGCCGGGAGGAGCACGCCCTCTGGATCAGGCGCCTCAGGGAGCTCTCCCATTCCCGGGGCGCGCCCCTGGCCATCCTCCAGGACCTGGCCGGCCCCAAGGTCCGCATCGGCGAACTGCCCGGCGGCGCCCTGACGCTGGCGCCCGGGGAAGAATTCACCCTCAGTGCCGCCCCTCCGGACCCCGGGGCCCCAGGGGCCCAGGTGGCCTACCCCGAGGTTGTGGCCGACACCCCCGTGGGCGCCCTCATCCTCCTGGCGGACGGCCTCATCGAGCTTCAGGTCGCGGCCAAGACGGAGCAGGCCCTGCGCTGCCGGGTAGTCACGGGTGGGGTGTTACGCTCCCAGGTGGGGATAAATTTCCCCCAGCACACCCTGTCCCTGCCCGCCCTCACTCCCAAGGACAAGGAGGACCTGCGCTTCGGGGTGGAGCAGGGAGTTGATTTCATCGCCCTCTCCTACGTGCGCTCCCCCCGGGACCTCCTGGAGGCCCGGGAACTGTTGACGGCCCTGAACGCGGATATCCCCCTCATCGCCAAGATCGAAAAGCACGAGGCCTTGGACTGTCTGGAAGACATCATGGCCGCGGCCGACGGCCTCATGGTGGCCCGGGGGGACCTGGGCCTGGAAGTGCCCCTGGAGAGGGTGCCCTTCATCCAGAAGGAAATTATCGCCGCGGCCAATCGGGCCGGCAAGCCGGTGATCACCGCCACCCAGATGCTGCTCTCCATGGTGGATCACGCCCGGCCCTCCCGGGCCGAGGCCACCGACGTGGCCAACGCCATCCTGGACGGCACCGACGCGGTCATGCTCTCCGAAGAGACCGCGGCCGGCCACTATCCGGTGGAGGCCGTCCGCTTCCTGGACCAGGTGAGCCGGGCCACGGAAGAGAATTTCCCTTATATCGCCTGGCTCCGGGCCCAGGCTCCCGCGGCGAGACTGGCCATCCCCGAAGCCGTGAGCTTTGCCGCCTGCGAAATGGCCCTGGACCTCCAGGCCGCGGCCATCCTCACCAGCACCGAGTTCGGCGGCACCGCCCGCCTGATTTCCCGCTTCCGCCCCCAGGCCCCCATCATCGGCGTGACGCCCCGCCCGGAAACCTGGCGCCGCCTGGCCCTTTCCTGGGGCGTCATACCCCTGCTGGCCCCCCGGACCACCGACATCGACGAGATGCTCCAGGTGGTGGAAGAGGAAGCCAAAAAGGCCGGGCTGCTCTCCTCCGGAGACCGCGTGGTAATCACCGCGGGCACCCACATCGGCACCCAGGGTAGCACCAATCTCATCAAAGCGGACCTCATCACATAAGTCCCCCCGGCCTCGGTTTTTGTAGTATAATGCCCCGGGGGTACTCGCCCCTCACTTTCACCCACGGAGAGACCGATGCCTGAACCGCTGGGGTATTTCACTTTTGTCCTGCATTCCCACCTGCCCTACGTCATCGGCCACGGCCGCTGGCCCCACGGCATGGACTGGCTTAACGAGGCCGCAGCCGAATCCTACATCCCCCTGATCAGGGTCTTTGACCGCCTGGCCGCAGCGGGCCGGGCCTCGGGAGTCACCCTGGGCATCACCCCGATTCTGGCGGAGATGCTGACCGCGGACACCTTTAAGCGGGAGTTCAAGGACTACCTGGAGCAAAAAGTCCAGGCGGCCCGGGAGGACCTGGCCACCTTCAAGAGGCTGGGCGACGACCACCTGGCCTCCGTGGCCCAGATGTGGGAAGCCCATTACTGGGAACTGAAGCGGTGCTTCAGCGAAGATTTCCAGGAGGACCTTTTGGGGGCCTGCCGCCGCCTCATGGACCAGGGCGCCCTGGAGGTCATCACCTCTGCGGCCACCCACGGCTACCTCCCCCTCTTGGGCCGGGACAGCGCGGTCCAGGCCCAAGTGCTCCAGGGGGTGGCTGCCTATAAGCGCCATTTCGGCCGGGATCCCCAGGGCTTCTGGCTGCCGGAATGCGCCTACCGCCCGCGCTACCGCTGGGCCCCGCCCTTGACCGACCTGCCCGGGGAGCCGGCGTTGCGCAAGGGCGTGGAAGAGTTCCTCTCCGAGTCGGGCCTCAGCTACTTCATCATTGACTCCCACCTCCTCAAAGGCGGCCGAGCCATCGGCGTCTACAAAGACCGCTTCGAGGCCCTGGAGCGCCTCTGGGAGCGTTTCGCGGCCCAGTACCAGGAGCGCCCGGAAGAAGAGGACAAGTCCCCCTACCAGGTCTACCTGGTGAGCTCCGCGCCGGAGGTCAAGCGCCCGGTGGCCGTCTTTACCCGGGACCCCCAGACCGGCCTCCAGGTCTGGAGCGGCGAGTGGGGCTACCCCGGCGATGGCAACTACCTGGATTTTCACAAGAAGCGCTACCCAGGGGGCCTGCGTTACTGGCAGGTGACCAGCGCCAAGGCCGACCTGGCGGACAAGTCCCCCTATCACCCCGAGTGGGTGACAGCCCGCCTCCACGAGCAGGCCGACCACTTCGTCTCCCTGGTGGTTCGCATCCTGGAGGATTTTCGTAAGCAGCAGGGTCGCCCCGGCGTGGTAGTCGCCCCCTACGACACCGAACTCCTGGGCCACTGGTGGTTCGAGGGGCCTGAATGGCTTTACCAGGTCTTGAGCCGCTTCCACGACCACACCCAGGTAAAGTTGGCCTCTGGCGGGCAGTACCTGGAGGTGGCCGCCCCCCGGGCGGTCATCACCCTGCCGGAAGGCTCCTGGGGCGAAGGGGGCTATCACTGGATCTGGCTCAACGACATGAACGCCTGGACCTGGCGTCACATCTACCCCGCGGAGAAGGAAATGGAGGAGTTGTGCCGCCGCTTCGCCGCCGACCCCGACCCGAAGCTTCAGGACTTGCTGAAGCAATGCGGCCGCTCCCTGTTCCTGCTGGAGTCCTCCGACTGGCAGTTCCTCATCAGCACTTTCAGCGCCCGGGACTACGCGGAGCTGCGCCTGGTGGTGCACTGGGAGGACTTCCAGCGCTTGGCCGCCATGGCCCGGCGCTACGCCGCGGAGCGGTCCCTGCCCGGGGAAGATTGGAATTTCCTGGATCTTTGCCGGGAGCGGGACGACATCTTCCCAGACCTGGACCCCCGCTGGTGGGCCGGCCTCCAGTACCCGCCCCACGAGGCGGAGTGAAGCTAGTTGTTGCTGGCAAAACTATGGCCACATGCGGAAATGGAGACTTTGTCCTACAGACCGGAATTTTCCTTTATTTCCCCTCTCCCCTCAAAGGGGAGAGGGGATTTATTGGCTTCTCACCTGTCCTTTCACATTAGAGAAAATGGCGACTGGATTGAGGGCCCTTTTGCCACAGGGAAGGAAGACTTGTGGCTTTTTTGCCACAAAAATGGCCCAGACCATTGCGCAGCCCCGCGCTTTAGTTTAAAAACTAAAGGAACCCCGGCCACTTAACTTCTGGCGGCGGATGCCGTCTGAATAATTAGGCCTGGTATGAGGATTGCACCGCATTTATTAACCCCATCATGTTCTGGCAAAAAACTTTAGCTCATTCCCTCACCTTCTCCGGCATCGGCCTGCACTCCGGCCGGCCGGTTAAGGTGACCGTTTACCCCGCGGCCGCCAACCACGGCCTGTGCTTCGCCCGCGCCGACCTGCCGGGAAAGCCTCAGGTTAAGGCCCACTACACCCAGGTGGTGGACACCACCCGGGCCACCACCCTGGGAGACGGCCAGGCCACCCTGGCCACGGTGGAGCACCTGCTGGCCGCCTGCTGGGGGCTGGGCCTGGACAACGCCCTGGTCCTGGTGGACGGCCCGGAGCTCCCCATCATGGACGGCAGCGCCGCGCCCTTTGCCCGGCTGCTGCTGGATACGGGCTTCCGGGCCCTGCCCTGGCCCCGGTCCTACCTCCTCATCCAGCGCCCGGTGGAGCTTAAGGACGGCGACCAGTGGATGCGCGCCACCCCGGGGGAGCCCCGCATCACTTACACCATCGACTTCCCCCACCCCCTCATCCGGCGCCAGCGCTACACCATCCCTGTCAGGTCCGAAAGCTTCCGGGGGGAAATCGCTCCGGCCCGCACCTTCGGCTTTTTGAAGGAAGTGCAATACCTGCAGGAGCGGGGCCTGGCCCTGGGCGGCTCCCTGGACAACGCCCTGGTGCTGGACGACGAAGGCGTGCTCAATCCCGACGGCCTGCGTTTCCCCGAGGAGTTCGTGCGCCACAAGATTTTGGACGCCCTGGGCGACCTGGCCCTCCTGGGGGTGCCCATCCTGGGCCGCCTGGAAGTGAGCCGGGGCAGCCACGCTCTGCACCACCGCTTCCTGATGGAGCTCATGACCCGGGAAAACGCCTGGCGCTTGTGGGTGCCATCTTCCCCGCCCCGGGAGAGACGCTCCCCCTTCTTCCAGGCCCCCCTCTGGCAAGGCGCCCCGGCCTGAGGGGCGGTTTCCAGTTATCAGTTTTCGGTTGCCGATTTGCAAAGGCAGGGCTTATTGGTGGGGCGGGCCTCCGTGCCCGCCTTCAAATTTGATAATTTCTTTCCATACTCGTTCCCAAGCTCCCGCTCCCCATTCTCGTTCCCAAGCTCCCGCTTGGGAACGCAAATTTTCAGCCCAAGCCCTGCTTGGGCACCATGATTTTCTAGTCGCTTATTTTCCCGGATTCTCCACCGCCTCTCCCGCCATCATCTCTCCCTGCACTCCGGTCATTCGCACCCGGAGCAGGCGGTTCCGCCACTTAAGCGGCCCCGGGAGCACCACCCGCAGGTAGTTGTCGCTCAGGCCCCGGAGCCAACCCGGCTCCCGGGCCGGGCCCTCCACCAGGACCTCCCTCACCTGCCCCACCTGGCTTTGGAGAAACTGCGCCTTTTTCAACTGCCCCAGGTCCCGCAGGACCCGGGCCCGCTTTTGCACCTCCGGGCCGGACAGGCGTGCCATCTGGGCCGCGGGCGTGCCTGGCCGGGGGGAAAAGGGGAAGACGTGGAGGTAGCTCACCGGCAGGGCCGCCACCAGGCCGCGGGTGGCCGCTAGATCGTCCTCCGTCTCTCCGGGGAAGCCCACCAGCACATCCAGTCCCAGGCCCGCGTCCGGGAACCGCCGGTGGATTGCCGCCGCCAGGTCCCGGAAGTCTTCGGGCCCATAAGGCCGGCCCATGGCCGCCAGCACCCCCGGGGCGCCGCTCTGCAGGGCCAGGTGAAAGTGGGGGCAGAACCGGGGCCACCCGGCCAGACGGTCCAGCAGTTCCGCCGTCACCTCCTGGGGCTCCAGGGAGCTCAGGCGCACCCGGAAGGGCCAGTCCCGCGCTCGCAGCTCTGCCACTAAGTCCGCCAGGCTCACCGTCGGTTCCTGGTCCTGGCCGTACTGGCCCAGGTCCACGCCGGTGAGGACCACCTCCCGATAGGCCAGCCCGGCCAGGTCTTCCAGGGCTGCAACAACTTCCCGGGACGCCAGGCTGCGCCGGGGCCCCCGCACCCGGGGCACGATGCAGTAAGTGCAGGAATGGCTGCAGCCGTCCTGGACCTTCAGGCGGGCCCGGGTCTGGCCGGCAACCGGCCCCACGGGCCAGGCGTGAAAAATCTCCCCCGGCCCGCCGGCTGCTCCCGGGTAGCGCGGCCGCGCCGGGCTCCCCTGGGAGATGATCTCCGCAAGGCCGGCCTTTCCCTGGTTCCCCGCCACCCCCACCACCCCGGGCAGGCCGGCCACCTCCTCCGGGGCCCGCTGGGCATAGCAGCCCGTCACCCAGATGGCCACCCCCGGGTGCTCCCGGGCCAGGCGGCGGATGGCCTGGCGGGCCTGCTGGTCGGCCCGGGCAGTGACCGTGCAGGTGTTCACCAGCGCTGCGTCCGGGGTCTCCCCCGGCGCCGCGGCGCGCCAGCCCCGGGCGGCCAGACCCTGGGCCAGGCCGGCGCTGTCGCACTGGTTGACCTTGCAGCCGAAGGTGATGAGGCGGAAAAGCATGGTGTCAGGTGTCAGGTTTTGGCTTTCATCGTTCAGCTTGATTATCCCTAAAATAAACTTATGGGAAACCCTGGCGCCATAATAAAGGGCGGAAAAAATGTGGAACAGCCGCCCTCGGCTGTTCCGAGCACCGGCGAGGGCGTCTGTGCCACATTCTTTGCCTTCAGAAAGGCAGGGGGGCACCGCCCACCAAGGCGGGTCGCTCCCAAGGGCGAGCCAACGGCTCGCCCCTACCTACAAACCTCTAGGCCGGGCCATGCCCGCTGCTCCTTCTGAAACCTGACACCTGACACCTCACCGAATCCTTTCTTCAATCCAGGCGCCGCCCAGGACCCGGTCCTCCTGGTAGAAGACCACGGCCTGGCCCGGCGTCACCGCGGCCTGGGGCTCCTGAAAAATGACCTCCACGCCGTCCGGTCCCAGCGGGGTAATCTTCGCCAACCCCCCGGGGTGGCGGTAGCGGATCACCGCCAGGGCCTCCAACTCCCCGCGGGGAGGCGTAATTAGCCAATTCACCCGGGAGGCCCGGAGCCCCCGGGACAAGAGGTCGGCCTTGCGGCCCAGGACCACGCGGCTGGCCTCGGGCTGAATCTCCACCACGTAGTGCGGCTCCCGGAAGGTGACCCCCAGCCCCCGACGCTGGCCCACGGTGTACCGGGTCAGGCCCCGGTGCCGGCCCAGATACTTGCCGTCAGTGTCCACCAGGTCTCCCGGGGAGTCGTGAAAGCCCTCCTGGGCCCGGAGGAATTCCTGGTAGCGGTCCCCGGGGACGAAGCAGAGCTCCATGCTCTCCCGGCAGTCCGGCCCCGCGGGCAGGCCCAGCTCCCGGTGCCGGGCCTTGACCTGGGCCTTGGTCATCTCCGCCAGGGGCAGGAGGATATGGGGCAGAACTTCCCGGGGCATGCGGCTCAAAAAATAAGACTGGTCCTTGCCCCGGTCCGCCCCCCGGTAAAGTCCCAGGCCGCCGTCGGGCGCCGGCACCAGCCGGGCATAGTGGCCGGTGGCCAGGTAGGCGCTGCCTCTTTCCCGCACCTCCTCCAGGAGCCGCCCGAACTTGATGGCCGCGTTGCACGCCACGCAGGGGTTGGGGGTGCGGCCCCGGCAGTATTCGGTGACGAAGTAGTCCACCACCAGCCGGGCAAAATCCTGACGCAAGTCCACCTCCCTCAGGGGAATCCCCAACTGCCGGGCCAGGGCCGCCAGGTGGTCCCGGGGCGGGCAGGCCCACAGGCGCAGGTGCACCCCTTCCACCTGGAAGCCCCGGGCCTTCAATAGCGCCGCGGCCACGGCGCTGTCCACCCCGCCGCTCAAGGCCACGGCCACCCGAATATTTTCTGGCGTCATGCTAAAATCTGTTTAAGTTTCTTAAAATAGCGTAGAATTTTTAAGATTTGCCGCCAATATTATATAATCTATTGATTTTTGGGGAAATATGAAGCTTGCGGACCGGGACGGGGAATTTACTTGTTCAATTGTGTGAACATTCCCCCTCAGGCGGGAGAGAAAGAGGGGCCTTCCACGAAATTGACCGCCACCCCGTAATAGGGGCCGCTCGCACCCGGCGGCTCCAGGCGCACCACCTCGCCCCTGGCCTGGAAGTGAGAGGTTTCGGGGCCATTCAAATAGGGCAAAGACGCGGCAATGCTCAGGGAGACGATGCACCCGGGCTTCAAGGGTCCGGGCGCGGACACGTGAAAATAGCTGCCCGAGAGGCTGATGTCCCGGGTGAGGCCCTGGCCCTGGTAAAGCTTGCCGCACTCCGTCTCGGAGGTGCGGTAACTCACGGGCAGGAGCACGTGGAAGCGGGTAAACCGGCGTCTTTCCATGGGAGCCTCGGCCTTGACCGGCCACCTTCTTTCTATGCCAGGATTGTGCCATAAAGCAAGGGATTTTTTGCCGGGAGAATATTCCCTTGACGGCACGGGCCCTTTCTTTTATCATTCTAAAAAAATTGCCAAATTAGGCAGCGCCAATTGCCATGTCTCACATCGTGGCCATCATCAACCAGAAGGGGGGGACGGGGAAGACCACCACCACCCTCAATCTGGGCGCCGGCCTCGCCTACCAGGGATACCGCAGCCTCATCGTAGACCTGGACCCCCAGGGCCACGCCACCATCGGCCTGGGCCTGGAGCCCGACTCCCTCGCGGCCGCCTCCATGGCCGACGTCATGACCGTACCCAAAAAGAGCGTCCAGGAAGTGGCGCTGCCCACTTACATCCTCGGCCTCTATATGGCCCCGGCCCACATCCACCTGGCCCGGGCCGCGGAGCAGATGTACACCCGGGTCTTCAAGGAGGCCATCCTGGCCCAGGCCCTCAAGGACACGGACTACGACTTCGTCCTCATCGACTGCCCCCCATCCCTCGGGGTGCTCACCATCAATTCCCTGTACGCCTGCGACTTCATCATCATCCCCTGCCAGATCTCCCGTTATTCCCTGGACGGCCTGGCGGACCTCCTCAATACCGTGGAAGCCGTCAAGGGCCTGTCGCCGGACGACCTCTTCCAGGGCGACCACTTCCGCATCCTGCTCACCATGTTCGACCGGCGCAACAAGGTCACCAACGAATATATCCTGGAGCAGCTCAAGCCTTACCGGGACAAGACCTTTCACACCACCATCATGAAGAATGAGGCCCTGAACCAGGCCCAGATTGCCCAGAAGGCGATCTTCGACTTCGACGCCCGGAGCACCGGGGCCCAGGACTACCTGCTGCTGACGTCCGAGTTTCTGGAGATATGGCGAAAAAGAAACAGCTTGCCGGCAAGCAGACTAAGCTGGCAAAGCTGCCGTTAACCCGGGCCCTGGCCGGACAGGCCGCAGAAACCGCCCTCCAGGGGCCGGTGCCGGTCACCCCTGCGCCCCGGACCCCCGAGGCCCCGGGCCCGGCCGCCACCCCCCTGACCGCGACCTACCTGGAACTGGTCCAGGAACTGACGGCCCTCCGGTTCCAACTGGGGCCGGACGGGGTGCTGCCCTTCCCGGAAATCGCCTCCCTCACCGTCCCCCGGGCCCAGCCCTTGCAGGTCCGCCGGGCCCTGGGCCTGGCCCGGAAAAGCCTACAAGACCTGCACCGGCTGCTCCACCGGCATTAACCGTTGGGACAACCATAGTGTGGCACCCACGCCCTGGCCGGTGCTGCTCACAGCCGTGGGCGGCTATGCCACATTTCTCACTCGTTCCCGAGCTCCTCTTGGCTTCATCAAGTCGGCAAGCCTTGCACCCCCGCCCCTCATTCCTCCATCAAGGCCAGAAATGCAGGGTGGGCACCGCCCGCCAAAATTCCTTGATATGTCGCCGCAGGCTTTTATATGAAAAGACTGGTGGGGCGGGCCTCCGTGCCCGCCACCCTTAAGTTTTCATCATTCGCTGTGACTACTAGGGGGTCATGTACCGTTAGCCTGCGCCCCTAAGGGCGGCTCGCCCCTGCATGGGCGTGCCCATCCCCCATTTCTTCAGTCATCACCCCCGTAAATGGTGTGCGCGTGCCAGACCATGAAGAGGAAGACTGCCAGGGCTGCTAAGAAAATCCATTTCATAGCTTATTCCAGAAATTGCTCCCCATGTTGCCCCATTAATTACCAACCTTGTAGTTACAAAACGGATACAATACCAGAGGCCATGGGGAAAGCCTCCTGATCCATCTTCCGGCAACAGACCCGGGACTCGGGACTCGGGACCCGGGACTCGGGACCAGGAATCGGAATGACAGAAGAAGCCCCTTCCATACCGCCGCCGCTGGCGGACCTCAAAGCGCGGGCCTTCGCCCTGGCGGAGGAGGTCACAGCCCTGCGCCGGGACTTCCACCAGCACCCGGAGCTCTCCCACCAGGAGGAGCGCACCGGCCGGGTGGTGGCCGCGTACCTGCGGGACCTGGGCCTGGAAGTGAGCACGGGCCTGGCCGGCCACGGGGTCCTGGGGGTGCTCCAAGGCGCCCGTCCGGGCCGGGCCGTGGCCTTCCGGGCGGACATGGACGCCCTGCCCATCACCGAGGCCGTGCCGGTTCCCTGGCGCTCCCAGGCTCCCGGCGTGATGCACGCCTGCGGCCACGACTTCCACCTGGCCATCGCCCTGGGGGCAGCCAAGCTTCTGTCACAGTTTCGAGACCGCCTGGCCGGCCAGTTGCGCTTCCTCTTTCAGCCCGCGGAAGAGGCGCCTCAAGGCGAGGACAGCGGCGCCCGGGGGATGGTGGCCGCGGGGGTCCTGGAGAACCCCCGGCCGGCCGCGGTCCTGGCCCTGCACGTGGCGCCAAATTTGGACGTGGGCCACGTCCAGTGCGGCCCGGAGGTGGTCATGGCCGGGGCCGACCGCCTCACCCTCACCGTCACCGGCAAGTCCGCCCACGGCGCCACCCCCCACAAGGGCGTGGACCCCATCCTGGCCGCGGCCCAGGCCCTCACCCAGGTCCAGGGCTTCCTGTCCCAGAGGCTTGACCCCCGCCACCCCGTGGTCCTCACCTTCGGCCGCATCGCCGGCGGCAGCCGCTTCAACATCCTGGCGGACCAGGTCACCCTGGAAGGGAGCCTCCGCTATTTGCAGGACAGGGTGCGGCAAGCCGTACTGGAGGGGCTGCAGCAGCAGTTCGCCGGCCTCTCCCGGGCCAGCGGGGCGCAAATCGAACTAACCGCGGAGCCCATTTACCCGGTGCTCCATAATGACCCGGAGCTGAGCGCCAGGGCCATGGCAGTACTCCGCCAGGTCCTGGGCCCGGAGCGCCTCAAGCCCCACCGCCCCGCCATGGGCAGCGAGGACTTCTCCTACTATGCCGCCCGGGTGCCGGCCTTTTACTTCTTCCTGGGGGTGCGCACTCCTGGCGGCAAATCCCAGGCCCTCCACTCCCCGGACTTCAACCCCGACGAGGCGGCCCTGCCCTGGGGCCTGGCGGCCGCGGCGGGGTTGATGGCAGCCCTGGGGGAAGCAGAGGATTAGGGTTTGTGGGAGGGCTGGGGGACTAAGGGTTACCGGTCTCGAGTCCCGGGTCCCGGGTCAAAGAACCTAAACTCTGGACCGGGGACTCTGGACTCGGGACTCGGGACTCAAGACTCAGGGTGGCCGCCAGAAATCTATTTTGTAGGAGATTTCAGGCGTTTCACCCACTCCGGGGTGCGGGCCTCGGGATGGGAGTCGCCCTCGGGGATGTAAGGCTTGATGTCCAGGATGGGCGAACCGTCCTGGGCGTCCAGGTCCGCCACCTCTAAAATATTTCCATTAACGGCAAGCAATCGGCAGGCCGTGAGGCCGATGAGGTTGGGCCGCACCGGCGCCCGGGTGGCAAAAACCCCGGTCAGTGGATTGTTCGGATCCCGGCGGGGGTGCACCTTGAGAGTGCCCCGGTCTTCCGGGTTGTCGTGCCCGTGGAACCAGTAGAGCACCCAGACATGGGAAAACCCGGTGATGCCCTCCAGGGCCGGGGCATACTGCGGGGCAATCTTCAGGAAAGTCCGCTCCCCCTGGCGCGCTACCACGCCGATAGGATTTAGGGTGACGGGCTTAATTTCTTCTTTCAAGTCTTTCTGTCCCGGGTTGATTCGCTCGGCATAACCGACGCCGGTATAAGAAAAAACCAGCATCGCCAGGAACATCAGCCAACGCCCCATAGGCCCCCCTCAAACCCCCCTCCCAACCCTGTACCTGGGTGCCGGGGAAGGGGGGATGATTGCCCCCCTTCCCCGGCCCATCTTTCTCCCCTCTTAAGGGGTTGGGGGAGGGGGTTTGGGGGAGGGGCCAGGGGCCGCCGGCCCCTGGCCCCCTCCCCCAATCACTTCTTCCAGCGCCTCCGCGGCCAGGGGCAGGGGCACGCCCTCCTGAACCACCGGCTCCCCCAGGCGTCTGAGCAGCACGAAGACCAGGTCTTCCCCCCGGCGTTTCTTGTCCCGGGGCAGGACTGCCAGCACCGCGCCGGCGTCCAGTCGCGGCGGCCGCCGGGCCAGGCCCAGGCCATGGATGAGCTGCCGGCCCCGCCGGGAATCTTCCGGGGGCAAACCCGCCAGCTTTTCCGAGAGGTGGAGGGCCCCCAGCATCCCGAAGGCCACCGCCCGGCCGTGGGGCAGGCGAAAGCCCGAGGCCTGCTCCAGGGCGTGCCCCAGGGTGTGGCCGAAGTTGAGGATGCGCCGCTCCCCTGCCTCCTTGACGTCCGCGGCCACCACCTGGGCCTTGATGGCCGCGGCCCGGTAAATCACTTCGGTCAATTCCTGCCGGTCGGCAAAAAGGCGACTTCGGCTTCCCTCCAGCCGCGCCAACAGCTCCGGGTCCCGGATAAACGCGGCCTTCACCACTTCCGCCAGGCCGTTCAGGCGCTCCACCGTAGGCAAGGTGTCCAGAAACTCCGGGTCAATAACCACCAGGCGGGGCTGGTGAAAAGTGCCCAAAAGGTTTTTCCCCTCCGGCAGGTTGATGGCGGTCTTGCCGCCGATGGCCGCGTCCACCATGGCCAGCAAGGTCGTGGGCACCTGCACGCACGGCACCCCACGCATGAAAATGGAAGCGAGAAAGCCGGTAAGGTCCCCCACCACCCCGCCCCCCAGGGCGATGAGCAGCGTCTGCCGGGTAGCCCCCCGGGCCAGCAACTCCCGTGATAGACGCTGGACCGCGGCCCAGGTCTTGGAGCGCTCCCCGGGCGGGACCATGAGCAATTCGGCCGTAGATCCCCCGGCCTTAAAGGTGTTAAGGGCCGCGGCCCCGTAAAGGCGGGCCACGGTGTGGTCGGTAATCACAAATATCCGGGCAGGCGGCTGCAGGGGCTGAAGAAGGCGGCCCAGGTCGGCGCGCAGCCCCGGGCCCACCAGGACCCGGTAGCTGTCGTCCCGGCCGGGGAGAGGTAGGAGAATCTCCCTCAATACCAGCCCCCGGGGCGCAGGCCGGCCAGGTCCTGCATCAGGGCCTCGAACTGTTCGGGGTAGAGGGACTGGGCCCCGTCGGACAGGGCTTTTTCCGGCTCGTGGTGCACTTCGATGAGCAGCCCGTCACAGCCTGCGGCCACCGCGGCCCGGGCCAGGGGCTGCACCAGGTCCCGGCGCCCCGCGGCGTGGCTCGGGTCCACCACGATGGGCAGGTGGCTCTCCCTGCGCACCGCGGGGATGGTGGCCAGATCCAGCAGGTTCCGGGCGTGTTCGCCGATGGCCCTGACCCCCCGCTCGCACAGGATGACCTGGGGGTCCCCCTCGCTCATGATGTACTCCGCGGCCATGAGCCACTCTTCCAGGGTGGCGTACATGCCCCGCTTCAGCAGGATGGGCTTGCCGGTGCGGCCGGCGCAGCGCAGCAGGGAAAAGTTCTGCATGTTCCGGGCGCCTAACTGGATGATGTCCGCGCTCTCCGCCACCAGCTTCAGGGAGTCCTGGTCCATGGCCTCGGTGACGATGAGCAGGCCCGTTTCCTCCCGCACTTTCCGGAGGATGGCCAGCCCCTTCTTGCCCAGGCCCTGGTAGCTGTACGGCGAGGTCCGGGGCTTGTAGGCCCCGCCCCGGAAGACTTTGGCCCCCGCGGCCTTGACCCGCTCAGCGATGGTCAGGGCCTGGGTCTCGCTCTCCACCGCGCAGGGCCCGGCCATGACCACGAAGCGGCCCCGGCCCACCTCCAGCCCCGGCAGCTTAATGATGGTGTCTTCCCGCTTGATCTCCCGGCTCACTAATTTGTAAGGGCGGGACACGGGAATGGCCTGGATCACCCCGGCCATGTCCACGAACACGGCCGGGTCCACCGGCCCGGGGTTGCGCAGGATGGCGATGGCCACCCGCTCCCCCCCGGGGATGGGCTGGGCCTCAAAGCCCAGGGCGACGACCTTGGCTGCCACCGCCTCGATCTGCGCGGGGGTGGCGTCCTTGTCCATGACGATGAGCATAGCCTTAACTCCCCTGGCGGCGGTGTGCCGCCTTTGTCCCATTTTGTAGCAAGCGCCGCCCTGATTGTCAAATCTTGGGCGGCCTGTCCCCGGCGAACATACCTGTAGGGGCGGGGTCTCCCCGCCCGCAGAGCCTCATCGCGGTGCCTGCCCACCGGGCGAGGGAACCTCGCCCCTACAAAAAAATTTCCTGGTTCGATCGTCCGTTTCACAAGATTGCCCCGCATTCTATTTTCCCCTCTCCCCCCTCGGGGGGAGAGGGCCAGGGTGAGGGGGGAAATTCTATTCTCCCGGTCAAGGCTTTATAAATGCCGGAATTTGTGATATTAGCGTAACTTAGCGAGAGGTCGGCATCATGGAAAAGTGGAAGAATCAGCTTTATTTCGGGGACAACCTGGAGATTCTCCGGAGCGGGCGCCTCCCCGTGGGGGGCGTGGACCTGATTTACCTGGACCCGCCCTTCAACTCCAACGCCACCTACAACGTGCTTTTCCAGGAAAAGACCGGGGAGAAGTCCGCGGCCCAGATCACCGCGTTCGAGGACACCTGGGGCTGGGG
>Ga0315268_10000510_pt1 | contig 45289 bp, 53 predicted proteins | sample C1_top_MG_FD_204535 | JGI IMG/M metagenome (GOLD analysis project Ga0315268, IMG submission 204535) | Sediment microbial communities from Yellowstone Lake, YNP, Wyoming, USA - C1_top | ecosystem: Environmental > Aquatic > Freshwater > Lake > Sediment | place: USA: Wyoming | collected 2017-08-01 | reverse complement strand
GAGAGAATCCCTTGTATAGCGAGTTCGATTACCTGCTTGAGCTGGCGCGGGAGTTTGACCTAACGCTAAGTTTGGGGGACGGCATGCGTCCAGGTTGTCTAGCGGATGCCTCAGATCGGGCGCAGTTCCAAGAGCTCATTACTCTTGGTGAGCTGGTCGAACGTGCTTGGGCCAAGGATGTACAGGTGATGGTCGAAGGCCCTGGGCACCTACCGCTCGATCACATCGAAGCAAATGTTAGACTCGAAAAAACTATTTGCAAGGGGGCACCGTTTTACGTTTTAGGCCCGATCGTCACAGATATCGCCCCCGGTTATGATCATATCGTCGGAGCAATAGGTGGAGCACTAGCGGCATGGGCAGGGGCAGATTTCCTGTGTTATGTTACCCCGAGTGAGCACTTGTGCCTGCCGACCCTAGAAGATGTGAAGGAGGGAGTTGTGGCTTCTAAAATCGCCGCGCACATTGCAGATATCGTCAAGGGCATTGATATGGGGCGAGATGAGGAGATGGCAGAAGCGCGGAAGCATCTGGACTGGGAGAAACAGTTCGAGCTTGCAATTGATCCGGAGAAGGCGCGAGAACTCAGGCAAAGGAGACCACCGCTACTTGACCCGAGCGTCTGTGCTATGTGTGGTAAATGGTGTGCCATCAAGATGGTCGACACTTACTTAAGGAAAAAACGATGAGGCTTCACGAGAGGGGATGATATGAAGCTCTTCACGGTCGGTCCGGTCGCCTGCAGGCCAGAGGTTCTTGCTGAGATGGGGCGGCAGATGTTCAGCCATCGCAGCAAGGAATACAAAGAGCTGCACCAGCAGACCGTCCGAAGGCTACAAAAGTTCCTCGAAACCAAAGGGAAGGTCTTTCTTTTCCCGAGCTCCGGCTCGGGCGTGATGGAAGCAACGGTTCGAAACTGCGTTGAGCGGAAGCTCCTGTGCTGCATCGTCGGGGAGTTCGGAAAGCGCTATGCCGATGTCGGGGAGTCAAACGGAAAAATCGTCGAGCGGCTCGAGGCGGAGCTTGGCAAGCCGATAACCCCAGAAGCTCTCGATAAAAAACTTTCCTCGGTCCCGGATGTCGAGGCCGTTGCGATAACTTACAACGAGACGAGCGTGGGCCTCCTGAACCCCCTGCCAAAACTCGCCAAAGTGGTCAAGAAGCACAAAAAGCTCCTCTTCGTCGATGCGGTGAGCGCGATGGGTGGCGTAGAGCTGAAGGTCGACGAGTGGGGGATAGACGTCTGCTTCGCGAGTTCCCAGAAGTGCTTTGGCATCCCACCGGGGCTGGCCGTGGCGAGCGTTAGCGAGGAGGCGCTGGAGCGGTCGGCGCGGGCCAAGAACAAGGGTTGGTACTTTGACTTCAAGTTGTATGAGAAATATCAGGAAAAAGAGGGCGGCACCCACATGACTCCACCCATCCCACAAATTTTAGCCCTGAACAAGGAGCTGGAGCTGATCGAGGCTGAAGGCGGGAAGCGGAAGCGTCTCGAGTTTTGTTTGAAGAGGATGCAAAAAATCAAGGAAGGGGTCGAGGGCCTAGGTCTTTCCCTCTTCCCCCAGCGAGGATACGAGAGCCCGACCGTGGCGTGCGTTAACACCCCCAAGGGGTTGAGCGGGCCCGAGGTGTACGGGCGGATGCGCGCGCGTGGTTTCGAGCTGGCGAAGGGCTACGGCGAACTGAAGGAGCGGACTTTCAGGATAGGGAACATGGGCTACATCCGCCTTGAGGGCATCGACGAAATGATTCGGGCTCTTGCAGATGTGGTAAAGTAGAGATAACTGATTGTGATATGAAGTGCACTAAAATTTTGCCATAGAACTTTGTTACTGTTAGACAGGATTTTAGGATATTTTATAAAGTACGGGGAAAATCGTGTTATGATGTAAATGGCGCTAACTCCGACGAAGTTCATATGGATGGACGGCAAGCTCGTGCCGTGGAAAAAAGCGAACGTTCACGTGCTCACCCACACCCTCCACTACGGATTGGGTGTCTTTGAGGGTATCCGTTGCTACAAGACGGCGAAGGGTCCCGCGGTCTTCAGGCTCAAGGACCACATGAAACGGCTCGAGAACTCTGCCAAGCTCGTCGGGATGAAGTTACCCTATTCCGTCGAAGAACTCATCAAGGCCACCAAGAAAACGATAGAAGTGAACAAGATCGAGGAGTGCTACATCCGCCCGATCGCCTTTTACGGTTACGGGGTAATGGGGCTTAATCCAAAAGGTGCGCCGGTGAACATGGCTATCGCAGTCTGGCCCTGGGGCACATACCTAGGCGAGGAAGGACTTGAGCGCGGGACTAAGGCAAAGATTTCACGCTGGCTAAGGATAGACCCGCGAATCTTGCCGCCCCAATCAAAGCTAGTGGCGAACTATGCAAATTCGATCTTGGCAAAATTGGACGCGGTAAACTCTGGCTATGATGAGGCGATCCTGCTGAACACCAAGGGATTCGTCGCAGAGGGGCCGGGGGAGAACGTTTTTATAGTGGAGAAAGGTAAACTCATCACCCCCCCACTTTCAGCATGCGCGCTCGTTGGCATCACGCGTGACTCCATCATAAAAATAGCAGAGGACGAAGGAATGGATTTTGAGGAGCGGGATATCTCGCGGGATCAGCTCTACGCGGCTGACGAGGCGTTCTTCACGGGGACGGCGGCTGAGGTGACTCCCATAAGGGAGATCGACGGCAAGTCGATAGGTGAGGGTAAACGTGGAAAAATAACGGAGAAGCTCCAGCGCATCTTCTTCAACGCAGTTCGCGGGAAGGAGCCGAAGTACGAATCTTGGTTAGATTACGTAGGTGAGTAGATTGCCCTTGTTTAGTCGAAAAACATTCAGGACTTCCACGCTGGAACTCAACCCAGTGATGGAAAACATCGTGCCGGGAGGGTCCGCTTCGGCTACGGTCGCGACCAAGCCATCGGGCCGCGGAGTCTCAACCGTCAAACTATCGGCTGGTTCTACGCCAGAGGGCGGGCTTCCTACGGGCATCAGTGTTTCATTCAGTCCGCCGTTGGGAACCCCTTCATTCACCTCGACCATAAACATTTCGACTTCTTCTAAAGTCGCGCCCGGCGCCTACCCGTTTTTAGTCATAGCCGCTGGCGAGGACACGAAGCAGATGGCGACCTACACGTTGATCGTACGCTCGGAGAAATTCGTCGTGAAGAAGCCCGTCGAAGGAACCAGTGGTACAACCTGCCCAAAAAAAGCGATGAGGAAATAGTTTTTCATCAACTCAACAGGTGCTGTTCAAACAAGTACGAGTTGCCTAAGCTTTCGTTGGTATTCCCCTTGCGATATCGGGGCGTAGAGGCTGGCGCGGCGCCCTTTGCCTGCCGCAATGCGCGTGAGTAGACCCGCTTTCCACATGTGGTGCAGGGAAGCGGATGCGGCGCGAACCTGTGTCCACCAGTCGCCTCCGTACCGAACAACATCCTCGCGCAGCAAATCGTTGTGGGTGAACTCTTCGACATCATTAGACCAAGCCCACTCCAATATATTGCGCCATGTTCGCTCGCACGGCCGCCGCACATGCATCACCATCATCAGTATTTCATAATGTCACTATGAAATATAAAAACTTTACGGCCGCGAAGTTCGGTGTAAAATCCTCATCGAACAGTTCCATCGACGCACGTAAAGGTTAATTAAGCCGCCTCCAAACCGACTTCGTGGTCAAATGAGGTTAGGCAGGGATTTCACGAACCTCCTCTACTTCGAATATCTGGGCGAGGAGGGCAAGCAGAGGCTCAGGGTGGGCGAGATAGCGGTTTCGGACATGGACGCCATGGTCCAAATTGCCGCGAAAGCGGACATAGCCAGACAGGTGAGCGTGGCCAAGTCGCTCGGACTAGATCACGTGGAACTCGATGGCGCAGTCCCGAATTCTTACCTAGAGTTCACGGACGATGTTAAGCGTGAGATCAGGGACTTCGCGGCCAAGCAGGGCATCTCCCTCTCCTTGCACTTGCCGTACACCTATGTCGGGGCGAGCGTCTGCGCTCCTGAGGAGTTGGACAGGCAAGCGGCCGCTGGGCTTCAGAAGCACTACGTGGAGTTCGCTGCGGGGATAGGATGTGAATGCTGTATCCTTCATCCGGGCGTCGTGCCATTTTATCATGCAACCGGGCGGTACTTCGAGCAGGTCAGAAATAACCTCGTCAAAAGCTTGCTCGAAATAGGGGAACTTGCCTCCATGTTGGGGGTGGAGCTCCATCTAGAAAACAACACTGCCTTCGATAACGTTTTCACCGAAACTCAAGAGATAGTTGAGGTTCTAGAAAAAGTGAGGGAGAATGGGTTGAAATTGCACTTCTGCTTCGATATCGGGCACTGGTTCACCCGCGCCGACGCTGGCAAGGAAATCCCGAATCCCCCTGAAAAAATAATTGAAGAGATACCCAGCGGTTGGTTCAAGGAACTCCACCTCAACGATTATGTCCCAGTCAAGCGCCTCTTTCATCCTCCGCTCCACGATCAGATCGGCCTGCTGAAGCGGGAGAACCTTGAGAGGTACGCTGAGCTGGTAGAGTGGAAGGGGGCAGAGCTGATTGTTGTCGAGACGGCGATAAAGACCAAGGAGCAGGTGATGCAACGCGATGAAATCCTGCGAAAGGAAACGGAATATTTGAAAAGCATCTTCGGGTGAGTTCATGCCCAATATTTTTCTTATCGGTAGGCCGGGCTGCGGAAAATCTACGGTGTTTCGTCTGATCGAAGAACAGCTTCGTGCGAGGGGCTTCAAGGGCGAGCTCAAGCGCATAGACGATTTCCCTCTCCTCAAGCACATTTTCGATACCGACGTTGAGCACAAGCGGCACCGCCCAGCTCCAGAAGGCGGGGTGAAGGTAACGGACGACACAGTTTGGGATGATCTCGCTAGGGGACTCAACGACCGAGCGCTCAAGCTCCAGTCGCCGGATAGACTACTTTTCATTGAATTTTCCCGCGGCAGCTACGTCCGCGCTTTTAAGAACTTCCGCCAGAAAATATTGAAAAATTCGATAATCGTTTATATCGACGCCCCCTTCGATGCCTGTTGGAAGCGCAACGCTCGCCGCGCGCGGGAGGAGGAGGGGCTCGATGCGCATCTCGTCTCGCGGGAGGAGATGGAGAAAACCTACGCGCGGGACGACCATGAGGAGCTGCCGAAGCATGTTGAGGCACCCATCCTTGTTGTAAAAAACGATTCCGATGATTTGAGGAAGTTGCGGATGGAACTCCAAAAAGTCGTTGAAAAGCTCAAAGGGATGGTTAAACAGTAGTTTTTGAGCGATTTACATAAAAATTTGTAGGGGTGAGATCATCAAGAAAAGTATCGCCGTGGCAGCAGTTGTTGTGGCGATTGTGGTCGCAGTTGCAACGGCCTATTTTTTAGTCCTGCACAATCCCTTGAAACAACGTTTAAATAACCCCCGTTTCAGTGGAGTTGGTGACGCATGAAAAGTAAGTTGTTAGGAATAGTCCTAGCAAGTCTGTTGCTTGGAAGCATCGTGTTCGCGTTACCCGTAAGTGCAGGAAGCGAACAGGACCCCGAGATAACAGATCCTCAGGGGGACGCGACGATTGGCGGAGTGGATATAGTTAGAGGGTGGGTCGCTGAAGAAAGCCAGACATCATTTAGCATTCATCTGATGATTGCTGACTTGGAGAATGCCGGGCCATTTGGGGCATCTGGAAATGAAAATGCCCCCTGCTTTAGGGCATGGTTTGTTTTTGAGCCGACCAATATAATGTATGTCGCTGAGGCATCCAAAAGTATGACATTTGGTGAACAATACAAACTATACTGTGTGGAGTTCGAAAACACCGGAGCTCCAAAAACGATGCACTCTCTCGCGAATTTAAGTGGAGAGTGGAATACATCGGAGAAGCAAGTTGTTTTGACCGTTGAGAAAAGGATGATAAATGTATCGAAGATAGAGGGTGGTGCACCAGCATACGATAACACGAAAACGCCGAAGGTAGGGGACAGGATCACATCTCCTTCTGGCGAAGGAATCGTGTGGGGGTGGACAGGCGGCCCTCCATCCGTGCTGGGAAAGGACTCGACATCGCCCGGAAAGGCGTACACATTTAGTGTTGCGCCAACGGCTCCAGAGACAGGGAAATTCCCAATTCTGATGGTTGGGTTGATCGCCATCATACTGATTGCCGCGATAGGCGGGGTTATTGCGCTGTGGATAAAAAAGTAACACAAGTTTCAAGCTCTGCACTTTGTAGCCATGACAGATGGGCGTTTTGGCGTTTAGCTCACGCCCCAAACAGTCCCGCTTTGATAGAATTTGTGAACGCACCCACTTAATCACGTTGTGGGGCATGGTTAGTAGGGAGTTCATGGGTAAGATTTGCTTCGAGCCAGTTTGGTTTGATTCCCTCGGCGCTAAATCATCATGCACTCTAGTGAAAACATCGGACGTGAGGGTGCTCATCGACCCAGGGGTAGCGGTGATGCATCCCTCTTTTCCAGCCACATGGGCGAAAAAGCTCTACTGGCTGGCGAGGGCCGAGCTGGCGATCAAGCGGGCAGCCAAGCGCGCGGATGTGGTTGTAATCTCCCACTATCGCTACGACCACTTCACCGACTTCGACTGCAAGCTCCTCTTGAGAAGGATCCGAACAGCTACATCAACGACTCCCAACGAGGACGGGCCGAGAGCTTCTTCAACACCCTTCGTCGCGAGTTCGGCGGCATTGAGCTGGGCGAGGTCATGCGCGACCGAAAGCCGAGGCGCTACGGCGACCCGCTCGAGGATATCCCGCATGCACGCGACAAGGATTTCGGCAGCTACAACCGGCGGAGGAAGTAGCTCTTCGAGCTCGGCAGGCGGTGGTTCAAAAACTGGAATTCCTCTCGCGAAATACCCGAGCCCGAGTTCAAGGGCGTCGAGGTGAGGTTCGCCGAGGGCAAGGAGTTCGAGTTCGGGCGCACCAAACTCAGGTTCACCCGGCCCATCTTCCACGGCATCGAGTTCTCGCGCGTGGGCTGGGTGTTCGCGACGGTTGTACAGTATGGCAGAGAGAAGCTAATTCACTCCTCCGACCTTGACGGCCCCATCGTCGAGGACTACGCCGACTGGATCATACGGGAGAATCCTGACATACTCATTCTCGATGGCCCCATGACGTACATGTTTGGCTACCTCACCACCCGCACCACCGTGAACCGCGCGATAGCGAACGCCGTGCGAATCCTCAAAGAAAGCGACGTGAAGCTGTTGATCTATGATCATCACTTACCCCGCGAACCCAAGTTCAAGAGGTGGACGCAAGAAATCTGGGATGCGAGCGAACATCAAGGAAAAAAGTCTTGGCCGCAGAGTATCTGGGTAAAAAGCCGGCCGTATTAAAGTAGAAAAGTATATAAGTAGAAAAGTAGAAAGATACCTTGGTGAGAGCGGTGGCGGTAAGCGCAAAGATCGAAGAGAGGGCAGCTGAAATTGCGGCCGATCTCAAGAGGCATCTAAGGAACAAGGGGTACTCGGCCAGCCAGATTGAGGTCATCAGCAAGAGCGTTGAGTTTGCGTTTGACCGTCTACCAGAATTTTTGAAAACGTTTGAAAAAAAAGAGGACCCCCTTTGGAAGTGGGCGAGCAAGCCTGTGAAGGGTCCAAAGGTAAGGGCGGCCGAGGAAATCGATAAGGTGGTTTATTGATTTTCGCGGACTCTTCGTTTTGGATCGCCTTGAAAAACGAGGGTGATCCGGACCACATATCTGCGGTTAGAGTGATGGAGGAAATTCGAGCCGGGCAGTACGGAAGACTGTGCACCTCGGACTACGTGTTGGACGAGGTAGCCACGTTCATCTCGCAGAGGCTCAGGCGACACGAGGTTGCGGTCGAAACGCTTGCCTCGCTTTTGGCGTCCAAGGAGATGAACCTGCTAAAGGTCGACTTCGCAACCATTCAAAGGGCGGTGGATGTTTTCAAGAAGCACGATTTTCTCTCGTTCACCGACGCCACCACCTGCGTTTTGCTGGATGCTCACAATGTAGGTGAAATCGCCACGTTCGACGAGGATTTTGCGAAGTTGGGCTTCACAGTGGTAAAGGGATAGCGGTTGGGCGTTCAAAATATTGCTCATATTTTTGGTGTTGGAGACTATCTAGCATGGAAGTGATATGAGCTCGAGTACTCAGGAAAAATCCCCTCAACAGTTGCCGACCGTCAGGCGAGCACTGCTCTATGACGAATTGCCAAAGAGTCACGCACGGTGCAACCTCTGCGAGCGGCGATGCAAAATACCCCTTGGGGCGCTTGGCTTCTGCAAGACGCGCAAGAACATCAACGGCGAACTCCACACGTTGGTTTATGGAGACGTAAGCTCGATCTCCGCGAACCCCATCGAGAAGAAGCCCTTCTACCACTTCTGGCCGGGGAGCGTTGCGCTGACGATCGGCTCGTGGTCGTGCAATTTCACCTGTCCGTGGTGTCAGAATTTCTCCATTTCTAAATTTCCTCCATATCCTAGTCGAGCGAATTACGTTGGCCCGGAGGACTTCATCAAACAAACCATCCGCGAGCACTGCCAAGGAACATCCGCAAGTTTCAACGAGCCAACATTGATGTTCGAGTACTCGTTCGATGTCTTCAAGCTGGCCAATGCACAAGGGCTCTACAACACCTTCGTCACGAATTGTTACATGAGCCTTGAAGCTCTGCGAATGCTCCGCGAGGCCGGGCTGGATGCTATCAACATCGACGTCAAGGGCGATGCCGAGGCTGTGCGGAAGTACTGCGGGGCAGATGTTGAGGTGGTGTGGCGGAACGTGCGCGAGGCGAAGCGGCTCGGCATGCATGTGGAGGTGGTGAACCTCGTCATCCCCGGCGTCAACGATAGGGAGGAGCAGCTGCGCGAGCTAGCGAGGCGCCACCTCCGCGAGGCCGGCAAAGAAACGCCGCTCCACTTCACCGCTTACTACCCAGCGTACAAGTTCGACGCTCCGCCAACGCCCGTCGCCACGTTGGAGCGAGCGCATGACATAGCTATGTCAGAAGGGGCCGAGTTCGTCTACATAGGAAACGTGCCCGGGCACCCATACGAGAATACCTATTGCTCAGGATGCGGCAAGCTCCTCATTAAGCGTCATGGGCTCGAAGTGGTTAGGGTAGATCTCCGAAACAACAAGTGCCCGGGGTGTGGCCGTGGGATCCCCATCGTTGGAAAATGTCGCGAGGCTGGCTGATGTCGAAAGTTATAATCGTGCGAGGAAAGGATCCGGCGGCGATGGTTCCAAGAGGGCTTGCAGAACTCGGCGTCGAGGTACGCGGGGAAAAAATTGTAATCAAACCGAATCTTATCACCAATCGACCTTACCCCGTCACCACCTCGCCCGAAACCGTTGAGGCACTCATCCGCTACTTTCGCGAGGGGAATGAAGTCATCGTCGCCGAAGGTTCTGGGTTCGGTGATACGCGTATCATCTATCAGGATCTAGGCTATACCGAACTCGCTGAACGCTATGGGGTGCGGCTAGTCGACCTAAACCGAGACGAGTACGAGGTGCTTGAGAACCCCAAAGCCACGGTGCTGAGGCGCTTCGAGTTTCCGCGAACCCTAAAAAACGCTTACTTGGTCTCGGCGGCCGTGCTCAAGCGCCACTCCCAAGCCCACGTGACGCTTTCGATCAAAAACATGCTAGGGGGGACGATCGGGGGCGACAAGGGGCGATTTCACAGGCTCGGGTTGAGCGAGAGCATAGTCGATATCAATCTCTACAAGCGGCCAGACCTCGCGGTCATCGACGGGAGGCTAAGCTTAAGCTCGGAACTCGGCGGGCGGACGAAGGAATTTGGCGTGATGATATTTTCGGAGGATCCCGTGGCGGCAGATGCGGTGGGGGCGAGATTGCTGGGGCACGACCCGCTCCACATCAAGCATTTGAAGCTTGCCCAAGAAAGGGGACTTGGTACCTGCGATTTGAAAAGTGTAAAAGTCAGCGAGCTTGAACTATGAAAAATCACCTAACAACTCGGCTTTGGGGAAAACATCTGCTAGAGGCAAAGCGGAAAAATTGCCCGTCACCCGCGCATATGTGGCAAACCTTTTTAGGCGGGGATTAAACCGTCATCTGGTGAAACTATCAAGAAAATTCCTGTTGTGGCAGCGGTTGTTGTGGCTGCGATCGTGGTCGTGGCGGCAGCCGCTTATTTTTTTGTCTTGCGAAAACCGAGAAGGGGGCGTGCCGAGCTTCGCCATCTCAGTCAGTCCCAAGTCGCTCTCGGTTCCTCATGGAGGTTCAGAAAATCCAACGATAATTATCCAGCCCCAAGTCCCCAGCCGTTTGGGCTATGAGGTTGGGGGTTTCCCGGCTGAGGTGCAATATTCAGGTGGCCCTATTCTCGCCCCTCCTTTCAGAACTTTCGTGCTGACGTTTACCGTGGCGGAGAATGTCCAAGCGGGCTCCTACCCGGCGACGGTGGTTTGCGAGAATGTGGATTCTGGTCTTAGGGCTTCGGACAACTTCACGCTGATCGTGACCTGATCCATGCGCGGGGCTATATTTTGGCTCGCTTGCCGTACTTGAAAGCAATGTTACACGCGCCCTCGGTAATCACCATACAGCCGCCGATCGGGTGCTCCGGTGTGCAACCTCTGCCGAATAATGGGTACTCGTGGGGATAGACCAATCCCTTCAAGACTTCGCTGCATCGGCACCCCTTCGCGAAGTCGGCAACCCCCCGATGTGAATACCATAATTTTTTTTATCATCGTAACGCTCGAACTCTGGCTTGAGTTCGAACGCGGAACGGGGAACAACAGGAAATCCCCGCCATTTTTTGTCAATGACATTAAACACCTGCGTCATTTTCTGCTGCGCCAGCGTGTTGCCCTCCCGCCTAACCGAGCGCGTGTACTCGATTTCCACCTCGTGTCGCCCATCTTTGAGCTGTTTTAGCAGCATCAGGATCCCGAGCAACACATCGATGGGCTCGAAGCCGGCGATCACCTGGGGCACGTTAAAACGCTTCGACAGCGGCTCGTAGGGCCCGCTGCCTATTATTGTCGAGACGTGGCCTGGGCAGATGAATCCATCGAGGGCGACTTCCTGAGGAAAGCAAGAACTCCATCGCGGGTGAGATTAAGCGGTGGCAGGTAAGCAGGCTGAAGTTGTCGAGCGCCCCACGGAGAACCTCGGCAGCGGTCGTCGGAGCAGCAGTTTCGAAGCCTATGGTGATGTGTACTACCTCCCGCTTGGGTTACGCCGCGCGATTTCGACAGCATCGGCCGCTTCGTAGACAATCCGAACGTCGGCGCCGTTTGTCCTCGTCTCAGAAAGCGATGTTTTCCGTTCCAAGAACCCTAAACATGTCTCCGAAAGTCGTGATTAGGAGGCCACGCTTGGCAAGTTTGACAGCTTCGTCGATTTCTGCAGCTGTCGTCACGCATACCGGGCAGCCTAGTCCGCTGATCACCTCCAGCCAGTCGGGTAAAAGCGAACGTAGCCCGTACTTTGTTATCGTCACCTCATGCGACTCACAGACATGCATGAATTTTATCTTTCTGCCGGGGTTCAGCTTTCGAATCTCTCGGAGGATATCCGCGGCGGTCTTTCGGTTTTTGTACATTCGCTGGAAAGCGAGCACGCTTCGCGTTTAAGCACCACACATCTTTAATATGTCACGTTCCTATAATCATCGGTGATTCGTCTGCGTATACTAGCTGTCGCGGACTTTCACGGGCAGCCAGACGCTAGCAACAAACTACTGAAGCTCTTGGAACGCGGTTACGATTGTCTTCTGATAATCGGAGATATCACAAATTTTGGCCCGCTGAGCGCCGCCGAGGATCTTTTGGGCAGGGTGAAGGTTGTTGGCATACCGACACTAGCTGTCCCGGGGAACTGCGACCCAAAGCAGATACTAGAAGTTCTGGATAAGTATGGCGTAAACCTCCACGGCAAGTGCGTGGAACTCGATGATGTCCTCTTCGCAGGCTTGGGCGGCTCTAACTTGACACCATTCAGCACGCCTTTTGAATTTCAAGAGACGGAGATACAGGAGGAGTTGAACAAGCTAACGTGCGCTGTTGGTAAAAAAATGGTGCTCGTCACCCACGCACCGCCATTCGACACTCGTGTGGATTTTACGGCATCTGGTCTGCACGTCGGCAGCAAGAGCATCAGGCAGTTCATAGAGGAAAAGCAACCGTTGTTATCTGTATGTGGTCACGTCCATGAGGCTAGAAGTATAGACAAGATAGGTAATACCCTCGTTGTGAATCCTGGGCAGATAAGCAAGGGTTTCGCTACTGAAATAGAGATAGATGGTGGCGTTCGTGCGACTCTGCTTGGCCCATAGAGATCGGCGAGTCTATGGTCAAAAGCAGAAAAAAGAAGCGTTTTGAGAGGCGGGCTATTTATTGCCCAAAATGTGGCTCGGACAAGCTCAAATGGATGCTGCCTCAGCTTTGGTCGTTTTACGATTGCTCTAACTGCGGATATCGCGGTACATTGGTCGTCGAAGATGGCGAGCTGGCCGAGAAAATAAGGAATAAATGGAAATCTAGATGACACCGGTCACCTTGGCGAGCCGTTCAGCCGCTCTCTTGTTCAATCCTTTGCTGAGGATTGTGTAGCGCTCCGGTCTGATTTTATGTGCAATGGTCAGAGCCTTCACAATGTTTTTTGCGGGGATTCCGAGCTCCTTTGCGTTAGTTGGACAACCTACGGTATGCAGGGCATCGCGGATAGCTTCCCAGTCATCGCCATGTAAATATATCATCATTATCGCGCCCACGCCGCATTGCTCGCCGTGCAGCGCTGGTTTTGGGGTGACGAGGTTCAGGGCGTGGCTGAAGAGGTGTTCAGAGCCGCTCGCTGGGCGGCTACTACCCGCGATGCTCATGGCCACACCGCTGCTTATCAATGCCTTGACAACCTTGCGTACGCTTTCCTCGCTGTGCCGCCTGATGATGTTGGCGTTCTCCATGACAAGCTGTGCGCTCATCAGTGATAGAGCGGCCGCGTACTCGCTGTATGGCTCGCCCTTCAGGCGGTGTGCGAGTTGCCAGTCTCTGACCGCCGTCATATTTGCGATGAGATCTCCACATCCGGCCGCGATGAGGCGGTGAGGGGCGCGTTTAATTATCAGGGTATCGGCTATGACAGCTATTGGGGTCTGGGCCTCGATCGAGGTTGGCTTCTTTCCGCCTTTTATCGAAGCTCGGGAAGAGGCTATGCCATCGTGCGATGCGGCCGTTGGAACGCTGACGAACGGTCTGCCCGCGTAGAAGGACGCGAGCTTTGCGATATCTATACATTTCCCACCGCCGACCCCGAGCAGGAAATCGATCCTCTTCTTCTCGACGAGTCTTTGGACATTTTTCACTGTTTTGATGTCAGCTTCCTTGATCAACACGTATCTCGAGTCGAAGCCGACTTTCTTAAGGGAGCGACCCACGTCTTCTCCGGCTAGCTTGAGCGTGGTCGAGTCCGAGATGATGAGCGCCCGTTTGCCCAATTCCAATTTTTTACAAACTTCCGCGACGTGTTTTAAGACATGCGGCCCCATCCAAACCTCGCGCGGCAGCTCCATTCGCTTAGGTTCCTTCATTGTACGACCATCAAAACTTGCTACTAAACCTTTAAATATGCGCGATAGAATTTCTTATTGCTGCTTTTGATGCGGCATCTATTCAATCGAGGTGTAGACTTGGAGAAAGAACAGAAATATCTCGAAGGGACGACGACGGTAGCGCTAGCTTGTAGAGATGGTGTAGTCCTCGCCACAGATACGAGAGCCACCGCTGGTTACCTTGTCGCTAGCAAGATCGCGCGCAAGGTCTACCAAATAACCGAAAATATAGGCATGACGGTCGCTGGAGGCGTGGCTGACACTCAGAACTTGGTGAACATCCTTCGCGCCGAGGCTCGATATTTTAGCCTGAGGGAGGGTGCGCCGATAGGTACGCGGGCTGCTGCGCGGCTAACCGCCAACATACTTCATGCGTACAGTTTTAACCCATACCTAGCGAACCTCCTAATCGCTGGTTTCGATGAGGATGGGCCACAGATATTTTTCTTAGATCTCGATGGTTCAATGACCGAAGAAAAAATGGCTTCAATAGGCTCTGGCTCCCCAGTGGCGTACGGTGTGCTGGAGAATGAGTTCAAGGAGGGCATGTCTACCAAAGACGCTTTACTGGTGGCTGTCAGGGCGATAAAGACGGCAATGAAAAGGGACATAGCTACTGGCAACGAGGTAATGCTTGCCGTCATCACCGATAAAGGATACAAAGAGTTCTCACAAGCAGAGATCAAGAAAATAGCCGCATGATTTTATAAGCCTTTATCAAAAAGTTGGTTTGCATGGCTGCAGAAGAACTCCTAGCTGAGATAAAGCGGATTGTGCGAGAGCAAACTCCATTTGCCAGCTCCATCTCGGATGTGGATTTTGAGGGGCCGAGGGTAGTGTTCTATTGTAAAAACCTCGACCTGCTCATGGAGGACGGGGACGCAGTAAAGGAGCTCGCCAGAAAAATTCGCAAGCGGATAACGCTTCGCCCAGACCCATCTATCTTGACAGATCCCGAGACGGCGGAGAAGGACATCAGGGCACTTGTTCCAGAGGAGGCCGGGATAACAGACGTGATCTTCAGCCAGGATATCGGCGAGGTGATGATAGAAGCCCAAAAGCCGGGGATAGCGATCGGCAAGGGCGGTGCGCTACTCAGACAGATAATGAAAAAAGTCAGCTGGACCCCGAGGATAGTGCGTGCCCCGCCCATACAATCCGATATCGTGAGGGGAATACGCTACTCAATAATCCAAGCGGGAGCGGATCGAAGGGACATCCTACGCAAGATCGGCAGGCGCATCCACCGCGAAGCAAAGTCGAAGAGTGAGTGGGCGCGGATTTCGACGCTCGGAGGCTCACGCGAGGTTGGTCGATCAAGCTTCCTCCTGCAGACCCCCGAAAGCAAGATATTGATGGATTGCGGCGTCAACGTCGCATCCGAGGACAGAGCTTTTCCACACTTGGAGGTCCCTGAGCTCAGGATACAGGAGCTCGACGCGGTCATAATCACGCATTCCCACCTCGACCACATGGGTTTCGTCCCGTTCCTATACAAATATGGGTTTGAAGGCCCGGTGTACTGCACGCCTCCGACGCGTGACTTGGCAGCGCTTCTGCAACTCGATTATGTGGACATCGCCGAGAGGGAGGACAAACCGTTGCCGTACGACAAGAAAGATATCAAAAATTTTATCCAGCACATCATCACGCTGGACTACGGCGATGTCACTGACATATCGCCCGATGTCAGGATAACATTCCATAATGCTGGCCATATCTTGGGTTCGGCGATAACACATGTCCACATAGGTGAAGGATTGTACAACCTTGTCTACACGGGCGATATAAAATTTGACAGGACTCGACTCTTCTCGCCAGCGGTCTACTCTTTCCCTCGCCTTGAGACTCTCATATTAGACAGCACTTATGGTGGAGCGGATGATATCCAGCCCAGCAGGGCAGATGCTGAGAAGGAGTTCATCAAAATTGTCATGGATACCGTTAAGCGTGGCGGGAAAATCATCGTGCCAGTTTTCTCGGTAGGACGGGCTCAGGAGATAATGATATTGCTCGAGGATTGTAAGCGCAAGGGGATCTTTGATGGCGCACCAGTTTACTTGGACGGTATGATCTGGGAGGCGACCGCAATCCACACGGCTTATCCCGAGTATCTTTGTCCGGACCTGCGCGATCAGATTTTGCATCAGGGGTTGAATCCTTTCCTGTCGGATATGTTTGTGCGCGTCGCCAATTCAGATCAACGAGCGCAGGCCATCGAGGGTGAACCCTCGGTGATTTTGGCGACGGCTGGAATGATGACGGGCGGCCCTGTGATAGAATACTTCAAGACCTTAGCTCCAGACCCGCGCAACAGCCTCGTGTTCGTCGGCTATCAGTCGGAGGGTTCGCTCGGCCGCAAGATCCAGAAGGGCTGGAGGGAGGTGCCGCTCAGGGGCGCTGGTGGAAGGGCTGAGGAAGTGAAAGTGAACATGAGCATACATACGGTGGATGGGTTCAGCGGTCACTCCGACCGTACGCAGCTGCTGAACTACGTGCGCCGGATCAACCCGAAGCCGGAGCGCGTGATATGCTGCCATGGTGAGGACACAAAGTGTATGGATTTGGCGAGCGCAATTCACAAGCTCTTCAGGATGGAGACGAGGGCGCCGCACAACCTCGAGACCATCAGGCTGTGTTAGTCCGCTCGGAGACGCCAGTATCGCTAATTTTCAACGACTTCAACTCGCGTCGGCTGAGGGTTCGTTTTTTAACTCGCTCGTCGACGATTGTGCTGTTGCCGAACGGATCTATGATTATTAGTTTCGCTTTTAACCTACCCTTCCTAATCGCCTGGATTTTTTTCAAAAGATTTTTGCCGCGTTCACGCTGTTTCGGTTCAGCTTTTTTGATAGCAAGTTTCAACGTAGATTGAATTCTGTCTAGCACACCCTCAACGTTCGAAACATAGCCCTCGCTCGCTGGCCCTGGTTTTATTGTCACGCCGAGCTTTGGTATCTCCACGGTTCCTGTGCTTGATTTTACTACTCTGACCATCATATCTGCTTCCGAAGAAATTACGAACTCTTGGCGCGTCGGCCCGTGCTCCCCGAGGCACATGACATCCGCATGTTTGAACTTGCACGCGCTGCAGTTCAAAGATGTACTCATAATTTCACCAAAATAGGGGATGTTGTCGATTCTTCCCTTCAAATGAAAAGTTCCAGTGGCCCCACAAACGGGGCAGCGCTTGATGGGGAGGGTGAACTCCCTCTGTTGCATCTGGAGCACCTTAAAACTAGACCCCGGACTCCTTGAATAGGATGCGTACGAATCGCGGGGTGGCGAGGACCTTGGTTTCTGTCAGCCTGCCGACATCGCCGCCTATGCCCTGGCAGATGCCCTTGAGCTGGTCTATCGCGCGCTTGAGGTCAGCGGGGTCCTGCTCCATGAGCGAAGTGATATCTATGATCACGATGTTGCCTACCCGCAACTCGTTCGCCACACCCTGCACATCCGCAAGGCTTTGCATGGCCATGCTTTTGATGAATATTGGTTCTATCTCCGAGACCCTCTTAGCCACAGTTGCCTCCTCGACTTCGACGACGGGGACTTCTTGGGCGATCTCCTCAGCTTGCGCTGGCGCTTTTCTGCGAAAACGATCAAGTATCCCCATTTTCACCCTCCACTGCCAATTGGGCGGTGGCTCTCTTTATATTTAACTCTTTTTAAAGATGGCTGTTCAAAATCAATAGTTGTCAATTTCACACGGAAAGTTTCCATATGTCATCTCCGACATAATGCAAATTTTTGATTACTCGTCCCTTCAGCCCCTTCATAGATATACCTCCAACCAGTGCTGAGCCGATGGCGAGCGCCTTGCCGTGGCGCTCGTCGACCACCACCACGCATTCGCCGGTTTGGATGTTTTCAGCAGCCGAAACTACGCCGGGGGCCATGATATCGGCGCCACCAGCTACATGTGGTACAGCCCCCATGTCCACGACCACGCGCTTCATCGAAATTTTGTCCTCAGAAAAAAGGGTCGGGAACAAGCCATCGGGTGACTTGAATACCACTGGTTTGCCTTTCACAAGTAGAACTTCGCGACCATCTTGAAATTCAACTATTTCTACAATACCATTCAATATTTTATCAGCTGCGGCTCCAAATTTTTGAACCAGCTCGTCGCGCATCTGCTTGAGCAGAGCTTTTCGCGGGGAGAATCTTCGTATAATCGGCATCACGCTAAAAAAGGCGCGATACACTTAAATATGTAGCTATCGATGGGTTGATGATTTTCATGACTTCGCAGCGACCTTTGGACGTATTGAACAGGGCATTGGGATCCTCGGTGCTTGTGAGCATCAAAGGCGGCAAGGAATTCCGAGGCAAGCTCAGCGGTTTTGACGTGCACGTGAATTTGGTGCTCGAAGAAGCCGAGGAGATACAGGGCGGGCAGAGCTTGAAAAGATACGGCACGATGATTATCCGCGGCGACAACGTCGTCTTCATCTCGCCGGCTGGGTGAGAGTTTGGTCAAGGGAACTTTTTCGATGGGCAAGCGCCACAAAGTCATGCACATACGTTGCAGACGCTGTGGCAGGCGGGCTTATCACGCGCAGAAAGGCGTGTGTGCGGCTTGTGGCTACGGTAGGTCCCGCCGAATCACTCGCTACAACTGGAAGGTCAAGAAAATCCAGGGCGTGCGACTTCGTTAGTTGGCAACTGTCTAACGTTAGACAATTATAAAATCTCTTAAGCTTGGGTGACAACTCTCTTTTGGTGGGCCGGTGGCGAAGCCTGGTATCGCGTCCGCTTGGCAGTTGAATGAACCAACCAGATTGCGGAAGGGCGCGGGTTCAAATCCCGCCCGGTCCACCACTTGGTAAATTTTTGTTTGTTACACGTGTAACAAAAAAGAATACTTTCTGTGACCTCTCTATAGAAAAACAATTTAAAAATAGATTTGTAACCAGTTCGGGTTTTGGTTATGAGAGGACATGGGCATTACATTAAAGACAGACGTTTGGTTTGTAGGCTTGAATACCAAAGAGAGCTAATCGAATCCCTTGAACGCGAGCTAAAAATGAGTTGGATAGACATTGCAGAAAGAATAGAGGTATCGGAGTACACGCTTAGGATAGATTGGAGGTATGAAAGAAGCACATTGCCACTTGGATATGCAAAGAAAATTATCAAGATTTTATCCTTAAATTTAGACGACGTTATGGACAATGTTGTAAAAATACTTCCAAAGAATTGGGGACAAAAATTACACAATAATGGAAAGAAAATAAGAACGCCATCTTTAGATAGCCAAGAGATAGCTGAGTTTATTGGTGCGCTGTTAGGTGACGGACATTTGACAAATTATACAGTTGAATTATGCGGTGATTCAAGACTTGATAAACATTATCTTGTTAATTACATCCCAAAATTAGTATTTAATCTTTTTTTGTTAGATGGTACGATTCGAGTCCAACAAAATACGTTGCGAGTAAAGTTTCAATCCAGAGAAATGTCAAAGTCGATCGTTGAAAATTTTAATTTTTCTTACGGAAAGAAAGTGGATTTACTCAATAGGATACCAAAAATATTTTTAAAAACGTGTTTCAGCTAGCCGCATGTGTTAGAGGTTGCGTTGATACAGATGGCGGAATCTATAGGTTCCATGATCGCTTAGCAGTTGCTTTCTTTAACAAGAATAAAATGCTGTTAAAAGATGTTGCAGATGGGTTTAAACAGCTTGGATTTCATCCTTCTTACACCAAGGGAGAAGAAGTATAGATATTGAGAAGAAACGACGTGTTGTCCTATCTATCACTGGTTGGCACTTCAAACATGAAGAATGCAATTAGAGTAAACGAATGGCGAAAAAAGGACGTTTTCCATCTTTTTCCGAAGTATTTGAATTGATAAACAAAGAGATAAATGTTGAATTGCCGTACATACTAGATGGGCCCGTGGTCTAGTGGTTATGAGGAGTCAGGAGAGATCTTGATCCTAACAAACGTCACCTTGACAGGGCAATGCCGCAAAAAGGTGAAGGTCCTGGGTTCGAATCCCAGCGGGCCCACCACTCAACTTTCATAAAATGAGCAAGATTTAGGCTCCTTTTAGGCAAGCAGGCCGCGCGCCGGGGGTTTCGTTGTTCTGGCCTCCAAGGACAGCGCGCAAAGGGCTTTATTTCATCGCGCCGAATCGAGATGGGAAGGAGGCAAAAAGTGCGGACTAAACACGTTAGCAGCGTATTGCTGTCGATCTTGTTAGCGGCTTCGCTGATCGCACTTCCGTCATTTATCGTAACAATAACATCTCAAACAGCATGCGCAAATCCGTCCTCAGAAAACTTTGCAATTGTAGCGCTGCCGGATACACAATATTACTCTCAGAGCTATCCATGGATTTTTGAAAACCAGACGAAGTGGATAGTCCAAAACGAGAACGAGAAAAATATCGTTTTCGTAACCCATCTGGGTGACATAGTTGAATATAACAATAATGATTACCAATGGCAAAATGCCGATAACGCCATGAGCATCTTGGACAACAAAGTTCCCTACGGCATATTGCCCGGAAACCACGATTTGGGCCCGGAATACGAGAAATATTTCCCGGCCTCGAGATACGAGGGATACTCCTACTGGGGCGGAAGCTACGACTCCAACTACATGACCTCTTTGTCCCCCAACATGAATAACTACCAGTTGTTCTCCGCGGGCGGGATGGATTTTATAGCACTTAATTTGCAGAACGGCGCCCCCATCGATGTGCTGGACTGGGCCGACAATGTTTTGGATAAGTATTCGGATAGGAGAGCGATCATTTCGACGCACATGTATCTTGACTGGGATGGAAGTAGAATGGGGATCGGCGAACTTATTTGGGAAAATTTGGTGGTTCCACATAAGAATGTCTTCCTCGTACTTTGTGGACATATTCCGGGCGAGGCGGAAAGAAGAGACAACTTGGACAACAGAACCGTGTACCAGTTACTTTCAGACTATCAATACTGCGACAATGGTGGTGATGGCTGGCTTAGGATAATGGAATTCGTGTCCAGCGAGAACAAGATTTATGTGAGAACGTATTCGCCATACTTGGACCAGTACGATAACGATTCCGACAGTCAGTTCGAGCTTTATTATCCGATGAATCCAACAGTGGCGACAGCTGGCGGAATTTCCCCATGGGCATATGTGGGAACCGTAATAGTCATCGTAGTGATGATCGCCGCGGTACTGATGCTAAAGGTCGTATAACCTTCAGAATTCGCAGTATTGGTTGCGGCCCCATTAAAGCGCGCCAGAATTATGCGGGGGATGGGATTCGAACCCTCAACTGGACCAAAAAACCGCAATTTTGCGCTGGACCCGAACCTTTTGAGCGTGGGTACCGGCGGGCCCACCATTTTTAAAGTCGCCGAACAGTCTCAATTGCGGGCGTGCTATGAAAGCTATATTGGCATCGGTTAGGGATCCAGCGGGGCAAAACATCATGGCTCAACTTTTGGAGCTATTCGATTTCAAACGAGCAAATATCCCAAATGTTAAAGAGGCATATGTTTGTGATGATGTGCTTGCAGCCACGGTCGATAGCGTACTCCAACTCACATCTTTACCCGTTGCTGTAGAAGAGGTCATCGTCGCATCTAGGCATGCCAGCGAATCAGAAAAACCTACCCTAACGGTTCATGCGCCCGGCGAGATCGAGAAGCGGGAGTTGGCGATCGCCTCTCCACCGACGATCAAGTCAGCACTCAGATATTTGGCGAGGATGCTGGATGAGTTCGCGCTTGCGTACGAGGTCTCCCTCGAGGCGACCCACCACGGACCGACCAAACTAGGTGTTCCGGTCACGTTTGTGGAGGTGGGCAGTTCACAGCGACAGTGGCAGGATAAGAAGGCGGCCGAGGCGGCAGCGCGCGCGATAATGGAAGCCGCAACCGCACCCATCGAGGGGCGTCAGGCGATAGGGTTCGGCGGACCCCACTATGCTCCGAGGCACACGGATATCGTGCTTCGAACGGACGTTTGCATCGGACACATAATTCCAAAGTATGTAGATGTCGATGTAGGGCTCGTGAGGTTGGCCGTGGAGCGAACGCGAGGTGGTGTGCAGCTCTTCGTGCTGGATTGGAAGGGGTTGGACGCGAGTGCTCGAGCGAAAATTATGAAAATAGCAACAAAAATTGGTGCGACAGCAGTCCGTGGGCGCGAGTTGATGAAGGAGGCAAATATTTAAGTAATCCGCTACCGATTTGCGATTGCAGAAGTTAGATGGAGAATAGTGATCATGGAAAAGTCCGATTTTAAACCTGAGAGTGGATTCGACTTCGCGCTGAAGACAGCCCCAACTCAAGCGGCCAAGCCAGAGATCTCGCCCGTTTCTGCATCGATCGATCGCGAGCTTGAGCAGGTGCTCGAGCAGGCACGCGCTAGGATAATTGTGGTTGGTTGCGGCGGCGCTGGGTGCAACACTGTGGCGCGCATAATGGAGGTAGGAATTCGAGGCGCTGACACTATCGCGGTGAACACGGATGCGCAGGACCTCCTCTACACGACGGCCGACCGCAAGGTTTTGATCGGTCGCGATGTTACGTACGGTTTGGGGGCGGGGAACGACCCAGAGAAAGGGCAGAAGGCCGCGCGCGAGGATGAAAATTTGATAAAGGAGCAGGTCCATGGCGCGGACATGGTTTTTGTCACGTGTGGTCTTGGCGGAGGCACGGGCACGGGTTCTGTGCCGGTCGTGGCAGAGATAGGCAAAAAACTTGGAGCTTTGACGGTCGCCGTTGTCACCTTGCCATTTGAGGTGGAGGGCAAGCGTAGGAGGCAGAACGCTGAGAAGGGTCTGCAGCAGTTGCGACAGTTGGCTGATACTGTCATAGTAATTCCAAACGAAAAACTGCTCAAAATCGCGCCGGACCTTCCGATAGCCGCTGCATTCAAGGTAGCCGATCAGCTGCTCATGGATTCGATCAAGGGCATAACTGAGTTGATAACCAAGCCCGGCCTGATCAACTTGGATTTCGCAGATGTCAGAACTGTGCTTCAGAACGGCGGCATCGCGATGATTGGCGTCGGCGAGTCGGACACGGAGAATCGAGCCGCGGAGGCGGTGGAGGAGGCGCTGAGCAGCCCACTTCTTGATGTTGATATCACCGGAGCTAAGGGAGCTTTGATTAACGTTGTCGGAGATCCCAGCCTGACGCTCGAGGAAGCGAAGAACATAGTCGGCCGAGTTACGGAGGCGTTGGATCCAGAGGCGCATGTGATATGGGGGGCTCAGATATCCGATGAGCTCAAGAATACCGTCAGGGTGATGGTTATACTATCGGGTGTCCACTCGCCATATGTCTTGGCTCCCGGTGAACGCCAAGTACCGAAGAAAGAGAAGGGCCAAGTTTCTACGGTAGATCTAGGATTGGAGTTTTTGAAGTAGATGTTTAAAGAATTCTTTCACGAATGCAGGCGCGTACTGAGGGTGGCTAGGAAGCCGGACAAGAGCGAGTACATGACTATATCAAAGGTGACTGGCTTGGGGATATTGTTGGTAGGTTTCGTGGGTTTTATCATAATGATAGTCGCGCATCTCCTCGGCCTTTCGGTCGGTTGATCGGTGATCGAGTTGGAAGAAAAACAAGAAGTGACCAAGCCAACCATTTTTGCAGTCAGGACGACGATTGGGCAGGAGAAGAGTGCGGCGGACATGATAGTCAGGAGGGCCAAAAATTTCAAACTTCCAGTCAAATCGGTGTTGGCTCCACCTGGGATAAAGGGCTACATCTTTGTCGAGGCTGAAGGAGAAACGATGGTTGAACAGGCCCGCTCCGGGCTGAAACATGCCAAGGGAGTTGTGGGTGGCGAAGTATCTCTTTCAGAGATAGAGCATTTCTTGGTTCCCAAGCCCGCCGTCAGTGGGATGGAGGTTGGTGATGTAGTCGAGTTGATAGCTGGCCCGTTCAGGGGGAGTAAGGCTAGGATCATGCGCATAGACCAATCCAAGGAGGAGGTCACCGTGGAGCTCTTTGAAGCCATAGTGCCTATACCAGTAACTGTTCGCGGAGACCACGTCAAGGTGATCGAGAAGAAAGAGAAAGAGAAGAAGGAGTGAGAGGATGAAAGCGAGTGAAGTGAAGCCGGAGATGCGTAAGATAGACTTGGAACTGAAAATAGTGGAGATGGAGGAACCCCGCACTTACACAAGCAGGACTGGACGTGAAGGTAGGGTCATCACAGCTGTAGGTGAAGACGACTCAGGGCGAATAAAAGTGTCGCTTTGGGACAACGACATCGATCGCGTCAAGGTCGGCAACAAAATACGCATAAGCAATGGTTACTCGCGGCTCTTCAAGAACGAGGTGTACGTCAGCTCTGGCATCTATGGCAAGCTGGAAGTCGTAGAGTAGTGCATCATCTAGTTTGAACCCATAGCGTTTTTATGCGTACCTGCCCTATTTTTGAGGGAGCTTAATGAAGAGTTTCTAGATGGAGACTTGAAAAATGAAGTCCACCGTTAAAGTTCTAGTTGAGGGGGGCAAGGCGACTCCCGGCCCACCTATCGGTCCAGCCCTTGGGCCTCTTGGTCTCAACGTCGCTCAGGTGGTTGCGAAGATAAATGAAAAGACAGCAGCTTTCGTTGGAATAAAAGTTCCTGTCAAAATAATTGCCGATAAAAAGACCAGGCAATTCGAAATCGAGGTCGGCTCTCCTCCGGCAGCAGCTATGATAAGGAAGCAGCTTGGCATAGAGAAAGGGGCAAAGACCGCCGGTAAAGAGGTGGTCGGGAATTTGACTTTTGCGCAAGCGGTTGAGCTCGTGAAGTTGAAGATTGGCACGAGCTTGGCGAGGAGCACCAAGACCGCGGTTAAGGAGATACTCGGGACGTGCGTCAGCATGGGTATCACAGTCGACGGCAAAGATGCGCGAGAGGTACAACGCGAGATTGATGAAGGAAAGCACGATGAAGAATTGAGGTGATATGATGCCGATTTCTCGAGGAAATGTGATCAAGGCATTGGAGCAGGCGAGGCAAGGTGAAAAGCGCAAGTTCACTCAAAGTTTCGATTTATCTATAACATTTAAGGGGCTCGACCTCAAGAAGGCGGAGAGTCGTATAAACGAGGAAGTGGTATTGCCGCATGGCATAGGCAGGACGCAGAAGGTAGTTTTCTTCGCGGGTGGGGAACTGGCGAGGAAGGCTAGAGATGCTGGTGCTGACCTCGTGCTCGATCGGGAAGATACCGAAGCACTCCAGAAGGATCGTAAGCGCGCCAAGGAGGTGTCCGATTCATACGACTCATTCGTGTCTCAGTCTGATCTCATGCCGCTGATAGGGAAAGCCTTGGGTCCGATCCTCAGCCCGCGTGGGAAGATGCCGCGGCCGGTGCCGCCCACAGTAGATCCGAAGCCCATCATAGAAAGATATAGAAAGACTGTGCGGGTCAGGATGCGCGACCAGCCTGTAATAAATGTCATGATCGGCGTCGAGACCATGACGAATGAACAGCTGGCAGATAATATTCAAGCCGTGCTGGATGCTTTGGAGCACAAATTTGAGACAATATTTCGGCAGATAGCTTCGATCCAAGTCAAGTCCACGATGGGCAAGCCGTCAAAAATTGAGGTGTGAACATGGCGATGATCGCGAAGGCAGCGGAAATACCTCCATGGAAGAAGGAAGTGGTGAGCGAACTGACTGAGATGCTCGGGCGCTATCCAGTGGTAGGTGTTCTGGACATCACAGATTTACCGGCTGCGCAATTCCAGCAGATGAGGCAGAAGTTGCGCGGGCAGGCGGAGATAAGGGTGGCTAAAAATACCATAATGACGATCGCGATCGAACAGGCGGCTGAGAAAAAAGATCCAAAGTTAAAGGAGCTCACAAAGTATCTTCGCGGCCAATCCGCGCTCATATTCACCCAGATGAATCCTTTCAGGTTGACGAAGATTTTGGAGTCCAGCAAGACGAGCGCTCCCGCCAAGCCCGGTGTGAAATCTCCAAAGGATGTTGTCATACCTGGGGGCGAGACCGATTTCGCTCCAGGACCAGTTGTAGGAGAATTGCAGCGCGCGGGCATCAAAGCTCGCATCCAGGCCGGCAAGGTCGTGATCCTCGAGGACTGTCACATCCTGAAGCAGGGCGATGTCATAACCAAGGAGATCGTGGACGCAATATCTAAATTTGGAATCCAGCCGATGGAGCTCGGCCTGAAGCTTCACGCCGCATATGAAGCGGGCATGGTATTCCCAGCTCAAGTGCTCATGGTCGACGAGAAGCAGGTCGTGGTTCAGCTCCAAATGGCCTGCGCTAGCGCGGTCAATTTGGCTGTGACCATCAACTATCCAACAAAAGTTACGATAGGCGTGATGATTTCTAAGGCGAGCGCGGCGGCCCGCAATTTGGCTCTCAACGCTTGGCTGCCGATTGCAGATGTCATGCCCACTTTGTTGGCGAAGGCAAGGGCGGAGATGTTGGGACTGGCTGGTGCGCTCCTCGCAAAGGATGAAAAGGCGCTCGGCGAAGAATTGAAGAAGATGCTCACGGCAGCACCTCCAGCGGAGAAGGTTGAAAAGCCTGCCGAAGAGAAAAAACCCGCGGAGGAAAAGCCAAAAGAGGAGAAAAAAGAAGAGGAGATGGCAGGCTTAGGTGCGTTATTCGGCTAGGCCAAACACTGACTATCTACAATTTTAGTAACACTCGCCACTTGCGCTGTTTTTGGGCTTTATAAATTACTTTCGGCGACCTCTCCCTCCTCTAAAGCAGTTTAAATACGTGCCAAAAAATGAAGGCGAGGCTGAACAAACTATGCGTGAAACACATATTTGGGAATTCCCCGAGCATTTTCGCGTCCTTTGTACAACTCGCTTTCTAAGGGATCACGAAATCTTTCTTTGGGTAAAATAAGTCGGGAACATCTGACTGAAATTTATTCATGCCCGTGTGCACATTTAAGCGACTTGCTCAAAAATTAGTGTTCACTAGCCGATATTCAAGTCTACGAGAGATTGAGAGCGAGGTTCTAGCCTATAAAGCTCGCAGTACTAGCAAGCCGATTTGGCAACCGGTGCTTCCTTTACGGGATACTCCAGCACTTGCCGAATTATATGCTCACCTCGTGGCCGATGGCGGAGTGAGTAAAGGCAGTATCTCACATTACGTTAACTCCTCATCTGTACTCATTCGAAGATTTAGTCGCTTACTGGAGGCGCTAGGTCAAGTACATCAAGTGGTGTACAAGAATACGCGCGGTACATATGACCTGCGTTTCTCAAACACTGCATGGGAAGTTCTCAAGTGGATCTATGGCCCAGACGTTGGAAGTAAAACAGCAAAGTTGCCAAACAGACTCCTTAAACCAAGGTTACGCGGAGCAGTTTTGCGCGCTTTTATCGATGATGAAGGAAGTATAGATCTTGATGTGCGTCTATTGGCCTCGCTAACTTGGAGCTCATACGTCAAATACACCGTATTGCGACCATTACAATTGGTGCCACTCATCCCACACCCATTAAGAAGAGGCCTCGAGAGGAACACTTTTACTTTTACGTACGATCTACAGGAATTGCCAAAATTGCTATATATTGGAGCATTAATAAGAATGAGAGGGATTGACATGGAATATGTTTATGCAGCTCTCTTAATGCATGCTGCAGGCAAGAAGGTAGATGAAGCAGGGCTGATGAACGTTCTGAAGGCCGCTGGCACGCAGGTCGATGAGGCACGAGCGAAGGCTTTGGTGGCTGCGCTCGAGGGCGTCAACATCGACGAGGCGATAAAGAGCGCGGCAGTGCCCGCAGCGGTAGCAGCCCCGGCAGTAGCTCAGGCGGCGCCAAAGGCCGAGGAAAAGAAGGAAGTTAAAGAAGAGAAGCAAGAGGAAGAGGCGTTATCCGGGCTGAGCGCGTTGTTCGGCTGAGTGTCCTAGAATAGGATATCTGGGTCGGAGCCTTTGGACAACGGTAGGCTTCTTTCGAGCGAAGACTTTTAACTCTCACCCAGATATTTTGGTTGGGCGAGCTGATGAAGGACATCTACGAAGCCGCTATCTTCAAGAAGCAGGGCTTTTACACGAAGCGTTGCATAAGCTGCGATCGCATCTTTCGAACGCTAGATCCAGATCGCAGGACTTGCGGTGACACGCCGTGCGACGAGTACACATTCATAGGCAAGCCAGCGATGAAAAAACGCTACACGTTACAACAGATAGAAAAAGCGTTTCTAAAGTTCTTTGAGCGTCACGGGCACACAGTAGTCAGGCGATATCCGGTGGTCGCTCGTTGGCGCGACGATATTTTTCTAACTATCGCTTCAATTGCGGACTTCCAGCCTTGGGTGACCAGCGGTCTGGTGCCACCTCCGGCGAATCCTCTCGTGGTCAGCCAGCCGAGCATCCGACTGAACGATGTCGACAACGTCGGTCGCTCTGGCAGGCACTTTACACTGTTTTTCATGGGGGGTCACCACGCCTTCAACTCTCGCAAGAAGCGCGTCTATTGGAACGATGAAACAGTTGCGCTCTGCCACGAATTTTTGACTCGCGAGCTGGGCATCAAGCCAGAGGAAATCACATATGTTCAAGATTTCTGGGAGGGCGGTGGAAACGCTGGCGAGGACTTCGAGGTCAACGTTCGTGGCTTGGAGCTCGCGACGCTCGTCTTCATGCGTTACACAAAAGAAAATGAGAAGTATGCGTCGCTCCCGCTGAACATCGTCGACACAGGCTATGGTATGGAGCGCCTCGCATGGATATCTCAAGGGACGACGTCGGCCTACAAAGCAGTTTTTGGAGATGTCATAACTAAGTTGATGCAGATTGCGGGATTGGAGCAGCCCCCAACCAACGTCCTGCAGGAGAACTCAAAGCTAGCTGGTTTGATAGATGTAGAGACTGGCCGAGACCTCATGGCTTTGAGGAGTAAGGTGGCCGCCCGAGTTGGCCTGAGCATCGATGAACTGAACCGCATGATGGCTCCGCTCGAGGCCGTCTATTCGATAGCCGATCACCTGCGATGTCTCGCGTTCATGTTCGGCGATCGGATAACACCGAGCAACGTGAAGGAGGGCTACCTCGCGCGGCTCGTGCTGCGCCGCACTTTGAGGTTGATGCGAGAGTTAAAACTTGAGAAGCCCCTCAGCGAACTCATGGCTTTGGAGTTGGAGCATCTCCATGTTCAGTTCCCAGAGTTTCGGGAGCGCGAAAGTTACATCTTGGAAGTGATCGGGCTTGAAGAGGAGCGATATCGCGACACCCTTTCGAGGGGAAGCCAACTCGTCGAGCGCGTTGCAGCTGGTCTTCGTCAGGAACACAAGGCGTTGCTTCCAAAAGATAAACTCATCGAGCTCTACGATAGCCACGGCTTGCCGCCGGAGATAGTGAAGGAGGTCGCGGCGAAGCTAGGCATAGGTGTTGAAGTTCCTGATGACTTTTACATCCAAGTCGCGAACATGCATAGCCAAGCAAAGCGCGTGCTAGCTCCGACCGTCGGCATTCCAAAGGAGAAACTCAAGCGAGTGCCAAAGACTAAACAGCTGTTCTATGAATCACCTTATGCAAGGGAGTTCGAGGCGAAGGTTCTCGCTAGCTTTGGCGGTTACGTTGCGCTAGATCGCACGGCTTTCTATCCAGAGGGTGGCGGACAGCCGAGCGATGTTGGCGCCTTGATGAGCAAAGCCGACAAAGCGAATGTGCTCGATGTTCAAAAAGTCGATGGTGTCATTGTACATAAGATAAAGCCAAACGTTTTCAAGGTTGGACAGAAGGTCCGCGGCGTGTTGAACTGGTCGCGGCGGGAAGCGCTGATGCGCCACCATACATCTACCCACATCATCCTAGGGGCTGCCCGCGAGGTGCTCGGCGATCACATTTGGCAGGCGGGCGCACAGAAGGGTGTGGAGTCGACTCGCCTCGATATCTCGCACTTCAAACGCATCTCGGAGGAAGAGCTACAAAAGATAGAGATGTTGGCGAACCGTGTGGTGATGGAGAACCGCGCGGTCAAAGCTGCTTTCGTGGACCGCAACCTCGCCGAGAAGAAGTACGGCTTCGATCTCTACCAGGGAGGCGTCGTTCCAGGTGAGGAGATAAGGGTGGTCGAGGTGGAAAAGTGGAACACTCAGGCGTGCGCTGGCACCCACTACACTCGCACGGGCGAGGTGGGCCCGATCAAAATTATTCGAACGGAGCGAATCCAAGATGGCGTCGAGCGCCTTGAATTTGCAGCTGGCGAGGCGGCGGTAAGGCTTATGCAGAGGCAAGAGGAGCAGCTGGCGAAGTCGGCGGAGATACTTAGGACGCAGCCTGAGCAACTGGCGAAGGCGACCAAGGAGCTCTTCGACCGATGGAAGGTGGCGGAGAAGGAACTGGCTAGGGTCAGGGCCCGGGCCGCTGGGCTACGTTTGGCTGAGCTCAGGTCGAAAGCTGTTCAAGTTGGGCCTGTCCGTGTGGTTAGCGAAGTCGTAGGAGATGTCAGCGTGGACGAACTCATCACGATGGCCGATATACTCATTCGCGATGATAAGACCATGGTGGCGATTCTGGGAACCCGCGATAAGACTGCTACAGTGGTGGCGATGGCTGGTGAGGCAGCTATCAAGGCGGGCGTGAACTGTGGCAAGATCATCGCGGCCGCGTCTGGCGTGCTCGGTGGAGGGGGCGGTGGCAGTCAGGAGTTCGGGCAGGGTGGTGGTCCCGATGTCGGCAAGCTGGAGGAGGCATTGGAGATGGCGCTGAAAATGTGCGAGCAGTTTCAACAGTTGCGGAAGAGCGATTAACGCAAGGCGGTGATTTTTGTGGTCAACTGGCAGGAGATCGACGCGAAATGGCAACAGGCATGGCGGGAAGCGAGGCTTTTCGAGGCAGCGCCAAGCGGGAAACCCAAGTTCTACATCACAGTAGCTTACCCATACGTAAGCGGCCCCATGCACATAGGCCACGGCCGCACGTACACGGTGCCCGACGTCATCTCGCGCTACGAGCGAATGCGCGGTTACAGTGTTCTCTTCCCCATGGCATACCACTTCACAGGCACCCCGATAGTCGGGGCGGCGAAGCGCGTGGAGCGTAGGGAGAAGCAGTTTATCGATGTCTTAACCAAGCGCTACGGTATACCAGAAGGTGAACTCAAAAAGCTTGAGGACCCCCACTACTTTGCGAGTTATTGGGCGAAGGCAAGCGATCTCAGCTACAGGAAAGGCATGGAGTGGCTGGGTTACTCGATCGACTGGCGCCGCGAGTTCACCACCGTCGACCCGCAGTACAGCAAGTTCGTCACGTGGCAGTATCACAAGCTGATGGACGCTGGGCTCATCGTCAAAGGAATGCACCCCGTCAAGTGGTGCCCCAGATGTCGGAATCCCGTGACGGACCACGATTTGCTCGACGGTGAGGGCGTGGACATCGTTGAGTTCATGCTTCTGAAGTACCGCCTTGGCGATTATGTGCTACCGGCCGCGACGCTGAGACCCGAGACAGTTTTTGGGGTGACGAACCTGTGGTTGAATCCCAACGTCGAGTATGTGCTCATGGATGTAGATGATGAAAAATGGATCGTGAGTAGGGAAGCCGTAGGGAAGTTGCGTGAGCATGGTCACGAGATAGGTGAAGTTCAGAAGTTCTCCACCCGTGAGCTGATCGGTAAAGAGATAGAAGTGCCGCTCACTCACAAACGAGTTTTGATTCTGCCAGCAAATTTTGTGGACCCGGATAATGCAACTGGCGTAGTTGGTTCTGTCCCAGCCCACGCGCCGTATGACTACATGGCGTTGCGCGAGCTTCAGCAAAAGCCGGAGCAGTTGAAAAAATGGGGCATCGACCCAGCAGCTGTACAGAAACTCGAGTCTGTTTCGCTCATTGAGGTAAAAGGATTCGGCGAGTTCCCAGCGATCGATGTTGTCCAAAAGATGAAGATCAAAGCTCAGAACGATCCGAAGCTCGAGGAAGCGACCGCCGAGGTCTATCGAAATGAATTCGCGAAGGGCGTCATGCGCGACTGGGTGCCAAAGTACGGCGGAATGCCAGTCTCCGAGGCAAAGGCGCAGGTCAGAGACGACATGATGATGAACGGGGAAGCGGCGGTGATGTACGAATTTTCAGCTAAACCGGTCACATGTAGATGCGGGGCGAAGTGTTGCGTCAAACTTGTCAAAGATCAGTGGTTTTTGAACTACGCGGACGACGCATGGAAAGATAAGGCGCGCGCTTGTCTGGCGCAGATGCATCTCGTGCCGCCCGAGACGAGGGCGCAGTTCGAGCACATCATCGACTGGCTCCACGAGTGGCCGTGTACCAGGCAGCGCAGCATGGGAACGCCCGCGCCTTGGGATCAGAGCTGGATAATAGAATCGCTGAGCGACTCAACGATCTACATGGCATACTACACAATTTCTCACGTCCTAAAAACAATTGAGCCAGACAAACTCACAGATGAGGTCTTCGATTACGCGTTTTTGGGCAAGGGGGATGCGGCGGCCGTAGCCAAAGTCACGGGCATAGATGAGCAAACGCTACAGACGATGCGGCGCGAGTTCGAGTACTGGTATCCGCTCAACTACCGCACATCCGCGAACGAGTTGATCCCCAACCATCTGACGTTTTTCGTGTTCCACCATGCGATGATATTTCCGCAGAAACTCTGGCCGAAGGGGATAGTTTCGTTTGGCATCGCAGTGCTCGAGGGGCAAAAGATGTCTTCCTCCAAGGGCAACATCGTGGCGATAAACGAGGCAGTCAAGAAATATGGTGCGGATGCCGTCAGGCTTTATCTCATGTCGACCGTCGAGCCTTGGCAGGATTTTGACTGGCGCGCCAACGAGGCCGACGCGATGCTCCGCCATCTGGAGCGCTTCTACGCGCAGGCCCAGGAAATCATCGCCATGCCGACGCCGGAACGCCCGAGCCTGACCTTGCCGGACAGGTGGATGTTGAGCAAGCTGCAGGATCACGTTCGAGTGGCTACTGAAGCCCTCGGTAGGTTTGAGACGCGCAAGGCCCTCCAGCACTCGTTTTTCCTCCTCATGCAGGACCTGAAGTGGTACCTCAAGCGCGTCGAGCGGGATGAGGCGTGCGCGCATGTGCTCAAGCGGGTGCTCGATGTTTGGGCCCGTCTGCTCGCACCATTCACGCCGCACGTCTGCGAGGAGCTCTGGCGTCAGATGGGCAAGAAAGGCTTCGTGTCGATCGCGGAATGGCCGAAGGTCGAGGAGAACCTGAGGAATAAGAAAGTCGAGCTGGCGGAAAACTACCTCGCATCTGTCGTCGAAGATATAGGAAAGATCTTGCGCGTTGTGAAAAAAGAAAAACCGACGAAAATCTGTCTATATGTGGCGCAGGACTGGAAGTGGTCGGCATACAAGATGGCACTAGACGCTATGCGTTTGAAAAGAGTTGAAATAAAGATGTTACTTCGTGATGTAGAGAAAAAGCTTGGGTTGAGGCTACACGCGGCGGATCTGGCGAAGTTCTTGCAGGAAGCCATCCAAGAGTTCAGGGCGATGTCGGAGGAGCAGCTGGCGGAGCTCGCAGAGGTAGAGCTCGACGAGTTTCAGGTGCTTTTTGATGCGGCTGGTTTCCTCGCCAAACAATTTAGTGCAGAGGTAAAGATATTCAAGGCGGATGACGTTGCACGCTATGATCCACAGAACCGAGCGTTGCTATCAAAACCTATGAGGCCAGCTATCTACGTGGAATGAATAGGGTGCATTTTTTGATAATGAGCAACAAGCTTCGAAATGCAGTGCACGATTTACGATATCTGCTGGATCGGGGCTATCCACGCGGTTCTGCGGTCACTTTTGTAGCGAATCACTATCGCTTGGCCCTTGAACAGCGGCACTTGCTCGCACGCTGTATTTTTTCACGAGGGGAGATCACCATCCATAAATCGAAAATGATTGCCAGCAACAAAGTCAAAGGGAAACATCTGGGCATCGATGGGTATAACACGCTTATAACCCTTGAGAGCATCTTGACGGGCAGACAAGTCGTGAGATGCGATGATGGTTACATCCGCGATCTACGGGCCCTCTTCGGCAAGTACAAGCCTTCGCGAGCGACCGACCGTGCGTTTGCAGAACTCTTGAGCGTACTCAGGAGGGTTAGGCCGAAGGAGGTCGTCGTGCTTTTCGACAAACAAGTGAGCAGGAGCGGTGAGCTGGCGGGAACTGTTAGGCGCGGACTCAAAAAATTCAGTTTGCGAGGGGATTCATGGGCGGTCGGCGGTGTGGATTTCAAACTCCGTGCCTTCGATGTAGTGGCGAGCAGCGATCGCGCCATCATCGAGCGGGCGAAGGCGGTATGGGACATTCCGGCAGATGTCGTAGCTAAAAAGGCAATAAAAGTGCTCGATTTAACTGAGCTTTAAAACCCGCTTAAGCTTCGCGAAATCATCTTGCAGTTTCAGTCTAGTTTCTGCCCCGTAAAGAGCTGCAGCAGGATGGTATGTTAAGAAAAGCTTACATCTCACATCTCCTAGCTTGAAATCTAGGAGCGAACCATGAACTTTACTCATTGCTACTGGTTTACCGAGCAGTCCTTGCGCGGATATCCTGCCAAGAGAAACTATTAGCTTAGGTTTGATTAAAGAGATTTGTTGTTGGAGGTATTCTGAGCATGCTTTTATTTCGTCGTCGGCAGGGGCACGATTTTCTGGCGGCCGGCACTTTACGATATTTGTGATAAAAACTTTTTCACGTGAAATCCCAGCACTTCGCATGAGTTCGTTCAATGTATTGCCCGCGGCCCCGACAAATGGCTTTCCTTGCGTATCCTCGTTGAATCCAGGAGCCTCACCGATAAACATGATATCTGTCTTATATGGCCCATCCCCAGGGACCGCATTTTTTCTGGATCGATGAAGCCTACAGAGGGTGCAGATCTTTATTCTTCTCTCGAGGTCTTCCGTGGCCATCCCCACCCCGAGCGCTCGACTAGTGGTTTTAGTTTTTCATGAACGAGCTTGAGCACCACGATGTCCTCTTTGCAGTGCTCGACGATTAGCTTCCGCGCTTCGTTGTCACCGCGCTCGACCAACTTGAATAGGGCGAGGATGTCGGTGCCGTGGAACTCCTTGAACCCCTTGCCCCCGCTGACGTCAAGGAACCGCGCAACCGACTCGAGCGAGTAGCTGGTAAGGAGCAGGTTCGCGCGGGACCATTGGCAGAGGTCTAGCATCGGGATCTCGGTTAGCCTAGCGAGATCTATGTTGTGAATGAGGGCGCGGGTGATGAGGAAGGGGATGTCGAAGCCCGAACCATACCAAGTCACGAGCATCTCGCAGTCCTTCAGTTTACCCTTGAGCCACTCCAGCGCTCGCCTTTCCTCATCAAATGACTCGGCAAACATTACTTCGGGCTTGTCATCTGTCAAAAGTCCAATCGCTATGATGATGCCTTCATCGGCCTTCTTTGTGTTCGTTTCTATATCCAAGTAAGCTACAACCATTTCACTCACCCATCACGAAAATTGTCAGCCTTCGCCTCCGAGGTCCATCTTGTTCTACGACTAAAAAACTTTGCCACGTGCCACGAACTATCTGGCTGTCGACTATCGGCAGCACCACCGAGGAGCCGACGAGCGCGGATTTCAGGTGGGCGTGGGCGTTGTCGTCTATACGGTCGTGTTGATATCCGCCTTGCGCTGGGACGAGATCGTCGAGTTTGTTTAGAATGTCTTGTTTCAGCCCTTCCTCATCCTCGTTGAGCATAAGCGCAGCCGTTGCGTGCGGCAGCTGAACGACGAGCAGGCCGTTTTTTATGCCAGATTGCTTCGCCGTCTCAAGCACTTGGTCAGTGAGGTCTATCACTTCGCGCCCCTCGCGACTCGAGAAACTGAGCTCCTTGAACCAGGTTTTTATAGAAATCCCATTTTGAATAAGTTGGTGACGCATAAAAAGAAAAGGGCTTAACCCTTCCAAGCGTAGTTTGGTTGAGAACATGAAAGTCTGGATAGTGATGCCCGCTCACAACGAGGAGCGCACGATAGGTGGCGTGCTGGACTCCCTCAAGCGCGAGGGCTGGCGGAATATAGTGGTAGTTGACGATGGTTCGATCGATAGAACAGCAGATATCGCTCGCTCCAAGGGGGCAGTCGTGGTCAGGCACAAACGCAACATGGGCTTGGGAGCAGCGCTTCGGACGGGACTCGCCACAGCCAGAAAGAGGGGGGCTGATCGCGCCGTCACCTTCGACGCGGATGGGCAGCACGACCCCAAAGCTGTGCGAAGGCTGGTCAGCGCTCTGAGAGGCAAGGATCTCGTGATAGGCGTGAGGATGCACATGGGCATACCACTTTACAAAAGGTTTGGCAACTTCATACTGGATTGGATAACTTTTCTTTTTAGCAATGTTTTTATCGACTCGCAATCGGGCTCGAGGGCCTTCAACCGCAGGGCGCTGGAAAAGATAAGAATTATGAGCGATAGGTACGATGTTTCGTCCGAGATAATCATTCAAGCGAAGAAGCGTGGACTGAAAATAGGGCGGACGCGAGTAAAGTGTTTCTACACGAAATACGCGAAGGCTAGGGGGACGACGATAGTGAGCGGCATCAGGATATTCGCTGGCTTGATCAAACTATCGGCACTAGGTGCTTGGAAATAGGCCATCTAAGAATAGGAAGGTTTTTCAAACTCGTGTTAAGACTTGTTTCAGGTGTGCAAGTGAAGATACTTTACATCACAGAAATTTACCCCGATCCAAAACGTGGGTTAGGAGTCTGGGGCGGAGGGGAGCGGCAGTTTTACGCCATTTCAAAGCGCGTTGCAGATCGCGGACATGATGTGACTGTTTTAACATGTCGTTTCCCTGGCCAGCCTGCTGAAGAAATTGTCGATGGCATAAAGATACATCGAATTGGGCTAAGCAGGGATCCAAAATCTGGCGGGGCACGCAAAGTTGTGTTGCCAATTTTCTCATACATCTTGAGGACGGCAAAACAGGCAGTAAAATTGGCTCCGGATTTGATACATTGCAACACATATTTCCCCGTTTATCCTGGTGGTATGGCAGCGCATTCTATGGGAGTACCTCTTGTAACAACGTTTCACGATATTTACGGCTTGAAAGGGTGGATCGAGAGCCAGAGATCTTTTACATGGGGTTTCCTTGGACATCTCGCAACCACTTTTGCCACGAAAATACCTCACAAGAGAGTAATTGCAGTTTCTCCTCAATGTAAACAAAAATTAGTCGACCTTGGTATCAAAGAAAAAAATATCACTATTATCCCAAATGGGGTTGATTTGAAGCTCTTCGATTCGATTAGCGCTGGGAAAGTGCACGATCAGATCCTTTATGTAGGTCGCTTGGTCGACTTTAAGCACGTCGACTGGCTTATCGAGGCCTTCGCGCAGGTTCTAAAGAAGTTACCAGACGCCAAGTTGAAGATAGTTGGCGGTGGCCCTGAGCGAGAAAGGCTAGAAAGTTTGGTTAAGAAGTTGGAGCTTGATGCGCGCGTCACATTCACCGGTCTTACCCCAACCTATGAGGCCGTGATACGCTACTACAAAGAGTCGGAGGTATTCGTTCTGCCGAGCACAGTTGAAGGTGAAGCCATCGTGCTTAAGGAGGCGATGGCTGCAAAGTTACCATTAATAGCAATGAATATCCCCGGTTCAGGGGTTCTAAGCTTGGTGAAGGACGGAGAAAATGGATTCCTGCTAGAGCCCGGGCGGCCGAGGCTCATTGCGGAGAGGGTGATCCAACTTCTACAGGACAAAAAGTTGGGGGAGAGAATGGCAGTGGCGGGCAGAAAGTTCGTGGAGAAATTTGATTGGGATGTCATCGCCGACCGCACGCTTCAGGTCTATCAAGAGGCTCTCGAAAAAAGATAAAATGTTTGGCAGATCACTTAACGCCCAAGATCAGCAAGGGATCCCGAAATGGGAACTTAGGAAGATAGTCTTCCGTGTGAACCTCTCCGCGAGGGGCACGCGCTGGATCGGGACAACCTTCAGCTCCCGCCATCTGGGCCTCATCAGCATTTTATACCATTCAGCTGGCGGCATAGCGCCAGATGGCTGCCCGGGGGCAACTCGTGAGCGCCAATAGATCGCCGTTCTCGCACTGTCCGCGCCACGCGTTTGCCGAATATCAATGGGGTGAGGCCGAGGCTGCTTGGGGCTGTCGCTATAAAGGTGCCTCCCGGTTTCAGGGAGTTATAAGAGTTTTCCATCGCGAGGTCGGGGTGCGCTAGGATACCCAAAGGTCCGAAGCACGTGATCAGATCAAATTCTACATCGAATGGGAAGGGGCGCTCGGCGTCGTGAACTTTCAGCGTGGCACATGGTACAACTTTTTGTGCCCTGCGAACGCCGTGCTCCGAGAGGTCGATGCCGTAGGTCTTGTATCCCAGCTCCTCTAGCAGTTCCAAGACGTAGCCATGGCCGAAGCCCACGTCCAAAGCAGTTTTGTTGTGGCCTCTAGGGATGTTTAGGTAGTCGAAAATACCGCGATAATAGTTTTTCAGATAGCCCTCCAATTTAAGGTAAATTTCATCGTGCGGTTTGCCGTACTCCTGCATCCGCATCATCCACTTTGATATCCGCCTCGAAGGTAAAAACAATTGGAGACTAGGCTGACGTCCCAACAAAGTCTTTTGAGCAGCGGGTGATGTTAAAACTGGGGATTTCAATAAGCATGCTATCTAAAATTGCCGACCTGCTTAAGGATAGACGGAGCCCTATTTGGGCCCCCCACCAGGCACGCAAACTAAGCTCGGAGAGAATCACCACCGCTGAAAAAAGCTTTGGTAAAAACTTGTTGTTTTCGCTGACGGTAGATATAGAGAACGATTTCGGCATTCCAGAGAATCCTAGCTTCACGACATTGGAGAGGGGAGTTTCCAATTTGATGACATTTTTTAACAAGCAAAACATTGATGCAACTTTCTTTGTGATGAAAACTGTTTGTGACAAGATCCCGAATCAAGTGAAGAAGATGGGATCGCATCACGAGGTTGGTGTTCACGGATATGCTCACGAATGCTGGGGAAAACAAAAGTGGTGGCTAAGACAGCGCCCCCTCAAGATTGAACAAAAGCGGAGATATCTCGCCGAGTCAGTTGATGTTGTGGAGAAAACCGTTTCTCGCACACCAAAATCGTTCCGTGCCCCTTACCTTGTGATAGATATGGAGTCTCTCGGGTTACTGGATGAGCTAGGCTTTTTAGTGGACTCCTCAGCGCCGTCTTACTATGGGATCTCCCCCAAACCATACTACCCAAGTGGACTATCGTTGCTTGAGGTTCCTGTTTCGGCCGACCCGCGGCCGTGGCCCGAGTTAGTGCCCATCCCGCACTTTCGCTTCGACTACCTCAATATGAAACTGCTCGCGATGAGAGGGGCCGATTGGTGCGCAAATTTCGTGAGGGATATCGTCAGCTACCAAACGGAGCGCGGCATAAAGCCTCACGTGGTCATGCTGGCGCATCAATGGGAATTTTTTGGGGTGAAAAATGTTCCAGGCAAGTCATTTGAATATGCGAAGGGAAAAAACATAGACCTTTTAGAGGAATTTATAACAAAAATCCGCGAGATGTTTAAAACGAGGTTCGTCGCCATGCAGGAGCTCGCAAAACAGGTGGCGCCCGCCTAGATACACGGAGTGGATTAGATGCGCAGGAGATCGAGAAGTAAGGTCTTGTTTGTGCCCATCAACGACAATCATGTCAGAATATTCGGGAGCCTCGTTCGGGAATTGAGGGGCCTGGACATCCTAGCAATCGGGATTGACAAGTACAAGCATGAGCAGGCTGAAAAGACGCTTCGAGAATGGAAGATCCCATTCAAGCCAATTCAAGAGTATAAAATCGAGGGCGCGGAACACATCGTCGAGGTTGAAAAACCGGACATCGTCATCGTTGGGAACGACATAGACCCACTAACGGACTCCTTTGTGAAAGCTGCGAACTCCGCCGGCGTACCGACGTTGTTGATACAGGATGGGGCAATTTCCCGGCGCGCGTTTGAGAGGCTCATAAACCCCTCATATACCCGGCGGATAATTTCCCGCCTCATCCAAGAGAGGGGAAGAGGATATGTTCTCAAGCGGGGACTTCAAAGGGCCGTGCGACGGATGGTGGGAAGGCCTGAGACCACGGCGTATTGGAGCGGCGAGTCCACAAAAATGGCGGTATGGGGGATATTCACAAAGAGGATGTTCGTTAGAGAGGGTATAAAACCGGAGAGAGTAGTGGTTACAGGCAACCCAAGATTGGACTCCGCACGCAAGAAAAAATTTGACAAGTGTGAGATTTACCGAAGATTAAAGTTGGGCAAGAAGGAAAAAATCGTTGTTCTGGCTACCTCTGGCTTGGTGGAGGCCGGGCTCTGGACTGACAATGAGATGCGGACTCTCGTTCGAGCTGTTTCTGACGCAGTTGAGCAATTTCAAAACTTGCGGCTTGTGATTAAACCACATCCGCGTGAATCCATCCAAGAATTCCGGAAATATCTTCCCAAGGGTGCTGGCGCGATTGTGGTCAAGGATATCGACCTCTATGGTCTGATAAATGCGTGCGAGCTTTTGATTACTGAGGTGTCGACAGCGGCTTTGGAAGCAGCAGCGTTCGGCAAACCAGTGCTTATCCTAAATTTCACAGGTAAGCTGTATCCAAGTACACCTTATCCAGAGGCCTATGTGCGCGGCGGTGTAGCGCTAGAAGTTCGAAAAGTGGGTGATTTAGTGCAAAAGATGGAGCAAGTGTTGCAGGATCCAGAGGTTAAGAGAAAGCTTGCCAAAAATCGCCTTTGGTTTCTCCGCGAACATTTGTTTAGACTAGACGGGTTATCCCCGCAACGGGTTGCAGGTTTAATAAAGCAGATGATTAAGTCAGGTAGGGGTGGGCATGGAAAAATTGTTTAGAAATAAAAATGTGCTTATCACTGGTGGTGCTGGCTCGGTTGGTCGAGAGCTAGCTCGGGAGATTTTGGAATATCATCCCAAGGTGTTGAGGATCTTTGACATCGATGAAACAAGACGGTTTGAATTGCAGCAAGAATTCGGGGAATTAGAAAACGTTAGATTCCTCCTGGGGGACGTGAGAGATAGAGCACGGCTTCGTTACGCCATTGAAAATATAGATATTGTCTTCCACGCCGCGGCCCTTAAGCATGTTGAGGCCTGCGAGTACAACCCGTTCGAGGCGATAAAGACGAACGTGCTTGGTACCCAAAACGTCATCGATGTCGCCATTGAGGAAGAGGTGAGCAAAGTCATATTTACGAGTAGTGATAAAGCGGTTAACCCAACGAACGTCATGGGTACTACAAAGTTAATGTGCGAGAGGTTGATGACGGCCGCTAATTATTACAGAGGGTTGAGGAAAATCGCGTTCTCGAGCGTGCGGTTTGGTAACGTTGTGGGTTCTAGTGGCTCGGTAACGCCGCTGTTCAAGACCCAGATTCAGATGGGAGGTCCGCTGACGGTAACAAACCCAAATATGACTAGGTTCATCATGCCGATGTCACAAGCGTTGGGGCTTCTTTTCAAAGCCACTGAAATAGCACAAGGTGGGGAGGTTTTCATCTTCAAGATGCCCGCTGTAAAAGTTTCAGACCTAGCGAGTACCATGATCGAAAGCCTCGCGCCCAAGTGGGGACACAGCTCGAGTGAAATAAAGATAAAAGTAATAGGCAGTAAACCTGGCGAGAAGATGTACGAGGAGCTGATGACGAATGATGAGGCTGGACGGGCGCTGGAAACAAAAGACATGTTTATCGTTTTGCCTGAGATGAAGGAGCTCACGCGCACAAAATTCAGATATCCGGGAGCGAAGCCAGCGAGAGCGAGAAGCTACAAGTCTAGCGATGCAAAGCTACTTTCTAAAGAGGAGATAAAAAAAATGCTCCGCGAGGGGCGCCTCTTGGAAGCTTGAGGGGGGCAGCTGATGGGCATCTTGGTGACGGGCGGCGCCGGATTTATTGGCAGGTGGGTCGTGAAAGAGCTATTGTCTAAGAAACATAGAGTGGTTGTGCTGGACAACCTGATCAATAGCAGCGTCGAGAATATCCACGAATTCATGAAGAACCCAAATTTCACTTTCATAAAGGGAGACATACTCAATCAAAAGAAGCTCGACGCCATATTCAAAAGGAGCATTGACGCCTGTATCCACCTTGCGGCCCAGATAAACGTTCAGGAATCCATCGATCACCCAGAGCGGGCCTTCAAAAACAACATCATCGGAACCTACAACGTTTTGGAGGAGTGCAGAAAACGCGATGCCAAACTCATCCTCGTCGGGACCTGTATGGTCTACGATATGGCAGTTTCTAGACCAATAAATGAAAGGCACCCCTTGAAACCTGCTTCTCCCTACGCCAGCTCAAAGCTCGCTGGGGAGGAGCTTGCCCTCTCCTACTTCCATGCGTATGGCCTACCCGCAGTGGTCACTAGGCCATTCAACACCTATGGGCCATTTCAGAAGAGCAATTTGGAGGGAGGGGTGATGAGCATTTTCATCAAAAGGAACCTCGAAGGAAAACCACTCCTTATCTTCGGAGATGGGAAGCAGACGCGGGACTTGCTTTACGTCGAGGATTGCGCGGACTTCATCATCCGAGCGACGTTCAGCAAGGGCGCGGTCGGAGAGGTGATAAACGCTGGGAGTGGGAAAGATGTCAGCATCAACGATTTGGCGCTGATGATTTGTAAGGACAAAAGTAGGATAAAGCACGTTTCTCATCCGCATCCCCAATCGGAGATTCGAAGGTTGGTATGTGATTACTCGAAAGCAAAAAGGATACTGGGCTGGAGGCCCAAAACATCGCTGGAGGAAGGGATTAAAAAAACCACACGATGGCTGGCGAACTCATGAGAAAAAAATTCCTTCCATACGGGTTCCATTGGATAGATGACGCGGACATAAAAGAAGTGATGAATATTTTGAAGAGCGATTGGATAATAATGGGCCCAAAGGTGAAGGAGTTTGAGGATGCCATCTGTAAATATGTCGGCAGCAAGCACGGGGTAGCGGTGAACTCTGGAACAAGCGCATTGGATATCGCTGTCGGTTCTTTAGGTCTCAAAAAAGGGGAAATTATAACGACGCCCTTCACTTTTGTCGCAACGGCCAATTCCATCTTGTTTAACGGGCTGAAGCCAGTCTTCGCCGATATCGAAGGTGATACTTACAACATCGATCCTCAAGAGATAAAAAAGAAAATCACCAAGAACACGAAGGCGATCGTCTACGTCGATTTTGCTGGGCAGCCCTGCGACATCAAAGAAATCAAAGAAATCGCGGAAGAACACGACTTGTACCTGATCGAAGACGCTGCCCATGCGTTAGGGGCAGAATACGACGGTAAAAAAGTTGGCACTTTTGCTGATATCACAATGTTCAGCTTTCACCCAGTGAAGCACATCACGACGGGCGAGGGAGGAATGTGTGTCACCAACGACGAGGAACTCACCCAGAGGATGCGAATTCTGAGAAATCAGGGCGTTGAAACTGGGGCGATGGAGAGGTTCGGGCCAGGCACTTCCTGGGCATACGATGTAAAACTCTTGGGCAGGAATTACCGCATGACCGATTTTCAGGCGGCGCTGGGACTTTCGCAGCTTAAAAAGCTAGAGGGGTTCATAAAAAGGAGGCAAAAACTCGCGGGCATGTACAGCGAGAGGCTTAAAAACGTGCCCCTGATCATCCTGCCGCGTACCAAGCCAAATGTGAGGCACGTCTGGCATCTGTATACAATTTTACTTGATAAAAAAATCGACAGGAACAAGTTCATAGCCGCGATGAGGGCGAAAAATGTCGGCGTAAACGTACATTATCTCCCAATCTACAGCTTTAGTTACTACCGAGAGAACTTCGCTTTCAAGCCCAAGGATTTCCCTGTGACGGAAGACATTTCTAGCCAGATCGTCACACTACCGATGTTTCCCAAGATGTCCGATGAAGATGTCGAAGATGTTGTTTCGGCCGTCGAGGAATCGATCGGAGGATTGAAATGATGGTCGCGAAGGTAAAAATCGGCGATAAGCTCGTGGGGAAAGGGCAGCCCGTATTCATTGTGGCTGAGGCAGGATCAAATCACAACCGTAAGCTTGAGCAGGCGAAGCAGCTTACAGATGTTGCAGCGGAGGCGGGGGCGGATGCGGTCAAATTTCAGACTTTTTTGGCTGACAAGATAGTTGCGAAAATCGGTCCAAAGGCAGGATATATGGAAAAAGTGAGCAAGGAGTCGGTGTATAAAATTTTCAAGCGGATGGAACTTCCCCGTGAATGGCATCGCGAGCTAGCAGAGTACGCGAACAAAAAGGGCTTGATTTTCTTATCCTCACCATTTGACGAAGAAGCCGTTAATCTTTTGGAAGAGCTTGGTGTTCCCGCTTTCAAGGTAGCATCTGGGGAACTAACTAACTTTCCATTAATCAAGTACATGGCTCGGAAGGGGAAGCCGCTAATAGTCTCTACAGGCGCGGCCACGATGGGTGAAGTTGGGGAGGCAGTATCGGTCATAAAAAACGAGGGGAATAAAAAGATCGTTTTGCTCCATTGCGTTGCTAACTATCCAGCAGCTCCTGAAGATGCTAATCTCCTAGCGATGCGTACTCTAAAGGAGAAGTTTAAGCTGCCCGTAGGCTACTCGGACCACACTCTCGGTGTAGCTGCACCCTTAGCAGCTGCGGCCCTAGGGGCGGCGGTAATAGAAAAGCACTTCACGCTCAGCAGGAAGTTGCCCGGCCCAGACCACTTCTACGCCCTTGAGCCAGGCGAGCTGAGAGCGATGGTCGAGGGCATCAGAGCTGTGGAAAAAATGCTTGGCTCCCCAATTAAGCGACCCGCAAAAGCCGAGCGGGAAATCCGCAGGCTGGCGAGGCGGAGCATATTCGCCAAGGTGGACATTCCAGCTGGCACCGTGATCACAAAAGAAATGCTAACAGTTCTGAGGCCAGCAATAGGGTTAGAACCCAAGTATCTTGAAAATGTTATCAGCAGGAAAGCCAGGGTTAATATCAAACAACATGAAGCCGTTACGTGGGGCAAGTTAAGGTAACTAACCTACACATATCCCAGCAAACTTCTCCTCGCCACCGCAATCGTTTTTCTTAGTCCATACCGTTGATAGTAACGTAGGGCACTTTTGATATTCTTGATTAACACCTCTCGCGGATGGTGTTGAAAATAATTCGTATAGACTTCTTTTTCCGCACGATTTTTAATAGCAATTAACTCCTCATTCGTGAAATTCGTAAAGTTGACTAGTAATTTTTGACTCATCTCCCCGTAGTTTGATATCAATGCTTCATCGTCAGGGATCAACCCTTTTTCCTTGGCGTATTTCCATAGCAGAGTTCCCGGATATGGCGTAGTGAAAAAGAAGCCGCCTTCAAGCGAGAGGTCCATCTCCTTGATGAAATTCACGGTTTCACGTATTGTTTCTCTAGTCTCCCCAGGGAACCCTATCATGAAGCTACAGTCGGGGTAGATCCCAGCTTCTCTGGTGAGACGTATGGCTCTCTTCGCTTGTTCCACGGTCGCCTGTTTGTTCATGTTGTTTAAGATGAGCTGGCCGCCCGATTCTATTCCGTATCCGATAAATACACATCCCGCAGACGCCATAGCTTGAAGCAACTCTCGGTCCACCAAATTTACTCGCCCGGTGGCACTCCATTTTATGTCTAGATTCTCTTCCTTGATTTTTTTGCAAATATCGAGCACCCTTCCCTTATTCAGGACAAAGAGATCATCAGCAAAATTGAAAAATTTCGTGCGGTATTTTTCAATCAATTCCTTAATCTCACCTATAACATTCT
>Ga0315268_10000509_pt1 | contig 45348 bp, 52 predicted proteins | sample C1_top_MG_FD_204535 | JGI IMG/M metagenome (GOLD analysis project Ga0315268, IMG submission 204535) | Sediment microbial communities from Yellowstone Lake, YNP, Wyoming, USA - C1_top | ecosystem: Environmental > Aquatic > Freshwater > Lake > Sediment | place: USA: Wyoming | collected 2017-08-01 | reverse complement strand
ATAGGCGTCCTCGTTCAACTCGATCTGCGGCAGATAGATCGTGTAGTCCCGGTAACCGTCATCCCAGCCGATCCTGATATCGACGCCGTTGGCGGTCGCTTGTTCGTAGTACCGGTCGTCGGCTTTCTCCTCCTTATTCGCGCCGGTCCCCGCCGTCTCTTCGGTCGGAATGAATCGATCCAGCATAAAAATGTTCGTTAAATACACGTGTATCATATCATTTTTTGGCGGTCCGGACAACCGCCAAAACTTGATCGCCCGATGAAAACGCGGAGCGACAGGCGCCGCGGCCGGCCTTTTTTACGGGATCAGCAGCCGAAAAAAACCGGCGGTTCAATTACCGCCGGTCTAATGGATCTGGTCGTACGGGATGACTACGTCGGCGCAGGCATTTTTCGCCGTTTTGGGGCGAAGGCCGCTGCCGGATTCCTCGTAGGCCCGGTAACAGAGCAGGTGGACCCTGACGACGTCGCCGGTCTTCAGCTCCATGGTCGCGGGAACGACGACCGTCCTCGTGATCCGGCCGCTCCGCACTTCGACCAGGGCTGACAGGTTATCGTACCCGAAGGGGCGCGCGCCCAGAACCACGTAGATATCCGGCTCGATGACCAGCGTGCAAAGCGCAGGGTCCTTTTGCCCGTCCAGCACCGCGCCCCGCCCTTCGTCGCACAGACCCTTGGTGGGGTCGCCGGATCGGCCGCAGGAGGCAAGGAATATCGAAACTAAAAGAACGATGCTAAAGGACGTCTTCTTCATCAGGAACTCCTTTGATGCTGCCGCCAGCCTACCCGAACCGGCGGCCCCGTCAAGAAGCAGGCGTAAAATACAAAAGCGGCGGTAAGCATTGCCGCCGCGATCGCGCTCAACGCGCGATGAAATGATCGACGCGGGTGATCTCCTTGAGGAACACCCGTTCCAGCACGGCCTGCACGTGCGTGACCGGTCCGGTCCAGGACGAGGCCTGAAGCCGATCAAGGTCGAAAATGCGCTCCCAGCTCTTCTCCAATTCGCGCGTCTCGGCCGGCGGCAGGTGCCGCCAATCCAGGCCGCGCGCCGTGAGGGAGCGGTCCCAAGCATCGTCCTCCGCCTCCGACAGCGCCAGATACCCCCGGTTCAGGACGCAATGCCAGGCGCTGAAATCCGAGCAGAGAATGCGGTCAGCCGGAACGACGAACTCGATACGGACGCCGCGCCGTCCTTCAGACATATGCGAGCCGCGGCGCAGGTCCGGCTTTGGCCGGAGCCAGGCCCAGAGAAGCGCGCCGCCGGAATAGCCCGCCAGACGCGACTCGGCCTGACACCGCAGCCAACGATATTCGTAACGGTAAGCGGCGCAGGCGCGCCGACCGTCAGCGCGGAGAATGCCGGTCCGCCGGCAGCGTTCCCAGGCCCCGGCGTCCTGGATCGTCCAAAGCGTCACTTCAGACGTCATGCCGCACTCCTTGGTTAAAGAACAGTGAAGATTACTTCGCCGACAGGCGCATGTCAATATAATGACCGACCTTAAGTCGGTCTTTTCCGCGGTCACCTCATAGGAAGTGACGATCACCTGGAAATCTTAGCATGCGGGAGAGGAATGAAAAACACCGCCCCGAGGACGGTGTCACGCCGGAAAGCCTCCGGCCAGCGTCACCCGAGCTTCTTCGGCTCGGGCAGGACGTAGGGTTGCGCGGAATCGCCTTCCATCACGCTCGTGGCGAACAGCGTCGGCTGCCGGTAGGTCCACTTCAGGGCCGCGAGGAAAGCTTCGCCGTCTCGGGGCGTCACCATCAGCATGCGCGCCTGATCGGCCACGCCGCTCCGCAGTTCCGCCGCCAAAGCCTCGTCGCCACGGCAATCGACGACCGTCGAACCGTTATCGAGGACGCAGGTGGCTTTCGTGTCGGCCCGCTGAGTGGCCGGATCGAACGCGACGATGTGCACGTATTTCATAGACTTGTCTCCTTTTCTTCGGCTTCCGGGCTGAAAAGAACCCGGCATCATAGCTTAATTAAGCGGCGGTGTCAATATTCTGACGCTGCGCCATGATCCGGTCCCGGTTCATCTTGTGCCAATGGTTGTTCTCGCCCTCGAGCTCGGTCGTGGTCGGGAACTGACCCTTGGTCCTCATGTCCTTGAGGCGGGAGTTGAACGCTTTCCAGGCCCGCTTGCTGTCCTTGCCGAGCGCCGCGTCGAAGGCTTTCTGGAGCGCGCCCTGCAGGGCCGGGTTGGACTCCAGCCGTTCCGCCGCCTGCAGCAGGGCCGGCGGGATCTCCTGGCCCTCGAGCGCGTAGATGGGGAAGGACTGGACGTGGTCGCTCAATGAATCCGGCCGCGCCTGGGACAGGCCGTTGTCGATGGCGATGACCTTGCCGTCCGGCGACCGGAGGAAGTTCTTCTGATGGCGGTCCGTGTTCTCGATCGCCCGGTCGAGGAAGGCGACCTTGGCCAGCTCGTTGCGGAAACCGGCGTCCTCCTTGGCCCAGCGGAAGTACGGCTTGTCGTGCAGGCCCTCGCTGACCTGCCAATCCTGGACCGAACCGATGCCGGCCGGCCCCTCCCGCATGACGGTCGTGGGCACGACATCAAGCTGCAGGGCCTTGTCGATCTGATACGCGAGCCACTCGCGGTTGGGCACCGTTTCCGCCTCGATGCCCGGCCGGAGATCCTGGCCGTTCTTCGCCGCGAATTCCTGGCGGCTGGCCACTTCCCTGGCGGTCGCCTTGTAGATGGCGGGCAGTTCCCGGCCTTCGAGCCTGATGACCATGGGCGCGGCCGCCGTCTCGCCGAAATCGCGCGCTTCGGTCATCTTCCCGCCGAGCTCGTTCTCGATCCGGTTGCGCTCGCGCTCCCGGTTGAGGCGTTCGGGGAAGGAACGCATGACCTCGAGCGAAACGGCATTGGCGACCTCCCGGAACTGGCGCATCTTCGAATCTTCCCGCTCGCGCGCCTCGAGGCTCGCCGAGACGTCCCCGGCCAGCTCCTGTCCGACCTCCGGTATGCCCAGCTCCTTGAACGCCTGGCTGCGCAGCTTCGGATCGACGCCGCGGATGATGTCCGAAACATGCTCGGTCGGCAGCCTCATCGCCGAAAGCGCGCGCGGCAGCTCGGCCGGAGCCGAGTCGCGGATCTCCTCGGCTATCGCCGCCTTCTCGTCGGTCGAAAGGCAGAGGTCGGTGTTCTCCATGACCCGGACGAAATCCTTGGGATTATCCTTGGCGAAACGCAGAGCGATGATGGCCTGCTCGGCCTCGGTCAGTCCGGAATCGGCGAACTCTTTGCCGTTATCCGGCCATTTACCGAGAAATTCCACGGCGCGATCGAGGCGTTCCGCGCTGCCGACCTCAAGACCGGCCAGCGCCTTGATGCTGGTTTCCCGGGCCTGGGCCTCGGCCTGTTCGGCGAGTTCGCGCGCCTCGTCCGCCAGGCGGCGGATCTCGGCCTCCTCCGGCGACTCGGCCGGCTCGCCCATCGGCACCATCAGGGCGGCCTCTCCCGCCGAGTGGGCCATGTCCTGCCGGATGGCGTCGATCTTGATGATCTGCCCGTCCCGGAGCTCTTTCGTCTTTTCCGGAGATTCGGGCGGAGCCGTCCTCTCGACCGCCTCACCCAGCGGCATCGTCTTTTCCTGGCGCGGCAGCTTCCGGGTCGAATCGGGGCCCGCGTCCAATTTCTTGGTTTCACCCGGTCCGTCGGCCGGGCCCAGGATCTGGGAATCCGTCACTTCGCTCGGCGCTTCCGGCGCTCCGGTATCCGAAGCCGGTCCGATGATATCGGAATCGGAGATCTCCATCGGTGACGGTCCGCCGCGTTCAATGCTCATAATTCGCTTATCTTCTTGCGTATCTCGTCGATCCCTTTCTTCCTCGCCGCGGCGGCGCGCAAAAGCGCCATGGTCCGCTTTTGGCGGACCTGAAGCTGTTCCAGTTTCGCTATGCCTTCGGCCAAGACCTCGTCAAAGGTCGCTTTTTTTCCAGCGCCAAGCGCCATAAGGATACGCCGCCACGCCCTTTTCAGGGCGGCCGCACAGGTCATGAGCAAATTATGGATGGGTCCGACCATACGGCCTGCATTGTCTTTATTATATCCAGTTTCCGTCCAATCGGCCATGTCCCGCGCCCGGGACCGGACCAGGTCCGTCGGCTGCCCGCGGCGCGTCCGGCCGACGTTCTTCCGGCGCGAACCGGCCCGCCGGCCCTCTTCTCCGCCATTCCGACGGCTTCAGCCGCTACCGGGGTTTTTATTCCAAAAAAGGCCGGCCTCGGGACGCCGACCTTGACGCTCTTCGCCGCGGACTACCTCTTCCTCCGGGCGAAGACCATGAAGCAATTCGATTCGGTCCAATTGGCGACAGTCCGGTACTTATTGAAAACGCAGAATTCAAAGCCCCCCTGCCGCAGCACGTCGAAGATCGAATCCAGCGAGTTGCCGCGGACATCGTCCAGCACGTGATATTCCAGCGCGATGTTATCGATCAAGCCGATGACCTGCCGCACGTCCCGCATCAGGGCGGCCTCGTCCCCTTCGATATCGATCTTCAGGAGGTCGATATGTTCGATACCCAGCGCGGCGACCCTGGCGCTGAACTTCCTGACCGCGACCCTTTCCGCGGCAAGCGGCTTGTCTGCGGAGGCCGCGGCGCCGATCCGGCGGGGCTCCCCGGCCGGGGCGGCGCGGCGGGACCCGGCTTCGATCAGTTCTCTCTTGCTCGTGGTGTTCAGATAAGTTCCCTCGTCGAGGTACAGGTCGAGCGCGCCGTCGCGGTCCAGCAGGGCCTCGTTATACAAATGGACGCCGCCGAGATCGTTGGCTTCGACGTTCTTTCGCAGGAGCGCGAAAGGCCGGCCCGCGGGTTCGAAGGCGAAGATGCGCGACCTCGGAAAAAGATGCTTGAAATAAAATACGCTGTCGCCGATGTTGGCGCCGACGTCGAAGATGACCGGATCCTCTTTTTCCGAACGGAAATAATAGACGTTGTGGACGAAGTGTTCGAGCAGCAGGTGGATCAGGGACTGGACGTGATCGAAACAAAAGGTCCGGCCGAATACCCGGTATTCACCGCGCCTCGCCCAATGTTTTTCCCTGAGCTTGACGTTGAATAAATGAAAGACCACCGCCAGCCCGGAGCCGAAACGGTTATACTTTAAGACGTCCGATGCCGCGTTGACCAGCAGAAAGAAATAATCGCGCATAATCGCGGTTCGCAAGAACGGACCGGCTGTTCAAGGGCCGGCCGCCAGTCCGACCAGACCCCGGAACCAGGCCAGGTTCACTTCGACGGCCCGGTCGAGCGGCGTGGCGCCGGAGGTCTCCACGGTCACGGCGTGCGCCGCCCACAGGCGGAAACACAGGTCGGTCAGCGAGCCGTCGTGCCGGACGATGAATCCCCGATCGTCGGTCAGCGCGGCGGCGGGCGTGCCGCTGTCGTCGCCGACCACCCGGCCGGCGGCGTCGATCCTGACGTTGAACCCGGCGCCGACGGGCGTCCGGCGCAGCACCGGCGCGATGTCCGCGACGTCCTTGACGATGCCGTCGTAGCGCGACAGGTCGCCGAAGGCGTAGTGATAGGCCGCCGGCGGCAGGCCGGCCGACAGCCGGTCCTGATGCAGGTCGAGACAGGCGACGATCCGGAGCGGCAGGTCGCGGCGCAGCAGTTCGTGCTGGAGGCGCGTCTCCGCCGGCAGGCGGACGCCGGCGCGTTCGTCCGACGCCCAGCACCAGGCGCGGAACGGCCGGCCGGGAACGAGATCGTCGACGAACGAGCCGTCGGCCAGTTCGTAACGCAGGAAATCATTGTTGCCGGCGTCGCCCCGGTCATTATCGCAATTGTAGCGGGTGCCGTTCTGGAAACCGGAGGGATTGCCCAAAGGATAGACGATCATTTTCAATCCGCGCGAATGCGCCAGCCCGAACATCCCGGCGTGGCGTTCCAGGACGGTCAGCGGCCCGGCCGTCTCGTCGCCGTGGATGCCGGCGCGGACGAGAATGACCCGATCGGTCGGAGCGATCAGCGCCGAAGACAGGCGCACGAACGGAAAAACGCCGCCGGCATGGCGCAGCTCGAACTCTTCAAATTTCACACCGCGGTCCCGGCCGGCCTCCCGGGCCAGGCGATCGCGATATTCACTTGCCAGCATAGGCTGCTTTCATCTGGTCCGCCGCTCTTCCCGGTCGCAAAAAACGTTCATAGCCGCCGCCAGGAACTCCGGCAGTTCCGGATGATAGCGGCGGTAGTGGTCGGCGAAACGCCGGTCGGCCAGGTACATCTCCGCCAGACCGCGATACATTTTCATCGGACAATCGTAAAAACGTTCGATATCGGCGTGGTGCCTGGCTATTTCAACCTGAACCTCCGGGTCATCCGGCGTTTTTCCGAAGGCCAGCAAAGCCGCCAAAGCCTCCATATTCGCGTCGGCTTCAGCGCTGATCCGCTGCCGATCCTCCTTGGAGAACTTGGCCGTCCGCTCCCGCGATTGACGGTAGGCTTTGGTCCGGCCCCAGCGCGTCCGGGCTTCGATCTGAAGATCATCGGCCTTCTCCGGCGGCGCGGACGGCCGTTTTTCGGCCGGACCGGATCCGGCGGTTTTGGTCATAAAACGGATTTAACAGATAGCAAATCTAATAGTATCATATCTGACGAATGACCTATCATATGAAGATCGCCTGGGACCCGAAATTGAGCGTCAACCTGAAAGAGATCGATCATCAGCATCAGACCTTCATCCTGATCCTCGAAGAGGTGACCGACGCCGCGGAAATGACCGGCGGCAAGTATCCACTCCTCACCGCGGCCATCAACAAGCTGCAGGGACATGTCGAATATCATTTCACTACCGAAGAAAAGTTCTTCGAGCTGTTCAACTACGCCGACGCGGTCCCGCACGCCGCCGAACACCGCCGGCAGCTGGAGCTGGTCGAAGATTTCCGCCGGCGGCACTACAACGGCGAAGACGTGGCCGCCGCGTTGGCCAAACATATGATGGCCTGGCTGGCCGACCACATCGAGGTCATGGACCGGAAATACGTCCAATGCTTCAAGGATCACGGCATCGAATGACGGCGGCCGCCGCGCGAACGGATCAAAACGCGGCGGTCATTTTTTTACCGGCTGGAAGAGCGGTGGTTCCGGTGTACAATATGGATATATGAAATTACGCGCTGCGATCCTCACCGCGCTGCTGGGACTGGCGCCGTTCACCGCCGGGGCCGCCGTCCCTTCCGGACCGGGCGACCTGCTCAAGCTGGCTTGTCCGGCCGGCGCTTCAGCCGACCATCCCTGCCGGGCGGTCTATTTCTGGGGTGCCGACGGCAAACGCCGCGCTTTCCCCAACGCCGCCACCTACTTCACCTGGTACGCGGATTTTTCCGGAGTGAAGATCACCGATGGCGCGGCGCTGGCCGCCCTGCCGCTGGGACGCAACGTCAACTACCGGCCTGGCAAGCGCCTGCTCAAGATCCCCTCGGCGCCGGCGGTCTATGCCGTCGAACCGGGCGGCGAACTGCGGCCGCTGGCATCGGAAGCGGCGGCCGCCGCCGTCTATGGGAACGGTTGGAACGCGCAGATCGACGACCTGCCCGAAGCCTTCGTCGCCGATTACCATTTCGGCGCGGCCATCGCCGCGGCGGCCGACTACGACGCCGCCGACCGCCTGGCCGCGGCGCCGGGCATCGATGCGGCCGACGGCGCGGACTACGGTTACCGCCCAGTAACCACGGCCGCCGGGTCTTTCGACGTCCACATCATCACCCTCGACCGCCGCAGCTACAAAATGAAAACGCTGGTGGCCGCCGCGCAGGACTGCTCCTCCGGATGCGCCGCCCGGACGCTGGCCGACTACGCCCGCGAGAACGGCGCCGCCATCGCCATCCACGGCTCGTATTTCTGCCCGCCCGATTACGCCGACTGCGCCGCCAAGACCTACTCTTTCCTCTGGCCGGTCTTCGACTCCCCCAGCCGGGAGATGCGCAACGCCGACAACATCAAATTCCACGAGGCGCCGATCATCGCTTCCTACGAGGACGGACGACTGGCCTATTATCCGCGGGCCAACGCCTACGCCTCGCTGGCCGCTTTCGAAGCCGCTTACATTTCGCCCCTGGAAGCGGCGCTGGCCAATTACCCGGGACTGGTCGAGAACGGCAGCGTCATCGTCGGGAACGAACCGCGCCTGGAGGAAGCCCAGCGCACGGTCAAAGGCACGCGCGGCGCCGTCGGTTTCAACGCGGATAAGATCTTCCTGGTCGTCGCCAAGAACGCCACGGTCGTGGATCTGGCCGGCATCATGCAGTCCCTCGGCGCGACCGACGCCCTCAATCTCGACGGCGGCGGCAGCGCCGCCCTGCTCTACGGCGGCGCCTACAAAGTCGGCCCGGGCCGGCTCCTTCCCAACGCCATCGTCTTCGTGCGGCGGTGAGAAGTGGGGAAGACGTGAAGTGGTGAAAGGGCTATTTAGGCCTTACCGCTTCTTCACCGCCTCCCGGCCCCCCGCCGCAAACCGCCTGACCGCTGGTTAAAAAAACCGCCCACCTCAGGTGAGCGGTCGAAGCTTCGAAAGATCGATCAGCGGGCAGCCGGATCGGGCGTTGTCAGCCGCCAGCGGCTGACCTCGACGCGCGGCCCGGAGCCGCACTCGTCGGCGGCGGCGCCCGCTCCCGGAAACCGGCGGACCAGCGGCACGCCGCCTTCGGCGGTCATCAGGGCCCGGGCCGGACCGTTCGCGCAGTTCGCGTAACGGTAACCGACGATATCCGTGCCTTCGACGACGAGGAACGCGGCCCCGTACTGCGGGTCAGGCTTGGGCCACGAATTGAACTGGCAATAAACCTTGGTCGGCGCCGGGAACGGCAGCCAGGGATAGGCGGCGGCTTCGGCGCAGGCTGACGTTTCTCCGCCGAAATAACAGAGCGCGGCCGGATCGGCGTCGCAATACGCGTCCAGGGCTCCGGGGAACAGCGCCTCGGCCCGGACCGTGGTCCCGCGGCTGATCTCCTGATCGCGCATCACGGCGTAACCTTTGGCGACCATGCCGCACAGCAGCAGGCCGACGCCGACGAGGGCGCAGGCCAGGAGGACCTTCAGGGAGCGATCGACGACCGGCCAGGCGCGGCCGGCCTTGACCCCCTCCTCCGCCATCAGGATGCGCCTCAGTTCGGCGAGCGACGCGGCCCGTTCACTGAACGCCTTGATCGCCGCTTCCTCGCAGCCCGGACAGACCTCCAGATGGGCCAGCAGATCATCAGACGCTTCACCGGTCTCGGTGAAATTCTTCAATTCTTCGCTGCGATTCCCGCACGGGCCGCCTGGCGACGAACGATCCGATTCAGCCATGTTCAACCTCGCTTGTTAAAGGACCGGTCTGTAATATCCCCTAGACGCGATTTTGTCAATCGATCCTGAGCGCCGCCGGACGCGCACCCGCCGCCGGAAAAAATAAAAACCCCGCCCGGAAGACCCGGGCGGGGCATGATGTCACTTGGCAGCGTCGATGTAAGGACGGATGATAGCATCGAGGTCGCTGAAACCAAGTTCCTCGGCTGCCGGCAGGAGCTCATCCGGCCGGGAGCCGGTGCGGCGCAGCACCTCGGTCGCCCCGGGCAGCCGCGTCTCCAGTTGCGCCAGGAAATCATCGGTGCCATTGAGGCAATCCAGGAAGATCTTCTTCAGCGTTTCCATGATACTGCCGCCGGCACCGACCGCAGCCGTGACCAACCGGTCGGCAAAAGCCGTGAGCGGCGGCGAAAACATGAAGGCCTTGATCGAACGCCGACCCTCGTCGTCCAGGAGACGCGACTTTTTGGCGATGATCTGGCGGATGACGATGGCCGCCATCTCGGTCGCGCCCTCATCCAGGCCGTGGAAATGCGGCAGCAGAGTATGAAAGCTGGGGTCACGCAGCACCAAGCCCATGCGCCGCTGCAAGAAAATGGGCAGCCTCAGCCCGTCAGCGGCAGTCTCCGGCTTGGTCCTTACGTCGACCCAAAAGTAGGCGATGTTGTGGAACAACTCGTGGGCCAGCACGGACTGGAACAGCCAGAGCGGCCAACCGCGCCACAGGTAGACATGGCCGAACCAGGATTTGCCCAGGGCGGTGTCCGGACGGGCGACGCCGACCTTGGCGCAGAATTCCTCCCGGGTCAGGATATGGATCCGTTCCGGATCGACCGTGACCGGCTCTCGCCCGCAAAAAGATACGAGGAACTCATTGAGCGCCGCGACGGTCTCCTCGATGGCCGCCTGCTCCGGCGGGGTCTTGAACAGGGCCCGGACGCCGAATCGCTCCGGTGCAGGACCCAACAAGTCGCCGGTCGCCTCATGGATCTCCCCGGTATCCACGTCTATGAGCCGGATGCGGTCCACCCATTTATCAGCCGGTGTCCCGGCCGCATGCGTCTTTTCCATCGCTGACTCCTTGGGCGCGTCGGCCGCGACCGACGTGCCTTGGTTATGGCGATCGCTTCCGATCAGCCTTGGTTTTGGCGTGTCAAAGAACCTGGGAGTTAACCATAAAATAAGGCGAATGTCAATGGTCGCGCGACGCCGCCGGAACTGGACACGCGGCCGATAAATAGGCATGATTAAGCCCGGACGAAACCCGACCCTTATGGCCCGCTTCTGGCATGAACAAAACCGACCGAAAACGCTCCGCCGGACCCTGATTGCCCTGGCCGGCGCCGGCTCGCTCATCCTGGCCTACCTCACCCGGCTGCATTACAGCACCGGCGGCTCGTCGTTCTGCAACTTCGCTCCGGGCCTGTCCTGCGACCTGGTCAATCAAAGTACCTATTCGGAGATCTTCGGCATCCCCGTGGCCGTCCTCGGCCTGCTGTTCTTCCTGACGGTCATCGTCATCCTGCTCAATGACCGGCGTCCCGGATATTTCGCGCTGACCCTGATCCTGACCTGTTTCGCCCTGACCTTCTCGCTGTCGCTTTCCGCCGTCGAAGTATTCATTCTTCGGACGATCTGTCTGCTCTGCGAGACGACCAAGGTGATCATGGCGGTGATGATCGCCGTGAGCGCCTATGGCGCCGGGCTGGGCAAGGAAAAGATCCGCCCGCTGCTGCTGGCCGGAGCGCTGGGCGGCGGCATCCTGTTCGGACTGGTCGTCGCCTTCGGTTCCTGAACCGCGCGCGAACGATCCGCTGCGGCCGCCGGCGGCGGCCGTTTTTTGACGCTTGCTTATTCATTATCTTCGTGTAACGTGGACGTTGAAGATCATTGAAAATAGGAGGTCAACCGATGTCCGACAAGCGATGTTTCGCTTTGACCGCCCTGGCGGCCGCGGCCTGCTCCTGCGCCGGTCCGGTGCGCTACGCCCGCGTCGACGCGCCGGCTTATTCCCTGTCCATCTGGGTGGACCGGTCGCCGCTCTTGGACCCCGCCGACGCGCTCCAAGGCTGCTCCGAATGGCTGCCCAAAGGCGTGGTCTGCCGTCTGGCGCCCGACAAGGGCTCGGCCGACGTGGCCGTCGTCCTCAGCGACGAAGACTGCGTCGCCGACAAGGAAGGCTATCGCGTTCTGGCCCGGGCCTTTCGCGACAGCCACATCGAATTCGTCGCCGGTTGTTTCCGCCAAAGCGGCGGCTACGACCGCCAGATGTTCCGCGGCGTCATGACCCACGAGATCGGCCACGTCCTCGGCATCTGGCGCCACCCGCCCGTCAAATGCGACGGCGGCGCCCCGGCCGGCAGTTTCGAGCGGACCGTCTGCGGCATCGCCGTCATGAACGCGATCTACGACCATGACGTCGCCTTCGTCACCGTCATCGACGCCGTGGCGTTCGACGCCCGCAGCACCGATGATTCGGCGCTCCAGCCGCTGGGAACGGCGCCGACCGGGGCGGCGAAGCCGGCGGACGTCCCGACCTGCACTTATCGTCTCAAATGACCCTCCGCGAGGGTCTTTTTTTATCGAAAAAAGGCCGCGACGGCGGCCGGCGGACGTCCGGGATTCATTTTGCCAGATACTCCAGCACGGTCTTGGTGATCTCCGCGGGCGTGTACCCGGTCTTCGGCAGGAAACGTTCGGCGCCGCGGTCCATGGCCTGTTTGATGTTCACGTCGTCGACCAGATTCGACAACACCAGCACCGGTATGCCTCTGGTCGCCTGGTCCGCCTTCAATTTTTCCAGCACCTCGAAACCGGTGACTTTGGGCATGATCAGGTCGAGCAAAATGGCCGAGGGGCAGTTCTCGGCGACGAGCCGCAATCCCTCTTCGCCGTCCCAGGCCTTGAATACCCGGCAGCCGGCGGCGGCCAGGGCCGTCGAATAGATATCCATCATCAGGATATCGTCTTCGATGATCAATACTTTAGGCGCTCCGGACACATGATTGATATTTCTTCAATTACTTCCGGGTCATTATGGCAAAAAAACGGCCGTTTGGAAAGGCCGGCGGCGGCCATAGGTCGCGGCCGGCTTATCTGGTATAATTAGGCATATGCCGGCTGTCGTCCGGACCATATGAAGAAAGCCGTAAATAAGGCGACAACCGCCGCCGCTGCCCCGCCGGTCCGTCCGGACCGGCCGCTCTTCGGCACGCTCGGTTCCCGTGTCCAGTTCCTGCTGGTCATGACCGTTTTTTCACTGACGGCCGTGGCCATCTACGAATTTCTGGACCTGCGTCAGGCGCACCGGGCCGACGCCCTGGCCGCCAACCAGCGCCAGGCCGCCGCGGCCACGGCGGCGTCCGCCGATGTCGCCGCCCGCGTCCGCCGGGTGCTGACCGGACTCGGCGATAACGTGGCCCGAACCGTCGCCGGCGCCGAGGAATGCGAGCGCCTGGCGGTGGCCGCCAGTTTCGAAGCGGATTTCACCGAGATTGGCATCGCCACCGCCCTCGGCACGGTCGTCTGCGACGCCCGGATCGAGCCGAAACCGGAGAGCATCGCCGACCGGATCGTCTTCCGCCGGGCCATGGCCTCAGGCTATTTCGCCGTCGGCGACGTCCGGGAGACGGACGAAGGCAAGGAGATCAGTTTCGCTTACCCGGTGCGCGACGGCAGCGGCGGCATCGTCGCCGCGGCGTTCGCTTCCGTCAGATCGTCGGTCTTCGCCGCAGGCCTGTACCCGGCGGACGGCTACGTCGCCGGCATCGCCGACGAGAAAGGCCGGGACCTGGTCCGCCTGACCGCCGGCGCGCAGCCGACCGCCGCGGGAACGACTCCGGAGCTGGCGGCGGAGATGCTGGCCGTCAAGAACGGCACGTTGTCCGTCTACGACACCGACGGGATCAAGAGAGTCTACTCCTTCTCGGCGACCCCGGCGCCGGCCGACGGCCGCCTTTACTTCTACGCCGGAGTGCCGGCCGCGACGCTGTTCGCCGAATCCGACCGGGCGGCCTGGCGCGTCGCCATCGCCGGCGGACTGCTCGCCGCCCTGATCTTGTGGCTGATGCTGACGATCGGCGACATCCTGATAGCGCGCCGGGCCCGCAAGATGGCCCACGTCATGCTCGACATCGTCGAGGGCGACGCTGACCCCGCGGCACTGCCGGGCGGTTTCGGCGAGCTTGAAGGGCTGGCCCTGCTGTTCGCCCGTTTGGCCAAGGAACTGGACAAAACCAAGAAGACCAAGGAAATGGAGATCCGTTCGCGGACCTCGGTGCTGGAATATTCCAAAGGCATCACCGAACTGGAAAAAGCGCGGACCGACGCGCTCCTCGCCAGCATCAGCTACAGCGTCGTCGCCACCGACGGGACCGGCAAGGTCTCCTTCTTCAACGACCGGGCCAGGAAAGCGATGTGGTGGAATCCGGACAAGGCCGCCGGCGTGCCGATCCATTCCGTGTTCCAGCTGGAGGACGAGAAGGAGAACGTCATCGGCCAGGACGGCTGGCCGACGCGCCGGACCCTGGAACACGGCGAGACCGTGGTCACGCCGGCCCCGGCCAAGCCGCTCTACATCCGGCTGCCGGACAAGAGCCGGTTCCCGGTCAAGATGACCATCTCCCCCGTCACCCTGAACGGCGCGAGCGCCGGCGCCATGGTCATCTTCCGCGACATCACGAACGAAGTGGAATTCGACCGGCGCAAATCCGAATTCATCTCCATCGCCTCGCACCAGCTGCGCTCGCCGATGGCCGCGATGAAGTGGATGTCCTACATGCTGCGCGGCGGCGACTTCGGCCCGCTGAACCCCAAACAGCAGGAGTGGGCCGATAAGATATTCAAGACGTCCGAATCCATGGTCGAACTGGTCAATGAGCTCCTGAACATCTCCCGGCTGGAGACCGGCCTGAAGATCCATCCGCGGGAGAACGACACGGCGGCGTTCCTCGACGACATCATGGCCAAGAACGAACCGATGCTGCTGGAGAAAAAACAGACCTATGACTTCAAGCGCCGCGATCTGCCGCGCCTGATCTTCGATCCGCTGATGATCGGCGAGGTGGTGAAGAACCTCATCTCCAACGCCAGCAAGTATTCGCCTGACGGCGGACACGTGGAGATCAGCGCGGAGCCGGCGGGCCAGGAGGTCCGGTTCGCCATCCGGGACCAGGGTCTGGGCATACCCAAAGCCGACTACAAGAAGCTTTTCAACAAGTTCTTCCGGGCCGCCAACGCCATCAAGGACCAGATCCAGGGCACCGGCCTGGGGCTGTATTACTGCAAGTCGGCCGTCGAGACCCACGGTGGGCACATCGGTTTCGATTCGGAGGAGGGCAAAGGCAGCACTTTCTGGTTCACCCTGCCGCTCCAGAGTCCGCTGACGCCCGAAGAAGCCGAGGCGCCAACCAAACCCGAAGCGGCGCCGCCGGCCGCCGGACCGCCCATGAAATAGGACGCGGGTCGGACTGGCGCCGGACGCCCAACCAAAATAAGAAGACTCCCCCGGGCTGACGCCCGGGTTTTGGCAGCCGCTGGACGGGATGGGGCGCCCGGCTGGACCGAGCGAGGCTGCGAGGCGCACCTGTACCGTTCGGTGAGCGGCCGAGCGAGGGAAGCCGGCCGCGACGCGCCCGGACCAGCGGCTGCGAGCGACAAAAAAAAGAACGGGCACAAGTCGTGTCCGTTCTTTAAGTTCGGGTCGGAAGAAGCGGCCGCTAATAGTCCTGCATGGTTTCGTAGCAGGACTGCACGTAGTTCTCGCCGTTGGTGTATCCCGTGGGGATCAGCATCATCATCCGGAAGAGGTAGGTCTTCCCGTGCGTCAGACCGGGCGCGTTCTGGTCCAGCTGATTCTTGCCCTGGCAGGTGTGGCGGCCGTTGTACAGGTGGTCGCTGCCGGGGCAGGTACCGTCGTTGTGCGCGCTGGTCTTGGATTGCCAGGAGGCGCCGGGCGTGTACGGCAGATACCAGAGGTAGAACGGGTCCGCGGCGTTGAAATGATACGGATCCAGACCGTCCAGGTTCAGCCGAATGGCCGACCAGTAGGTCTTCGGGATGACCCAGTTACGCGCCGGCAGCGTCTCCGTCACCGGCGTGCCGGTGCCGTGATAGGTGTATTGGCCGTTCGCATCGGCGTCAAGCTCCCAGACGTAGAAGGTGTTCACTCCGTAGGTGTCGCCCTCGGGCCAAAACTGGGCCGAATTGAGGTCGGCGCCGGCGACGTTCAGCTGAGTACAGGTGACGTAACTGACGTCACCGCCGCCACCGCCGCCACCGCCGCCGGAACCGCCGTCATCATGATCGAACAGGCCACAGCCGCTCAAAACCAGGATCAGGGTACAGGCACCCGCGAAAACCGCGGAGAACAGGTTGGATCGTTTACGCATCTGTCGCTCCTTTCAGTTGGCAAAGAACGCTTACATATACGCCAAAAACTCCGAAAAGTCAATACAATAAACTATAAAAGGCGGCCGCGTGGCCGCCGGGACGTCGATATCCGCCTTAACCCAGCAGACGCAGGCTTAAAGACGCCAACAACAGGCCGCCCAGCACGTCGGCGATGGCGTGCTGTTTCAGGAACATGGTCGAAGCGATAATGGCCGCGGTCAGGACGAACAAAGCCGGCGCCGCGTACGGGAAAAGGAAAGCCGACCAATAGGCGCAATACACCGAGTAGGCCACGTGCAGACTGGGGAAAGCGCAATAGGGCTCGTCATGACTGTAGATGAACGTCGTCAGCCGGTTGAACAAGCCGAGACGGGGCACGACCGGACGCGGCATGTGGGTCTGGTGCAGGTAATAGACCAGGGCGGCTGCCAGCTGGATAGCCAGCGCCGAGGCGGCGATGTGGGCGTAGTGGTCCGAGGCCATGACGCCGTAGATCGTGATGAAGAGCAGGTACGGCAGGAAGAGCAAGTAAGGGATGCTGAAGGCCGGCCAAAAAGGGATCTTGTCGTCCAGCCGCGTCGTCAGGATGGAGGCGCGTTCATCGCGCCTGTTCAACAGCAGGTAGATGCAGAAACCGAGGACCGTCAAAACGGCCAGTGCCGGCCGGAGTAACGCGTGATTGGTCATGGCCAGGATGAAAGACATGGTGCGGGTTCGGCCGGCTGCGGCCGGCCGATCTCATTTTGTCATATTCCGATGATATTTGATAGATGATGATCGCTCCAGAACCGCCCCGCGGAGCGTCATCAGACGCCGGTCGCGACGCGGCCGGAATTCGGTTTGACCGTCCGGCGTGATAAGATACGCGACAGAGACCTATGACCTTATTCTTCCTGGCCATCGCCGCCGGCTGCCTGACCATCCTGGCGCCCTGCATCCTGCCGCTGCTCCCCTTCCTGCTGGGCGCGACCGGCGGCAGGTCCAAATGGCGGCCGCTCATGATCGTCGCCGGTTTCGCCCTGGGTTTCAGCCTGCTCGGGGCGGCCTTCGCCACGGCTGGCACTGTCCTCGGCCTGAGCAACAACAGCCTGCGCCTGGCCGCGGTCGCGCTGCTGCTCCTGTTCGGCCTGGCGCTGCTGTTCGACCGGGCCTATGACCGGGCCATGACCCGCCTCCAGCCGTTCTTCGCCCGCTGGAGCGCCCGGATCGCCGGCGGGTCGCTGCGCCGCGCCGACGCCGCGTCCGGGCTGCTCGTCGGCCTGTCCCTAGGCCTGGTCTGGACGCCTTGCGCCGGACCGATCCTCGGTTCCATCCTGACGCTCGCCAGCCGCAGCGCCGACTACCTGACCACGCTGCTGTTGTTGTTCGCCTACGCCCTGGGCGCCGGAGCGCCCATGCTCGGCATCGCCTACGGCAGCCGGGCGCTGCAAGCGCGGCTGCTCCGGATCGGCCCATGGCAAAGGACGCTGAACCGGATCTTCGGCCTGCTGATCATCGGCACGGCCGCGCTCATGCTCACCGGTTACGACCTGGTCTTCCAGGCCTGGCTGATCCGATCCTATCCGTCCGGTTTCACCGCAAAATTATGATATGAGAAGATCTCCCCTGATCATCGCCGCGCTGTCCGTGGCCGTCCTGGCCGCCATGGCCCTGACCGTGCAGACGCGTCTCGGCCGGCAGAGCCTGCCCCGGCCGGCGGCGCAGCCGGCCCAGCGGACGGCCGACAATACCCTGCCGGTGCTGTCCGAGTCCGTGCCGGAATTTTCCGGCATCGCCGAGTGGATCAATTCCGCGCCGCTGACCCCGGCCGGACTCAAGGGCAAGGTCGTGCTCGTCGATTTCTGGACCTACTCCTGCATCAACTGCATTCGCGCCCTGCCGGCCGTCATTGCCCTGGACAAGCTGTACCGGCGCGCCGGCCTCCAGGTCGTCGGCATCCACACCCCGGAATTCGCGTTCGAGAAAGAACCGGCGAACGTGCGCCAGGCCGTGGCCCGCTTCGGCATCGAATATCCGGTGGCGCTCGACAACGGCTACGGGACCTGGAACAACTTCGCCAACAACTACTGGCCGGCCCAGTATCTTTTCGACGTCCGGGGCCGGTTGCGCTACACCAGCATCGGCGAGGGGCACGCGGCGGAGACGACCAAAGCCGTGCAGGAACTGCTGGCCGAAGCCGGCCTGGCCGTGGAAAAAGAGGTGGCCCTGCCGGAAACCAACTTCGATCCCTCCCGGATCGGCACGCCCGAGACCTACATCGGCTACGGCCGCCAGCAATTCCTGGGAAACGGCGAACAACCGCTGCGTGACCAGCCTCAGTACTTCCAGGCGCCGGACCGGGCGGAATACAACCTTTTCTATCTGGACGGGACCTGGCAGGTCGAGGCCGGACAGGCGGTCCTCAAAGGGTCGCCGGGCCGCATCCTGTACCGCTACAAGGCCAGCAACGCCAATCTGGTCATGGGCGCGCCGGGCGGCGGCATCCGGGCCGAGGTCCGCCTGGACGGCCAGCCGGTGCCCGCCGGCCTGCGGGGAGCCGACGTCCGCCCGGACGACGGCAGGACCTACGTCCTGGTCGCCGAACAGCGGCTGTACAGCCTGATCGACGCCCAAGGCGATTATGCCGAGCATCTCCTGGAGATCATCTTCCCGGCGCCGGGCGTCGAAGCCTACGCCTTCACCTTCGGCTGAGCCGGTCTGGTCAAAAGACGTAATATGAAGTATCTTATCGCCTGTCGCCGCAACTCGCGTAAGACAGGCGGCCGATATCTTAAACTATGATCGAGATCATCGGGCATCGCGGCGCGGCCGGGCACGCCCCGGAAAATACGCTGCTGTCCTTCAAGAAAGCCATCGAACTCGGCTGCGGCGCCGTGGAGCTTGACGTCCACCTGTCCAAGGACGGCGAGGTCGTGGTTATCCATGATCCCAAGACCGACCGCGTCACCGGCATGAGCGGCAAGGTCAAGAAAATGACCATAGCCGAACTCAAGCATCTCTACTGCCCGCTGAACCAATGTCTGCCGACGCTGCAGGAGGTCATCGACCTGTGCCGGGGCAAGGTTAGGATGTTCATCGAACTCAAGGCCCGGGGGACGCCGGACGCGGTGGCGCGCCTCATCGCCGCCAACCGCATCGAGCACGAGGTGGTCATCCTGTCCTTCAAGCTCGGCCTGCTCAAGCGCATCAAGAAACTCAACCCCCAACTCAAGGTCATCTACCTGTTCTACCGCAAGCCGCTGCGGCTGTGGCGGCAAGTCAAAAAATTCCGCATCGATTACGTCGGGACCAGGCTGAAAGCGGCCACGGCCAAGCTGATACGCCAGGCGCACCACCTCCGCCGCCGCGTCTACGTCTACGACGTCAACGACGTCCTGGCCGGACTGAAACTCAAAAAATGGAAGGTCGACGCCATCTGCACCGACTATCCCATCCTTTTCGCCAAGCCGCACCGCCGCTGAATTCCGCGGATTGACTTTGCCGGCTGAGCCGGGTAAGAAAAATGCGGCTCTCTGAAAACCCATCAAGGAGTGAATTATGATCTCCTCTATAGAAGAACGGCGGCCGGCGGCCGGCCTTAAAAAGATCCTCATCACCGGTTCCAACGGCTACGTCGGCAATTTTCTGGCCGAGCATTTCTGCCGCCAGGGCGTTCCCGTCATCGGGCTGGACCTGGCCTCGATGGAGCGTCAGAAGGATTATCCGAACTTCCGCTTCGTCCGGACCGACATCCGCGACCGGAGCGCCGTCGAACAGGTCTTCCGCGAGGAAAACCCGACCCACGTCATCCACCTGGCGTATCTCATGGACCCGCAGCACGATTCCGGGTTCGAATACGACGTGGACGTCAATGGCTCCAAGGTCATCTTCGAGACGGCCGAGGCGACGCTGAGCGTTCGCCAGTTCGTGCACTTCAGCTCGGCCAGCATCTACGGCGCCTTCCCGGACAACCGGCCCGGCATCACCGAAGAGCAGGAACCGCGTCCGCGCGACTGGGTCTACGCCCAGAACAAGAAGATCGTCGAGGACTACTATTTCAGCTGTCCCCGGCGGCCCGACCTGAAGCTGGTCAACTACCGCATGTGCACGGCTGTCGGCCCGTCCTACTTCAAACCGGGCGGCGTCGTCGCCATCCTGGCCAAGGGTCCGGTCGGCCTGATGCTCGGCGGCCGGGCCGCGGAGATCCAGTTCATCCACGAGGCTGACGTCAAGGCGCTGACCGAACTGGTCGTGAACGACCCGGAGATCGAGGGCGTCTTCAACCTGGCGGCCGATTCCTATTCGGACGCGCGGGAAATGAACCCGAACCCGAAGAAGATCTTCGTCAAGCCGCCCAAATGGCTGTTCAAGGCCGTGATCGCGGCGCTTTGGACCGCCCGGCTTTCCGACGTCTCCCCGACCTCGGTCAACCTGGTGGCCTACGGCATCGTCGTCTCCCCGAAAAAGCTGGCCGACCGCTACGGCTACAAGTTCAAGTACTCGACCAAAGAGGCTTTCTTCGACGCTTTCGAGAAGCGCCTGAAGAATGGAACGCTATGAACGCGGCCGGACATCCCGCCGCGGCCTGGCATTATTTCCTCCTGTTCTGCGACGACGGCACCAGGATCGCCGGGGCGCTGGCCAAGTCTGGCGGCGTCTCCGAGGTCTGGCTGTCGATCTACGGCGGCGAGCCGGCGGCTTTCGACGTCTTTTTCCCGCTGGCCGCCTACCAGACGTCGCCGCGCGGCTGCAGCCTGCGCTCGAACTTCCTTTTTCAGGAAGGCGAACGCGTCTGGCTGCGGCTCGCCGAACAGGACGTCCGGATCGAGGTCTCCGGCCGCTCGCTCATCGACTGGCCGGACCATGACATCGTCTGGGCCGGCGGCGACAGCCGGGTCGACTGGAAAGTGCCCGTGCTGCGGGCCGAGTTCGAGGGACGACTGACGGTCCGGGGACGGCAGCGCGCCATCCGCGGCCTGATGTTCCACGACGCGGTCAGCCACGACCTGCCGCTGAACGCGCCGCGGTTCCTCCTGAATTTCCGCTACTGGACCTGGGGACTGCTTTACGGCGGCGACCGGACCGTCCTCTTCGTGGACGTGAACAGCGGCATCAAGCCGTTCCGCTTCCTCTGCGACGCCGGCCCGGACGGGATCGTCTCATCCAACGCCGGCATCGATCCGGAGGATCTCCGCATCGGCTACGAAGGCGGTTATCCGCATCGGACGATCCGCCTGGATTACGGCGACCGGCCGCTGGAGATCACGCTGACGCAGCATCACCCGGTCTTTCACGGCGGCTGGCTCGGCCGGCTGCTGATGAGACTGTTCAAACCCAAGTACCATTCCCGCGGGATCTGGCGCCGGGGCGACGAGGCCGGCGAGGCTTACGTCGAATCACTCCGCTTGCGCTGAAACGGACGCGTCGCCTGACGCGTCCTTTTTTATCCGAAGGAACGTGCCCCGCACGCTTCGAATTTGCGCCGGCCGGCGCCGCTGACGGCATTGACGAGCGGGCCTGATCATGATAAGGATGGGGCGGTTCATTCCTCTCTTCCCGATCAAAGGAGCCGCCATGTCCGAAGACAACCGGAACGCGACCAACTGGGGTTCGGTGGTGGTCAATCTGGCCATTATCGCGCTCGTCGCTTTCGCCCTCTACCTGACCCGCGATCTGTGGGTACTGCTGGGACTGCTTCTTCTCCCTGCTGTCTGGGCCCGGCCGGAAAAGGCCAAGGCGTGCCAATGCAGCTGCGGCAAGAAAGACGCCGCGAACGAGAAGAAATGCTGCGGCGGCGGTCAGAACGGCTGCGGCGGCGGTCACGATTGCGGCTGCTGAAGCCGCGGACAGAGCTATTCTAAAAGCCCCGAGCGATCGGGGCTTTTTTCTTTTTGCGGACGACCGTCTAGATATCGAGGAAGACGTCCTCGATGCGACCGGCCCCGAGCGCGCGGCTGACGCGGCACGCCAGCTGGAGCGACGGGTTATACCGGCCCTGCTCCAGGGAGATGATCGTCTGCCGGGTCACGCCGGTCTTGCGGGCCAGCTCCTCCTGGGTCAGGCCCAGGCCGTTCCTGAGTTTGGCGATGTTGGTCTTCATCAGTCGTGGCGGTCAAGATGGATATTGGTCGCGGCCTTGGCCAGCACCCCGGCGCCGAGGGCGGCGAAGATGACCGGATCGAACACGATCCGGCCCTGGACGGAGCCGGACGCGGCCTGGTAAGCGACGCCGACGCAAAGGACCAGGATGACGGCCCAAAGCGCGTTGCGCTCGGCGACGGCCTCGTGCGTTCTCTCGCGTTCGTCTTTGGGCATCAGGGACATGATATGGAAGCTGTCGAAAAGAATGACCGCGCCCCAAACGAAATACGCGGCCCAACGGATGTCCTCATTGTCGAAAGGAACCGCCTGAATGACGAAGAAAGGCGCGGTGATGGCGGCGAGATAGGCCCAACCCTGCCAGCAGCAGGGCCAGAAGCCCCATCCGGCGTATTTCCGGCGTTTGAACCAATGCGGTTTTCCCAGCATAAGTTGGATGATGTAAAAAATATCTTACGTCAAAAGTATATTACATAGCCGGATATTTGTCAAGAGGGCGGGCGGCGGTGAAGGGGTGAAGCGGCAAGCGTGTGTGTTATGGTACAATTCCGCGGATCACAAAAAAAACCGGACCGCGGCAAGGGACCGGTAAGTCATAACAGATCGACCAGGAAGACCCGGCCATCGATAACGGCCAGCGCTTTTTCGCCGCTGACGTCGCGGCCGCATTGAGAGCAGACCAGGCCGATCCGGCCGCAGCAGAGCGGCTCGATGCCGGCGGACGGCGCGCTATGGGGACCGAAAGGCTGGTGTTCGCAGCTGTTCCGGCTGATGACCTCGGGCTTGCAGTGCTTGCACGGCCGGTAACCGGCCTCCACGGCGTCCTCCCAGTAGAGGAAGAAAACGCGGTTCTGCTTCTTGGCCCGCTTGCCGCTCCAGCAGTCCAGCCGGCCGAAGACCTTCTGGGTGCTGATGCCGGCGTAATGGCCTTTGAACGGGACCTCGACGCACTGGCCACGTATCCAAACATGATAAAGCTTCATTTTTGGCCTCCAGGGATCAGGAAAGAACCGATAAAAAACCTTAATCCAACAGGTTTAGACTGTCAATCGTATGGAAAAACCCGCCTGTTACGGCGGGTCTTCGCGTCAATGGATGTCAGTCGCGCGGGGCGGAGGGCGCGACCGGCTGCTCGCCGGACGGGGCCTGCTGGCGGTCGACCGGCATGGCCGGACGCTGCTGGATAGTCTGGGCGATCACGCTGCCGTCGGGATTGGCCTGGCCCATGACCATAACGGTCTCACCGACCGCGAGGTCGGACGCTGCGCCGGCGACGAACCGGGAGATCTCCGTCGAACCGGCGAGCAGGACGATCTTGGTGCTGCCGTCGCGCATCTTGACGGTCATGGTATTGGCGTCGATGGACAGAATTTCACCGTTCACCAAACCGCCGCCGTTGCGGCCGCCGGTAAAACCGGCCGCGCCGGCCTGACCGCCCGGGCGCGTTCCGTTGGCACCGCGGAACTGACCGCCGTTGGCGAATTGCCGATCAGTGCCGCCGCCTCGCTGGGCAGCCTGACCCTTGATCGCCTGGCTCTTGCCGTAGACCATGCCGCCGTAGAATGAGGCTCCGCCCGCGATCACGACGACTGCGATCAACATCGGGATCAGTTTTTTCATGTTCTTTTCCATAGTCATAATGACTAAATATTAGGTTGGAAGTAATTATTCGTAGCGCAGGGCTTCAATAGGATTCAGGCCGGCGGCGCGGCGGGCCGGATAGAAGCCGAAGACGATGCCGATGAGCGCCGAGACGCCGAAGGCCAGGCCGACCGCCTGGAACGAAAGCGAGGCGGCGATGCCGACCAAGGTCGTGGCCAACCAAGACAGCAGCCATCCCAAGCCGATCCCCAGCACTCCACCGGCGAAGGTGATCATCACCGATTCCAGCAGGAACTGCGAACTGATCTCGCCGCTCCGGGCGCCGATGGCCCGGCGCAGTCCGATCTCCCGGGTGCGTTCGGTGACCGAGGTCAGCATCATGTTCATGATGCCGATGCCGCCCACGAGAAGCGAGATGGCGGCGATGGCCGCGAGCAGCATGGTCAGGGTGTTGGTGATCGTCGACATGGAGGAAACGATGTCGGCCTGGTTCATGACGTTGAAGTCAGCCAGGGTCGGGTCGGAAATGCGATGACGCTGCAGCAACAGATCGGTGATCTGCTGCTGCAGGTCGGCCATAGAATTTTCGTCCGGCGCCTGGACATTGATGGTGTTCACGCGGTCGTTGCCGGTCAGGTAGCGCTGGGCGGCGGTTATCGGCACGAAGATCCGGTCGTCCTGGTTGCCGAAACCGGTGCCGCCCTTGGAGGCGGTCACGCCGATCACCTTGAATTCGATCTTCTTGATGCGGATGGTCTGACCGACCGCGGACGCGTCAGTGCCGAAGAGGTCGTCACGGGTCGTCGGTCCGAGGACGGCGACTTTGGACCCATCCTGAACATTCTGGTCGGTGACGAACGTGCCGTCGGCCATGCCGATGTTGCGCACGTCCGTATAATTCGCGGTCACGCCGACCGCCTGGGTGTTGGTATTGGTCCCCTTGGCTGTCACCTGGTAGCGGCCGGAGGCTTCGGGCGCCACGGCCTTGGCCGAGGTCCCCTGAGCTAAAGCCTCGGCATCGGCCAAGGTCAGGCTCTGGGCCGAACCGCGGCCCTGACTGACCTGAGCGCCCGGACCGCGCTGGAATCCGGGCGAGACCATGAGCAGGTTGGAGCCCAGGGCCTGGATGTTGGAGGTGATGGCTCCCTGCGCTCCCTGGCCCATGGCCACGAGTCCGATGACCGAGCCGATGCCGATGACGATGCCCAGCACCGTCAGGGCCGAACGGGCCTTATTCACCAGGAGTGCCGAAGCCGCCTCGCCGACCAGATCGGATATCCTCATGTTCATAGGGATTCAGGGTGAGCTTCTATCTTATTCTTGTTCGGCTCGTCGCTGATGATGCGGCCGTCGCGGATCTGGATGATGCGGTCGGTGTGTTCGGCGACGTAGCGTTCATGGGTGATCAGGATGACCGTGCGCCGGCGTTTCTGATTCAGCTCCTGAAAAGTATGCAGGACGATCTCACCGGTCTTGGTGTCCAGGTTGCCGGTCGGTTCGTCGGCCAGGATCAGCGCCGGGTCGTTGACCAGCGCCCGGGCGATGGCCACCCGCTGCATCTGGCCGCCGGACAGCTGATTGGAGAGATGATCAAAATGCGTTTCCGCCAGGCCCGCATCGGTCAGCGCGGTCCTGGCCCGTTTCTCCCGTTCGCGCGGGGAGACCCCGGCATAGACCAGCGGCAGCATGACGTTGCGCAGGACCGTGGAGCGGCGCAGCAGGTTGAACGACTGGAAGACGAAACCGATCTTCTGCTTCCGGATGTCGGACAACTCGTCGTCCGACAGCGTGGAGACGTCCTGGCCGCCGAGCAGGTATTTTCCGACCGTCGGCACGTCCAAAGCGCCGAGGATGTTCATCAGTGTCGACTTGCCCGAGCCGGACGGACCCATGATAGCCACGAACTCTCCGTCCTTGACCGTGAACGTGATGTCTTTAAGGACCGAGACGGCCAGATCGCCCTCCCCGTAGGTCTTACCGATGTTGCGGCATTCAAGCATATCAGTCGCGGATCATGCGGAAGGCGGCATTATTGCCGGCCGGCGCCGCGCCGCCCTGGGGCCGGCTGCCGCCGATGGCGCCGAAGATGCTGCCGCCCGACGTCGTGGCCGCGGCAGTCGAAGAAGATTTAATGGTGCTGGAGATGACCTTGTCGCCTTCCTTAAGACCGACGACGATCTCGGTCATCGTGTCATTGGACAACCCGATCTCGACCGCCTGCTGCCGCGGCCCGGCGGCTGACGTAAAGCTAGAGGCGCCGGAAGAGGCCGAACCGTTGGTCCCGGACGCGGCCGCGACATACGGCACGGCGTCATCCAGTATCTCCACGTAGTTGCCGTTGGCCGAACTCTTGACCGCCGAATTAGGCGCCATCAGGACGTCGGTCTTGGCCTCGGTGATGACCGAGGTCGACAAGGTCATGCCCGGCTTGACACGGTCATCCTGGGTGTCGAAACCGATCTTGACGGCGTAATTGACCACGCCCTGGGAGACCGTGCCGAGCGTGTCGATCTGCTGGACGGTGCCGGTCAGTGTCAGCCCTTCGATGGCGTCGAAGCTGATGGTCGCCTTCTGCCCGAGCTTGACCTTGACCGCGTCGACCTCGTTCAGGGAGATCTCGGCAATATGCTGCTTGGTGATGAGCGTGGCCAGGCTCGAACCGGAACTGACGCTGTCGCCTTTCTTGACCGCGAGCACGGCGATGACGCCGTCGAACGGGGCCCGCACGGAGTAATCGGACAGTTTCTCCCGGGCGTCCCTCAGGGCCGCCTCTTGCTGGGCTACGACGTTCTGCTGCGTCCGGATATCCAAGGGATCGGCCCCTTTCTTGAGGTCGGTCAGGGTCTGGGTCCGGTCCAGGACGTTCTGTTCAGCCGTCTGGACCGCCAGCTTGGCATCGGTCACCTTGCCCGGCGCGTCCTCGATGGTCGTGTCGATCTTGTCGACCGCCTGCTGCAGCGAATCGTTCACGGACGCCGCGGAAGTGACGTCGTTTTCGATCTTGGGCTGCATCTTATCGATGGTCGCGGAGATGCGATACTGGGTATAGCTCACCAGCACGATGGCGTCGTACATGCGCCGGGCGCTTTCCAGGGCTCGATAAATGGGTTTGGCGGTATCGCGCGTCGCGACGATAAGTTTCTTCACGGCTTCACGGTCATCGGTGCCGATGACCGTCCGGAAAAAGGCGGAATTCGTGTCGTAAAGCGTCTTGGCCGCGGCATAATCATCGAGCAGCTGCTGGATATACGTGGAACGCTCGCCGAGCAGCAATTTGTAAGCCGTGACATACTCGTCCTCGCTCGCCGACGTGCCCAGGGCATCGCGCAGATCGGTCATGTAATCGGACAGCTTGTAGAAAGAGGCGGAGACGGTGTTATACCCATCCTCGTAAGCTTGCGTCAGATCCTTCTCGTTCTGCGCGTCGATGCCGGCGTAGGTCGTCTGCGCCTTATCCAGGTCGCGTAAGGCCTGGTCCAGCGAATTTTCGGCCTGCCGCACGGACTGGGCGTCCGGCTGGGCGATAAGGTCATCCAGCTTTATCTTGGCGCTTTCCAGGGCGATCTCCGCGTCAGTTACAGCCGCCCGGGCATCGCGAGAGTCCAGATACACCAGCGCCGCGCCCTCCTTGACCTCCTGATCCTGGACGACGTTGACGGCGGTGACGTCGCCGGAAACCTTGGGCTTGATGTCTACCTGATCGGAGACCGCCACCTGTCCGGTGCCGGCGACCGAAGTGACCAAGGTGCCCTTCTCGACCGCGCCCAGGACGTAGCGCGTCACGGCCGGCGCCACGGTCCGCTGCTTATAGTAGTAATAACCGCCGCCGATCAACGCGGCCAGGATCAGGAAGGTGATGAATTTGTGTCTGCCGATGAACTTTAACATAGGCGATGAAATTAGAAGCGGTCCCGGCCCGGACCGCTGTCGGGCGGCGGCGCCATGAGCCGGATCAGCTTGGCCTCGATCTGGGATTGTTCGTTAGGTTCGCCGATGATCACGACAAAGTCGTCGACTCTGACGTCTTCGGGCGCGATCTCATCGCGAAAACGGCGGATGACCGTGTCGTCCTTGATCAGCACGACCTTCTCCGCCCCGTCCCGGTCCTGAATGACCAGGGTCGGCAATTCAATTTTGACGACGCGGCCGGCCGAACCGTGCGCGTCGGGGAAAGCGCCGTGCGGCAAGCCCGGCGCGAATTCGCCGCGCGGTCCGCCGAAGGACCGGTAATACTTGTCGCCCCAGCGGAAAGAGAAGGCTGCCTTGCGATATCCGGTCCAAACGCCGGCCTGAAAGATGACCGCGACGACAAAGACGATGCCGACGGCGACCATGGCCTTGAAAAAAGTCTTTGATTGAAGTGTTTTCTTGATATCCATAGGCGTCAAACGGGCCGCGCTGATATATGCCGGCCATTAAAGAATCTTGAGGTATATCTTATCGACCAGAGCAGCGCCAGAAGCGACGCCAGGAAGATGATGATGCCGGTGACCGGCAGGGACTCGGACAGCGAATAAAAATATTGGCTCCAGAAAGACAGTACCAGGCGGCCATCGGTCACCAGCAGGGACAGGTAGGTGCCGAATCCGGAAAGCCGGAAGGACCGGACCAGCGTCACGGTGGCGCCGATGAACGCGGCCGCGGACAGCAGGTCAGCGCCGACGGCGATCAGGCGGCGCCGCAGCAAGGCACGGCGCTGAAGCCGGCCGACACGGCCGAGTATGGCGGCCGGAAGAGCGGCGGGCGGCTCGATCGGGCTTAAATTACGCAGGATCGGATCGTTATCTTGGTCCATATGATGGCGCGGTTACGCTTATTAATACGCAACAAGCGCGCCTTTTGGTGCGCTGGTCAGGATCGGCCTTTGTTCTTTTCCGCCCCGCCGCTCGTTCAATCTTCGGTCAATGATCTCCTGAGCGCGGCCAGGGCGCGGCGATAATGGCTCTTGACCGTGTCCATGGGTTTGTCCAGCACCGTCGCGATCTCTTCGAAGGTCAGGCCGGCGTCGCGGCGCAGGGCGATCACGGCGCGATAATGCGCCGGCAGCCGGTCCACCAGGACGGCGAGCCGGACGCCGTCCTCGGCCGCTGACGCCAGCTCGTCCGGAAGCGGCGACGGGTCGGCCAGATTGTCGGCCAGGTAATTGCCGCCGTCCGCGTCATCGAACTCGGAGAAAGCGGCCGGCCGCTTGCGGCGCAGCCAGTCCACGGAAGCGTTGCGGGCGATGGCGAAAAGCCAGGCTTTGAAGCTCTGACCGTCGCGATACTGGCCGAGGTTCTTCCAGAGCCTGATGAAAACTTCCTGGGAGATATCCTGAGCCTCCGCCGCGTCGCCCATGAACCGCCGGATGAAGCCGTAGACCGGCCGGAGATGCCTTTCGACGAGTGAACGAAAAGCCGCCTCGTCGCCATCGAGGTAATCGCCGATGAGTTGCGCGTCGGTGCGGTCAAACATGAACATTCCGCCCTTGGCGGCAGATAACCCATTATGCCAGCAAATCGTCTTATGCTCAAAGAAAAAACCCGCTCCCAAGACGGGGGCGGGCATGATATTCAATCGTCGACGAGCTCGACGTAGGCCCGTTCTGGACCGAGATGGTCCCGGATGATCCGGCGGATGTCGTCCGGTCCGACCTTTTCGATGGCCGCGAGCAGTTCGCTCATCGGCCGCGGCGCGCCCATCAAGCTGACGGCCAGGGCCGCCTTGTCCGCGGCCTCGCCAGCGGTCAGTTCGAGGAAACCGATGGCCGTGCGATAGTCGTTGATGAGCCGCGGCAGTTCCGCCGCGACCCCGGCGGCGGCGTCCCGGAGCACCTGATCGATAGCCGTCACGGTCCTGGCCGCGTCTTTGACCGCGACCTCGGTCTGCATCAGCATCACGATATGGTCCCGGCCGGCGTCGTTGTCGCAGACGACCTCATAGGTCGCCTTCATGGCTTCCCGGACCCGGGCATCGGCCAGCAGGGACAGGCCGTTCCGGACGAGCATCAGCGCCGCCCGGTCGACCGTCGCCGGCAGCAGCCAGTAATAACTGACCACCGTCGAGGAAGGCTGGCCGTCGGGCTTCTCCGACCGGTATACCTGCCGCCGCCGCGGACCGAACTCCGGCGGCTCGCCGGGTTCGGGACGGACGCGACCGGATAGATCCGGCGTGAAGACCCGGCCGAGGACTTCGGTCAGGCGTTCCCGGTCGCAACCGCCGACCACGACCAGCGTCATGTTCCCGCAGCCGTAATAGCGGCGGTGATGGCGGCGCAAGTCCGCCATGGTCAGGCTGTCCAAGACCTTGTCCGTGGCCCAACCCTGGACCTCGGCCAGCCGATGCCGGCCGAACAGGGCGCGATAGCGCCGCCGCTCGATCTGCCGGCTGCGCTGGTTGCTCCGTTCGCGGCGCTCGGCCCGGATGATGGCCTTCTCGTGTTCGCCGTCGCCCGCGAACGACGGCCGCCGCACGTAGTCTCCCAGGAACCGGAAGAACTTCTCCAGGTCCTGGTTGAGGGCCTTGCCGCCGTAGGTGGTGTGGTCGAGCGCGGTGGCCCCGAAATCGAATTCGAAGCCCTGGCTGGAGACCCAGGCGCGCAGTTCGGGGAAGGTCCGTCCGGGCCAGCCGCTGGTGCCGCCAGCCAGCTCGTGTTCCAGCAGATGTGCCAGTTCCTCCTTGCCCGGAGGATCGTGCCGCGATCCGACACCGACGACCAGCTTGGCCGCGAACCAGCCGAGATTGCGCCGCTGGTGAAAGACCCGCAGCCCGGAAGGCAGGATGAATTCTTCAAAGTACAATGGATCGTTCACGACCTGTCTCCTTCATTTGAAACGGTGATGTCCGTATCCGAAGCCACCTTAGCAGGCGGTGACCGGGTGTCAATTTGCCGATCCAGCGACCTGCAGATAATAAGATAAGGGGGGGTCCCCCGCTCTGCGAGGGCGGGGCGATTGACTGGGCGGCGCCCTGATGGTAAGCAGGAGGCAACCACCTCAAGGAGATACTGATGGCATCGAAACCGGACTTGGTCTGTTTCCGGACAGCTTTGTTCCTTTCATCGCTCCTGGCCGCGGGGTGCGCCGCCGTTTCCGCCGCGCCGATCAAGCTCGAGCCGCTCCCGTCCGACCCCGGACCGGTCTGCGCCGACTCGCGGACCGATCCCAAGGGTCCGGACGAGTGCGGCCGGCGGCTGAGCGCTTTCATCCGGCGGAACATCGCCGCCACGGTCACGGTCCTGCCGATCGCCTACTCCGAAGATAAGGGCAATCTGCAGAAGGTCGGGACCGGCGCGGTCATCCGGCCGGACGGGCTGGTGCTCACCGCCTACCACGTGATAAAGGACGCTGAATACATCATGGTCCAGATCCGCGGCGCCGACCTGGAGCAGGGAGTGCGGGTCGTGCCGCTGAAGACCGTTCCGATGGAAGTGGCGGTCGCCTATCCGGAGAAGGATATCGCCCTGCTGCGGCCCAGGCACCCGACGGCGTTCCCGCTCGAAATGAGCGCCGCCGCGGACTGGCAGCCGCGGGCTGGCGAGCTGCTCTGGCACTTCGGCCAGACCTCGGTCGGCCTGCGCGGCCGCCTCGCCGCCTGGCCGGTCGACCTGCCCAAGATGGGCCTGTCCGGGACCGCGGCCATGGAGGTCGCCTGCCGCAATGGCGATTCCGGCGGGCCCGTGGTCACGCTCGACGGCCGGCTGGTTGGCATCGTGCTGGCCTCGGTCGAAGGCGAGGATCTGACCTACTTCATGCCGATCGGCGAGATCCTACCACTGCTGGAGAAGATCGTTCCGCGGCCTGAAGCCGAATGAGCCGACCTCCCGTTCTTTCCTGACCGCCCGGTCCTGCCGGGCGGTTTTTTGTGAAGTTTAAAGTCTAAAGTTCAAAGTTTAGAATTAAGGAAATTTCTCAAACTTTAAAATCTAAACTTCAGACTTCAAACCCGATCACTCAGGAATATTCCTCAACTATAAACTCTAAACTTGAAACTCTGAACTCCGATTGACTATCGCCCCGGCTGTGTTAACGTGAAAAAAGTCCTTTTTATGACAGAGACAGGAGTCGTCCATGGAAGCATCTTTCCTGAACGCGCTTTCCCATGAGCCGCTGGCCGCCTTGGCGGCCGTCTTCATTGCCGGCCTGCTCAGCGTCGCCACGCCCTGCGTGCTGCCGATGGTGTCCATCACCCTCGGCGTGCTCGGCGTCAACCGCGCCGCGTCGCGCGGCCGGGCGGTCCTGACCAGCCTGTGTTACGCCGCCGGCATCATCATCACCTTCACCGCCCTGGGCGTCGGCTTCGGCCTGACCGGCGGACTGTTCGGCTCATACCTGGGCCATCCGGCCGTGGGCATCGCGCTCGCCGTCGTGTTCCTGCTGCTCGCGGCCAACGCCTTCGAGCTGTTCTCGCTCAGCCTGCCCCAGCCGCTGACGCAGTTTTTTGCCCGGATCGGCGGCTCAGGCTGCCGCGGCGCGCTCGCCGCCGGACTTGTCGCCGGTTTCATCGCCGCGCCCTGCATCGGTCCCGTGCTTCTCGGCATCCTGACCTTCGTGGCCACGACCAGGAACGCCCTGGCCGGCGCCGCGCTGCTCGCGACCTACGGCCTGGGCTTCAGCCTGCCGTTCGTCGTCGTCGGCGCTTTCGCCCTGCGGCTGCCGGTCAAAGGCCGGCTGTTGCTCGCGGTGAAGAGCCTGTTCGGACTGATCCTGATCGCCGGCGCCTTCTGGTACCTGCGGGAAGTCCTGCCGGTCCTGCGCCAGCCGCGCGGACTGACCGCCGGCATCGCCCTGCTGGCCTCGGGACTCCTCGCCGGCGCCTTGCACCGCGAGTTCCGCGGCCCCTGGAAGGACCGGCTGCTCAAAACGCTGGGCGTCCTGGCCGCCGCCGCCGGAACGATGCTGCTCATCAATACCGCCGTCCATACCAAGGCTTCGGCCGACTGGTGCCGGGAAACGCCCGGACAGAACTGCCTGCCGCGGACCTGCGCCGAGAACGACATCACCGTCGCCGTCTTCGGCGCCGAGTGGTGCCCCTGGTGCAAGAAGCTGGACAACGTCACGCTGACGGACCAACGGGTGGTCGCCCGGCTGCGCTCCTACGGCAAGGTCCACGTGGACACGGACAAGAACGGCAAGCTGTCCGAACAGTACGGGATCCAGGGCATCCCGGCGGTCGTCTTCTTCGACCGCCAGTGCCGGGAATACGGACGGTTCGCCGGCTACGTCGACCCGGACGAATTCATCCAGGCCCTCGACATCGTGGAGAAGGCCGCGAAGTCGAAAGAACCAGAATAGAAATAGGCTTTCCCGCCGGGACACACCGGCGGGATTTTTTATAAATGAAGACCCGGCCGTTACTGGCCGGGTCCCAGTTTTCTGACGCCGTTATTTCGCGTTGTTCAGGTCCTGGCGCGCCATGTCGATCATTCTGATCTCCCCGTTCTTCTTGACGACGACCGTGACGTCGATGATCGTCCCGATATCCATTTTGGTCGAGTCGACATCGCCCGTCGTGCCATACCACTTGTCCTTGACGCCGTTGGCCTCCAGGACCTTCTTGGTCATTTCTTTCACCAGCGCCTCATCAGAGGCGTTGTCCCCCAGCATCTCCCGGACGATGCCTTCGACCGTCTCTCCTTTCTTCATCACATGATAGGTCGTTTCGCGGACCTCGCGGCTCTCGGTTGACGGCCGAGGCGTTGTGTCGACGTGTTCGATGGCTGCCTCGGCGGCAGGCACCCCTTCCGTACCCGGCCGCTGTTCGAGGCCGAGGGAGCTGAACATGGTCACGAGGCCCACGGCGAAAGAGATGTTGCGGCTGTACTTGCCGAGCTGCGCGAAGACCGATTTCCATTTGGAAAGCGGTATCGGTTCACGTTTGCCCTCCGCGGGCTTCTCCGCCGGTTCTTCCGGCGGCAGCAGCTCCTCGACTTCCGGCATCGGCAATCCCAGATAGCGATAGACCTCGAAGATCACCTGGACCTTGTCCTTCAACGTCCCGGCTTCGGCGAAACCGGCCAAAAAAGCCTTCAAGTGCTCTTCTTTGGCGAACGAACCCGGCAGGCTCCCGCGGATGTCCGGGTCGGGATTGCGCAAACGCCAATTCCCGGATCTGTCCTGGGAAATTCCCAGCTCCGCCAGCACCGCATCGGCTTCCCGGACGGAGTTCGCGCCGAGCAGCACGTCGAGCGACTTCCTCAGATCTTTACCGGACAGATCCTGCTTCAATTTGAGCAAGAAAGCGCCGTCATCAGCCCGCGCCTCAAGATACTTATTGGTGGCTTCACGGCCGATGCTCTCGCGTAAAGCGCGTTTCTGTTCAGCGGTCATTTCCGGCGCGGCCGGCAGATCGACCGCTTCTTTCCTCTCGGCCGCGGCGGTCTCGGACGCTTCGGCGGCCGACCTGGCAAATCCTTCTTTCATAAATGTCGGGGTTAATGATTGAGTCTGCCTGTCTACTGCCATGCTAATATCATCGGGGTGTATTTTCAATATGACCGCGCCATTGCCGCCGGCTGCCGATCATGAATGGAATAATAAAAAACCCGGTCCGCTGGAGCGAACCGGGCGATCGTACGAAAGAACTAGGGAAGAAGCGGCTGCGGCCTACTTCGTCTTGGGCTTGCCCATCTGCCGGCGGAGATCCTGTTCCGCCTGTTGCCGGTCGTTTTCCTCCCGCAGCGATTTCTCCTCCTGCTTTACCCGATACCGGAAATACCGGACATCAGATTTCGCCATGACGGTCAGAGTACCATCCGGGCAGACGGTAAAGATGTCGTCCCGCCGCGCCAGAAGCGGCGCGGTGTAGCGCGCCAGGACGTAATCGCCCCGGACCTCAACCGTCGTCACCTTGCCACCCTCCTGCAACCAGCACTCGGAGCCGGGGCGAAAGACCGCGCCGTTGTCGCCGAAGGCTTTCTGGAAGACCGTGACCCGGTGCACATCGACGATGGCGACCTCTTCGCCGGCGGTCACGCGATCATTGAGCGCGGTCGAAACGATCGAGACAATGAAATAACCCGTGAGACCCAGGGACGCGACGACGGCGATCAAGGCAATGACGGCCTTGACCGCGGAACCTGGACTCGCCGGTCCGGCGTCCGCTTGCGGTTTGTCCTCCGTCGTCTGACGCTCAACCTGACCTTCAACCTTGTCTTTCTCATCACTCATCACGGACTCCTTTGCCGGACTCAACGGCAATGCTCTGCGGGCTGAAATAGCCCTGGTTATAAGCCTGCTAATTCTGCTAAAAAGACCAACGCGCTAATTTACAGTCATGGCGCCAAAGTGTCAATACCGATGGGAACTCGAATTGTTTTGCTTCCCGACGGCCGTTGTGCGAGAATCCAGGTATTGAAATCATCAGGCCCTCGAGCGGCGCCGACATATGAACTTGACCCCGGTCGAACAATTGCTCATCGATCTGCTGAACATCCCGTCCGAATCGGGACATGAGCAACTGATCGCCGAAACCGTCCTGAAACGGCTGTCCGCCCAATTCCGGACGGAAAAAATATCCGTCAGTGACGGCCGTTTTTGCGTGCTGGCGACAATCGGGACGCCTAAACTGCTCCTGGCCGCCCACCTGGATACGGTCGTCGGCCGACTGCCGGTATCGGCCGACGAGGAGAACATCTACGGCCGCGGCAGCTGCGACACCAAAGGTTCGGCGGCCGCCATCATCGCCGCCGGAGAAAAAGCCGTCGCCGCCGGCGCGACCGGCTTCGGCCTGCTCTTCACCATCGGTGAAGAGACGGAGTTCGACGGTGCCAAAGCCGCGGCAACGCATCTGAAAGACCAGGCCTGGAAACCGGACCTGACGGTCATCGGCGAACCGACCGGACTCAAAGTGGTCACCGCCATGAAAGGCATCCTGTGCCTGGAGATCGAGTGTCGCGGCACCAAAGCGCACTCCAGTCAGGAACAACGCGACTCGGCCACAAGCAAGCTGGTGGCGATCCTCGGGGCGCTAGAGGCCCTGAAACTGCCGGACACGCTGTTCAACATCGGCGTTATCGCCGGCGGCGAGGCGGATAACATCGTCGCCGACCGGGCCTCGGCCCGCCTGTCCTGGAGATCGGCGCTGCCCGACATCCGGCAGCGCGTCGAAGCCGCCATCAAGGCCGCGGGCGTCCCCTGCCAAATAACGGTGCACAACGACCTGCCGCCGTCCTCCCGCTCCTGGGACCGTTTCCCTGAGAACGAGGTCAACTACTATACCGAAATGGTCTTCTTCGACCGCAGCGTGGTCTGCGGTCCGGGCGACATCCGCGACGCCCATTCGGCGGACGAATCCGTCTCCCGCCGGCAATTGAACGAGGCCGTCGAAGTCTACTCGCGCTTCATCGCCGAAACGCGGGCGGACGGACGTGAGGTTGATGAGTTTGGAGTTTAAAGTTTGGAGTTTGAAGTCAAGGAGTTTTTCTTCACTTTGGACTCGCCGCGCCGTCAGATCCCGACCGCGCCGCATTGACTTTCCGGCCCATACCCCGTAAGGTCGAGCCGTTCTTTACAGGTCAAATGCCGTCAGGAGGACGCATGCGGGAAAGACTGCACGAATTCTTCGCCGTCACGGAAACCTCGGTCTACCGCGTCCGGGACATGCTGGACAACGGCGGTACCCCCTTTGTGGAGAAGGTGTCACAGAGAAGCCCGAGCCGGGTCGACGTCGGTGACCGCCTGAAGAACGGCTCGCTCGTGGCCGTCACCAAACGCGGCCTCTTCCTCTACCATGACGATCTCCCCTGCCGCGGCCGGGCCCTCAACCGGCCGGCGCGCCTCGAGGAACTCGGCGCGCTGCTCATCGGCGACCACACCTCGCCCGTCGTCGGCCTGTTCCTGGACCAGCGGGAAGCCCTCGATTGCCTGAACTGGGGTCCCGGCGCCCTCAACGAACGGCGCTGGGAAAAATGCACCAAGGCCGTGATCGAAGCCATCGGCGACGACCATCCCGTCTTCACCATCTCCCGCCACCCCGACTACGCTTTCAGCTTCAGCTGAAACCAGTGCGACATATCATGACCGCCCCACCGACCTCCCGGGGCGGTTTTCTCATAAATAAATAACGCCGTTGGACGGCGTTAAGGTCGAAGACGATCACTTATCGGCGAGGTCCATCCGGAACTCGATGCCGCGGCTTTTGAAACCGAGCCGGAAGTAAAGATCGTGGACCTTAGCCCGTTCATGGCGGCTGGTGGCGACCAGCTTGTAGCAGCCGCGCTTCCGGGCTTCGGCGATGACGTTTTGGACCAGGGTCGTAGCTAGGCCCTTGCCCCGGCAGGCCGGGTCGACGAAGACGTCCTCGAGCAGGCCGAAGGGCTGGTCGTGCAGATCGTTGCGCAAGACGTAAAGGAACGCCCGGCCGACCACTTTCCCGCCTTCCCGGCAGGTGAACTTCCGGCCCTTGGCCCGCACGCCTTCCTGACTTATCTTCATGGTCATGACCTCCGCTGGATGGTGGCAATGGGACAGTTTTAGCGCCTGCGCCGCGAACTGTCAAAATAAGACCGCCAGTAAGAACTGGCGGCGATGGCGCGGCTGTCAGCAGCCGCAACGGGCCGTATAGCGGATCTGGTCGAACCGGGACTTGAGGAGACGGTAGCGTTCGGCCGTCCGCGCCCGCTTCGCCTTCTCGGAATCGAGGACGTACGGGCGTTCGACCGGCTCTCCGGTCGGAATGACCGTTCCCGGCGGGAACTGGCCGTCGGTCAGGTCGATCTCCTGGCCGCTCGGCAGACGGTTGTAATAATGCGAACCGAAGCCCTCGACGACCGTCCTGATCAGTTCGCCCCCCCCCAGAGATCCTGGACGAGCAGGGCGGTCACGGCGCACTGACCGAGCGCCGGGTTCTGTTCCGACCACTTGGAACCGCAGGCAGGCGAAGCCGTCCGGGCATCCCAGCTCTGGCGGATGAAAAAAGCTATCTCCCACTGTTCGACGTACATGCCTTGGACTCCTTTGCCGTTGGCTGACGATACGCGCGAGCCACGGCAGCTAACCATCCGGGCGGACGAGAGTCAACGGGTAAAGAAAAGACCGGTCCGCGCAGGCGGACCGGTCGAGGTTCAGGGAGAGCCGGCGACCAGGACGTACCAGGTCCCGGGTTCTTTCAGGGACGTGCCGATGGGCACGGCTCGCGGCAGCAGCTTGATGAGCGGCAGCAGCCGTTTCAGCCTGTCCTGATTGCCGATCAGGAAGAAACCGAGCAGATAGAGCAGGCCGGTCCAGAGGCCGTTGCGCGCCGCGGCTCCGAGGACCCGGCTGTCAAATCGCAGCCGGCTTCTCAGTTCAGGCCACAGGTGGGCCAGCAGTCCCGCCGCCGCCTCGTTCAGCCGCTCCGGGCCGACGCAGAACGCGGCGGTCGGGCCCAGCGAAGCGTGCAGCACCTGTCCGAGATCCTCATTCAGATGATCCTCGCGGACGCGGTCATCCACGATGTCTTCCACGAGCCGGAACAGCCGGCGGCGCCGGAAGTTGCGGGCCGGATGCAGGCGGTCGATGAACACCACTTTCAGGACCTCCCGTCCCGTGGCCTGAGCGATGGCTGAAGCGACACGGCGGGCATCGAGCCCGGCGGCCGGACTCAGCTGGTAACCTTCATGGGCGGCGTCGAAGAACGGCGATAGGACACCGGTGATCCCGGCGACCAACCGTTGACCGTCGGCGCCTCCCGCCAGCAACAGCTGGAGTGCCTCCTTGTCGGTTGGCATGGTAGTCTCCTGTTTTTAAGGTACGCCCCGAAACATTCGGAACGCTTGATTAAGCCATATTTCCAGCTTTTTGTCAATACTCCCCCGCCTTACCCAAGCTTAAAAAAGATCCGCCCAATAGGACGGATCAGATCTTCTGAAACTAGATCGGCAGCTTGCCGATGACCTCGGTCAGGAAACCGCCAAGTTTGGCGGCCGCGGCCTTGGCGGCGCGCTGGTTGTCATCATGCGAGTGTTCCTCGATGTCGTCGTTGGTGACGAAGGACAGGGCCAGCACGCGGACGCCTTCGTAAAGAGCGGCGACGCAGGCCTCGGGCAGGACGCTCATGCCCACCATCGAGGCGCCGGTGCGGGCCAGATTGCCCTTGTCGTACTTGCGGCCCTCGAAGAACGGGCCGCGGACCATGACCAGACCGCCGGTCTTGACGTCCAGCGGTTCGCCCCAGCCCAGCGCCAGGCGCTGCAGCTTCTTGTTCAGGGCGTCCTCGGGCGAGCAGAACTCGCCGCCATAGAGCGGCATCGGCGGAGCGAAGAGCGTGACGAAACCGTCGACGATAACGATATCGCCGACCTCGACCCTGGTGGCCAAGCCGCCGACGGCGTTGGTCAGGATGAGGGCCTCGACGCCCAGATGCAAGAGCATCTCGACCTGAAGCCGGACCATCTGGCAGAGGGCGGCGCCGACGGGGTGCTCGTTCAGATGCAGCCGACCCTTCAGCGCCAGGACCGGACGATCGCCGATCGTGCCAAAGACCAGCTTGCGGGCGTGGCCCTCGACGCCCGGCGGCAGATCTTCGAAACCGGGGATCTCGGCGAACGGCAATTCCTGGGCGTTCTCCAGCCGGAGCACTTCGCCCCAGCCGGTGCCGAGGATGACGCCGATGCGGACGTCTTCGGTCAAAGAGAATCTCTGGCGGATGCAGGCGGCCGCTTGACGCGCCCGATTTTCGGCTTCCTGATTTCTCATGACGGTACTCCTTCGGGAACGGACCAGCGGGTCCGTAATAAAAGGAACAGCTGACTGGTTTTAACCATAAATGACCGTAAAGGTCAATCTTCCGCGGCCGATGCCGGAGCCTGCTTGACCGCAGCAGAAGGCCGTCCTATACTCGTCAGCACGAAGTTCCTTTTAACCAAGGAGACCTAAGGATGAAAAGGCTAAATGAAGCCTCCCTGAAGAACCTGATCCGCAAGCTGCGCCAGACCGGCGCGACCCGCGATCCGAAAATGACGCGCGGCCGCCAGTGCGCCAGGGTGGAAGTCGGGGACATCGTCACGTCCAAGATATTCGCCCGCGGCTACCGCGACGGCGACGTGACCGTGATCGGCAACGCCGCCGGCGGCGCCGGCGCCAAGACGATCTTCAATCCGAACCGGGCGCGCGCCAGCTACGTGGTCGAAGACGTCCGTGAGGAGACGGTCGGGGCGTCCGGCCAGCTGGTCCGCGCGAGAAGGCTCGCCCGGGACGGCAGCTATGACCCTCGCGGCGAGATCATCGTCTTCCGCCAGCCGGAAGAGAATCAGACCCGTAAGACCGCCGCCGTGCTGGTCATCGGCAAGATCAAGCCGGCGACCGGACAAATGACGGCCTAGCCATCATCTTCAAGCCGTCTTCCTCGGCCATCTACTGCGCCGCCCGTTCTCGGGCGGCATTTGTTTATGCGCGTTATCGCGCCCTATCCGGAATCGTGCCTGGCACCGTATTAATGCCGATATTTTGGCTAATTCTTGCGTGCCTGGCACCTGGATTTCTAGGTCTGCGGGGATATCGCGGCCGGCGGCGGGGGTTGACTATTCGCCCCCAAAAGGTTATTTTCCCGAAGCCTCAAGCATCCCCCGATCGAAGAAAGGTGGTTTGAATGGACCGCAAGAAAGTTTTGACCGTGCGTGATCTTTTGAGAAAAACCTGCCGCCGCCTGGGCCGGCGTCACGGCTGGCGTAACCTCCGCTTTCCGGACGAGGTCTGGACCGAGATCGCCGATGATTCCGACTACCACCGGACCAAGCGCGGTTACATGCGCTACCGGTCGGCCAAGATCATCCGGCTGGGCGCCAAGCGCTGGGCCGTCGCCCGCGGCGAGAAAGGCGGCAGTTATCCGGCCGATCCTTACGACAGCGACATCATCGCCATCGAGATCGACCCTGAAGCGGCGGTGAACGCCGCGCTGGTCGAGAAGGTCGCCGAGGCCATCAGGGAAGGAAGCTACTTCCGCCGCAGCCTGGTCGTCGGCCTGGCGGACGGCAACGTGGCGCTGTACCAGCACAGCCTTTGGAGCGGCAAGATGCTGCCGGAATTGCGCGCCGCGGCCGACGGCTGGCTCTCCCAGGATGCCCGACGCGACGGCCGCTATCTCAGCCTCTCGACGCTCCAGCCGATCGTGACCTCGGCGGCGAAGTACCGGCCCGAGGCGGCCCGCGCCCTGACCGACATCATCGTCAAGGTCCTGAAGAATTCCTGATCCGGCCCGTCTCCCTCTAACGCCCATCCGGGCGTTTTTTTAACAAAACGGCCGCCGCACGAGGCGGCCGCCGCAGATATGACCGGACTATTCCTTCTTCTTGACCTCCACCGTCGGACAGATCTTGTCGCCGACATAGGCTCTCAGGATCTCCAACGGCACGGTGAAGACGACGGTATTGGACTGATCGGAAGAGATGTCGTTGATGGAATTAAGCGTCCGCAGATGCAGCGCGCCGGGAGTCTCGCCCAGGATCTTGGCCGCCTTGGCCAGGTTGTCCGCAGCCAGGGCCTCGCCCTCGGCGCTGATGATGACGGCGCGGCGCTCGCGCTCGGCCTCGGCCTGCTTGGCGATGGTCCGGACCATGTCGGCCGGCAGGTTGATGTCCTTGAGTTCGACCGAGGTGACCTCGACGCCCCAGCCCATGGTCGCGGCATCGACGGTCTTTTCGATCTTGTCCGAGATGACCGTCCGCTGGGAAAGGAGCTCGTCAAGCGTCACTTCGCCGGCGGTATTGCGCATGGTCGTCTGGGCCAGCTGGAGCACGGCGTAATAGACGTTCTCGACCTCGATGACCGCCTTGGCCGCGTCGACCACTTTATAATAAATGACGGCGTTGATCTTGGCCGAGACGTTATCCTTGGTGATGGCGTCCTGCGACGGCACGTCCACGGCCTTGAGGCGCATGTCGACTTTCCTGATCTGCTGGAAGACCGGGACGATCACGCGCCAGCCCGGTTCGACGATGCCCGAAAAGCGGCCCATGGTGAATTTGACGCCGCGTTCGTACTGATTGACCTGTTTCAGGGTCATCAGGAACAGGAAGACGAGAATTACGATCAGCGGAAAATAGGTCATAGATCGGTCGGTTAATGTGTTAAGTAATGAAAGAATATCACCGGACGCGCCGGTCCGGCAAGGCGCCGGGCCGCCGAAAACGGTACCAGAAGATCGCGGCGATGTCCTTCAGGCCGTCGCGCCAGCCGATCTTCTTGCCCTCGGCGAAGCTCCTCGGCTGATAGCTGATGGGTACTTCGACGATGGGATTCCCCGCCGCCAGCGTCTTGGCCGTGACCTCGATCTCCAGGTCGAAACCGTCCGACTCCAGCCCCAGGCTCCTGAGCAGGTCGGTCCGGAACAACTTGTAACAGGTGTTGATGTCGGTCAGCCGGGCGCGAAAAAGGACGTTGATCAGCCAGGTCAGCAGATCGTTCCCCCAATTCAACAGGACATAACCGATGCGATTCCGTCCGAGATAGCGCGAACCGTAGACCACCGGCGTCTCCGGGCCATAGGCGGCCAGCAGTTTGGCGTAATCGGCCGGATCGTATTCCAGATCGGCGTCCTGGAGCAAAACCAGGTCACCGCTCGCGCGCGCCAGCGCCGTCCTGACCGCCGCGCCCTTGCCACGATTGGCCTCGTGCCGCAGCAGAATAAAACCGGCCTGGCCTTTCAACTGCTCCAACCGTTCGTAGGTTCCGTCGCCGGAATGGTCGTCGACGACGATGATCTCCTTGTCGAAAGGCGCGACCGGGACCGCGGCCACGCGGCGGAGAAGCTCCCCGACCGTCTCCTTCTCGTTATAGACCGGAATGATGACGCTGAGCTTGGTCATGGCAGCGGTCCGATCAGCTTTTCCAGCTTATCGATGTCTTGACGGATGCTGGCATTGCCCGGATCGGCCGCGGCGGCCTGACGCAGATACCCGAGCGCCGCCTGGGGATCCTTGCCGTCCAGGGCTATCTTAGCCAGGAAAAAATACGCCGAAACCTTGTTCAGGCTGTGTGGCAGGAAGCCCTCGAACAAGCGCAACGCCTCCTGATATTTCCCTTCTGCCAGCAGCAGGCTGACCGGCGCGTTATAGAGTATGCGGTTGCCGGGATCGACGGCCAGCGCGGCGCGATACTCGTCCATGGCCTGTTTCCGGTCGCCCAGGGCGCGATAGCTGTTGGCCAGGTTATGGTGGGCTACCGGCAGGATCGGCTGCAGCGCAAGCGCTTCCTTGAACGTCTTGACGGCCGCCTGCTGGTCGCCGGAATCGGCGTAGGCGATGCCCAGATTGACCAGCAGCCGGTAGCTCTGCGGCGCGTAAGGCCGGATCTGGCTGAAAAAAACGACCGGATCGCGCCAGTCGGCGTTGCGCCTGACGGTCAGGACGGAAAAGACCGCCAGGCCGACGACGAGCGCCGCCACGGCGGCCCGGCGAATGACGGGGCGCGCCGTCAGTTCCTTGCCGGCCGCGAGAAGCGCCAGGAAAAATCCGGCCAGCGGCAGGTACAGGAAATGCTCGTACATCAGGCCGTTGATCGGCACGGCGACGTTCGAGACCGGAGCGAGGCAGATGAAGAACCAGAAGATCCCGAAGCTCAGCGCCGGCCGTCGGCGGTACAGGGCCGCGGCCAGGGCCAGCAAAACGGCGAAAATAGCGGCTCCGGCCAGCGCCAGCGGCTGGAAGAACGACGTGACATACTCGACCTGGCGTTCCATGTGCAGCCCCAGCGGGACGAACAACAGGCCGACGTAGCCGGCCAGGACCCGGAAAAAGGTGAACAACCGCACCGGGAAGCTGGAAGTGAAAATGCTGACCTGGTGCGTGAGATTGAAAGAATCGACGAAATTCAGGACCGTGCCCCGGAGCAGCACGTAGACCGCGGCCAGAAGGAAAAAAGGCCAGGCCGCGTGGCCGAGCTCGGCGAGCCGCCGGCGCCAGCCCAGGCCGGGCTGGTCGCGAAACGACCGGTAAGCGTCGCTCAGAAGCGCCAGCGCCGGAAAAACGATGGCTGTCTCCTTGGACAGCAGGGCCAGAATGAACAGGCCGATTGCCGCCCAGTACCGCCGGCTTTTTCCGGCGGCGGACTTCCGCGAACGGAAGTCCAGATAACAGAGCAGTCCCAGCAGTTCGAACAGCACGGAAAGCGAATCGCCCTGGCTTGAGGCGTAGGCCACGGCTTCGGTCTGCAGGGGATGGGCCAGGAAAAACAGGGCGGTCAGATACGCCAGCGGCCGGCTGCCCAGAAGCCGGCGCAGAAAGAGCAGCAGCAGGATGGCGTCGGCGATATGGAGCGCGGCGCTGACGAAATGGTAGCCGGGCGGCCAGCCCTGCCACAGATGCCACTGCACGGAAAAGACGGTCAGCAGCATGGGCCGCCAATAGTCGTCGAGCAGTCCCGAACCGGCGATCAGATTATCGGTGAAATAATGGCTGAAATAACTCCAGTCGTGGACGAACTGGTTGTGGACGAAAAAATCGTAGTCATCCCAAAGGAGCTTGTTCGGCAGGATGTTGGCGTAGAGGACGGCGCCCAAAACAACGATGGACCAGATCTCGACGGTCCGGCCGTGTCTCGTCAGCCAATTTTTCAACCGCTGCTGCATAGGGATGATGAATGACTCAGGACCGCCGCGGCGGCTTCCAAAAACGCTGTCTGACGATGGTCGTGAAACCCCGCCAACCGTCGCGCAGGCGGATCTTCTTGCCCTCGGCAAATTTACGCGGGCGGTAGCTGACCGGCACTTCCTTGATGGCCCAACCGGACCGCAGGGTCTTGGCCGTCGCCTCCTCGCAGAATTCGAAACCGTCGGCTGCCAGGCCCAAACCCTTGATGATGTCGGCGCGGAACAGCTTGTAGCAGGTGTTGATGTCGGTCAGCGCGGCGCCGAAAAGAAGGTTCAGGCAGAAGGTCAGGAAACGTCCGCCCCACGTATAGAGGGCGTAACCTTGGCCGGCCGCTCCCAGGTTGCGCGAGCCGTAGACGACCGGCGTTCCCGGACCGAAGGCGGCCAGCAGCCGGGCGTAGTCGGCCGGATCGTACTCCAGATCGGCGTCCTGGATCAGGACGGCGTCGCCGCCGGCGCGCTCCAAGGCGGCGCGGACGGCCGCGCCCTTGCCCCGGTTCCTGTCATGGCGCAGCAGGATCAGGCCGAACCTGTCCTGGAGGGAATCCAGCAGGGCGCCGGTGCCGTCGGTCGAACCGTCGTCGACGACGATGATCTCCTTGTCAAAACCCGGGGCCGCCGCGTCCCTCACCCGTTGCAGCAGTTCCTCGATGGTGGCCCGCTCGTTGTAAACGGGGATGATGATATCGAGCTTGGCCATATCACTGGTTCATCGCCTGCTGGATCCGGGCCCGCAATACGCCGACCCGGCTGTCGGCGGGGTCGGCCGCCGCAGCCTGGTCAAGATAGCCCAGCGCCGCCTGGTAGTCCCCGCTTTGCGCGGCGATCATGGCCAGATTCACCAAGGCGTTGTTCTTATAGTCCGCGTGCTTAACGTAGTTCTCCAGCACGGCGATGGCGTCCTGGCGCCGCCCCGTATTCAGATAGAGCGCGGCCAGGTTGTTGGCGTAGAAATGTATCTCCGGGGAAAGCGATATGGCTTTCTGGTAGTTCTCGATGGCTTCGTCGATCCGGCCGGTGTCCCGATAGGTGTTGGCCAGATTGAAATACGCCACGCCGTTGCCGGGATCGAGCTCGATCGCCTGTTTATAGGTCGCTTCGGCCTGGACGTGGTCTTTCACGTCCCCGTAGGCGTTGGCCAGGTTGTTGTAAACGCGGTAGCTGCCGCGGTTGTAACGGAGCACGTCATTATAGAAAGTGATCGGATCGTGCCAGACGGGATTGCGGGCGATGGTCAGCGCGGCAAGATAGATGATGAAGGCCGTGAACAGGACCGCTCCCAGCCAGCGGCCGGCCCGCCGGCGCGCCAGCCGCAGTCCCAGCCAGATGAGCGCCAGGAAGACGCCGACGAGCGGCAGGTAAAGCCAGTGCTCGTAGATCATGCCGTTGATGGGCACGGCCAGGTTCGAAGTCGGCGCCAGGCCAATCAG
>Ga0315268_10000508_pt1 | contig 45350 bp, 34 predicted proteins | sample C1_top_MG_FD_204535 | JGI IMG/M metagenome (GOLD analysis project Ga0315268, IMG submission 204535) | Sediment microbial communities from Yellowstone Lake, YNP, Wyoming, USA - C1_top | ecosystem: Environmental > Aquatic > Freshwater > Lake > Sediment | place: USA: Wyoming | collected 2017-08-01 | reverse complement strand
CATATAAACCTCCTCATTAATTGGATTTCAATGAGGAGTATTCTAAACTGACGTATTATTATGTGAAGTAAATCTTTGCAGAATACTTATTCAACGGGGAGTTAGGGCAACTACTTCACATAACGGGAAACTCCACATAATCACAGAAATGTTGAGCTTCACATTTCTCTGAGTACTCGACAGGGATTAAAAATATCACGATAGAAAGACTTTTATGTGTAAATGACAAATAGCCTCTCACTCTTACAGGGTGAAACATAGTCTCAGACGTGGTAAAATTGCTAAAGAGGGGCTTTTCTCCTTCCTTTGGCAAAGGGAGGTCGGGTAGGACAAACAAAAGCGGAAATGCATACGAAAAGTTTAAGTCTTTCGTCTTATAGTTGAAAAAGCGCTCTGGATTCCCCGATCGAGTCGGGGAATGACGTTCTTAATTGTAAGCAGTTCTGTCATCCCCGCGCAGGCGGGAATCCAGTAACTCAAGATTTCAACTTTTTACGAAAGATCCCACTAAATTCTTTCCAAGGTGGTTGTGATTTGAGTAATAGAGTATGTCCCTGGTGGTTAGGCTACATGCTGGCAAGTCCTTTGAGGCGATTTTTATACTCTCCTGAAGACATTTTAGAGCCACATATAAGGAAGGGTATGAACGTCTTAGATATTGGATGCGGAATGGGATTTTTTTCTTTACCACTTGCAAGGTTAGTCGGTGAAACAGGCAGAGTTGTGTGTGTTGATTTACAAGAAAGAATGATTAGGGGCCTTATTAGACGAGCTAAAAAGGCCGAACTGTTAGACAGAATCGATGCGCGTGTAAGTCAGAAGAATTCTCTCATGTTAAATGATATTGCGGAAAAGGTCGACTTCGCACTGGCCTTTGCTGTAGTCCATGAGGTGCCTGATAAAGAGCGTTTGTTATCGGAGATAGGTCATACGATGAAAGAAGGAGGGAAGCTCTTGATTGCTGAACCAAAACCGCATGTATCAAAGACTGATTTTGACAAGACCGTATCCATCGCTCGAAGTGTGGGTTTTGAAGTTATGAATGACCTGGCAATACGACGGGGTTACGCTATGTTGTTGGGTACAAGAGGGACAAGAATAAGTCGTGAGTGAGGCGAGAAAGGAAAGCATAGCTCTAAGTTAATTAAAAAAGGAGCCCTCCCCGAAGGGAGGGCCGGAGGATTAGCAGAGCTCTCTATTAGAGGTGCTAAAGGGCAACTTGCAACGTTAACTGAACCCTTTTATCATTAGTTTTTCCAGATTGTTTATAGTCCACCGTGTCATAATCGAGGAGGATCATATTCATATGCTGCTTATCTAAATGATAGGCAACACCTGCAATATATCTACTGTTCTCATCATCTTTCCGATCTTTGTTGGGGTTAAAATAATCATACCGTCCAATGACACTAAATTTCTTATCGGGCTTAATTTCGGCAAAGAATGAATAGCCATCTTTTTTAAATTCATCAGCACCGCTCTGGTTACCTTTACCCCAATAATACTGGCCTGTCAATACAACATATTCATGCTCAAGGCTCACAAATCCGAGATTCACTTGCCACTCAGGTGGTTCTGTCGCCTTATTGCCTTTTCCCGTTATTCCAAAGTAAGAGAGCTGGAGTCCGGGAACAATGTCAGGTAAAGGCCTCACTGTGAGCCTACCTTCTAAAACTTTATTCCCGTTGTTTTCTGCTGCATGATATCCTGCGCCATTCATAAGTGACAGAGCCATACTCCCGTAACGGCCAGGATAGGTACTATTTACGTTTTTCTGATACTCTTCATTTATCAGACCACCAAAGAGAGAGACAAAGTTTATTCCGACATCTGCTGAATTGAAAGTACCATTTCTCTCAACAAACATTGTATCCTGGCAGCGGTACCAGTTCAGATTCTCTTCATAGTCAAGCCACGGCATATGAACTTGCCCAAACTCAATAAAGGGTTTGGTCAAGAAGGCAAAATCAGGGAGATTAAACTGACCATACATGTACTTTATCCTCACTGCAAGAGAGCCTGTATAGTCATCTGCAGGGTCATCCTTTACCGTAGTCACATCAAGGGTCATCCTGCTACTGAACCATGGGAGAAAATCCTTCTTCACTGTCAAATAACCCCTTTTTATCGTGAACTGACTGTATCCTGTGCCATTATCATTATCACCTTTCTCCCCATTTTGATAAGACAGGTACCAAAGGAGCCCGAATTTGAACCCCTTGAGTGCCTTGACTATCCCTTCAAGATCTTTTGACTCCTTCTGTTGTTCCCCCAGAAGAGATGCTGCTTCCTCTTTGGTTAATACCCCTTTTTCTACGAGCTTGTTGACAACAGCATCTTGAGTGTCTGCAGCTGCTGCTGTTCCTGCTAACAACAGTATGCAGCTGAGGCATAAGAGAAAAACATACAACTTACTCCTCCTCACAATGTATCCTCCTTTCGATTATTTAATGATTGATGCAACTGCACTGTTGATGACTGCAAAATAATGTCCGCCCTGTTTGTCATTCCCCGACTCGATCGGGGAATCCAGAGGCGTCCAGTGAAGACGAAATAAACTGGATTCTCCTGTCAAGCCGGAGAATGACATGAATACTATCGGCATAGGACATAATGTTACAGGCATCTATAAATGTTCTGAATTGTTACAATGACATCTTTACATCAAAAACTTGTTACTACTTTAGTGATTGATTGTTAAAAGAATATTAAGGAGAGATTAAATTTCGGTTAACTCGCAAGGCAGGATATAGTATTTGAGCGGATTTTTTTGCCGATAGTCCAATCCACCCCCCTTCATCCCCCCTTACCAAGGGGGGATATGAGAGGGGTGAGGCAAAAACCTTGCAGGGCAATAGCCCGAGAATGAGCGAAAATGCTGTGTCCTGCTTATTTATCCCTTATGAATAATATGGGTCAGATTATAGGACAAAGAAGTCGTACTTTTGTCCCTTGCCCCGGGGTGCTCTCAATCTCCATCTCCCACCCGTGAGCCTTTATGAGGTGCTTTACAATTGCTAAACCGAGCCCTGTACCCCCCAGTTCCCTTGAACGGGCTTTATCGACTCTGTAAAATCTCTCACCAAGACGAGGAAGGTGCTTTTTCGGAATACCGATTCCAGTATCTTCGACGGAGATTTCTATTGAATGCGGAATGGCGATTTCGGATTGCGGAACCTCTTTGCTAACTCCTTTATTCCGCATTCTGAACTCCACATTCCGAACTCTTACTGTTACTCCTCCTGTCTCAGTAAACTTAATCCCATTGTCCACAAGATTTAGGAGTATCTGGATCAAGCGATTCCTGTCTGCTTTAATCTCCTGAAGGCCAGGAGCTACCTCTTTTTTGAGATACAGTCCCTTGCTCTGGGCTTTCTCCCTCAAAGTCTCAAAGGCAGAATCTATGACGCTATCAAGATTAACGGTCTCTTTTTCTATCTTAATGTCACCAAGTTCTATCCTGGAGAGGGTAAGCAAATCGCTTACGAGAGAATTTAAACGCTCGCTGTGGTTCTTAATCGTCTCCAGAAATTTATATGCATTTTCTCTATCATCAAGAGCACCCTCAAGAAGGGTTTCAGCAAAACCCTTTATTGCAGTGATAGGCGTTTTTATTTCATGAGAGACATTTGCCACAAAATCCTTTCTCACATCCTCGAGTTGTTTTATCCTTGTAATGTCATGGCATACTAAAACCACTCCCGATAATTCCCCCCTGACTGAATAGGGTGCAGCAGTCATCATTACATATAGTTCTTTTGGATATGCTACCTCAATCTCGCGTGATGTGGACTCCTTGGTTGCAACCACCTTATCTATTACCTCCATAAGTTCTGCTTTCCTCAGGGTCTCCATCACTGTCTTTCCCTCAATACTCGACTCAATACCGAAAAGGTTTTTCATGGCAGAGTTACTCAACACTATTCTGCCTTTCGGATCTGTCAACATTAATCCATCAGACATATTCATGAGGATGGCCTCTATCATATATTTCTCTTCTTTACTCTGTTCAAGTCTATTCTTGAGTTCTTGAGCCATGTCGCTGACATTCCTTGTAAGTTCTCCAAGCTCGTCTTTTCTTCTTGGAAAAAGTCTTTTCCTGAAATTCCCTGACGCAACTTCTTTTGAAAAAACTGTAATCTGCTCTATAGTTTTCACAATCCTACCTGTCAGTACGAGGCCTATCAGAAAGACTATGAAGAGAGACACAAAAGACGCAGTAAGAACTTGAATCTTTATTTTACGAACAGCAACCTCAATATCATGAAGAGGCACAGACAACCTCAGGAATCTTTTTTGTGAGTCTTTTGTCGTCGCAATTGCGAGGTAGAACAGGTCTCTCTGAAGGGTTTTGCTGAACCTGACAAAACTGCCGATACCAATCGTTTCTGCCTCCATAATCTCCGGCCTGTTCGAATGATTTTCCATGAGGGATGAAGGCTCATCAGAGTCACCTAAAACGCGGCCTGAGCTATCAATGATTGTTATTCTTGCCCCGGTTTTGTCCTTATATTTCTTGCAGAAATCATCGAGATTAGCTTTAAAAGATAATGGGATGTCTTCAGCAATCAATCGACCCTGTACGGTAAGATTCTCCTTTAGTTTTGAGATATAGTTATCCTTGATTACACCTGAGAGATAGTTTCCAAGGATAAGCAGCAGGAGAGATGCTAAAACAAAATAGGAGAAGAAGATCCTCTTTAAGAGAACTCGTTTCATTACTTTACGTCAAAGAAATATCCAATACCCCGTAGCGTCTTAATATATCTGGGTTTAGCAGGGTTTTCCTCAATTTGTGCCCTTAACCTTCGAATATGGACGTCAACTGTCCTCGGTTCAACAAATGCCTCATCACTCCATATCGCATCGAGGAGCTGTTCACGATTGAATACTTTCCCTTTTCTTTCAGCAAGAAAGAGAAGGAGTTTGAATTCCGTAGCGCTCAGTTTTATGGGTTTACCTTTTACAGAAACAGTATATCTCTCTGTGTCTATTACAAGATCCCCAACCTTCAGCATCCTTTCGGGAGTAGGTTTTTCCACTGATCTCCTCAGAACAGCTTTGACTCGTGCCACCAGTTCTCTCGGACTAAAGGGTTTTGTAATGTAATCATCCGCTCCCAGCTCCAAGCCAAGTATCTTATCTACCTCTTCTCCCTTTGCAGTAAGCATAATGACAGGCAGAGCCCCTGTCTTTGGATCATTTCTTAAAATTCTACAGAGTTCCATGCCCTGAATTCCAGGAAGCATAAGATCGAGGACAACAAGGTCGTATCTATCCTTCTTTATCTTTGCAAGGGCAGTTTCACCATCCAGGGCTGATTCTACACTGAAGCCCTCTTTCTTCAGATTATATGAGACAAGCTCAACAAGGTCAGCCTCATCATCAACAACAAGGATATGCTTTAGTGTTTCCATGTCAATACCCCAGCCTTATATATCTATAATGAAATTACGATTGTAAAAGCTCTCTTATCATCTTATCTGATATCCCTTTATGTATCCTCACCTTTCCTATCTTTTCAGGCAAGATAAACCTTAATTCTCCTGCAACAGCCTTTTTATCAAGCTCCATAGACGAAAGGATATGTCCTATATCAATACCTGTTGGCATCTCTGAAGGGAGGCTGTATGAATCAATAAGGTTCTTTATCCTCAATACCTTATCATTATCAATAAAAGCAAACATGCTGGAGAGCCTTGCCTCAAGACACATCCCGATAGCAATCGCCTCTCCATGAAGAAATTGTCTATACTCTGTAACAGTTTCAATAGCATGACCAATCGTATGTCCAAAATTTAAGACTGACCTTAACCCTGACTCTCTTTCATCTTTTGATACAACCTCTGCCTTTATCTCGCATGAACGTTTAATTATATGCATCATTGAACCATTATCGAGACTAAGAATTTTACTTCTCTCGCTTTCAAGAAAATTAAATAACTCCTCATCCCATATCACACCATATTTAATTACTTCAGCAATTCCTGCAAGGAATTCCTTTTTTGGCAAGGTTTTAAGCGTTTTCACATCAATCCAGACGAGTCTCGGCTGCCAGAATGTGCCTATCATATTCTTGCCAAGCTTGTGGTTAACACCTGTTTTACCTCCTACAGAACTATCAACCTGAGCGAGTAAGGTTGTCGGAACCTGGATATATGAAATACCTCTCATATATGTAGATGCAGCGAAACCCGTAATATCCCCTATTACACCACCTCCAAGGGCTACGAGCAGAGATGATCTATCAAGTTTTGCTTTGAGGAGTATATTATAAATATGTTCTAACCAGAGAAGGTCTTTGTATTCCTCACCATCTGGTATCGTTACAGTTAACACATCAAAGCCAACCTTTTTCAAAGAATCGGATACAGCTTTACCGTATAAGGGATAAACAGTCGGGTTACTCACAATTGCAATCTTTGGGTTTAGGCTGAAGGATTTAATAGAATCTCCCACAACATTTAGGATGTTACTTCCTATCAATATGTCATAACTTCTATCTCCAAGTTCAACCCTTACTGTTTCCATTATCTTCCTTTCGTCTTTAACAAACTTCTATAAAGACAGCCTGACAGGGATAACCCTTTCGCTCATTCTCGGTCGTTCCGACTTCCGAGGCTTTTGCCTCATCCCCTGTCAGCACCATTTGAATACTCATTTGTTAGTAACACATTCTAACTTTCGACTTTTATCTTTTCTACTATTTCCTCTGCAACCTGAAGGGGTGTTTTGCCTTCTGTATCAATTACGATATCTGCCTTTTCATAAAAAGGTCTTCTAAAATTCAAAAGCTCCTCTATTTTTCCTAACGGATCTTCTACCTGAAGCAAAGGCCTGTTACTATTACGGCTCGTCCTGTTAAGGATTGTCTCGGGTGTTGCCATAAGACAGACGATTACTCCCTTTTTCCTTAGGGCATCCATATTCTCCTGCTTTAATGCAGCACCTCCACCTGTGGAGATGATAACATTTTCATTTTCAGATAGTCTCTTTATCATCTCCGTTTCAATTTCCCTGAACCTTGGCTCACCAAACTTTTTGAATATCTCATTGATGGTCATTTTCTGGGATTTCTCTATCTCCGTATCAACATCAATAAGCTTCATATTCAGAAGCTTCGATAGCTTTCTGCCTATCGCAGTCTTACCTGTTCCCATAAAGCCAGTAAGGACTATGTTTTTCATAATAATATCTTTTTTATCATTGCGAGTACAGCGAAGCAATCTCTTTCCTTTTGGGATTGCTTCAGCACTTCGTGCTTCGCAATGACAGTTTCTTATCTCACCAAGATATATAGATGCTTCATAGTAAGAATATTTTAGTGGTTACAATGAGAGAGGTCAATCTGTTATATTTAAATATGCCAAAGGTTCTTGTTGGAATGAGTGGTGGTGTTGATTCCTCTGTTGCAGCATATCTTTTAAAGGAACAGGGATATGAAGTAGAAGGTCTCAGCTTTGTCCTTTGGGAGGAAAGAAATGAAGCTGATCTCAAGACCTGCTGTTCCCTTCAGGCGGTTGAGGAAGCATCAGAGACTGCCCAACAGATCGGGATAAACCACAGTGTATTGGACGTGCGAGATAATTTTATAGAGAAGGTGATCGAGCCTTTTGTTAATTCTTATACAACTGGTTTAACTCCTAATCCTTGCATATTATGCAATAAATTTATCAAGTTCCCCCTCCTCATGGAAGAGGCAGAAAAAAGAGATGCCGAATATATAGCAACAGGCCACTATGCAAGGGTTGAAAAAAATCAGACGTCAGACAATGACGCAGCCCTTCTCAAAAAGGGAATTGACCCGAAAAAAGACCAATCCTATGTCCTCTATATTTTAAGGCCGGAGGAACTCAGGAAGATAATCCTGCCCCTTGGTAATTACAGAAAAGATGAGGTCAGGGAGATAGCAAAAAGACTTAACCTCCCCGCGGCAAAGAGAGCTGAGAGCCAGGAAGTATGCTTTATCGAAGACAGAAATTATTTTAAGTTTATTGAAAAACTCTCTCCTCTTGTAGGAAAACCAGGCCCTATCATTGATATGGCCGGAAAGGTGATAGGCACACATAAAGGGATTCATGCATATACTGTTGGCCAGAGAAAAAGGCTGGGTATATCATCTGAGAAACCTCTTTATGTTGTAAAAGTTGACGCCCTTAAAAATACACTATATGTAGGTGCACAAGATGCTGCAAAGAAAAAAGATTTCTCTGTTGAAGACCTGAACTGGATTCTGCCGCCACCTGCTGAAAATTTCAAGGTAACTGTAAAGATACGCTCCATGATGAAGGATGTACCAGCAAATATTTTTTTAGGAATGCGTAAGGAGTTACGGGTTACGAGCAAAGAACAAGTTTTGTACGCATCACGAATTACGCATCACACATCAAACAGAATTGTTCGCTTGGTCTTTGATGAGCCTCAGTGGGCCCCTGCATCAGGCCAGAGTGCTGTCTTCTATAATGGAGATACTGTAATCGGTGGTGGGGTGATTAAAATACCAGCCTAACCACATTTGGTGCCACTTCGATCTTTGCCGGGGTCTTACCAAAATAATCACCATCAACTTGTATATGGGCGTTGCCTTTAACCTTTAGAGTAGTTGCTTTTATATATTCTACATCTTTAAATCTGAGATGCCTTCCCGCCGCTATACCAAGGACGTACCTGAGAATGTCTAAACGTTTGCTACCTTTAAAGAGGCAGACATAAAGAAAAGGGTCAGTAAGTCTCGCGTCAGGTGCAATCATGTAGTTTCCTCCATATTTCGCCGCCTTACCTACTACCGCAGTATATCCAGTATATGATTTTCCATCAATATTAAACATTAATTCACTGGGACTAAAACCCGAAAGGGATTTTAATGCACTATAAAAATAGGCACCTTTCCCTGAGATCTTTTTAAGAGTCTCATTCACCCCGAGAACTGTTTCACCATCAAAACCGATACCTGCCATTAAACAAAAGTAACGAGTATACCCGAACTCTTTTTGTCCAGGTAGATGCGTCACCTTACCAAGGGAAACAGTTTTTGGAGCACTGCTTAAAACAACCTTCATTGCTCCTTCTACAGCCTCAGGTACCCTGAGTTCTTTGGCAAGGACATTTGTGGTTCCGAGAGGGAGAATTGCCATAGGAATTTCTGACCCTGCAAGCCCATTAAGAACCTCGTTGAACGTACCGTCACCGCCAGCCGCAATAACAAGAGAGGGAGATTCCTTTATCGCATCCTTTGCAAGACTTTCTGCATCCCCTTTTTGCTCTGTGAAAAGTACCTCAACTTTATACCCCTTTGACTTAAGGAAATGGAATGCCCTTGCAATTTTTCTGTCTGATGCCCTTTTTGCTGTGGGATTAAATATAATGATAATTCTTGATTCCATTGAACAAAACCTTGCCCTTACATGAAAATACTTTCCCTATAATTATCGGCCTTCTCTCAAGATACTCTATGAGACCTCTGACATCTGTCCCTTCCTTCACAAAGAAGGCCCTTCCCCCGCTTCTGCTTCCTTTATTTTTTATATTAGGAATCCTTAAATATCCGAGATCTTTAGATGCCACATAACCTGTAGTGTAATACGGATCATCAGACACACATAATTCGGCCACCACATGCTTACAAGACAAAACCTTTGATGCGAGAATCAATGCCTCCTTAACAGTCTCGGTATTATTCCCGTGTCTTGAAAGCTTAGATGAAAGCTGCTTTAATGCAGATTTCGTTATACCGAGTCTGGATACCCTTATTCCCTTTTGTTTGTCGGGTTCAAGGCGTTTACCTTTTTCGGCCGTTATAATGGCAGCTCCTCTCATACCATCTTCTTTGATCAATTCAAATGCCCTATCAACAGCCAACTTCGATACTCCTGTTAATTGGAGTAACTGCCTCGCTAATTTTTTCCCTTCTCTTGGCGTAGTATTTTTAATTGTAGCTACAGGTAAGGCGTAGATTGTTTTTGGTTTCTCCTTTATGTTCTCAATGGTCATTACGATTTTGTCTGCTTTACCTCTGGGATGGTTTAACGCCCTTTCAATATATTTCCTAACAACTTCCTGAATATCTGACTTCTCATAAATCCCCTCCGCACCTGAGATGTGAATCTCAGTGAGTTTTGAGTTTTTATTTCTGTATTTCAAGTCTTGACTTTTGACTTTGGACTTTGGACTTCGGACTTTTTTCGAGGCCCTCATCCTTATGCTCCATAGGTTTTTCATAAAGTTCTCTGTATTCTTGCTATTAAGTTCCCTTTGCTTTTGTATACTAAGCTATATGGGTAAATGAAGGAAAGGGAATAACGGCAACCTGTGTTTAAGATGCACTCTTTATTTCATTTACTTGACTGGGCTAACGATTAAGCTAAAAGACGCAGTGGCTTTTCGCCACGTCCATTATTAAAACATGTTGGTTGTCCCTTTTTATAATCAAAAAAAGGAGCAGAAATTCCTATTTTCTGCCCCCGCCTACAATAAATCGTAAGATTGTTTTTTGTGTTATTTTATTTCTGTCCTCAATTATGTTTTTTCTTATCTATAATCTGAGAATCTTTATCGAGCAACTCGTGCATCTTTTCTTCCTCAGCTTGTGTGAATCTGCCATCCTTGCTTAGTGTTTCGTACTTTGCCTTAGCCTTGCTGAGGTTTTCCTGAAGCACAGCGGCTTCCTGCTTCGTAAGGGTACCCGACTTTACGCCCGCGTCGATCCTCTTCTGCTGATTTTTAAACCTATGCTGGATTTCTGGCCGGTGAAACGGTCGGACCGGGTTATTCTTCTTGTCGGTAATCATCCTCTCATTCCTATCAAGCATGTTTTGGATATTCCCTTGTTCCAACTCACTCAGCTTTCCGTGTGCAGATGCAGCCTTATTCCTTTCCTTGATCCTGTTTAGATTCTCCTGGACAATCTTTGCCTCATCTTTCGTCAGACTCTTAGAAGAAACAGCCTTATCGATCAGCTTTTGCTGCTCTGCGATTTTGGCGTCAATACCGAAAGTCACAGCAAACGTACCTGCGGCAAAAATTAGCACTATAACGATAGCTGATACGGAAAATGAAATCCTTTTTTTCATATGCCCTCCTTGGTAAAAGAATTATAAAATATTCTATCATAAAATAGAGGTAGGCCTTGTAACTACATTTTACGAGATGAGGGAAAGTGGCATCCCTGGCTACTTCACAAGTGGAATACCTTCTTCCTGAAGCAAACGCCGCGTGACCATGATATAATTGTGCGGGGTACACATGACAATGAACAGTAAGCATGCAATAGTACCTTTTATCTGTTCTCACTGTGGCAAGAGTTTCGATTATGACCGTGGGGGGAAATGTAAAGAGTGCGGCAAAGTATTTTGTAGAAGTCACCTATATCTAACCATCCTCGAAGGTGAGCGGAATTTTTTCTGCAAGTCGTGTAAAAAAGCTATGAAATAAAAAGCAAAACGGTAATAACTTCCTGTAATAAGGCAAACGAGGTGTTATAAGGTTCCGTAGATTGTAACCATTAATCGATAATTTTTTGTATCTTCATAAATACTCATATTTTCTTCATGACTTCTTCATAATTGTCATATATACTTCTCTTAAATAAAGGAGGTAATAAAATGAAAATGAAGAAGCTACTTTTGGGGACAATCCTTTTGGCGTTGGCAATTGTCGTTCCTATTCCAACAATGGCAGGGGTAAATATAGGTATTGGAATTTCTTTGCCGCCGCCCATCGTATTTGCCGCACCACCGGAGCTGATAGTGCTGCCTGAGACGTATGTCTACGTCGTCCCTGACGTAGACGTGGACATCTTCTTCTACAATGGTTGGTGGTGGCGTCCGTGGGAAGGACGTTGGTATCGCTCACGTTATTATAACCGGGGCTGGGCTTATTATAACAATGTTCCAAGTTTTTATTTTGATGTAGACCCAGGTTGGAGAGGATACTACAGAGACCATAATTGGTACGGACACCGGTGGAACTATGAACGAATTCCTAACCAACGACTTCAACAGAACTGGAAGAGCTGGCATAATAATCGACATTGGGAAAGGCATGGAACCTGGGGCGTCCAGAGCTATCAACCTCGACCGCAACAACAGAGACAGGAACTAAGAAATCAAAGGCAACAGCAATATCAACAGAGGCCTGAGGTTCAGCGACATCGGCAACAGAGACAAAAGCAACAAAGACAATACCAACAACAAAGACAACCCCGGGTTCAGAAACCTCAAGCTCAACAGCAGAGACAACGTCAGGTTCAGCAACCACAACACTCTCGGCCTCAAGGAAAACCTGAAGGAGAAGAGGGGGAAGATAGAAAGTAGAATGACAAAAAGTTTAAAAAAGTTGCTCTCTATAATATCTGTCGGTTAGAGCAAGAAAACCACAATCGCCGACATTCAGGATTATTTTTGAATGAAGAGTAGTAGGATGTAGAAACAATAACCAAGGGGGACAAGGGCAACTTCCTTTTTTATAGACTTGGAATTACGATATTGCAGAAATTGCAATCTGCTATATAATCGCTGTTTCCTATGCCTTGACAAAATTGCGATTTGTTATTCATGAACTAAACGCTTCGACGACTCTCATAAGCACCTATTACTTATATTGGCTTGGGATGCATGATTTTTAACGTTAATCATCGGCTTCCAGGGGTATCCTTGAGTGCACAGTAGTAGGTGAAAGTTGCATTTTTTGCAGAAAGACAGTGCATGCTCATGTTTCGTCCAAACAACACATTTCTGTCACATCTTTATTTAATTTAAATAGGCGAGATTAAATTATGCTAAAAATATCGGACAATTTTATAGTATGTGTTCCTCTGTGCTGGTCTGAATCCGACATTCTTAATTGCCTTTATGATATCTTCCTTAGACACCTTGTAACTCACACCCGTTGATGCTACAACATTTTCCTCTATCATTGTGGAACCAAAATCATTTGCCCCAAACCTCAGGGCAACCTGTGCAAGCTTAAGACCCTGCGTAACCCATGATGCCTGTATATTTTTGATATTGTCGAGATAAATCCTTGAGATGGCAAGTATCCTCAAATACTCAACGGCGGTAGCAGGATGTATCCGTGAGGCGTAAGGCGTAAGGCGTGAAAGTTCTGTATTACCTGGCTGAAAACTCCATGGTATAAAGGCTGTAAAACCGCCAGTCTTATCCTGAAGGGTTCTTATAACATTTAGATGTTCGACAATGTCCTCTGAATTTTCTACACTCCCAAACATCATTGTGGCTGTCGTCTTCATTCCAAGTCTGTGCGCTTCTTCCATCACCTTAAGCCATTTATCAGACTTAATTTTCCTCGGACTGATTATTTCCCTTACTCTGTCAGAGAGAATTTCTGCACCTCCACCTGGAATAGAGTCAAGCCCTGCATCTTTGAGTAGCTGCAATGTCTCCCGTATGGTAAGGTCTGACCTGCCTGCCATATAGCAGATCTCAGGGGGAGAGAAACCATGTATATTTATATCAAATCTGTTTTTTATCTCTTTCAGTAAGTTTATGAAATAGCCAATGTTGAGCCTGGGATTCAGCCCTCCTTGAAGGAGTATCTGTGTACCTTCCAATTGTACTGTCTCTTCAATCTTCTTGAGGATCTCATCTTTCTCCAAGAGATATGCCCCTGGGTCGTTTTCATTTCTCCAGAAGGCACAGAAAAAACATTTGTTGATGCAGATATTTGTGTAGTTAATATTTCTGTCCACTATAAAAGTGACAATGCCTTCGGGATGTAAATCCTTTTTTATTTCATCGGCCATACGGCCGAGTTCGAGTATGTCAGCCTTCTTGAATAGTTCTAATCCTTCTTTTTTTGTAATACGGTTAGTGTTTTTCACTTTTTACCCTAATGTCCTGTCTGTAACACTTCTTTACACTGTCATTGCGAGGGACAAAGTCCCGAAGCAATCTCACGACGAGATTCCTCGTCCGCCTAAGGCGGACTCGGAATGACAAAGCAGTAAGTTATTCAGCTGAGAACATACTAACTTCCCTATAAAAACAATCCCTTTCAACAGGAATTTTTCCAGCCATCCTTATGAGATGTGTAAGTTCTTCCGGTGTCATTGACTCGGCTGACAGGGCACCTGCAGAGTGGGTAATCTTTTCCTCGATGACTGTGCCGCTGAGATCGTCTGCGCCAAAAAGTAGTGAAAGCTGAGATATCTTCTCTCCGAGCATAATCCAGTACGCTGTGATGTGATCAAAGTTATCAAGGACTATCCTGCTTACCGAAACGGTCTTCAGATCATCTATACCAGACGAATAAGACCCACCTATTTCAGTGCCTTTTGGATGATAAGAAAGGGGTATAAATGACTGGAAACCACCTGTCCTGTCCTGAAGTTCTCTTAATTTAAGTAAGTGGTCAACACGGTGTTCATAGTTTTCAATATGCCCATAAAGCATTGTTGCATTTGTCTTGATCCCTAATCTATGCGCTGTCTCCATAACCTCAAGCCATCTTTCCCCTGAAATCTTCTCTGGACATAACCTGCTTCTTATATCATTGTTAAATATTTCAGCACCTCCTCCTGGCATTGTATCGAGGCCATGTCTTTTAAGGGCAAGAAGGGTTTCCTCCAGACTAATACTGCTTATCTTTGACATATAATCTACTTCGACAGCAGTAAATGCCTTTACGTGAAGCTCGGGGAAATGGTTCTTTATAACCGAAAGCATATTCAGGTAGTATTCAAATGGCCAGTCAGGATGAAGTCCTCCTACTATATGAACCTCTCTAATCCCGCCCTGCCCCTCTTTAACCCTCTCCCGTCCCCCTTTGGTAAGGGGGAAATTGGGGGGTGTAAGAAGATTGCTGAGGCCTAAGTAATAAGGATGAATTTTTTGAATGATTTCGTCAATCGTCAGTTCAAATGCCCCTTTTTCACCTTTTGAACGGCTGAAGGCACAAAATCTACAACGATTAATACAAATGTTAGTTGGATTGATATGTCTATTTCTGATAAAAAATACCTTCTTGCCATTTTTCTTCACAGCTACATGTGAAGCAAGGTTTCCGAGAAAAAAGATATCATCTGTCTTGAATAATTCGAGTGCTTCATCCTTAGATAGCCTTTCACCAGCCATTACTCTATCCTTAATTTTTCTCAACATAAACAATTATAAATTAAAAGACCATTCAAAGACCAAAGGAAGGCTTTAATGTATATTTTTTTTATATTTTACAATAGGCACATGTTATTATATTGGGACTGTGACAAGAGACATTTTAGTAGAGCCCCGCTGGAATTGCACACGGGGCCCATGGCAAGCCATGGAACATTCCTGCGGGATAAAACTTTATAGATTTGGGAAAAATGTTTAAAGAGTTTCTGACTTTTTTCTTGCTATTAGTTTTTATCTCAATTGCATCCGCCGAGACTATTTCACCCAAAGAGATTGTTAAAAAGCACTGCACCGCATGTCACGATTTAGATCGGGTTTATAAAGCCGAGAAAAGCCAAGCAGACTGGGAAAGCACAGTTGACCGCATGATTAGTTATGGTTCCCAGTTGAACAAAAAAGAAAGGAAAGCAGTAATTGAATATTTGTCGAAGAAAAAATAAATTCGATCATTTCTATACATACCAAAAGTTTTTACAGTCCAGTGGACTTTTGTTAAGCAATGGAAGTACTAATAATAGCATTATGAAACTTTTAAGAAACCTTTAAAACGGAGGTAATGATGAAGAAGATTACTATTGCTATCATCATGCTTTTCGCTCTACTTTCAACGTTGGGCACAATTTCCGCAAAGACAGATACAGAATATGATAAAGCCCTTAAATATTACGATAGCGGTAAGTATAAAGAAACAATCACGATTTTGAAAGAGTATGTAAAAAGGAAACCAGAATCTTCTGCATATTATCGCATAGGTTATGCGTTATATAAACTCAGAAAGTTTAATGAGGCAAATGAATATTTTAAAATGGCATACCTTATTGATCCTATGTTTTCTCCAAAACAGATTGGGCTCACCCCACCATACCCAGAACAGAAATTGGAAAAGCCAGTAGAGCCTTTGCACGAACAAATACCCATAGAAAAGGAATCACATATTACTGGGGGTAAAGAAAAACAATCAGGGTTAAAACAGGAACCTCTTCCTAAAAAACAACACCCACAGGAAGTCCAACCGCAGAAAACTCAGGAACCTGCGGTCACCTTTGCAGAGAAAGCTCCCTTACCACAACCACAAAAAGTTGAGCCCCAGAGAGGTATTCAACCTCCGGCTGGATTTCAGCCATTTCCAGTGCAAAGAAAAGGTATGCGGGGTTTTCCTTTTGGAGTTCCAATGGGTTTGCTGGCTGGTTTTGGAATAATCATGATTCTATTAGAGATAGCTCTCTATATCTATTTCTGCTTATGCCTTTTCCTTATTGCAAAGAAACTTAACATCCCTGCCCCATGGACTGCATGGATTCCAATTATCCAGATATGGACTATTGTTGCTTCTGCCAACAAGCCATGGTGGTGGATTCTTCTTTTACTTGTTCCAATAGTAAATATTTTTATCGGCATTTATCTCTGGGTTCTGATAACAGAAAATCTCGGTAGAAATAAATGGCTTGGGCTCCTGATGCTGGTCCCTATCGTAAACTTCGTATTTCTTGGTGTACTGGCATTCTCAAAAACAGAAACTCCCAGTTACACAGATCTGGAGGCTGAAGCTTAAAAAGCAACAACTCTCATTCTAACCTCTATATATCTTTAACCCTACTCTATATACATCTCTCTCAATTTCCCTTGCCCATTTTACAGTCGAGACTATTGCTGTAGAGTCATCAACCTTTATCTCTGGTTCAAAAAACAAAATATCTCCTTTTTTGAGAGAACAATCCGTTATCATTCCAAGACCTTTCTCGCTAATGTCAACACTCACGCCTTCACAAGCAATTTCACTTAATTCCTCTAAGTGCTGGAAGGGTGAATACCTTATAACCTGAACAAAAGGTCTTCTTCCATATTTACGTCTTTCTTGCTCTTTGTATCGTGATATTACAATCTTCTCTGCTTCAAGCCAATTATCGAGGTCACGACCTTCTATCCTGCCACCCTTTTCATAAAGCTCACTTGCTACCTTAGAAATTTCTGTGTATAAATTGATGTCATTCATGCTATACCTCTCTTTCAAACCTTAATTACAGTATAGATTATACAACTATTTATCCCTCACTACCACAGTCCCCGCGACAATATCTCCAAGCCGCTGCCATTTCAGCGTACCTGCTATTGCCACAGCTGCTACTAAATAATAGAAAAATCCATCCACAATTCTCATAACATTTCTTAAGAATCCTCTTCCTACAGTGCATTTTGTAAAATCATCTTTCAGAACGACAATACCGCATATCTTTTTCCCGATTGTTTTTCCCCATAACCCTTCCAACAATGAGTGATAAAGAAAACTGCCTAATACCATCACCATAACAGAATAAAGGATGAGGCCAACAAATTTAAGGGGATTTCCAAAAATAAAGTCATCTTCCAATACAAAAAAGAAAGGTGCAGCTGCAGGAATTGCTAAAATAAGAAAATCAATAGCCTCCGCAAGAGAGCGCCTGAAAAGACTCGCAAACTCATATTCTCTCGTATTAACCCTCCATGTTTTCATCTTGAATTTTCTTATAAGAAGTGAGAGGAAGAAAATAAATATAAAGAAAATAACCTGGAACAAAAGGGTAATAACCAAAACTTTCCATAAATCGATAGATAAGAAGGGTTTGCGTATAGTAAAGGGGCCTTCTACATGTTCTGTGTTAAGGATATAGTATTTCTCAGAGAAAAATCCCTGTTGAAAAATAATAAGTCTATCTTTAAAAACAGCGGGCATGGTAATTATCGCTGTTCCACCAATATCCAAGGTCTTTGGTTCTGACCAGGAATTTTTGTTATAAACTCTGAAAGTAATCTCAGGCTGATTACCAAAATTCATGAAGTGTATTAAAAATATTTCACCCTTGAAGACAATTGCCTTATATCCTCCGTTATTTTCAAATGTCTCGGGCTGACTCCATTTATTCCCGTCATATTTGTACCATATAAGGCTACCTTCATTTTTCCAGAAGAGGTGTAGTTCATCCCCAAGGCAGAGAAGCTGGGAAGAACAAACCTTTATCTTCTCTGTAAGTTCATCATCTGGAAGATGTACTTCCTTCGCTCCCTCTTCTGTTATGAGCATAAGTGCAGGCTGTTTCCTTACAGTACTCAAAACCCATATGCCGCCAGCTCCAACAGCACCTTTAGGATTACTTCCTATAGCTGAATTTTTGAACTCCTCCCATCTCTTCATGCCAAAGGTTCTATAAAATCCGCTATCAAAAAAATAGATTTTGTCTTCTGCAGGATAAAAAGAGGCAAACGGTTTAATCTCTTCTGGCTTGGATAACGATTCACCATTATAAATTCTCAATGTTGTCTGTTCACGAGGAGGTTTTTCATATGTAGCTCCCCTGAAATCAAAGGCCTTAGAGAAAATTAAAAGATCGCCGTCAAGTCCGACGACTCCCTCTGTAAAGGAAGGAAAAGGGAAAAAACTAAATAACATAAAGGGAGAAAAAAACATGATTACAAAGAAGACAGTATAAATAAAAAGAAACCCGATTATACCAATGGATGCTACACCTACGGCGAGCCTGATATTTTTCTTTTTTTCGTTCTCTTTTTCGTTCTCTAAATTTACAACTGTTTGCACAGTTTAGCACTTAAAATTATATACTCTCTGGCGTTTTTGTCAAGTTAAAAACCATTTGTGATGTTAAAAACCATTTGACAGCCTTCTATGATTTATGTTTTAATAAAATTGCCTTAAAGAATGGCCCTGTGAGGCCAAAAGGCAGAGGAGGCAGCGTGAGCTGCGAAACAGAAAACTTAACAAACCTTCCACCTAACAAGGGGAAGGTTTTTTTTATGGGTTTTTAAAAATGTCAAAGGAATTCTTTAATAAGAAGGATATAGATAGGGCCTTAACCAGAATGGCCCATGAAATTACAGAAAAGAACAAAGGCACAGAGAGGCTTTGCCTCGTTGGAATACAGAGGGGAGGAGTGCACCTTGCAAAAAGACTTGCCTCAAAGATAAAGGTGATTGAAAAGAAAGAAATACCTGTTGGCTCACTCGATATAGCATTTTATAGAGATGATCTGAGTATCAGGAAGGAGCAAACTATCGTTAGGAAAACCGATGTTCCCTTTGAGGTAACAGACCTTAAGATTATCCTTGTTGATGATGTCCTCTTTACAGGAAGGTCAATAAGGGCTGCCATGGATGCATTGATAGACCTCGGAAGGCCTGCTGCCATACAGCTCGCTGTCCTGATTGACAGGGGACATCGAGAGCTCCCAATCAAGGCTGACTATGTCGGTAAGAATATCCCTACATCCTTGAGTGAGAATGTCGAAGTTCAGCTTGAAGAAGAAGGCTTAGAAGACAGAGTAATATTAGAAAAAATGGGTTTTGAGGAGTAAAAGGTGTTAACTGAAAAAGACTTACTCGGTATAAAGGAACTCTCGGTAGAAGAAATAAACCTTATACTCGACTCAGCAGCGGCATTCAAGGATGTACTCGGAAGAGACATAAAGAAGGTTCCGACCTTACGCGGCAAAACTACTGTGAATGTCTTCTTTGAACCATCGACACGGACGAGGACATCCTTTGAACTTGCAGCAAAGAGACTGAGCACAGATGTCATAAACTTCTCAGTACCTACAAGCAGTGTTGTGAAGGGTGAAAGTTTGATTGACACAGCACTTACAGTCCAAGCTCTCGGTGCAGATTTCATAATTATTAGACATTTCTCAGCAGGAGTACCGCATCTCCTTGCTAAAAAACTCAAGGCATCTGTTATAAATGCAGGGGATGGAACTAATGAGCATCCAACCCAGGCACTCCTTGATGCTTTCACTATAAAAGAGAAAAAAGAAAAGGTCGAGGGACTCAACATAGCAATTGTGGGAGACATAGCCCATAGCAGAGTTGCAAAATCAAACATTTACTGCCTGACTAAGCTCGGGGCAAAGGTGAGGTTAATCGGCCCACCAACCTTAATACCAGAAGAGACGGAAGACCTGGGAGTTGTAGTATTTCATAAAATGGAGGATGGTCTGAAAAATGTAGATGTTGTAATGATGCTCAGAATACAGATGGAAAGACAGGGCAAGGGTTTCTTTCCATCCACTGAGGAATATTCCAAAAACTGGGGGCTTACATTGGATCGACTATCTCTTGCAAAGGGCGATGTTATAGTTATGCACCCGGGCCCAATGAACAGAGGAATTGAAATTTCATCAGAGATTGCAGATGGCCCCAGATCAGTAATCCTTGAACAGGTAACAAATGGCCTTGCTGTCAGAATGGCGGTCATGTATCTCCTCGCAGGAGTTAAAAAATGAGGATTTTGATTAAAGAAGGGCACATCGTAGATCCCTCACAGGGGATCGACGTAATTGGTGATATTTTGATTGAAGATGGGAAGATAAAGGAAGTCATTAGTCAGAAGTCAGATGTTAGAAGCCGAAAAGCACCCCCCCATCAGCCCCCCCTTAGCAAGGGGGGGATTAAAGGGGGGGTATCCTCCGAACTCCGAACTATCGCTGCAGAAGGAATGTTCGTAATCCCAGGTCTTATTGACATGCATGTGCATCTCAGGGAACCTGGTTATGAATACAAGGAGACAATAAAGACAGGAACGGCTGCTGCTATCAAGGGCGGCTTCACAACCGTTTGCTGTATGCCAAACACATATCCTATAAATGATAATGCGAGTGTCACAGAATTCATCATAAGAAAGGCTGCCCTCGAAGGTCTATGTACTGTCCTCCCAATTGGTGCAATAACAAAGGGGCAGAAAGGCGAAGAACTTGTTGAAATGGGTACGATGAAGGATCAGGGTTGTGTAGCCTTTTCTGATGACGGACTACCTGTAATGAACAGCTTAATTATGAGGAGGGCACTGGAGTATTCAAAGGCATTTGGTGTTCCAATAATCTCTCACTGCGAAGATTTAACTCTATCCGAAGATGGAGTAATGAGCGAAGGATTACTGTCTATAACACTTGGGCTAAAAGGTGTACCAGCTGAGGCAGAACAGATAATGGTCTTCAGGGATATATTATTAGCAGAGCTCACAAGAGGACGGCTACACATTGCCCATGTATCAACAGCAGGGTCGGTGAAATTGATAAGGGATGTAAAGAAACGGGGTGCAAATGTTACAGCAGAAACATGCCCTCATTATTTTAGCCTTACAGAGGATTCGGTAAAGGGTTATGATACGAATGCAAAGGTAAATCCACCGTTACGAACAAAAAAGGATATCGAGGCAATAAAGGAAGGTTTAAAAGACGGGACTATTGATGTGATTGCAACTGACCATGCACCACACAATAGGGACGAAAAACTCAGAGAATTTGATTTTGCGCCATCAGGCATTTCAGGCCTCGAAACTGCACTCTCTTTAAGCATGAAACTTGTCGACGAAGGAGTTTTGACAATGAGTCAGCTGGTAGAGAAGATGTCATTAAACCCCGCACGAATTCTTGGTTTAAATGGAACTCTTAAATCAGGGGCTGATGCGGATATTACAATCTTAGATACTAAAAAAGAGGTCAGGGTTGAGGCTGAGAAATTTGCTTCAAAAGGAAAAAATACACCCTTTGATGGATGGATGCTTAAGGGATTTCCCTTTATTACAATCTCGAAAGGAAGAATTAACGAATGGCAGTAAGGGCTTTGCTTGTTTTATCAGATGGAACAGTATTTGAGGGTAAAAGCTTCGCTACCGAAGGTGAAACTATTGGTGAGGTTGTTTTTAACACCTCTATGACAGGTTATCAGGAAATCCTCACAGACCCTTCATATAAAGGACAGATTGTGACTATGACATATACCCAGATAGGTAATTATGGAGTAAACTCAGAAGATATAGAATCTATCGGAGGACCTAAAGTAGAGGGCTTCATCGTCAAAGAATACCTCCCATTCCCGAGCAATTGGCGGATAAAAAAATCGGAAATCGGAAATCGGAAATCGGAAATTACAAAGTCATTAGGAGACTATTTGAAAAAATACAAAATTGTTGGTATCGAAGGAATAGATACCAGAGCACTTACAAGACACTTAAGAGATTATGGCTCACAAATGGGGATAATCTCAACAAAGGACTTTAAACCTGAGAGTCTTCTCAAAAAGGTGAGGAAACATCCAGGGATTGTAGGTATTGACCTTGTTAAAGAAGTAACCTCCAAGAAAAGTTATTCATGGAAAGAAGGTGTGTGGAAATGGAACACCCCCTCCCTCACCCTCCCCCCTCGAGGGGGAGGGCAGGGGTGGGGGGGGACTCCGAACCCCGCATTTAAAAAGGTAGTTGTGTATGACTTTGGGGTTAAGCTCAGCATACTGAGAAACCTTGTGGATGCAGGTTTTGATGTCTATGTCGTGCCTGCAAAAACTCCTCCCGAGAAAGTTCTTGATATGAAGCCCGATGGGATAGTTTTGAGCAATGGTCCCGGAGACCCAAGCGCTGTGACATATGCCATCAAAAACACCAAAAAGCTTATAGGCAAAAAACCAGTCTTAGGCATCTGTCTTGGTCATCAACTTCTTGGTTTAGCATTGGGAGGAAGAACATATAAACTCAAATTTGGACATCACGGAGGAAACCATCCGGTAATGGATTTGAAGACGGAAAAGGTTGAGATAACCGCTCAGAACCATAACTTCTGTGTCGATGTGAAAGAACTAAAGGGGCAAGTATTACTCACCCATAAGAATCTTTATGACGGAACTGAAGAAGGAATGAGACATGTCGAACTTCCTTTGTTCTCTGTCCAGTATCATCCAGAAGCTGGTCCTGGCCCAAATGATGCAGCCTATATTTTCAAGAGGTTCAGGGAGATGATAGAAGGAAAATTTTAGATGTACTTTACAATAATTAATAAGGAGCTCTTTATATGTATGGGTTGTGGAAATGAAAAAAAACATCAAAGCTGACATCTATCACCTCCTCCATCCAAAAATAGCATTCTTTCTTACAAGTATCAGCCCGCCTGCGGCGGGTAGAAAACCTAATGTTATGATATGTGCATGGGCAACGCCTGTGAGTGAGGAGCCACCGATTGTGGTTGTCTGCGTTTCAAAGGAAAGTTATACAGCAGAGTTGATAAAGAAAACAAAGGAGTTCGTGATAAATATCCCCACAAAGAAGCTTCTAAAAGCATTATGGATCTGCGGGAAGACATCTGGAAGGGATACAGATAAATTTGAGAAGGCAAAACTCAAAATTGCCACAGCTAAAAAGGTTAGGACACCAATAATCAGCGATTGTATTGGTCACATTGAGTGCAAATTATGGAAGACAGTAGATGTAGGTGAATGCTATGCGTTCTTTGGCAAGGTTCTTTCTGCATATGCTGATGATAGATATTTTAAAAAAGGTCTATGGAGTGGAAAAGCAGAAATTCCATTGCATCTCGCTGGAAGCAAAATGGTCTATTTTAGATAGTGAAAGAACTCCTATGTCATTTTGAATTTATTTCAGAATCTCTAGCAGAGACTCTGAAACAAGTTCAGGGTAACAAATTAGATAGATTTTTAGGTTCTTCTGGTTTTTGGACGCAGTTCATTGTCATTCCCGCTTGTCGGGAATCTTTCTGTGAAAAGAAGGATTTCGGACAAGCCGAAATGACAGAAAAAAAGGAAAATTGATTTAGGAATAAGGTTTGAATGCCTAAAAGAAGCGACATCAAGAAAATATTATTAATCGGCTCAGGGCCCATAATTATAGGCCAGGCATGTGAGTTCGACTATTCAGGTACTCAGGCATGCAAAGCCCTTCGTGAAGAAGGTTACAAAATTGTCCTTGTCAACTCAAACCCCGCAACCATAATGACCGATCCTGAGATGGCTGATACAACGTATATAGAGCCCCTTACCGCTGATATCCTTGAACTGATAATCAAAAAGGAAAAGCCCGATGCACTCCTGCCGACAATGGGCGGGCAGACTGCTTTAAACCTTTCGGTTGAACTTGCAGAGAAAGGGATTCTTGATAAATATGGTGTTGAACTTATTGGTGCAAAGCTTGAGGCAATAAAAAAAGCAGAAGACAGGGAACTTTTCAAGAAAGCTATGGTAAATATTGGCCTGGAGGTTCCGAAATCTGCCTATGTTGGTTCTTTAAAAGACGGACTTGAAGCAATAGAAGATGTCGGATTTCCAGCAATCCTGAGGCCTTCTTTCACCCTTGGAGGCACTGGAGGTGGTATAGCTTACAACATAGAGGAATTCAGAGAACTGCTTGAAAGAGGTCTGAAACTCAGTCCTATCAACCAAGTACTCATCGAGGAATCCGTCCTCGGATGGAAGGAATATGAACTCGAAGTTATGCGTGACAGAAAGGATAATGTTGTCATAATCTGTTCTATAGAGAACTTCGATCCCATGGGAATACATACGGGGGATTCAATTACTATTGCACCAGCTCAGACCCTTACTGATAAGGAATACCAGATGATGCGCGATGCTGCTATAGCAATTATTCATGAAATAGGCGTTGACACAGGTGGTTCAAACATCCAGTTCGCCATCAATCAGAATAACGGGGAAATGGTAGTTATAGAAATGAACCCGAGGGTATCGAGAAGCTCTGCCCTTGCATCAAAGGCAACAGGATTCCCAATAGCAAAAATCGCCGCAAAGCTTGCTGTTGGTCTTACCCTTGATGAGATACCAAATGATATAACACGGGAAACCCCTGCTTCTTTTGAACCAACAATTGATTATGTTGTAACAAAGTTTCCACGCTTTGCCTTCGAGAAATTCCCTGAGGCAGATCCTACACTCACCACACAGATGAAGTCTGTCGGGGAGGTGATGGCTATCGGGAGAACTTTTAAAGAGTCACTCCAGAAGGCTATAAGAAGCCTCGAAATTGGCAGTCATGGCCTTGAGGATCTCCAGGCTGATATTAATCTTATTAAGACAAAGCTCAAGACTCCCAACTCTGAAAGAGTATGGTATATTGCGCAGGCCTTAAGAGACGGCATGAGCATCCAAGAAATCTATGAGCTAACATGGATAGACCCATGGTTTCTTGAGAATATAAGGCAGATAGTTGAGATGGAAGAAAAAATAAAAAATAAATGGACAAACCCCCCATCGCCCCCCTTTACTAAAGGGGGGTTAGGGGGGATTATAAATTCCGATTTCCGGAACCAGAACTCTGAACTTATAAAGATGTTAAGGCAAGTAAAAGAATTTGGTTTCTCGGACAAAAGGATTGCAGAACTCTTGAATGTAGAAGAGTCTGATATAAGGCATCTGAGGCGCCAGCAAAGGATGCACGCAGTGTACAAGATGGTTGATACATGCGGAGCAGAATTCGCTGCATACACGCCGTATCTGTATTCGACATATGAAAAACCATTCTATACAATGAACACAGTCCCCCCCACCCACCCCTCCCCCTCGAGGGGGGAGGGTAAGGGAGGGGGTGAAAATGCCGGATTTGTTGTCGAATGTGAGGCAAATCCGAGTATGAGAAAGAAGATCATTATACTCGGATCTGGCCCAAACAGAATTGGGCAGGGTATCGAATTTGACTACTGCTGTGTGCATGCAGTATTTGCCCTCAAGGAGCTCGGTTACGAGACTATAATGGTAAACTGTAACCCTGAAACAGTTAGTACAGACTATGATACTGCAGACAGGCTTTACTTTGAGCCCCTTACTATAGAGGACGTTTTAAATATTATTGATACTGAGAAGCCCGAAGGTGTTATAGTCCAGTTTGGAGGTCAGACACCTCTTAAACTTGCCGTCCCTCTCGAAAAGGAAGGTGTAAAGATCCTCGGTACCTCTCCAGACTCAATAGACCGCGCAGAAGATAGAAAGAGGTTTAAAGAGTTGCTTCATAAACTCGGCTTAAAACAGGCTGAAAGCGATACTGCCATGTCTGTTGAAAAGGCCCTACAAGCAGCAGAAACAATAGGATATCCAGTGATGATAAGACCATCCTATGTTCTTGGCGGGAGAGCTATGGAGATAGTCTATGATGAAAAGTCTCTTAAAGACTATATGAAAAGGGCGGTGAAGGCATCTCCTGAACACCCGGTACTTGTAGATAAGTACCTCGAGGATGCTATTGAGGTAGATGTCGACGCCATATCTGATGGGGTAGATATAATCATAGGTGGAGTAATGGAACACATTGAGATAGCAGGTATTCACTCCGGCGATTCAGCATGTTCCCTCCCTCCACATTCTTTAGATAAAGAGATTGTGAATAAGATAAAAATGCAGACAAAGGCACTTGCAAAAGAGCTCAATGTAATAGGGTTAATGAATGTGCAGTTTGCGATAAAAAGTGATGAGGTCTATATTCTCGAGGTTAATCCAAGGGCATCGAGAACGATTCCCTTTGTAAGCAAGGCTACAGGTATACCCCTGGCAAAAATTGCAGCAAAGTTAATGGTTGACAAAACATTAAAAGAACTCGGAATCACTGAGGAGAGGGAATTAGAACATGTCTCGGTTAAAGAGGCTGTATTTCCCTTCGACAGATTTCCAGGAGTTGATGCCATACTTGGCCCGGAAATGAAATCAACAGGAGAGGTAATGGGTATAGATAAAGACTTTGGTCGTGCCTTCGGTAAGTCCCAGACTTCCTGTGGCAACAGAATTCCCTTATCAGGGAAGATATTTATCAGCTTGAAAGATAAAGACAAACCTTTTTCTGTCTCAATAGTCAAAAACCTTCTTAAACTTGGCCTCTCTGTCATAGCAACGAGAGGAACTGCCCAATATCTCAAGGAGCACGGTCTTGACGTTGAGATAGTCAACAAGGTTGCAGAAGGAAGGCCACATATTGTTGACTTAATCAAGAACAAAGAGATTCATTTTTTAATAAATACTGTCAGTGGTGCTCAGGCACAGAAAGACTCCTTTTCGATACGACAGAGCGCACTCCAGTATAAAGTGCCTTTTACTACAACGATATCAGGTGCTATAGCAGCGGTAGAGGCGATAGATATACTCAAAAAGAAAAAGGTTAATATAAAGTCAATACAGGAATATCACAAGAACTTGTTAGCACCGAAGGTAATGCTTTGAAAAAACTCTTAGGTGGCTCTTGGAATACCAAAAGATTCTTCAATTGAAGGGGGAACGGTAACCTTTAACCCAAATAATGCAATTGAGATAATGCAGATGTTGTGAAAAAATTTATTTTTTGATACCTTAGTGTACCTTTAATTGATGGTTCCTGGAATATATTAGTTGATATAACAAATAAAGATATTCCCAATAAATTCATCAAGTTAAATAAATTTTTGAACAATGTCTGCATTATTCGGGTTAACTCAGAAGAACACTTTCAAGAACCTTATTTCTTTCTTCCCTCTGTGTTTGATCTGTACTTGCTTGAACCAAATTTCTCAAATAAATGTAAGCCTTAGAATAAATGGAACTCTCATGCTCTTTCAGGAATTTCTCGAGATCTCTTTCTTTGGCGAGTGTTTCCACCTTGGACATAAAACCTGCATATCTCTCAGATAGAAGTCTCGGATGTTGCAAACGGGGATGATTCAGTATAATAAAAGCCCATAAGCTATAAAAATTTCCTAATCCTTTGGCATATTTCGTTACCGCAGAATTGTGATTCTCCATATGTAAGAGGTAATCTTTTGCAAAGGCTAATTTACTCTTAAAATCTTCTTCGGAAAAATCCGGTAACGTCTCATGTGGTGAATCGTATTCTGCGTATGCGTTATCAATATAGTCTTGGTCAAAGCCATTGATCCGATTCCTCAGGATAACCATTAAAAGCTCAGACATAAATTGAATATCCTTCATCCTCTTCATCCTTGCTTTAGTTACAACCCCAAAACGCTCCCATTCATTCTTTTCTGCCTCTGCTTCTGCCGTTGCTATAAACCAACCATCATATTTCGCATGTCTTAATTCCTGTCGTTCAAGCCTTCTTGAAATCCTGTTTAGACGATCAAATACTTCGTTTACATAGTTCCCATCGACAGAATCAATAAACTCAACTGACAAGAGATAATTCGAAAAACGTGTTTTCAGTTCCGGATCAATTTCAATATTCTTCCATTTCTTTCCATTCAATTTACCATTTCCAAATTCCTTGTCCATTGTTATATCATTCTGGCTGAAGCGAATAATCGTTTCCAGTCGCTGTTTACCATCTACGACATGGTATATGAGTTTCCCAGCTCCTTCATTTATTTCTTTATGGAGGAAGACTGCTGGGCATGGATAATTCCGAAAAATTGTATCAAGGAAAAACTTCCTGTCTTTTAAAGTCCATACACTCCTCCGTTGATATGATGGATCCAAATCTAATTGTCCATTTTGATAAAGATCAAGAAACCAACTTACGTCTTTCTTCATTTCTTTCATCCTCCACCGTGAGTTTTTACTTTAGATATACTTCCCCCGAATATATTAAGCACCTTATTCCAGTATTGTCAATGCCTTCGAATATTTCGGTGATTTCCCGTCATTAATATTTTGAAATTATGGAATGAGCAGGCAATACTACCTTAAGTTCTTAACTTATTCAGCTATCAGGCTTCTGCTTATGCCTTTTTTGCTCGTACATTGCTTTATCCCCATGAAGCAACAGCTCATCAATAGAGCAAGGGTTTTGTGGATTATAGTATGTTATGCCGGCACTTATCGACAGTTTATAGACACGGTTAGTTTTTGAGTTATGAACCTCAATCGCTTTTTGCAAACGTGAACTAATTATCTCAACCTTGTCCCCAGCAGCTCCCACAGGAATAACCACAAACTCATCTCCGCCAATGCGGGCAATGATGTCAGACTCTCGATAATTATATTTGAGGATATTTGCAGTATCTATTAACGCCATGTCTCCTTCTTTATGCCCATATGTATCATTAATCTCCTTTAGATTATCCACGTCTGCATAAAGCATGAATATTCCCTTCTTATGCCTTTTGGATAACTTTAACTGATGCTCAACCAAGGTAAAAAATCCTCGCCGATTGTAAATGCCTGTGAGTTCATCCATAAGAGACAAGGTTTGCAGTTTCTCCTCCATCTGCTTGAGTTCAGTAATGTCTTTTGAAACAACAGTTACAGCTATTATCGTTCCATCAGGTTTTTTAACAGGGCTCAACGTTAGAAGGTAATATTTACCGTCTTTAAGGTTTTTATGTTCATGATGGACTGACTTGCCAATATTAAAGACCTCGTTAGCCTTTTCAATAAACCAGTTTGTTTCATAAGGCAAATGAAACTCGCTATACGGGCGGCCAATATATTCGTTTTCCGAAAAACCCATCCTTGATAGATGTTTTTTATTCATGAAAAGATACTTGTAATTCCTGTCCACCAAATATATGGAATCTTCAGTAGATTCTACTAAAGACCGATATTGCTCCCCGCTTTCTCTTATTGCATTTTCAGTACGCTCTTGCTTTAAAAAAATTCGAACTATAAATAAACCAACCATAAGAAGACCTGCAGCAACCAATTTAAAAGAAATTCCCTGGTTATGAAAAAGTAAGACCTGTAGAAATGGTTCATCGTAGTACAGGAAAGTATTTACTGCGGCGTTTATTAGCCAAAGAGATAGAATCGTAATAACTAAAAGAAGAATTGCCTTAAATATACTTTTCATTGTTCTCGCTCATGATACATAAGTAAAAGAGATGAATTGATGTTATACCTTATTCCTTTCCATTCACAAGTTTTATATTTTAGCAGATTTTTGAGTTAATAAATAAAAAATTTTTAGAATTTGGATTTATCATTAAAAAAATTGGGGGCAGTTATGTAATTGACCTGTTGACATACAATTCCTACAATATTGAGTTATGGATGTACGAAAATTCCTCTCTAACATATTCTTATTTAGTACTTTTACAGAAAAGGAGTTAAATGTCCTTGAGTCTTCTGCCTCGTTAAAGAAAGTTCATAAAGGTGAGCAGATATTTTCAGAAGGGCTGCAGGCCAGTGCATTCTTTATAGTAATCTCAGGGAAAGTAAAAATATACAAGGTATCTCCTGGGGGTAAGGAACACACCCTACATATCCATGGGCTTGGGGACCTTGTAGCAGAGGCTGCCATATTTGATTCCATGACCTATCCCGCATCCTGCATGGCTTTAGAAGATTCAAGCCTTGTGCGAATCTCACGAGAAGGATTTTTAAATCTCATAAAAAAGTATCCAGAGGTTGCATTAAAGATGATGGGCAGTTATTCAAAAAGGTTGAGACAATTCGTCTTAAAGATTGAGGAACTCTCACTTAAAGACATTAAATCAAGGCTTGCCAGCTATTTGCTTGAAAACAGCATTGTTGAGAAAGGTGCTACTGTCTGCCGGCTCAAATATTCAAAAAAGGAGCTATCATCTCTGCTTGGGACGATACCTGAAACATTATCAAGGTCTTTTGCTTTTTTGAAACAAAAAGGACTAATTGTCGAAAAGGACAACCTTATTATCATCCAAGACCTCGATAAATTAATGCTCCTTTCATCATGATGTGACCGTCGTTCTCGATGTTTATAAAACCCGAAAGATTTGATTTGAAATATATAAAACTTTAAAAATAAAAAGGGCAGAGCCAATAATGGCCCTGCCCTGGTGTTCTATTGATTTAGAACATTACACCTATCTGTCCGCCGATTCTCAAGTTGCTGCCATTGAAATCCCAATCTTCGAAATCATCAGTTATCTGGTATTTCGCGCTGAGACCCAGGAAAAATTGATTAATTGTGTAGTTCGCATCTACGAAAATTTGTCCGCCAAATAGCCAATCATTTCCGCTATCTGATATCCCCCTTCCTGATATCTTTGATTCAAGATAGTTATAAGATAGGCCGGCTCCAAAGTCTATAACAATGTTAGGATTTGGTTTTATTGCATATTTTAGGTTTAACTCAATGGGTATGTAAGTTAAGTCTATATCGCCCTTAACCCCCTCAATCTTTATTTTACTATCTGGATTAGCATAGCCAACCTCCGCGCCAAGGTACAAATTCCTCGCAATCTCGCCATACCCCTCGAGTCCTATATAGAAGCTATCATCAACTCCAAGATTTTCCAAATCGCTATCACTAAAGTTCATGTAATCCAGCTTCAATGCCAAGTTGCCAATTCCAAGAGGAGCTTTTTCCGCTGCATATACAACAGTAGATGCTAAGACAAAAACCATAATTAGTGAAAACAAAAATAATTTCTTCATGAATCCCCCTTCTTTTAGATAATTATTTTAGTTTGTGATATCATCTTAAAACTTCTAACACTCACCTCCTTTTAACAAATGTTTGTACTACTCCTCTATAGACCTTATTACAAAGAGTGTGGCTTTATTAAGACTGCTTTTTCTTTATAGGAGACTATAGCAAAAATGTTTCATATGTCAAGAAAAATGATTTATGTCATTGTCTATAAAATTCTAATTTTCTCTCTTGACTTAAGTCAAAGACATCCATCATCGAATGGTATATTTTTAAATCAAAAGATATAAGGGAGGCAAAAATGAAGAGAAAGATAATTACCATAGATGAGAAACTCTGCGATGGCTGTGGTAATTGTGTAAGTGCCTGCTCAGAGGGTGCGCTACAGATAGTTGATGGAAAGGCAAAACTCGTTAAGGAAGATTTTTGTGATGGTTTTGGCGATTGTATTGGTGAATGTTCGACAGGTGCATTAATCATAGAGGAAAAGGAAGCAAGACCCTTTAATGAAGAGACAACAAAAGAATACCTATTGAAGACACACGGTAAAGAAGCAGTATGGAGAATGGAAGAAGCACAGAGAAAACATATCGCTAAGGAACATTTACTCATGCCATGTGGCTGTCCAGGAAGTATGGCTCAAGCACTCAGCAAAGAAGAAGAAGTCAATACCTTTAGCCATCAAAAAATAGAGTCTCAGCTCCGAAACTGGCCTATTCAGATAACACTGCTTCCCCTTAGAGCTCCATATTATGAAAATGCAAATTTACTGATAGCTGCTGACTGCTGTGCTTATGCTTATGGCGGATTTCATAACGACTTTATCAAAGGCTATACACTTGCAATCGGTTGTCCCAAACTTGACGATGCTGATGCATATAAAGAAAAACTTGCAACAATAGTCAATGAAAACAATATTAAATCGGTGACAGTAACCTACATGGAAGTACCTTGTTGTATGGGGCTTCTGAGATTAGTCGAAGAGGCTGTAAAAAAGAGCGGAAAGAATATCCCGATAAAGAAAAAAATGATAGGCATCAGGGGCAACTTTCAGTAAAGGGTTAGGTCGGGAAGATTTTACCTGGATTGAGGATATTTTTTGGATCAAATGCATTTTTTATTGACCTCATAATTGACAGCCCTGTTTCAGAAATCTCCATCCCCATATAACGTGCCTTTGTCAGTCCAATACCGTGTTCTCCTGATATTGTGCCACCGAGCTCGAGGGTATCCTTAAATATATGCTCTATTAGATTTAATCCCTTTTGATATTCTTCTTTATTTTTCCTATCAACCATAATATTTACATGAATATTTCCATCGCCAGCATGGCCGAAGTTTACTATCTTTATACCACTTTCTTCAGAAAGTCTCCTGAGACGTCTCAGCATATCTGGGATCTTATTTCGCGGGACGACGACATCTTCATTTATTTTCGTAGGGCTTACATGATAGAGGGCAGGAGATATGGCACGCCTTGCCTCCCAAAGTTTTATCCTTGCTTCTTCATCCTCAGCCATACTCACCTCTGCACCGAGATGCTCGCATATTTCAGCCACCTTTTCTGCTTCCTTAGTTATCGTTGTTGGGTAGCCATCGAGCTCTATGAGAAGGATTGCCTCTACAGCTTTAGGAAGGCCAATGGGCTTAAAATTCTCAACTGCTTTTATCGCCTCGCTATCCATGAACTCAAGTGTTCTCGGTATTATCTTCGAAGTTATAATCTTAGATACTGCCTGGCCTGAAGACTCGAGATTATTAAATAGAACAAGTAAGGTAATGACTTCTTCAGGCATGGGAAGGATCTTTAATCGTATTTTTGTAAATACTGATAACGTTCCTTCTGAACCTACAAGGAGCCTTGCAAGGTCATAACCAACAACCCCTTTTGGAGTTTTCACGCCCATGGTTAATATCTTCCCATTTGGAAGTACTGCCTCTATCTCCATCACATAGTCTCTCGTTACCCCGTATTTGATTGCCCTTGGACCTCCTGCATTTTCTGCGACATTACCTCCTATGGTGCAGAAGTTCATACTCGCTGGGTCTGGTGGATAAAAAAGACCTTTTCTTTCAAGCTCACGCTGTAGCCTCCCGTTAATCAGGCCTGGCTCGCAGAGAACAAAGAAATTTTCAGGGTCTATCTCTAAAATCCTGTTCATTTTCTCAAGGCTCAGTATTATTGCTCCCTTTAATGGCACGGCGCCACCCGTCATACCAGTGCCTGCACCTCGAGGAACAACAGGAATACTGTTTTCAAAGGCATACCTCATTACCTTAACAACATCTTCTGTATTCTCTGGCCAGACGACTGCCGAAGGAGACGCCTCCAGACCTGAGGCATCAAAACCATAGCATATAAGGTCTTCGGGGGCTGTAGATAATTTTATGTTAGGCAGTGACTCTATGAGTTTTTGCATATATCGTGACGCGTGATGATTTTTCTATCAACTCTTCACGCATTACGCTTTACAGCCGTTTTATGCCTCGACGAGCTGCATGGATATCACCTTCGATACCCCTGCCTCTTCCATCGTTATCCCGTAAAGGTAATCAGCAACGCTCATAGTGGTCCTATTATGAGTAACGATAATGAATTGTATGTCCTTTGACAGCTCCCGTAACATCTTTGCAAACCTTTCTGTGTTTGACTCATCAAGGGTAGCATCTGCCTCATCCAGAATACAAAGCGGAGTTGGTTTAATCAAAAAGCTTGCAAAAAGAAGGGAAAGCGCGGTGAGGGCTTTCTCTCCGCCAGAGAGAAGATTTATGTTCTGCAATCTCTTCCCCGGAGGCTGCGCTATAATATCAATACCTGTCTCGAGAATATTATCCTCATCTGTCAAAATAAGATCAGCCTTCCCTCCTCCGAAGAGAATGTAAAAGACCTCAGAAAATTTCAACCTTAGCGCCTCGAAGGCCTCCATAAGTCTCTTTCGTGTAGTGTTATTTATCTTCGTTATTGCCTCTTCGAGCTCTGCTATAGATTTGATAAGATCATCTCGCTGTTTTGAAAGGAACTCATAACGTTCACGCAGTTCTTCGTACTCCTCTAAGGTACCAAGATTTACGGGTCCGAGTTCCTGAACCTTTTCTTTGAGCACAATAAGTCGTTCCTCATCTTCTGGGGTAAGAGGTTCAACTTCTAAGGTATCTATGTCTAATCCATAGTTTTGATTTATGCCTTCAGAGAGGTTTTCTAACTTTACTTTGTGTTCTGTCCTCGAGATATCAAGCTCTGCCACCTTATGTGAAAGGGAATCTATTTCACGCCTAAGTAGTTTGAGGTCCTGGTCTGCCTTGAGTAACTTTTGGTTTTCAGCTTCGAATACTTCTTTTCTCCCTGATATTTCCTTACTGATCTTATCTGCAGCAGAAACGAGTAATCTTATCTTCTCTTCATATTCTTTTATTTCTGTCTCACGTTGAGAAATACGAGAACTTACTGAAGATATCTCCTCAAACAGAAAACCTTTTTTCAGGTCTATCTCCTCTACCTTATTGAGCAAGGTCTCTTTCTCCTTAACGGCTGACTCCACCCTCTCTTTCAGGGATGTCATAGAGAGCCTGATCTCTGTTAAATCTGACCGACAGCCTTCAAGCCTTGATCTCTTCTCCACGATTTCTTCCGAGAGAGAAGCACTATCGTTCTCCATATCCACCCTCTTTGCTTCAACTGACCGAACTTCAGCATCCTTCTCTATGATGAGTTTCTTAATCAGCTCCTTTTCTCCGGTTAGCTGTTCAGCTTCTGTATTAAGGTAAACAAGCTTTCTCTCTGTGCGCTCTTTCTCCTGCTTTGAATTGTCTGTGGTCAATCTTAGAAGAGATATCTCCTTTTCGGTGTCTATAATGCACGATTCTATATCTCTGAGGTCAGTTTCTCCTTTCTCAATAAGCTCCTGAGACGAAATTAACTCAGATTCCAGCTGTCCTGCTACACCTCTATCATTTTCGATTATACCTTCGAGTTCCCTTATTTCCCTTTTCTTTTTAAATATACCCTTAACCTCGCCTCCGATCACTGCACCTGAGGGTTCTACCACTTCTCCATCAAGGGTTACGAAGAATAGCCTCTTGCCTGAGGCTATGAGAGCAAGCGCTTCTTTTAAGTTTCTGACGACAAAGACATTGTCCAATAAGGCTTTTACAACATCTGAGAATTGCTCAGGGGTCTTCACAAAAAATGATGCCCTCCCTATAGCACCTTCAGGTATATCTATCTCCTCGGAAAGTCCTTCCCGCTCACCTTTAAAATCCCCCCCTTCTCCCCTTTTCCAAAGGGGGGTGTGGGGGGATTGGGGATTAACAGGTATGAAGGCCGTCCTGCCGAGACTTTTTTCTCTTAAAGAGGATACCGCAATTTCTATGTCATTGAAAGACGAAACTATGAACATATTCACCTTCTCTGAGAGGACACTCTCTATGGCTCTTTCATATTCAGCCTCAACTTCAAAGATATCGGAAATAGATTCAAGTAGACTAAGGTCTAACCCCTTTGAGAGAAGATCTCTTGTAGGCCTGTCAAAGACGATCTCTCTGAGAGAATCCAGCCGTGATTTATATGATGCAAGCTTTTCTCTAAGGCTCGAGAGAGTCTCCCTGATTTCTTCAACCCTGTTTCTGCTCGTAGAAAGTTCTTCTATTAAAATTTCCTTCTTTCTATTTAATGTGAGAATTTCGTTATCCTTGTCTCGAAGGTTTGACTCTATATCTTTTATAAAGGAATCTATTTCAGCTAAACTCTTTTTAAGATTCTCCAGATCTTTTTGAGAAGATATCTCTCTACGGTTTAGGTCTTCAAGAGATGATTTAAGCCTGCTCAGTTCATTTTTCAGGTTGCTGTTTTCTTCTGAAATATTGAAGATCTCCCGTCTTTTCTCTTCAAGAAGAGCTTCCTTCTCTGAAAGCTCTTCTTCCAAAGATCCAACGAGTTCGGCCTTTTCCTGGAGCATTTTCCTATGTTCCTCCGTGTCTAACAGGAGATCTCTCTCAAAAATATCCAGTGCCTTCTTTCTATCTAACGTTTCATTTCTCGTTATATTAAATTCTTCCTCTTGTTGATAAAGTTTTGTGAGATATTCTTTAAGGTTGTCCCTGTCTGTCTTTGATATAGCTGTACTCTTCTCAAGCTCAGCTATCTGTTTCTCCAAGTCTTGTAACTCCCTCTGAACCTCTTCTATAGCTCGTTCTTTATCGAGAAGTTCAAGCCTTTTGACTTCAGCCAAATTCTCAATATTTGCGAGCTCCGTTTTTTTGAGGGATTCCTCTTCCTTCAGGGAGTTGTATTCTGAAAAAATCGCTGTAAAATATCCTTTCAAGGCCTGGTAATCTCTCTTTACAATCTTGAGTTCTATAGTTTTGATTTCGGAAGACAGGTTTTTATATTTTTCGGCCTTCTTTGCAATCCTGTCAAGGAGATTGGTCTGCTTCTTGACCTCTGCAGTAATATCATTAATCCTTTGAAGATTTGTCCTCGATAATTCAAGCTTGGCCAGAGCTTCTTTCTTCCTGAAGTTGTACTTCATAATCCCTGCGACCTCTTCTATCAAGAACCTTCTTTCTTGCGGCTTTGAATTCAATATTTCCGAAACTCCTTCTTGATCGAGTATGGAATAGCTTTTTACCTCCAAGCCTGTGTTAAGGAACAGGTCTTTAACATCTTTCAGTCTGCACTGATTTTTATTCAAAATATACTCGCTGTCACCTGACCTGTAGAGTCTTCTGGTAACAGCTGCTATGTCTGAAAAATCCTCTCCGTTTCCATCATTTGACTGTCTTGCATTATTAAGTCCTGAAACTACCATCGTGACTTCTGCCATGCCCCTTGGTTTTTTCGAGGCAGAACCACTAAAGATAACTTCTTCCATCTTTTCGCCCCTCAGGGTCTTTGCACTCTGCTCTCCGAGTACCCACCTGAAGGCATCCACAACATTAGTCTTTCCGCAACCGTTTGGACCAAGAATGCAGGTAATACCAGGATGGAAGTTAAAGATAGTTCTTTCTGAGAAGGATTTAAAGCCTATTAACTCTATCTTTTCGATTCGCATTATACGGTAATATAATATAACTCATACTACCTTAACTGACAAGTATATTTTACATGCCCCAAAAAACAAAGACCTGATATCCTTTGTTTTTTGACAGTCACAAAATGCCTCTGTTAAAATTCTTTTCAAAATGAATCCTTACATAAAAAGGAAGATCATAAAAAAACAGGGTGCATCCTTTAAGGAGATAGAAGATTATATTGCTGTAGAAAAAAGACTCAATATCTCTTTTAATGGAAAAGACTTTATTAGTCTTTACTGCACACCCCTCATGATAAAGGAGTTAGTAGTTGGTTTTCTTCTTACAGAAGGTTTAATCACAGAAATTCGACCAGAGGAATTAAGAATAGAATATGGGGAAGAGATTATGGTTGATATCTCCATTGCTGGAGATCTATTAACGGAAGGACTGATAACCTCTCGTTACGTAAGCGGCGCCATTTTCGGTAAGAAAAGAAATTTTGGGAAAATTAAAGATAACTTTTCCCTTAAAGCAGAAACACTAAAGATTATCTTTAAGGAGTTCAATCAGAGGTCAGAGCTTTTCAGACTGACAGGTTGTTTTCACGGCGCAGCGCTATCAGATGGAGAGAGAATTCTTGTCTTTGCAGAGGATATAGGCAGACATAACGCTGTTGATAAAGTAATAGGATATTCCATTCTCGAGAATATTCCTCTCTACAATAAATTAATGTTACTAAGCTGCCGTCTCTCATCAGAGATTGTTTCAAAATGTTTAAGATGGAACATACCAGTAGTAGCAAGCAGAGCTGCTCCTACAGATCTTGCAATCGGGATAGCCGAGACATCCGGTATAACTGTCGTGGGTTTTCTAAGAGATGACCGCATGAACATCTATACAAACTCACAAAGGATAATCCAGTAAAATTTTAACTCAGATTATTCATAAATTTTCCGAGCATTGCTGAAATATTTTTATGAATAACTTGGGTTAGATCGTTTGATTACTGGTTACTGGAGCTTATTTGGTCCGCCTGCTGCGGATTGGTTATAGGTGACTGGTTATTTAGTTTATATATTTGGTCTGTATATTTACTTTATCTTGTATTTATATAGTCTATGACGAAAAGACCTGAAAGATAGGTTAAGAAGCCTTGCTGCCTCTTTCTTTACACCACCTGACTTTTCGAGTGCTTTAAGGAGATATCGCTTCTCAATATCCCCAATAATTTTATCAAGATCGACACCTGCTTCAGTAAGTTCTGGTATCTCTTTTATTTCTTCTGCATATCCAATTATTTCATTTGGAAGTTCTGTTGGAGTTATCTCTTCTTTTTCTGTTAAAAGGACTGTACGTTCAATAACGTTTTCGAGTTCCCTCACATTCCCTTTCCATGGATATCCCATCAATATTCTCATCGCCTCAGGTGAAAACTTCCTCGGCTGGTTTGATGTCTTCTTAAGAAAGTGTTCTATGAGTAAAAGTATATCCTCCCTCCTCTCTCTAAGGGGGGCTATATATATAGGGACAACGTTAAGTCTGTAATACAAGTCTTCCCTGAATCTGCCTGATGTAATTTCTTCTTTTATGTCTTTATTTGTGGCGGATATAATCCTAACATCAACCGTTATGTCCGTTGTCCCACCTACTCGTCTGAACGTCCCATTTTCAAGGACTCTCAGAATCTTGGCCTGAAGATTAATCGGCATCTCACCAATTTCATCGAGGAAGAGGCTACCACTGTCAGCAATCTCAAATAACCCTTGTTTGTTATGCATTGCACCTGTAAATGCGCCTTTCATATGTCCAAAAAGTTCTGACTCTAACAGCCCCTCAGGGAAGGCAGCACAGTTTATTGCGACAAAATTTTTATCCTTTCTATAGCTGAGGTTATGCAGGGCTGTTGCAACTAATTCCTTACCGCTTCCACTCTCACCTATGATAAGGACATTCGAGTTGCTCTGGGCTACTTTAGGAATCAGCCCGAAGAGTTCTTGCATCTTAGCACTTTGACCAATAATATTTTCGAGCCTGTATGCTGTTTTTACCTTCCCCCGTAAGAGTGTAACCTCCTCACTCAGCCTCTTCTTTTCGAGGGCCTTTTCTACAATCAATCTGATTTCATCTATTTTGAAAGGTTTATGAATATAGTCATAGGCACCTAATTTCATAGCCTCGATTGCTGCCTCTGTTGTGCCAAAGGCTGTTATCATAATCACGATGGTACCGGGGGAAACTTCTTTTACCTTCTTCAGCAGCTCGAAGCCATCAACTTTAGGCATCTTTACATCTGTTATGACAAGATCAAAGATATCACTTTTAATATATGACAGCCCTTCAAACCCATCAGATGCGGGAACCACTTCATATTTTTCTCCCTCAAGGAGGATCTTGAGAACCTCTCGCATGCTTTTCTCGTCTTCTACTATGAGTATTCTTCCCTTATGCTTTTCCATCTGCCTTTGGTAATATAACCTTAAAGGATGTGCCAAATCCAGGACTACTTCTCACATTGATACTTCCGGCATGTTCTTCGATTATCCTATAGGCTATGGAAAGTCCAAGGCCGGTTCCATTTTCCTTTGTACTAAAAAATGGGTAAAAGATCTTTTCCATATCGTGGTTATCTATGCCGGCTCCCGAATCCTCGAAAATTATTTCAACATCCGGGCCTATATTTCTTGTTGAGATTATAAGTTCCCCTCCTTCTGGCATGGCCTCTATTGCGTTTATCCCAAGGTTCCAGAAAACCTGCCGTATCTTCTGAGGGTCTGCCTCCACTTCAAGCATTCCTCTGTACTTTTTATTTATAGAGATATTGCCTTTATTCTGTTCCACATGATCAAGAAGTTCCATGGTTTCATCAAGAATACTGTGCAATTCGCATTTTGTAAACTCTGGTGGTGTCGGTCGTGAATATGTAAGGAAATCTGTTATGATGTGGTTGAGGCGCTCCATCTCTTTCAGGGCAATCTCCATAAGTCTCGCTCTATGATTTGAGGGTATCGTATCCTCTTTAAGCATCTCTATAGAACCCTTCAAAGAAGCAAGGGGGTTCCGGATCTCATGGGCAATATTTGATGAAAGCTCTCCTAAAGCTGCCCATTTCTCTTTCTGCTTCATCTCTGCCTCAATCCTCTTCAGTTCTGTTATATCCTGGAATATACCTATAAAACCAGTTTCATACCCGTTAATATCTTTAAGGGGTGTGATCTGTAAGCCGATTACTTTCTGTACACCGTCTACTCTTATTACTTCCTCACTCCGCTTCCTAACAAAAGAAAACTTGAAGAATGGTAGAACATCATTAATACTATGACCGATAACAGAATCTTTGTTAAAGCCTGTTATCTTTTCAGCAGCTCGATTGAAGATTAATACCTTACCTGATGTATCTGCTGTGAATAGGCCACTTGGAAGACTTTCTATGACTTCCTTATTAAAAAACTCTAGATCCCGTAGGTCTACATCCCTTTCATCAAGTTTTTTTGCTGTTTTCTCAAGTCTTGACGAGAGATAGCCACTAAGGAAAGCTGTAAGATAAAAGGAAATAATATGAATAAATATGTTATAGAGGTAGTCCTTTACCTCCATTGTATGCTCGTTGTTGCTTAAAGAGAGCAGTTTGTAAAACTGGAAGTTTATAAGTAGTCCGTAAAGGATACTACTGAGTGTTGCAATTACATAACCAGCCTTTTTATTCAATACTATACTTGAAGAAATTACAGTAAGTACAAGGGTAAAGGAAAACCAGCTCTCTATCCCCCCTGAAAAATAGATAAGGATTATCCCAAAAATTACATCGAGTATAAGTTGGGTGTAAGCAAAGGCAAAAAGCTTCTCAATCTTCTCAAGCAAAAGGGAATAAATAATGGTAAGGACATAAAGAGAGATAATCAGATAAGATAAGCCTTGGGGATGGGGGAATTTTTCGTATCCGGCTTTAAAAATAAAAGATGAACCAAGCAGAAGGGTAACAAAGGTAGCCCTGAGGGCTATCAATGCCTTTATCCGTATTTTTAAGGTTTCAACATTTTCTGACATCTCCTTTATGTGGTTTTTTTCTCTTAAAGAGTTACCTAAAGAGGTTTGATGATTCAAGGGTCTAAAAATCTATTTCTTGATATTTTGAAATTTTCACTTTGCCTCCTGAATACCTGAATCCTTGACCAATCTAAGCCTTTCGAATTCATTCATTATTTTGGAGATTATCCTCATTTTATGAGTGTAATAAGTTTAAATATTGGTAGATACATAGCAACAACTATAAAGCCAACGGTTGTTCCGAGAAAAACCATAAGCATAGGTTCCATCATGGCTGTGAGGTTTGATACAGCTGCATCTACCTCATCATCGTAGAAATCAGCTATCTTGCTGAGCATTGTATCAAGGGCACCCGTCGACTCACCAACTGCTACCATATGGGTAACCATCGGAGGGAAAACTTTAGCCTTTTTAATAGGATCTGCAAGGGTTTTACCTCCTACTACCTCCTTCCTAATATCCAAAATAGAATATTCAACAACCTTGTTGCCTGACGTTTTTGCTGTTATCTCAAGACAATCTAATATTGGGACACCACTGCTAACAAGGGTCCCAAGTGTCCTTGTGAATTTTGCCACTGAGACTTTATTAAGGAGTGGCCCAAAGATTGGGAGCTTAAGCAACATTGTATCAATTATCTTTTTGCCTTTTTCTGTTCTTCGAAACTGGATGATAAAGACAATAACAGCAATTATTGAAGCAAGAATTAAAAGTCCACCTATACCGGCAATAAAATTGCTGATACCAATAATCATCCTTGTAGGCAACGGAAGCGTTCCCCCAAGCTGGGTAAACATCTTTGAAAATGTGGGGACAACAAAAAGCATTATAATAACAATCACCATGACAGCAATTGTACTGACCACTGCAGGGTAAACCATTGCTCCCTTCACTTTCTTCTTCAGTTTCATTGCCTTTTCTATGTAAGCTGCCAATCTATTCAGTATTGTGTCGAGGACACCGCCAGCCTCACCTGCTGAAACCATATTTACATACAACTCACTGAAAACCCGTGGATGCTTTTTAAGTGCATCTGCATACGTTAGGCCTGACTCGACATCAGTTTTGATCTGTGCAATTGCTTTACCAAGGGTTTTGTTTTCAACCTGTGTAGAAAGTATTTCAAGTGCCTGGACAAGAGGAAGCCCAGCGTTTATCATTGTAGCAAACTGTCTTGTAAATACCACGATGTCTTTATCCTTTATCTTTCCTCTGAATCTAGATATCACCGCCTTCTTAGGTTTCTCCGCTATAATCGTGGGGACAATCTTTCTTTTTCCAAGAATTGCAATAACTTCTTCCTTTGTTGCCGCCGTTACCTCACCGGACTCTACAATACCTCTTGAAGTCTTGCCTGACCATTGATATACAGCCATTTCTTATTCCCTCCCTCTGCCAGAGACAGCAGTCACACCTTTCCGTTGGATCATACCATTTAATTCCTCAGGCAGGTATGACCTTCCAATAGCATCTTCGTACGATATAATTCCTTTAGCGTAAAGGTCATATAATGACTGGTTCATCGTCTGCATTCCAAATTTTGCCTGACCTGTTTGCATCATAGAATAGATCTGGTGTATCTTTTCCTCTCTTATCAGGTTTCTTATTGCTGGATTTGGCATCATTAACTCAAAGGAAAGAACCCTTCCCTGCCCAGATTTCTTAGGAATAAGGTGCTGAGCAAGTATTGCCTCAAGGACAAAAGAAAGCTGGACCCTTATCTGTTCCTGTTGATGGGGTGGAAACACATCAATGATACGGTTTATTGTCTGTATAGTGGAATTTGTATGCAGTGTAGCAAGAGTTAAATGCCCTGTTTCTGAGACGGTAAGGGCTGCCTCTATCGTTTCAAGGTCGCGCATCTCGCCAATCAGAACTACATTAGGATCCTGTCTGAGGACATATTTTAGTGCAGCTTTAAATGATACTGTGTCAGAGGTAACCTCTCTCTGGTTGATCAGACATTTGTTGTGTTGATGAAGATATTCTATCGGGTCCTCTACGGTTATTATATGGGCATATCTTTCTGAGTTTATCTTATCAATCATAGCTGCGAGCGTTGTAGATTTACCACATCCCGTTGGTCCTGTAACAAGGACAAGTCCCTGAGTCTTCTTTACAACCTCATTGAGGATTTCCGGTAAACCGAGCTCCTTAAAACCTCTGATTTCATATGGTATGGTTCTAAATGCTCCTGCTACAGCACCCCTTTGCATGAAGATATTTGCTCTGAATCTGCTAACACCTCTGATAGCAAAAGATAGATCGAGCTCATTATTTTCTTCATATTTATGTTTCTGAGCATCTGTTAATATGCTATAACACAGTGCCTTTGTATCTGCAGGGGTTAGGGAAGGGTGATCAATAGGTATAAGCTTTCCATCTACTCTTAACCGTGGCGGGCTTCCTGTTGTAATATGAAGGTCCGAAGCTCCCCTTTCTATCATCATCCTAAGTAAGTCATAAAGAGTTGCCATAATTCCTCCTTCTATCTAATTATATAGTTATTGGCCTTCAGTTACCAGTTTTTTAAGTATGATAACCAATAACTAAAAAGTAATAACTATTTTTAGTCTCCAAAGGTAATTCTCATCACTTCTTCAATAGAAGTGATGCCTTCCTTTATCTTAGTAACACCACTCATCCTAAGGGTTTTCATGCCAAGCTTAACAGCCGCCTTCTTTATCTCATCAGCTGATGCCCCTTCAAGCACTAGCTCTCTGATCTCTGACCCTACAGGCATAACCTCATAGAGTGCTATCCTTCCCTTATATCCGGAACCATTACAGGCAGAGCAACCTTTTCCCCTGTAACACTTTATCGTCTTTGCCTCTTCCTCTGAGAATCCTACTTTTGCTAAAGCTGAGGGTGGAATATGCTCTTCTTCTTTGCATTGTGTGCATACTTTCCTTACAAGTCTCTGGGCCATTATAAGGATAATAGAAGAAGATACAAGAAAGGGCTCGATCCCCATATTCAACAATCTACTTATGCTGCTCGGAGCATCATTTGTGTGCAGGGTGCTCAAGACGAGATGGCCTGTCAGGGCTGCCTTGACCGCAATCTCGGCTGTCTCAAAGTCACGAATCTCTCCAACCATAATTATATCTGGGCTCTGTCTCAAAAAAGATCTGAGTGCTGAAGCAAAGGTAAGGCCAATATCTTCTTTCACCTGAACCTGATTTATACCTTGAAAGTTATACTCAACTGGATCCTCAACAGTCATTATGTTAATTCCTGGTTTATTGAGGTAATTCAGTGCAGAATAGAGGGTTGTTGTCTTACCGCTTCCAGTAGGTCCTGTAACAAGGACCATGCCGTAAGGCTTATTCAGAGCACCCATGAAATCCTGTATGGCCTCTTCTTCAAATCCAAGCTTTGTAAGGTCTACCTGGAGATTTGACTTATCAAGGATCCTGAGTACCGTCTTTTCACCGAAAAGGCATGGCAAGACAGAAACACGAAAGTCTATCTCCCTTTTCTTGCCGAGCCTCAGTTTAATCCTTCCATCCTGAGGCAGTCTCCTTTCTGCAATATCAAGTCTTGCCATGATCTTTAACCTCGACGTTACTGAATCTTTTATCTTTTTTGGTAGATTCATTGCGTTAAACATTATGCCATCAACCCTGTATCTCACTCTCAGAGACTGCTCGTATGGCTCTATATGGACATCACTTGCACCACCTTTTATAGCACTTATAAGAATACCATTAACAAGCTTAACCACAGGTTCCTCGACCTCTTTCTTTAAATCTTCTCCTCTCTCAGCAACAACCTCTATACTATCAAGGGCATCTCCAACAAGCTTGTCAAATTCATCTACATCAATCACTGGGCTCTCATCAACTGTGCTTGCTATGCTTTCAGTCAACTCCTCCTCTGGTAATGCATAATCACCTGCCTCAAACACCTTTGCCTTTGCTACTTCCCTTGCAGCAACAAGGGCTTCACCTTGACCCATATAATGGTCTGATATGGTCTGGAGGATTGAAGATTCACTTGACACAACAACTTCAACATTGTATCCCGTCCTGAACTTTACATCGTCTATCGCAAATACA
>Ga0315268_10000507_pt1 | contig 45390 bp, 37 predicted proteins | sample C1_top_MG_FD_204535 | JGI IMG/M metagenome (GOLD analysis project Ga0315268, IMG submission 204535) | Sediment microbial communities from Yellowstone Lake, YNP, Wyoming, USA - C1_top | ecosystem: Environmental > Aquatic > Freshwater > Lake > Sediment | place: USA: Wyoming | collected 2017-08-01 | reverse complement strand
CGCGATCTCCACCAACCCGAAGCCGAAGCGGTCGTATTTGCGCACGGTGGGTTCGGGCAGATTGGTGAACGCGCGATAGATGTGATGCGCGGCGTCAGTGGCCAGGCGGCCGAGGTTCAGAAAACGGTTCAGGTCGGCGCGTTCGGCGATTTCTTCGGGCACGCCGAATTCGCGTACCACCTGGCCTTTCGCATCGTAAACCTCCACGAGGTGTTCAGGACGCATCGTGGTGACGGCTATTTCACCGTCGGTGAGCGCGACGACCGACGCGGGCGCCACCACACGTACGCTGCGCTCGAGCCGCCCATCGGGCGAATAGACCTTGATGGCGTTCGCGCCGCGGTCGGCGACATAGATGCGGCCGTCGGCATCAAGGTCGAGGTCGTCGCCAAAAACGATCGAGGCGGAGCTTGCAACATCTCCCGCTTTGCCCTGCGAAGGAGAGGCGCCTGCGGGGATCTGGCCTACGCGCTTGCCCTCGGGGTCGAAGATCTGCACGACGCTGCCGGCACCGTTGGGCAGCGCGACCAGCACGTAATAGCGGCCGGTGGCGTCGCGCTTGAGCGCGGTGACGCCGGGGCCGACGTTTTCGAGCACGCGCTGTTTCGCGCGCAGCTCGAGCTCCTGCTGGTCGGCCGCCGCGGCGGCGCTGGAAAAGGGAAAAGGGAAAATGGAAAAGAGGACGAACAGCGCGAGGCGACGCGCACGCGAGGACGTCAGCGAAAGGATGCGGGCTCTATTCATCGAAGCCGGATTATATACGCGCACGGTGGTGAGAAGGCGGGTTGCAGGCAGAAGGTTGCAGGTGGCAGGACGGACCGCAACCACGGATTGACACGGACAGGCATGGGCGAAGGTGGCGGAGTGGCAAAGCCGCGGGGTGGCAGCGACAGGCTGGGACCCGTTAACTTTGCTCAGGGCAAGGGTCTGTCCTACTCGGAGCGGAAGCGGATGCGTTCGATGGCGCGCGCGCGGCCGGTGACTTCATCTACATCGACCAGCACGGTGTGCATCTGGACATCGCCGGAGGCGACTTCGAAGCGCGTGGGGAGCGAATCGAGGAAGCGTTTGAGGATAGCCTTTCTGTCCATGCCGATGACGGAGCTGTGCGGGCCGGTCATGCCGACATCGGTGATGTAGGCGGTGCCGCCGGGCAGCACGCGTTCGTCGGCGGTGGCCACGTGGGTGTGCGTGCCGATGACGGCGGTGACGCGCCCGTCGAGGTGCCAGCCCATGGCCTGCTTCTCGCTGGTGGTTTCGGCATGCATGTCCACAATGATGACCTTCACGTCCGCGGGGAGATGCCCGAGCTCGTGGTCGGCGGTGCGGAACGGGCAGTCAATCGCAGGCAGAAACACGCGGCCCTGAACGTTCAGCACGGCGTAGCGGATGGCGTTTTTTGCGGTGCCCACGAAAACACCTGCGCCGGGATTTTCCGGCGGGTAGTTCGCGGGACGCAGCAGGCGCGGCTGGTGGGGGAAGTATTCCAGGATTTCCTTGCGATCGTAGATGTGGTTGCCGCTGGTGAGGACTTCGATGCCGGCGTCGAGGAGTTCTTCGGTGAGCTTCGGGGTGATGCCGAAGCCGGACGCGGCGTTTTCGCAGTTGGCCAGAACGAGGTCGATGCCCTTGTGGGCGACGATGCCGGCGAGGCGGTCTTTTACAATCTGCCGCCCCGGGGAGCCCACGATGTCGCCGATGAAGAGGATTTTCATAGGACACCCGTCATGGGTAATCGGGAGGGCACGACTTCAGTCGTGCCGAGAAAGGCGCTATATAGTATTCGGGCTTTAGCCCCTGAGGCACAATGGCCAGACCTCCTCGAGACCGCGGCGCCACGCCCGGTGCGACATATTTCGTTACCGCCACAGCTTGGCAAAACCGCGCGCTGTTTCAAAGCGCTCAGGTTGCGGAGCTCCTGTTGGAGACTGTCTTTGGTTATCGTCGCGGTGGCAAGTTCTGGGTTCATGAGTTCGTCGTGATGCCCAATCATATTCATCTGCTGCTTACCCCGACCCACGGCACGACAATTGAGCGCGCCATGCAATTGGTCAAAGGAGGATTCTCGTATCGCGCCCGCGAGATCCTCGGCCGCTCCGAGATCTGGCAGCGTGGCTACGTGGATCATCGCATCCGGGATTCGGTGGATTACGAGCGCCATCGATTGTACGTTCACCAGAATCCGATTCGCAGGTTCCTGTGTGAAAGCCCCGAAGAGTATCCGTACAGTTCCGCACGCCCGGGGTTTGATCTCGACCCGGTTCCTCAGGGGCTAAAGCCCCTTTAGATGGAGCTTCCGTTACGGCACGACTGAAGTCGTGCCCTCCCGCGGTGATCGCGTACTTGGGGAGAGCGGTGTCCAGCACGACCAAGGCCGTGGTCCTCCGGAGCGACACGCGGAACATCGCTCTCAATCGATGCCCACGCACAAGAAAATGGAGCGGTCCACTTCGCCGTGTGGCGCTAGATTCTGAACCTTTTGTTAAGGGTGGGCGCCCACGGCCAGCTTTTTGGCTTCCCCACCCGACGGATCGGGCATGGCGTGCACACCAGCGGGACGCGCAGGCTCCCGAAGGCTCAGTGTTGGTTCAACAAATCGTCGCGCCGGCACCTGCGTCGCAGGCCGACTCCGCGGGCATTGTACCATCGAACGCCCCGCGGCTTGACCGTGCAACCCGCATCCCTTAGAGTTTGTCTAACCATCATGCTTCGAATGGCAAGGCGGAACCGCCGGGCGGCGGGAATCGTCGCGCTGCTGGGGATGTGCCTGCTGCTGGGGCAGTTGCACGCCGCGGTGCACGTGCGCGCGAATGCCGACCGCAGCGGGACCAGCACGCCGGATTGCCAGGCATGCATCAGCAGCGTATGGACAGCACCGGCGCCAAGCGTGGTGGTCGAAGCGCCGACGCAAGGTTTCTTTCTTGAGACCCTGCCAGAATTCCTCAATGCGTCGCGGGGGGAGGTCCTGCTGACATCCCCTCGGGCGCCCCCACTCGTCTAAACCAGGCCCTCGCGGTTCGTTCCCAATTCATTCTTGATCTTTGAAGGAGCGGTCCTATGAAAGCGATTGCCATTCTTTGCTGTCTTTTGTTGCTGGCGTGTGCGAGCACGAGTGCCCAGGCCCCGACCCCATCGGGGCAGGCCCGGCCTCCCGAAGCTTCGGGAGCGGTGGCGGAGAAATTGAAAGCGCTCGAAGAGCGGATCCGGGCGCTCGAGGCGGAGGTGCAATCGCTGCGAGCGGCGCAGGCGCAAAGTGCGCCGGCGCCGGGGATGAATGCGTCCGGGCCGTCGGCAGAGGCGCCGATGGCGGCACCCGCGGCGGTCACGCCTGCGCCAACCCCGACTGGGTCGGGGCAAGCGGGCGCGGCGCAGCTTCCCAACTACGGTGGAGCCGCTGCAATGAGCAAGGTGCTCAACCCGGACATCAGCGTGATCGGTAATTTCCTGGGTGCGGTGGGACGCAACCGCGTGCGGCAGCTCCCCGTGTTGAACTTGAGCGAAACCGAAGTCGGCTTCCAGGCCATCGTGGACCCTTACGCGCGCGCCGACATCTTCATCTCGTTGACGCCCGAAGGCGTGGACGTGGAGGAGGCCTATCTGACGTTCACGTCGCTGCCGGGCGGGCTGCTGGCGAAGGTGGGAAAGATGCGCTCCGCGTTTGGCAAGGTGAACACGATGCATACGCACGTGCTGCCGTGGACCGACCGGCCGCTGGTCACGGAAAACTTGCTGGGCGGCGACGAGGGGCTCAGCGACGCGGGGCTGTCGGTGAGCCGGATCTTCGCGGGGCCGAAAGAGCTGTTCCTGGAGGCGACTGCGCAGGTGTACCGCGGCGAAGCGGCCGACGTGTTCGCGACGACGCGGCAGCAAGATGTCACCGTGGTGGGACACCTCCGCGGGTACAAGGACCTGAGTGAATCCACCAACCTCGACCTGGGGTTTTCCTACGCGCGCGGGTACAACGACGCGGCGCCGGACCTGGTGACCAATCTCTATGGTGTGGACGCCACGCTGCGCTGGAAGCCGCTGCGCCGCGCCATCTACAATTCATTTATCGCGCGCACGGAGTTCATCTGGAGCAACCGCGAAGAAATCCCCAGCAGGCAACGCGCATTCGGTTTCTACACCTCGGGCGAATACCGGATGAACCGCCGCTGGACCGTCGGCGGGCGTTACGACCGCTCGGAACGCGCGCGCGAGGCCAGCCTGGTGGACAGCGGTTTTTCGGCGATTCTCACCTACTGGCCGAGCGAGTTCAGCCAGGTCCGCGGGCAGTACCGCTTCGCGCGGTACGCGGAAAAACAAGACGCCAACGAGCTGCGCTTCCAGTTTTTGTTCGTGCTGGGCGCGCACGGGGCGCATCCCTTCTAGGGGAAGAGAAAATGGAAAATGGAAAAGGGAAAATGGAAAAACGGACGGGAACGTGGCGCAGAATCGGAGCGGCACTGGCGCTGGTAGCCTTGAGTTTCGTGGCGGCAGGACCGGCCCAGGCCGCCGACCAACTCACCATTGTCACCTCCACCTCCGACCTGGCGGCGTTGACCAGCGAGGTGGGAGGCGACCGCGTGTTGGTGCAGTCGATCGCGCGCGGCTATCAGGACCCGCACTTCGTCGAAGCCAAGCCGAGCTTCCTGCTGCTGCTGCGGCGGGCGGATTTGCTCATCTCCGTCGGGCTGCAACTGGAAATCGGCTGGCTGCCGCCGCTGATCACCCAGTGCGGCAACCCGCGCATCCAGGTCGGCGCGCCGGGGTATCTGGACGCCTCGCAGTTCGCGCAAATCCTGGAAATCCCCACCGTGCAGATCACCCGGGCGATGGGCGACGTCCACCCGCAAGGCAATCCGCACTACTGGCTCGACCCGGAAAACGGGCGGCGCATCGCGCGCGGCATCGCCGACAAGCTCGCGGAAATGCGGCCGGGCGACGCTGCCTACTTCAAGCAGCGGTTCGAGGATTTCAGCCGGCGGCTGACCGAAGCGGAAAAACGTTGGGACGAAATGATGAAGCCCTACCACGGGCGCAAGGTAGTGACCTACCACCGCTCGTGGCCGAACTTCGCCGAGCGCTTCGGGCTGGACGTGATGGGCTATGTGGAACCGCGGCCCGGCATCCCCCCCAGCCCCGGCCACACCTTCGATTTGATCCAGGCCATGAAGCGGGACAACGTGAAAGTCATCTTGGTGGAGCCGTACTTCGACCTGAAGACGCCGAACAGCGTCGCGCGAGCAACAGGGGCGCAAGTGGTGGTGATGTCGCCGTCGGTCGGCGGGGAAAAGGAAATCACGGACTATTTCAAGCTCTTCGATTACGACATCGGGCTGCTGCAAAAAGCGTTCCAAGCAGCGCACTAGGATTGCGAGGACTCGAATGGAAATGTTCATGTTCCTGCTGGCGCCGTTTGTGGCCAGCCTGATTCTGACGGGCATCCACGCCTACCTCGGGGTGCACGTGGTGGAGCGTGGGGTGATCTTCGTGGACTTGGCGCTGGCGCAGATCGCGGCGCTGGGGGCGACGATTGCCATCCTGTTCGGGATGGACCCGCACGCGGGGGCGGCGTATTGGATCAGCCTGGCGTTCACTTTCCTCGGCGCGGCGATTTTCGCGATGGTACGCACGCGACGCCTGCACATCCCGCAGGAAGCCTTCATCGGTATCGCCTACGCGGTAGCCTCGGCCGCCGCCATCCTGGCGATGAGCAAGGCCACCAGCGAGACTGAACACCTGAAAGACATGCTCGTGGGCAATATCATCGCGGTGTCCTGGGCGGAGGTGCGGCGCACGGCGCTGCTGTACTTCGGCATCGGGCTGTTCCATTACCTCTTCCGCAAGAAGTTCCTGCTGATCTCCATCAACCCGCGCGCAGCCGAGGCGCAGGGAATTTCCATCCGGCTGTGGGACTTCCTGTTTTACGCGTCGTTCGGTTTCGTGGTCACATCGTCGGTGGCTATCGCCGGGGTGTTGCTGGTGTTCTGTTACCTGATCGTGCCGTCGGTGGGGGCGATGCTGTTCGCCGACCGCATCGGGCCGCGGCTGGCCATCGGGTGGACGATGGGCACGCTGGTGTCGGCGATGGGCGTCTATCTTTCGGTGCGACTCGATCTACCGACCGGGGCAACCATCGTGTGCACCTTCGGCGCCGTGCTGATCCTGATGTTCCTGGTGCATGTCTTTCTCTACCACCGCGGCGAAGCTGACGCGCTTGCTGGCGCGCGCGCGGGGCGCTTGGAAGAGAAAAAGCAGCGCGGCGAGCTGACTGAATAATTCCGCCCCGACTCACCGGGGCGCCGGGCCGGGCGGGCAGGAAAAGCACTTGCTTGAAGTCTGATAATTATGTAGTAAAATAACAGCCTGGGAACCGGACGAACGCTCAGCCCTCCGTTCCAGGATGAATCAATTGCATGGACAAGATTCCCCAACAACCCTCTTCTGGTGTGCTCACCGAACGGCACGTGGCCGATGAACTCGGCCTCGAGCGGGTGGAAGTTTACCTGCTGGCCTCCAAACTCAAGCTTGGAAAATTCGACACCATCACGCACTTGCTGACCTTCACCGAGGCGGAAGTGGACGAGATCGCCCGGCGGCTGGAAGTTGCCCGCCGCAAGCGTCGCGAGCCCGCCGAATCCGATCGCAAAAGCATCCCGGAACCAAATAGCGAGTAGCGATTGGCAGGTAGCGCCCCGACGCGCCGGGGCCTACAGATGAGTGGGGCTCTGCCCCACGCCCCGGCCAGCTGGAAGCCGGCGCTACCACACTCCCGCCGGGATACAATGGCTCTGGATCGCCCGCCGCGGAAGGGAATCTCCTGTCGATGACATCTCCTACCTGGAGGCAAGCGTTCCCCGGCCGATGCGCGGTTTTCTTTGTCACGCTGACGACGGCGCTGTGGGTGTTTTGGGGCACGGCGGAAATGTTTTACGAAGGCTGGTGGGGGCCGTGGTACCAGCGGCCGGTGTATTTGATTCCCGGCGGGGTGTGCCTGCTGATGTCGCTCGTGGCAGTGGCGTGGCCGCGTGTGGGCGGGTGGCTGATTATCGCCATCGGCGCGGCGTTCACTACGTGGTGGTGGATGCTGCAAGCGCGACGCGGCGCCACGCTGGTCGGATACCTGACGATGTTTCCGGTGAGCGCGCTGCTGGTGCTGACCGGAATCCTCTTTCTGCTGGAGGCGAATTTTCGCAAGCGCCGGCGCGACTCCGGCTGGCAGCCGCCGGCGCAGTGGTGGAGGAGCAATTTCCGATTCCTCTTCACGCTGGGCCTGCCGCTGCTGGTGGGCATCGTGACGGCGGCGGCGAACCTGCCCTCGATCCTCGCGCGCGTGGACGACGGCGACCGCGGCGCGCGCCTGATCGAAGGCAATGGCGTGCGGCTGGTGTGGGCACCGGCGGGGCCGGGCTGGGGGAAAGATTTTAGTCCGCGCGTAAAGAGCCAGTTCCGCGGGCTCGTGCGCGGCGAGTTTCCTTCGTGGGACGAAATCGCGCGCTACGGCCAGGAGCCGGTTGGCTACGGCAAGAACCCTGGCCCCGGGATGCCACATGCCACCGCCGCGGACATGGCCGCGACGGACTTGTGCAAATACCTCAGCGCCGACGGCCTCACGCTGATGCCCGAGGCGCAGAGCATCTGGCAGATGCCGACCGCCGATGAGATTGTCCGCTCGCTCACCTACCGCGGCAAAAACGCGGGCTGTTCGTGGGACCGCACCACGCTGCAAGCAGACTGCGCGCACTGGACGAACAAGGAAACGCCGCTCTGGGATCCGAACCGCGCGCCCATCTATTACTGGGCGGCGGACGAGTTCGACGCCGAGCGGGCCTACTACGTCGGTTGGGCGGGCTGGCTCGGCTACGAGCCGAAAAGCTGGGGCAACTCGCGCCACGGCTTCCGCTGCGTGCGCGAGCCGTGATGAGTGATCAGTGGCCAGTGAACAGTGGACAGTGAAAAGAGCCAGTGGAAGAGTGGCATAGTGGAACCCGCACGTCCGAAATTCCGATTGACACCTGCCAGAGGTACGCATAAAAGGCATCGGGAAAGCCCTGGGTCGGGGACTCCGATTCTATCCTGCATTCTGGAGAGCGATCGATGAGCGAGCGAGTGTCTGTTGTCCTTCCGAAGACGGTGCGTTGGTCTGCCCTGCTACTCGCGTTGGCGTTGCTGGCGGCGCCGGCGGCCCGCGCGCAGAACGGCCTGCCCAGTGACTCGCTGTGGCGCTGGCATTTTGTCGGCGGCGTGGAGATTTCGCCGGACGGGACGAAAGTCGCCTACGTCGATTTCAACGTGGCCGAAGACAAAGACACCTACCACTCGTCCATCTGGATTGCGGAGCTGCCGTCGGGCAAGCTGCGGAAAATGACGGCGGGCGACGCGCGCGACTTTTCGCCGCGGTGGTCGCCGGACGGGACCCGGCTGGCATTTCTATCGACCCGCGGCGGAGGCGCGCCGCAGATTTACGTGCTGCCGATGGACGGCGGCGAAGCACGGCCGGTCACCAAGCTGCGCACCGGCGCGGGCAACTTCGAGTGGTCGCCCGACGGGAAATGGTTTGCGTTCACTTCGTTCGTGGGCCCGCCCCCGCAGGAGGAAAAGAAAGAACCGGGGAAGGAACGCGCGCCGAAGGAAAGGGTCATCACGCGGCTGCTCTACCGGTTCGACGGCGCCGGCTACCTGCCGGAAGGCTTCTCGCACATTTTTGCCGTGTCGTCGGACCCCTCGGCTGCGCTCGGGGCAGGCGGGGGCGAGGCGAAGCAGCTCACCTCCGGGGATTTCAACGACGGCGCGCCGGTGTGGTCGCCCGACGGCAAGCAGATCGCCTTCAGCGCGGTACGCAAGCCCGACGCAGAATACCAATTCAGCGATTCGGAAATCTATGTCATCACCATCGAGGGCGGGTCGTCGGGGCAACTCAGCGCGAGCGAACCGAAGGCGCTGACCGACCGGCGCGGGCCCGATGGGAGCCCGGTGTGGTCGCCGGATGGCAAGCGCATCGCCTATGTCGGCTACGACGAGAAGCAGTTGAGCTACGCCATCACCAAGCTCTACGTGATGAATGCCGACGGCTCGGGCAAGCGCGAGTTGACCGGCGGGCTGGTGTGGGATTTGAGCGTGGGCGACGGCGTGATCGGCGATTCGGCCGCGCCCTACGGCGGCATGGGCGACGACCTGGCCTGGGCGCCGGACGGCAAGCGCATCCTGTTCATCAGCGCGGCGCGCGGCAATGCGAATGTGTACGCGGTGTCGCCCGAGGGCGGCGACGTCTCCGCGGTGACCAGGGGTGACCACGACCTGGCGGGATTTTCGCTGGCGCGCGGCGGCCAGGCAGCAGCCATCCGCTCCACGCCGACTGAGCCGTTCGACATCTTCGCGTTTTCGCTGGCCGATCCGCAACTCAAGCGGCTGACCAACGTCAACGCGGAATTGCTGAAAAGCGTCACGCTGAGCCCCGCGGAAGGTTTCTGGTACGGCTCGTGGGACAACCAGAACACGCAGGCCTGGGTGATGAAGCCGGTGGGCTTCACCCAAGGCAAGAAGTACCCGATGATCCTGTACATTCACGGCGGGCCGCACACGATGTACGGCAACACGTTTTTCCACGAGTTCCAGACGCTGGCGGCGCGCGGCTACGTGGTGCTGTTCGTCAACCCACGGGGCTCCACTGGCTACGGCCAGGATTTCGGCAACGTGATCCAGTACAACTATCCTGGTGACGACCACCGCGACCTGATGGCGGCGGTGGATGAACTGCTGAAGCGCGGCTACGTGGACGACAAGCGCCTGGGCATCGCGGGCGGCTCCGGCGGCGGGTTGCTGACAGCGTGGGCCGTGGGGCACACGACGCGTTTCGCCGCAGCCTGCGCGCAGCGCGGCGTCTACGACTGGACCAGCTTCGTGCTCACCTCCGACGTCAGCCTGCTTTTCGTGCGCAACTGGTTCCGCAGACCGCCTTGGGAGGACCCGGGGGAGTATGCGCGACGCTCGCCGGTGAGCTACGCCGACAAAATCGTGACACCGCTGCTGCTCATCAATAGCGAAGAGGACTACCGCGCGCCCGTCAGCCAAGCCGAAGAGCTTTACACCGCGCTGAAAATCCTGAAGCGCCCGGTGGAAATGGTGCGCTTCCCGCAGGAATCGCACGGGCTCTCGCGCAACGGACGCCCCAGCCACCGCATCGCGCGGCTCGACCGCATCCGCGAGTGGATGGACAAATACCTGAAAGCTGCGCAATAGGTTTTTTGAAGCCACGGATGCACACGGATCCACGCGGGTATTCTTGATTCGTGTGGCTCAGTCTCCAGGCTGCGCCTTGGAGTGCGGTGGCTCGCCACCGCCTTCATCGCGCACAGCTTGCTGCGCGCGTCGGCCCCAACCCCGCGCAGTCCCGAAACTTCGGGACCGCGCCACCACTACCAAAGCGGTGCTGGAGAAAGACCTCGCCGCGCTGCTCGGTGGGAGGTGACCCCGCAGGGTCATCCCGAGGCCGCCGTTTGCCCTGTCCGATTTCTGGACTCCGGTGGAGTCCATCGGACTCCCGAAACCGGAGAGCGTGCCGAAGGGCGGCGGACGAAGGATCTCAGGGGTTTTTCGGCAACCTCCTACGATTCCGGTGGAGGCAAATAATAGCCGGGGCGGGTGCGCACGCTCAGGCCGGGCTTGGTGACTTCCACTTTGATTTCGTGAAAGCCGGAGGCCTGCGTCCCAGTGGGGCGATAGGTGAGCACGTACTGGCCGTGCAGCTCGCTGCCGATTTCGTGCAGGGCGACTTCAATCGAGCGGTCGCGGAAAGTGGGCAGGTGCATCCCGCCGGTGCCGGCGGTGGCGGCTTCGAGCGAGTTGTGTCCCACCACATTGGCCAGGCGCTCGACCGCCCAGATGATGGCGGCGAGGATGTTGATGTTGCCGCGCGCCTGCTGTTCGGTGGTGGGCGTCTGCACGGTGCCGGGGCGCGGCGGCATTCCGAACACGCCCGGGGGCAGCGGCCCCGGCGCGGGATCCTTCGTTCCGGCGCGCAACTGCGCGGCGGTGGTGGAAAGTCCCACGCTGTAGATGGTGATGTTGGAGAGCTGCGCTTCGCGCAGGACGGCGCCGAGGCGCGTTTCGCTGCCGTCGTCGGCCGCTTCGGAGACGACCACGATGGCGCGGCGGCGCTGCGGCGGGCGGTTGCGAAGCATCCCCACCGCGCGCGCCAGCGCGTCCTGCATGTGCACGCCCTGCAGGCCGACGCGCAGGTTCTCGATGGTCTTTTCGATTTTGTCCTGGTCGGTCGTGAACGGCAGCAGGACCTCCGAGCGTTCGTCGAAGCCGACCACGGCGGCCTCGCCCAGTTGGCCGAGCACAGCCTGGGTGAAGACGATGCCCGCCTTGCGCACTGCGGGCAGCAGCGGCTCGACGCGCGAGCTTTGCTCCAGCACGAGCACCACCGACAGCGGCCCGCCGCCAATATCGAAGTCTTCGATGCGCTGCGGCACGCCGTTGTCGAACACGCGGAAATCGTTCCGGCTGAGATCCATCACCATTTCGCCTTTGGCATCGCGCACGGTGACCGGCGTGTTCACCAACTCGACGCGCACGCGGATTTGGGCCTTTTCGGGCGGCTGTTGCACGGCGGCACCCGGCTTCGGCGGCAGCGGCCCGGGCGGAGCCTGGGCGAACGCGCCCGTGGTCAGAACCAAGGCGGCGCAGCACGCGAGGATGGACCAGCGAGCCATAGGCAAAGTCTACCTGATTTGACGACCGGAAGGCCCGAAGTGTTGGCTGGGCCGCAGCGCCACTGGCGTTGGCGCAGGCGCATCCCGTAGAATGACGGACGCGCTTATGGAGAGCGGATGAGCCCACGTCGCAAAGAGCGGTATCCCGCGGTCGCCCACCTCGACCCGAAATTCACGCGCAGCGTGACGGCGCGGCCCCTGCGGATTCTGGCCGAATACCTGGACCCGCTGGATCGGCTGCGCCGCGCGGGTGTGGGCGATACGATCGTCATCTTCGGTTCGGCGCGCATTGACTCGCGCGAACACACGAAGAAGCGGCTGGCACAGCTGGAGCGGCGGCTGAAGGGGCGTCTCACGGCGGGGGAGCGCGCGAAATTGCGCGAGGCGCGCAACGCGGTGAAGATGTCGCGCTACTACGAAGAGGCACGAGAACTGGCGCGGCGCATCACCGAATGGTCGCTGACGCTCGGGACGCATCCGCGGCGCTTCGTGGTGTGTTCCGGCGGCGGGCCGGGCATCATGGAAGCCGCCAATCGCGGGGCCGCTGAGGCCGGCGGCAAATCCATCGGGCTGAGCATCAAGTTGCCGCGCGAGCAGAGCCCCAACCGCTACATCAGCGACGAACTGAACTTCAACTTCCATTACTTTTTCATGCGCAAGCTCTGGTTCGCGCAGCTGGCCAAGGCGCTGATCGTTTTTCCCGGCGGCTTCGGCACCATGGACGAGTTGTGGGAAATGCTCACCCTGATGCAGACGGAAAAGCTGCCGCGCGGGCACCTGATCCTGATTTACGGGCGCGAGTATTGGGACCAGGTGCTGAACTGGCACGCGATGGTGCGCTGGGGCACCATCAACGAGGGCGAGTTCAACCTGCTGCAATTCTCCGACAACGTGGACGACGCCTTCGGGCGTGTCCGCACCTGGCTCGAAACCTACCACATGGATCTCAAGAAAGACTGGCCGGATTGAGCTAGAACTTATCTCATAAATGCAGAGAATGCGTTGAACGGGAGGCGACTTGACCCTCAGGGGCTAAAGCCCCTGTGTTTATGCGGCCCTTACGGCACGGCTAAAGCCGTGCCCTCCCGATTGCCGCAAAGCTCAGTATTTATGAGACAGCTTCTAGTGATTAGTGGTCAGTGGCCAGTGCACAGTGACGAGAAGCTGATTCCTCATTGCCGGTCTTTGCGCCAACCGGGAAGGCACGGCTTCGCCCCTGAGGATCAAGCCACTTTCCGGCGGCGCGCTCTGCACGTCTTGAGGCATCAACTAGCAGGCAGAACAGCGGAGAGAAGAGCGAAGGGGCGTCCCGCTCCAACCCTGGAGGTGAGGACGCCCCTTGTGCTTTGCTTTGCTACGCGTGTCCCGCGGCACGCGCCCAGGTTCGGCCCTAGTTGCGGGAAACTTGGAGCAGCGGCTCGAAGACCGCTTCGAAGCGCCGCTTCTCAAACTGGTCGTGCACCAGGACGACGGGCACGACGCGGAGGCTGCGCTTGCAGTTGCGGCAAACGGTCTGTTCGCCCTGCAAATCCTGCAAGAAGCCGTCGGTGAAATGGTAATCAGCTCGCGCGCGTCGTGCGGCTTTCTCGCCCGGCTGCCCGCAACGCGGGCAGATGAACTCGACGCGGTCTTCTTGGGGGTCGCGGTCGAGCGCCGCCCAACCGGTGTAACGGACACCGACGGTTTCGATGGACTGCCGACTCATGCCAGGTGCTCCTCGCGAATCCACTTCCTTTTTCCCCCGGCGATATCAGATGCACCAGGGCCCGGCGGAGTTGCACTTAGAGAAAAGGGTTTTGGAACTGTTCTAAGTCCATATTTTTCTGCGACATGGCGCTCCCGGGCGGCCGGGTGCTTCATTCCGGCGACCTGTTTCCGGAGCAGGGAACTCGCTTCCGCTCGCGGTGTCTATATCACTGGGTCGCGCGATAACCCGCCCTGCCTGCTGCGGGCAGCCCCGGAAAAAAGACGGGGCAGGGTGCCCCTCCCGCTGCGGGCAGGTAATCCTTGGAGGTGTATCGTGCGACAGTCCCGACTTTTCCTCGACTCTCTGGTGGAAGGCGACCCGGTGGCAGCGTCGCAGGCGCGGCGGAACCGGGTGGTATCGCTAGGTCTTTCCGTGGCCACGCAGACGTTGCTGCTCGTGGCCGCGCTGGTAGTTCCTCTGGTGGTGACTGCGGAGCGCCCGCGGGCAATGCTCTTGACGCCGGGTCTGCCCTACTACAACGTGCGCGCCGCAGACGCGCAACCGGCGGGCCCGCGCGCGCCGAACGAACGCCCTCTCCGCCATCCGATCCCCCGGCAGAACGGGGTACTTTTCCAACCGCCGAGAATCCCCGCGACTGTGGCGGATATCCACGATGAGGTCGGAGTGAACCTGCCGCCCGGCGTAATCGCGATTCCCAGCGGCGACCCGCGAGGCTTGGTGCCCGGGCTTCCGGATGTCTTCGCTCCCGGACCACAGCCGCCGTTGCCGGATCTGGCGGCGAAGAAGCCGTCCGCGCCGGTTCGCAAGAGCGAAGGCGTGCAGGAAGCGCTGCTGGTGCACCGCGTCACGCCGGAGTATCCCATCCTGGCACGGCAGGCCCGGATAGAAGGCAAGGTGGTGCTGCGCGCGATCATCGGGCGTGACGGCACGATCCGTGACCTCAGCGTGGTGGAGGGTCAGCCACTTCTGGCCCGCGCAGCGATGCAAGCGGTGCAGCAGTGGCGCTACCAACCGACGCTGCTGAGCGGCGAACCGATGGAAGTGGACACGCAGGTCACCATCATCTTCAAGCTGCAGCGGTAACAGGCAAGAGCAAATAAAAAAGGGCCCCCGCGTCCCGCAGGGCGGGACGCGTCGGCCCCAGTCAAAACCTTGCAGGGCTTACCGGGCGAAGCGGAAGGTGACGCCCACCGACAACTTCAAGTTGTGCTGCGTTTCGCTGGCGAACCGCGTCATCACGTAATCAAACTGCACCGCACGGATCGCGATGCCATCCGTGACGCGCGCATCCACGCCGCCGCCCAACTCCATTGCGAGGTTGGTATCGCCGGTGCCCGGTCCCGCGCCGAAGCGCGCCGCGCCCATCAGGAAATGCACGAACGGCGTCAGCTTCTCGTTCTTCCGATAGGAGATCGTCGGGCCAAACAGATAGCTGTGATAGTCGGTACCGATGTTCTTCGGCTTCCCGTAAGCCCCGCTGAATTCTCCGGTGACGCCAAACCAGTCATTGAAATTCCCCGTCAGCGACGCGTACCAGCCGTTCAGGTTGATACCGGGGAATCCGTGGCCCGGGTTGCCGCGGAAGTACGAATAGCCTGCTGAGAATTCGCCCTTCGGCGTATCCTGCGCCCTCGCCACGGCCGAAAAGCAAAGCAGAACAACCAACAACCCTACAACCTTTCGCATCTGAACATCCTCCTTGAGTTTTCGAAAACCCGAAAAAAGTCTGGAAACCTCTAGAAGTCCCGCAAAACCGGCCCCCGACCAATATGCAGGCAGGTATCTTGGTCTGCAGACCGAGCCTTTGTCAAGCGGTATAAGGCGCGATGTTCATTTTTCTAACTCCCGGCCCGCCCCCGTCCGGGGGTGCGGGGGGCAAGAAAAAGAGGGCCGCCCCTCCCGCCCTCGCGGGAGATGCGGCCCTGTCAGAGTTGTGGGGCGTCCGACTTACTGGCCGAAACGGAACACAACACCCGCGGAGAACGCGTAGTTGTGCTCGAATACGCCTCCGAAGCGCGTCGCGACGTAGTCGAACTGCGCGACACGGATGGCGACCTTGTCGTTTGCCTTGACGTCGAAGCCGCCGCCATAGGCCATTGCAAAGGCGTTGTCGCTGCCGCCGCCCCCGCTGCCATGGGCGCCGCCAAACAGCGCGTGGAAGAATGGTCTGACCTTCTCATTCTTGCGGTAGGAGAGCTCCGGGCCGAACAGGAACCCGTAAATTTTGACACCCGACTTGTAGTGCCCGCTGAAGTAGCCGGCGACACCGAACCAGTCGTTTGCATTCCCGGTCAACCCTGCGGCCCAACCGTTTGCGTTGTAGTGTGTGCCCACGCCGGTGTCGGCACGCATGAAGGAGTAGCCACCGAACAGCTCAGCCTTCGGGTAATCTTGCGCAAACGCCGGAACCGCCAGGAGCATAAGCAACAGGAACAAACCAACAAACTTACGCATACGAACTTCCTCCTTCGATTTGTGATCTAGAGAATGTGATTCACTTCCCGGGGTTCCGTTTGCGACAGAACCCACCCCATGTAAGTTACCGAGACGAGATGTTGAAACCCTTCCCTTTTCGTGTCAAGCCGTGCAACACCCTCACTATTAACTCTTAGGTGCGACCGGGGTACCTTGGGTTGCCTGAAAGACGGGCGGGTACTGCCGGGATTATCCCCCTGGCGCGCTCCAAATCCAAGCATTTAATCTTCGGGGTAGCCTCGGGGGTGGCTCTGCCGCCAGGCCCAGGCCGAGGCTACCATCTCGTCGAGGGAAGAGTGCCGGGGATGCCACCTCAGCTCCCGCTGAATTCGCTCAGCGCCGGCCACCAGCACGGGCGGGTCCCCAGGGCGCCGCGGCGCTTCTCGGGCGGGAATCGGATGCCGGGTCACCCGCCGCGCCGATTCGAGAACCTCGAGCACCGAGAAGCCGCGACTGGTGCCCACGTTGAAGATGCGTCCCGCGACGCGGTCGAGCTGTTCGAGCGCGAGGATGTGCGCCGCGGCCAGGTCGAGCACGTGGAGGTAGTCGCGGATGCAGGTGCCGTCAGGGGTCGGGTAGTCACGGCCATAGATGTTGAACTGTTCGCGCTGTCCCAGAGCCACTTCGAGCAGCCTGGGGATCGCGTGAGATTCCGGGCGATGGTCTTCGCCCCGCTCGGCGGAGGCCCCTGCTACGTTGAAATAACGCAGGCTGACATATTGCAGGCCATTGGCTGCGGCAAACTCCGGCAGCCGCTGCTCGATTTCCAGTTTGGTGGCGCCATAGGGGCTGACCGGACGCGGTGGGGCGTCTTCGGGAATGGGCACCTGCGAGGATTCACCGTAGACCGCGGCTGTGGAAGAGAAGATGAACTTGCGCACGGCGTGTTGCGCCATCCCTTCGAGCAGGAGCAGGCTGCCGGAGACGTTCACCTTGTGGTAGAGCTCCGGATTCTCCACCGATTCGGGCACTTCGGAGAGGGCGGCGAAGTGCATCACCGCGTCAGGCTGCTCGGCTACCAGGACGCGTTCCAGCGTGGTGCGGTCGCAGATGTCGCCGGCGTAGAACTTCGCCGCCGCGGGCACGGCGGCGCGATGGCCTTTGCGCAGGTTGTCGAGCACGACGACGGCGTGGCCGCGCGCCAACAAGAGTTCCGCGCAGATGCTGCCGATGTACCCCGCCCCGCCGGTGACCAAAATCTTCATTTGCGCAGCCTCGTGGCGCTTCACAGATAGCACGACCCGGGCCCGCATGCTACAGGTTTACATATGTAGCGCCGGGTTCGAAGAACCCGGCACGGTATTGGTGCAGAAAAAATGCCGGGCGTGTCCGCTGCAAGCGGACAGCCCGGCGCTACACAGACGGGGCCGGAATTTTCCGGAGAGCACGTGGGGCGGGTTGAGCACATGTAGCGCCAGGTCCGGAGGGCCCGGCACAGGCATGTCTGCGGCAGAGATTCAGGAGGGCCACCCGACTGGCCACTCCCACACGTCCTTGCGTGAAGAGCGACAGGGGCGTGTGCTCGTCGCGACCTCAGACGCGCATTCAATCAGGCAGCGATACATCTCCGTGCCCGTGATCGCCTGATTCTCCCGGCGAAAGATTTGCGTTTTCTTCGTTCGTTCCGACCAAGGGATGGTGCTCAGGGATAGCTTCGCGGACAAATCGGCATGAGTCAATTTCGCCGGAGGGATTCCCTTGATCGCCAAATCCTGCGTCATCCACGCGTGCAATTCCGCCGTGATAGGTAAAGCAGGAATCGGGTTTCCCTCGAACACATTTTCACCGGTAAGCACGTTGATCCTCAGCGTGCCCGACCCCAGTCGAGCGATGGCGGGCAGTGATTGGATCAGCCGCCAACCCTGAAACATTTGGCACAGCGTGTCGGCGACATTCTGGAGGCGATTAAGACGCATTCTTCTAGAGGCTCCCTGCCTAGGAGTCACAGCAGCGGCTCGCCGCAATGCGCGGCGATGGCTTCGCGGGAGGCGTCGCGCAGCCGCACGATTTCTTTCCACGCCGTGGCGCCGCTGGCGGTATCGGGGGTGAGCGGCGGGCAAAAGGTGATGGTGATGCGGCCGGGGCGCGGCAGAATGGTTTCGTCGCGGAGGATCTGGCGCAGGCCGCGGATAGCGATGGGGCAAACGGGCGTGCCGGTGACCACCGCGGCCTTGAAGGCACCCAGTTGGAAGCGGCGCACGCCGTCGCGGGCGACGAACGTCGCCTCGGGAAAAATCAGCACCGAGCGGCCCGCGCGCAGCGCCGCTTCAATTTTTTCCTGCTGCTGCAGCCGCGCCGCGGGGTCTTCGCGCCGGAAGTAGAAGTGCCCGAGCTTGACGATGAACGTGCCGATGAACGGCCAGGACACCACTTCCAGTTTGGAGACGAAATGGTAGGGCGGCGGCAACGTGGCCAAGTAGAGTACGACATCGAAATTGCTGGCGTGGTTGGAAACGAACACAAAAGGCCCCTTGCCGCGGATGTGTTCTTCGCCGCGGATGGTGATGGGGCAACCCAGCAGGCGGAAGTAAATCCGCGTGCCGACTTTGGTGATGCGCGCAGCCAGCAACTGATCGCGCACCAGCTTCACCAGCGTCCACGTCGGCAGGATGAAGATCAGGAACGCCACGCCAGCCCACAACCCGTAGGCGATTTCCAGCGCGCGCCGCAGCCCGCGCCGCGCGGTCTCGATCCCGCCGACGGCAGCCAGTCGGGCCGCTTGTAACCACGCCGGGGGTTTGCGGCTGACGCCGGCAAGCCGCCCGGAAAGGTAAAGTTCCTTCGTGGCCTCGCGACGCAGCTTCCCACTCGACGTTTTGGGGATGGAATGCGGCGGCACGAACTCGACGACATCGGGCGGCAGGTCGAGCTGGTCGGCAATGCTTTCGTTGATCTGCGCAGCGATGTGGCTGCGCGCTTCGGCTTCTTCAGCGCGGGTTTCGGCCACCACGACCAGCCGCTCGGAGCCCAGCGCGGCGTCGCGCACGCCGAAGGCCACCACGCAGCCGGTGCGCACACCGTGGACGCGCCCGGCCAGCTCTTCGATTTCATGCGGGTAGAGGTTGCGCCCCACCTTGATGATGATGTCTTTCACCCGGCCGGTGATGTAGACCTCGCCGTCTTTGAGGTAGGCGCGGTCACCGGAATCCACCCAATCGTCCTGCGGGCGAATCGCGGCGGTGGCCTCGGGGTTGCGGTAGTAACCCTGCGAGGCCGCAGACCCGCGGAACCACAAGTTGCCTTCCACACCCTCGGGAAGTTCCGCGCGGGTTTCCGGGTGGACGATGCGGACCTCGTAGCCGGAAACGGGCCGCCCGCCGGAGACGAACGTGAGCGCGGATTTGTCGTTGGGCCGCGCGGGCATGGCGCGGCCTTCGCGTTCGAACGTGGCGCGTTCGACGCGTTCGACCAGCGGCCCGCGCCCCATCGGCGGAACCGTGACAGCCAGCGTCGCTTCGGCCAGCCCGTACACCGGCATCATTGCTTCGCGGCGGAAGCCGTAAGCCGCAAAGCGCGCAACGAAACGCTCGAGCGTTTCCGGGTTCACCGGCTCAGCGCCGTTCAACGCGGCGCGCCAGGAGCTCAGGTCGAGCCCCTTGATGTCGTCGTCGGCAATCTTCCGTACGCAAAGCTCGTAGGCGAAGTTGGGCGCGGCGCCCAGCGTGGCGCGGTGGTGATGCACCGCCCACAGCCAGCGCTCCGGCCGCGCCAGAAACGCCAGCGGCGAGATCACCGCCACCGGCAGGCCGAAATAGAGCGGCATCAGCCAGGTGCCGATCAGGCCCATGTCGTGGTAGAGCGGCAGCCAGCTCACGCCGACGTCGTCCGGGCGCACGTCCACGGCTTCGCCGATCGCGCGGATGTTGGCCAGCAGGTTCGCGTGGGTCAGCATCACGCCCTTGGGGTCGCCGGTGGAGCCGGAGGTGTATTGCAGGCAGGCCAGGTCGCTGGAGCGCGCGCGGGGAGGTTCAAACGCCGCCGTGCCGTCGCCGCCCGGCTCGGCAAGTTTTGCAGCGTTCACCACCCCTTTGATGGTGGAAACGAGCGGCTGCAGCAACCGCGCCACCGCTTCGGCCTGGCGGAAGGTGACCAGCAAGCGCGCTTCGGCGTTGTGCAGGATGGCGGCCTGGCGCTCGGCGTATTCCTCGATGCGGTCGGCGCGGAACGGCGGGTAGATGGGCGCCGGGATCGCGCCGGCCAGCTGTACGCCGAAAAAAGTGAAGAAGAACTCGCGGGAGGTGGGCAGCATCAGCGCGACCGTGTCGCCCGGCGCGATGCCGCAGGCGCGCAGCCGCCGCGCCACCAACAGGGCGCGCTCAGCCAGGTCGCCATAAGTCAGCGTGAGCGAAACCGGATCGTTCGAGCCCGGCGCGGGATCCTCGCGCAGAAAGATGTGCGGCTTGTGCGGGTGCTGGCGCGCGTGCCACAGCAGCGCCTCGACCAGCGATTCCGCGTGCGCGGGGTGATCGGGCCCGCGCGAAGGCCCGGCTGCGGCGGGCTCCACAGCGCGGCGCACCCGGGCGAGTTGTGCGGAGAAAAGATCGGCCTGCTCCGGTTCCTGGCGCAGGATCGCTTCGACCAGGCTGCCGACCGTGTCGGCCTCAGCCACGACGTGATCCGGGAGGTGCACGCCGAACGTCTCGCCGAGTCGCACTAGCAACTCGACGCGCTCCAGGCTGCCGAGGCCGAGGTCGCGGTCGAGATGCAGTTCGCGAAGCTGCTCGGGCGCGCGCAGGCGCGCGCTGGCCGCGGCGGGGCTGCCCAATTCTTCTAGGAGCTCGTGGAGAATTTGCTGCACCTGCCGCTCGACATCGCTGCGGTCGTCGCGGGCTTTCGGAAGTGTGTCTGCGGTCCCCATCGCGGAAGATGGTTCGGCCTCTGAGTGGAATTGAGGCTATCACGCGTCTCGGTGCGCTTCAACTTTGGGGTCCATGTAGCGCCGGTCCCGAAGCATCGGGACGCAGGACCCGGCAGGGCCGAGCAGCGAGAAAATCTGCCGGGCATTCCCGACAGAATCGGTCAGGGAGCCCGGCGCCACACGCATCCAATCCTTCTGGGCGCTACTGCTGGAAGACGCGCATGTACGCTTTCCACGGCCCGACCGCTTCAGCGCACTGCTTGGACATCACGCGGACAATTTGGCCGATGTGGCTCAGGTCGTGTACCGTCCAGGTGGCCAGCAACTGTCCGAGTGTTACGCGGCCGAGTTCCGGATGCGTTCCCCGCAGCGCGAGCTTTTCCGGAGTGAGATTCATCTGCTTCAGGGTGTCCAGGCTCTGCTGTCGCAAGCGCGCGAAGGTGTCCAGCAATTCGCCGAGCGGTTTGCCTGTGCACTTCTGGTAGTGGCCGAAGCGGTCGAAAGACGTGAAGGGGCGGGATTCACCGTGCTCAAGGATGATTCGCGCGCGCGGGATCCAGTCGGTTTCCTCTCCGTGAATCAAATGCCCAACCACATCCCACGGGCTGAATGTCTGCGGGCCTTCGTTCGCGCTGGTCCAGGATTCGGGCAGGTCGCGCAAGAGAGTGTTCAGCACTGCGGGCGTCCGGCTCAGGATGGCAACGGCGTCATTCAATTCGAATTCCATGGCAGGCAGACTCCTAATCTGGCGTTTTCTTCGGCCACACTACACCCGCTGAATCGGTCGGGTCGAGGGGAGCCGCCGGGCCCCGCAGGGGCTGAAGAATGTAGCCCGGAGCTGAGTTTGTTCCTGCCGTTTCCACCCGGGGCTCACGCCCCGGGCTACGCATCTTACGCCCTTCGGGCTGCGGTCCCTACGGCTTGTGTGAGAGGTGCAAACATGGAGCCATGGGCAAAATAGAGGTTCGACAAAACCCTTCGCGGCTTAAGCGCGCCTCAGGTGTGGGCGACGAAATCCTCGACCGTTTGTTTCAGCTTGTCGGAAATCTCAAACATCGGGAAGTGACTGCGGGCATCGAGCTTTTCCACGTGGAACCAGGGATGGGCAGCGGCAAACTTCTGCTGGGCGGTGAGGTAACTGGGGTCATCCGGCTGCGCGTAAAGATGCAACACGGGAACGGGAGGCGAGAGCTGCGCGAGCGCATTGAGCGGGCTGCCGAACTTCGCGTAGGCCGCGGCGATTTCGCGCGCGGCGCGCGCCCACATCTCGGCGGGTAGGCGCCCATTTCTTCGTGCAGGAATTTTTCGAGCGGCGGAATGTCCACGCCGTGCAGCCACTGCGCGAAAATTTGATCGACTGCTTGGCGCCAGCGCTCCGGCGACTGCATCGCGTCAAGAACTTCGCGGAAGGCTGGCGGCGCATCCAGGATGAGCCAGTCGAACAGGACAAGTTTGGGGATGCGTTCTCCGAGCCTGCGCCGCAACTCGATGGCCACCCAGCCGGCCTGGGCCAGCGCTACAGGCACGATTTTCTTGGCCTTGGTGGCGGTGATGACGGCCAGTGCGTCTTCGACCAGTGCGGCCTCGCCAAAATCGGCGGTCGGCTTCGCGGATTCGCCGTGGCCACGCCAGTCGAAAGTGATTACGCGCCGGCACTCGCTCGACAGTGAAACCAGGCCGCGGAAAACCGTGCGGTTGGTGCACCAGCCGCCGAGAAAGAGCAGCGCGGGCTCGCCCCAGCCGACTTCGTCATAGGCGATGCGGATGCCGCTTGCTTCCGTGTGAGGCATGGTCCCCTCCTTGCTCCTGCGCACCCGGTTGTAGCGCCGGGTTCACAGAACCCGGCATCTTCGCTTTTGCCGGGCGTCCCGGCCGCTGCGCGTCCGTGAGCCCGGCGCTACACGTCCTGCAAATCGGCTTCTTCGAGGCCGAAGTAGTGGCCGAGCTCGTGGAGCACGGTGAGCCTTATTTCTTCTCGGATGATTTCTTCGACCGGGCGGTTTTCTTCCACCGCGGCGTCGGCGGCGTAGGCTTCGATGTTGCACTGGTAAAGAACGATGCGGTCGGGCAGGGCCGTGTCCCAAACGCTTTTTTCGGTGGCAGGCACGCCTTCGAACAGGCCCATCAACTCGTCGTCCACGACGCCTGCATCATCGGGCGGCGGAAAGTCTTCGACAACCACGGCGACGTTGTGCAGCAACTCGCGGAACTTGGCGGGCAGCGCAGCCAGCGCCTCTTCGACGAGTTGGTTGAAACGCTCGCGTTTCACGATTGCGCCGTTGCGTGGAGTGCGGCGGCTTGCCGCCGCCTTGCCTGCGGCGCAGCTTGCTGCGCCGTGCCAACCGTAATCACCCGGATGCGGTAGGGACTTTGTAGCCAGCTTTTCGTCTGGCGTGGTAGCAAGCTACCGCGAAAATCAAGGCGGCGGCAAGCCGCCGCACTCCAAGACCAAACGCTGGCCGGCCAGAGCACTTGGGGCCGAATTCCCACAACGAAAGCGAAACGCGCCGGCAGAGTGTTACGTCCCTAATTTCGCCGGTGGTCGGAGCCCTGCAAACTTCACGTTTTTCAGAACACGCGGCGGAGCTCGACGACTCTAACACAAGCGTCGCAGCAGCTGCTGGAGTTGCGTCTCGCCCGCATCTGCGAGAGGCCCGCGAAGTTTGCCCCCTGATAGCCCCGGGGCGGGTCTCGGTCTCCTCGAGGCCTGCCCCGTCGAATTTCCGTTGCATTCGCGCGGTGTCGGGAATAGCATTTGCCGCCTCTTACCACTGGTGACCGTACTTTCACGAGCGAGGAATCCAAAATGAACGAAGCTCCGCTGAAGTCTCGATGGAATTTTCGAGCTGGCGCGGTTCTCCTGCTGATTGCACTGGGAGTGCTGTTGGCTTCCGATGCGTCCGTATTTGCCCAGCAGGGGCAGGGTCGTCGCCAGCAGCAACAACAGGCCGCCCCGGCCGCCCCGGTGGCCACGGCCCAGGGGATAGATTACGGGGCCATTATGCAGAACCTGCGGTGGCGGGACATCGGTCCGGCCATCATGGGCGGGCGCATTGACGATTTCGCCGTGGTTGATTCCGACCCCAGCACCATCTACGTGGGCACGGCGAGCGGCGGCGTCTGGAAGACCACGAACGCCGGCACGACGTGGGAACCCATTTTCGACGATCAGGAAGTTCCCACGATCGGCGACATCGCTATCGCGCCTTCCGACCCGATGATCGTCTGGGTGGGCAGCGGCGAGCCGAACAACCGCCAGAGCTCTTCGTGGGGCAACGGCATCTACAAATCGGAAGACGGCGGGCGGACGTGGAAGAATATGGGCCTGCGCGAGACCCAGCACATCGGCCGCGTCGTCATCCATCCCACCAACCCGAACATCGTTTACGTCGCGGCGGTGGGCCACCTGTGGGGCCCGAATAAGGAGCGCGGGGTCTACAAGACCACCGACGGCGGCAAGACCTGGACCAACATCCTCTTTATCAATGAGGACACCGGCGTCATCGACATCATCATCGACCCGCAGAGCCCCGACACGCTGCTGGCCGCGTCCTACCAGCGGCGCCGCAGCGTTTTCGGCTTCAACGGCAGCGGCCCCGGCTCGGCCATCTACAAGACGACGGACGCCGGTGCCACCTGGCGCAAGCTGAGCCGCGGCCTGCCCTATGATCCTGACTTCCGTCCGCCCACCGCGGGCGGTGGCGGCGGGTTTGGGGGAGGAGGCGGTGGTGCGGCCGCGTTGCTGGCGCAACTTGCCGGCGGCGCAGCGCCGCAGGCAGCAGCGGCGCAGCCACCCGACCCGAAGGCGCTGCTGGAAACTGGGCGCATCGGCCTCGGTGTTTACCGGCGCAACAGCAACATCATGTACGCGCTGATTGAGCACGCCAACGGCGGCATCTTCCGCAGCGAAGACAAGGGCGAGACCTGGACACGGATGAGTGAGACCGATCCGCGCCCGATGTACTACTCGCAGGTCATCATTGATCCCAACAACGACCTGCGCATCTGGTCGCTGGGCGCGCCGATTTACTTCTCCGAAGACGGCGGCAAGACCTTCGCACAGAACCGCGGCGGGCGCATCCACGGCGACTATCACACCCTGTGGATCGACCCGGCCAACTCCGAGCACATGTTGGCCGGCACCGACGGCGGCATCCACCAGACCTGGGACAGCGGCCGCAACTGGGTCTTCATCAACGCCCTCCCGCTGGGCCAGTTCTACGAGGTCGACGCCAGCATGGAGAAGCCCTACAAGGTCTGCGGCGGGTTGCAGGACAACGGCTCCTGGTGCGCCCCGGCACAGACGCTCTTTACCCGCGGCATCACCAACGACGAGTGGACGAACATCGGCGGCGGCGACGGCTTCTACGTGCGCATTGATCCGACCGACGGCAACATCCTCTACTCGGAATCGCAGGACGGCAACCTGAGCCGCCGCAACCTGGCCACCAGCGAGAACCGCAGCATCCGCCCGCGCGAGGCCCCCGGCGAGCCGTCCTACCGCTTCCAGTGGGATTCGCCGATCGAAATCTCCGCGCACGATGCGAAGACCATCTACTACGGCGGGCAGTACGTGTTCCGTTCCGATGACCGCGGCGACACTTGGCGGAAAATCTCGCCGGACCTGACCACGGGCGCCGACCGCAACAAACTAGAGTTGATGGGCAAGGTACCCGACCGTTACACCCGGTCGCGGCACGACGGCGTACAAGACTGGCCGACGATCACTTCGATTGCCGAATCGCCGCGGAACCCCGACGTGCTGTGGGCTGGCACTGACGATGGGAACCTGCAAGTCACCCGCGACGGCGGCAAGAACTGGACCAACGTCATCAGCAAGGTGCCGGGCGTCCAATCGAAGTACATCTACGTGAGCCGCATCATCGCTTCGAAGTACGCCGACGGGCGCGCCTACCTGACCCTCGACGGACATCGCATGGATGACTACAACATCTATGTCTACGTCACCGAGGACTACGGGCAGACGTGGAAGCCGATCAACAACGGCATCCCCGACAACAAGGGCATCCTCAACGTGATTCGCGAAGACCCCGTGAACCAGAACCTGCTGTTCGCCGGGGGCGAGTTCGGCGCCTACTTCAGCTTGGATCGCGGCGCCAACTGGACGCGGATCAAGATGAACCTGCCCATCGTGCCGGTGGACGATATCAAGATCCACCCGCGCGACCGCGACCTGATTTTCGGCACGCACGGACGCTCCATCTGGATCCTGGATGACATCACTCCGCTGGAACAGATGAACGACACCGTCGCGAATTCCGATTTCTACCCGTTCGACATCATGCCGGCCACCAACTGGCGGGTGTACAACCACAAGGCTTCCACGGGGGCCCAATTCTTCATCGGGCCGAACCCGCCGGCCGGCGCGCTGATCAACTTCTATCTGAAGAAGCCGCTCGGTGAACGCGAGATGATCCGCATCACCATCAGCGACAAGGACGGTAAGCCGCTCACCACGATCAACTGTGGCGGGCAGGCCGCCCGCACGGCGGCGGCGGCACAACAACAGGCTGCGCAACTTGCCGCGCAGTTCGGGTTCGGCGGCGCCGGACTCGGCGTCGGCGGATGCAACCCGCAGCCGGGCATCAACCGCACCGTGTGGAACCTGCGCATCCAGCCACCCGGGGGCGGTGGTGGCGGCGGTCGTGGGTTCGGCGGCGGCGGATTCGGCGGCGGCGGCGCATCGCGTGTCGACCCCGGCGTCTACACCGTGAAGTTCAACTACGGCGGGAAGGACTACACCAAGACAGTGACAGTCGAGGAAGACCCGCGCATCCAGATCAGTGATTCCGACCGCGCCGCGCGGCGCAAGGCCATCGAAGACCTGCAAGCGCTCCAGCAGCAGGCCTCGCAGGCTCAGCGCACCGTGACCGGAATCCGCACCGCGGTCCGCAATGCGATGGACACGTGGCGCGGGCCCACCAGCGTACCGGCCAACATCCGTCAAGCAGCCGAGAAGCTGATGAAAGACTCCGAGGCAGTCTGCAAGAAGTTCGCCAGCTTGCAGCAGTGCGGTTTGGCAGCGGCCCAGCAACTGGGCACTGCCGGACCGGCGCTGGAGGAACAGGAAACCACCATCAGTCAGCGCATCGGAGCGGTCCTCGGCCAGATCGAGGGCATGACCGTGCCGGTGAACGCGTGGCAACTCGAGCAAATCAACGTCATCAAAGGTCTGCTCGAACCCGCTGCGCAAGAAGCGGGCAAGCTGCCGGAACAACTGAACGCGCTCAATAAACTGATGAACGAAGCGGGCATCCCGCACATCCGCGCCGCCGGTGGCGGTGGCCCGGGTGGCGGCCCACCCGACATCGACGACAACGATCTGCCGTAGACGTCGTCACAACCCAAACCCTTACGGGGCGTCCGCCAATCAGTATGGTGGACGCCCCGTTGTTTTTCAGGCGGGCTCGCCGGAGCGTTCTGCGCGCTCCAGCGGCGGCTCCCGCCGCCGGTACTTTGGTACCGCTTGGACGGGTCTCTCGTTCTATGGACGCCAGCGCGACCTTCAAGCAGACTCGCATCAGCTTTGGGGTTCATTGCGAGTCTAAAGATGATCGTCGCCACGTGCATGTTTCTGTGCTTGATGCTCCTGCTGGTCAGCCTGATTGACCCGCAAGGGCACTCGCGGTGACACCCGGAGCATCGAATCCTGCTTGAGGCGGAGCTGGCCGCCGGGATTCGGACAAAAGCCCCAATCGACCACACCCAACGTCCCTCCCGAAAGTTCGGGACGGGACAAGCGGCCGGTCACCCCCACCGGCCGCTTTCCTTTCCTTCCCACCCCGGCAGGCAAGCCTCGGATAGGCTATATGCCCGCGCCCCTCGTCTACCGCTACCACAAAGGTGTTAGCAGCGCCGATAGGTGCCTTCTTGAGTGCCACTTGACAACCCCCCAGGGCAGGCGAGTAATCTAACAATTGGGGTGGAAGTGGGGGGTGTCATTCTACGGGGTAGTGTTTGACGAATGGTGGTGGTCTTTTTCCCTCACATAGGGGAGGATGGTCGGCCCGTTCCCTCAGTTTCTGACCTCGACTCGCCGGGGGCATTCCCGTAGGGCTCCCGAACAATCCTAGGAGGTGCCTTGTGAGGCATGTACCACGCGCAGTGTCTCTCGCTGCCTTGGTGGCCGTCGCAGTGCTCTGCTGTCCGAGCTCGAGCTGGGCGCAGGCGGCGACGGCGTCTATCTACGGCGACATCCTCGACCAGCAAGGGGCGGCGGTGGTTGGCGCGAGGGTCACCATCACCAATCCCGCCACGGACTTCTCGCGCACGACCGCCAGCGACTCCGTGGGTCGCTATCAATTCGTGGGCTTGGTGCCGGGCGTCTACAGCCTGAAAGTGGAGCTGGCCGGCTTCAAGACCGCGACGCGCGACGATCTGCAACTGTTGGTCAACACGGTGACGCGACTCAACATCACCCTGCAAGTGGGCGCGGTCACCGAAACCGTGGTGGTCACCACCGAGGCGGCGGCGTTGAACACCAGCGACGCTTCCATCGGCAACGTCATCACACCCCGGCAGGTGTTGAACCTGCCGCTGGAAGCCCGCAGCCCCGTGCAACTCATTGCGTTGCAGGCGGGCGTGGCCTTTAGCGGCGACCCGAATGACCAACGCAGTGGCTCGGTTTCCGGCGCCCGCGCCGACCAGATCAACGTGACCCTGGACGGCGTGGACATCAACGACCAGCAGAAGGACAGCTACGACGGCGCGGCGGGGTTCAGTACCGCGTTCCAAACGGCACTGCCGGTTCCGCTAGAGTCCATTCAGGAGTTCCGCTTCACCACTTCAAACCCGACCACCGACCAAGGGCGCTCCTCAGGCGGGCAGGTGGGCTTCATCACCCGGAGCGGCAGCAACGAGTTCCACGGCTCCGCTTTCTGGACGCACCGGAACACGGCTACCACTGCGAACGACTTCTTCAACAACCTGAACGGACTCCCCCCGCCCAAGCTGATCCGCAACCAGTACGGCGGCTCGTTCGGCGGGCGTCTCATCAGGGACCGGGTGTTCTTCTTCGGCGTCTACGAAGGGAACAAGCGGCGCGAGGAAACCACCGAAAACCGGGTGGTGCCGACGGACTCTCTAAAAGATGGCGTGCTGATCTATGGGTGCGCCAACCCGGCGGGCTGCCCTGGGGGGACCGTGACTGGCCTGAGCGGCGCGTCGTACACCGTGGCGGCAGGCAACTTCGGCCTGAGCCCCACGGCCGTGCGTGCCATCGATCCGCTGCTCGCCTTTGATCCGGCCAACGCGGGCGTGAACCCCAATATGATCACCTTGCTGCGCACCTATCCGGGTTGCAATGCCACCTCGGGTGACCAGCTCGACCTGGGGCTCAACTTCTGCACCTTCCGCTTCAATTCGCCCATCGCGCTGAACAGCAACGTCTGGGTGACGAAGTGGGATTTCAACATCACCCGGGACGCGCGGCACATGGTCTCGTTCCGCGGCACGCTGAACGACCTCACGCAAGATGTCAACGCAGCCCAGTTCCCCGGCCAGCCGGTCTCGCAAGCTCTGGTGGACAACAGCAAGGGCTACGCGATCACCTACACCGCTCAGTTCACGAACAACATCACCAGCATCCTGCGCTGGGGATATACGCGACAGGGCCGCGAGTTCACCGGCCAGGCGGGTGATTCGCTCTCCATCCGCAGCTTCGCCCTGCCGTTTTCCAGCGCCCGGGCCACGATCCGGAAGATCCCGACCTTCAACCTGGTCGAAGATCTCACCTGGACGCACGGCAAGCACACGGTCCAGGGTGGCGTGAACTTCCGGTGGATCCGCAATAACCGCCAGTCGTTTGCGAATTCGTTCAGCGGCTACGCGATCAACGACGGTTATTGCCTGAACCTGTGCAACGACGTGCCGGATGCGATGGGGATATCCCTTCCTTACCCGGGCGTGGCCAACACCAACCCGTTCAAGCGCGCCCTGATGGCGCTGTACGGCACCATCACCCAGGTGGGCACGGCGTACTACCTGTTCGACGGAACGACGAACGTTCTGGCCCAGGGTCAGGGCGTTGACCGCAAATTCGTTGCCAACGAATACGAATGGTACGTCCAGGACACCTGGCGGCTGACGCGCGACTTCACCCTTGTCGCCGGCCTGCGCTACGCCTTTTATGGCGTGCCCTACGAGGCCAACGGCTTCCAGGTGCAGCCCACGCAGAACCTCGACGAGTGGTTCTTCGACCGGGTCACGGCAATGAACGAGGGTCGCCCGACGGCGGACAATCCGCTCCTGACCTTTGATCTCTCCGGTCCGAAGAATAATGGCCCCGGCTACTACAAGGACGACAAAAACAACTTCGCCCCGAACCTCAGCTTCGCGTACACCCCGTCGATGAGTGAGGGCTTCCTGGCGAAGATCTTCGGTGGCCCGGGCAAATCGGTGATCCGCGGCGGCTTCCGCGTCGTGTTTGACCGCGTTGGCGGCGCCTTCGTGGTGAACCAGGACCAGGACGGCTCGTTCGGCTTGGTGTCGCCGGTCATCAGCCCGGCCAGCCGGCTGAACTACGGCGGGCCGATTTGCTCTGCGCCCCCGATTAGCGCAACGTGTCGCGCACCGCGCTTCACCGGCGGCGTAGGTCCCACGAGCGTCACAGGCCTGCCTGCGGTCCCAGACTATGTGGTTGTGCCTTCTGCGGGATTCCCCAACACACCGGATGCCAGCTTCGGCAACCTGTTGTTTGGGATTTCGCAGAACCTGCGCACGCCCTACGCCTTCTCGATCAACCTCTCCTACGGGCGTGAGTTGCCGTGGAATATGGCGCTCGAAGTCGGCTACGTGAGCCGCTTGGGCCACAAACTGCTCGCCAAGGCCGACTACGGCGCACCGACAATCTACCTCGTTGACGCTGTGTCGGGGATGAACTACGCGCAGGCCATCAACCAGATGTACCTGGCCAGCGGCAAGGGCGCGCTGGACCCGTACAACCCGGCGGACCTTGCGCAGGTCACTCCGATCCCGTACTTCGAAAACCTGTTCTCAAACCTCGCGGGCGCCTGCTCGGCGCTGCCGGGATGCACGCCGACGCAAGCGGCGTATGAGTTTGCGAGCGGGGCCTTCCCGAGCTTCACCGACGCGCTGGCCAACCTGGAATGTTCCACCGACTTGGCCTGCCCGACGTTCTTCAACCCCCAGTCGTACTCGTTCCCGGTGTGGACGAACCTCGGCAAGTCCAATTACCACGCGCTGCAAGTCACCTTGCGGAAGCGGTTCTCGAGCGGCCTGCTGTTCGACTTCAACTACGCGTGGTCGCGCAGCATGGACAACGCCTCCGGAGTGGAGAACGCGACCCGCCTGACTGGGCAGATTCAGGACGCCTTCTTCCCGAACAAGGACTACGACCGGTCCGACTTCGACCTGCGGCACCAGATCAGTTGGAACTGGGTCTATGAGCTGCCCCTGGGCAAAGGCAAGCGCTGGGGCTCAGGCGTCAGCACTGCGGTCAACCAGATTATCGGCGGCTGGACCACCTCCGGCATCCTCCGGTGGCGGAGCGGCTTCCCGGTGTACGTCGAGAACGGCTTCAACTTCCCGACGAATTACTTCCTGACCGCGGCGGGCACGCTGACTTGTCCGGTGTCCGACAACCTGCTCCGCAACGGCGCGGGCGGCCAGCCCAACCTGTTCGGCAACGACGCCCAGCAACAGGCCGCGTTCAACTGCCTGGACTTCACCCTGTCCGGCCAGGTGGGCAACCGCAACGGCTTCACCGGTGCCCGCTTCTTCAACATCGACTTCGGGCTCCGCAAGGATTTCACCATGCCGTGGGAAGGCCACAAGTTCGTGTTCGAATGGCAGGTCTTCAACCTCGCCAACAATCCGAACTTCGACGACCGCACCATGCGCGTCAACCCCGAAGCGGACCCCGCGCTGTTCGGCCGCTACATCAACACCATCGGCCCGGACGAGCGCAACAATAACGGCCGCGTGATGCAGTTCAGCCTCAAGTACGTGTTCTAAAACAAAGGCAGAACGCTTCCCGCATAACCTCGAAGGCCCCTGGTTCGCCGGGGGCCTTCTTTTTTTGCGCCGCCGCCGAACTGGCCAACAGAATCTCGAAGCTTCAGGATTCGGGACAGGGGCCTTCTTGTTTTCCATCTGCGATGCACGACACGCGGGTCATCCCGAGGCGCGTCCGCCCAACTTGATGGCGGACGCGCCGAGGGAGCTGCACTTCCGCCTTTCGAATTTCGTTTTTCGATTTTCGGCTTTCGGATTTTGAGGCTACGCCGCGGGGACGGCGGTTGTGGGGCACCTCGAGCGAGGGATCTTCTCTCCGCCGCGGGTGGACTACCGCGGCCGGTAACTTGGCCGGTAGGCAGCCAGCGGGCGCGGGCGCATTTTCAGACGCGGCGGCAGGGGCGGCGGAACGTTGCGCAGAGGCGCCCCGCAGGTCGGGCAATAGTCCGGATGCAATTCGCTGACGCGGAGCCAGTGGCCGCGCGCGTCGCATTCCGGGTTAATGCACTGCACGGTCCAACCCGGCAAGTACTGCATCGCTCCCCCAGAAGCGCTGAAGTTGGCGGTCGGCCGCAGCCGGCCGCGGGACCCGTTCTGCCGGAAAACTTGGCGGGGATTCTCTTCCCGGACACTAGTTGTGTCAAGGGGAAACTACGCTATTCCTTGTGGTGCTGTTGCGGGGCTGGAAACGCCCGTTCGCCGGGGGATTTTGGCCGGAACTGCGGCTGTTACCCCAAAGCCTGGCCCAGAGCTTCTGAATTGTGCTGTGAGGGGATTAAGCGGCGGGTACGCCGCTCAGCAGAGAGGCTCTTTTCACTACAACCTACCACCTACAACCTAAAACCTACTATCTATCTCACCCACCCGGCCGGCACGCCCGCGCGCCGGGCTTCGTCTTCGAGTGCGGAGAGTTTCGCCAGGATGTCCTGGCGCTGGGTTTCAAGCTGTGCGAGCAGGTCCGCGGTGGGGCTGCCGCCTTGGGTGCGGCCGGTGAGGTCGAGTCCTCGCTGCGCGGCCGCGGCCCGGATGCGTGCCATTTCCGCCTCGATGCGCGACAGTTCTTCCCGCAGCGGGCGCGCGCGGTTGGCCCAATCCTGCTGCACTTGAGCCCCGGTCTTGGGCGCTTCTTTTTTCGGCCCGATGCGCGCCTCAAGGTCTTTGAGTTTCTGCTCGAGGTCCTTTACCTCAGCCTCAGCCTGAGCGGTTTGCTGGGTCAGCGCAGCCACTTGCGCAGCCAGTGCGTCGACGCGGGCGCGGCCCGCGCGGTCGGCACTGGCGTCGGGCGCGCTGGAAAACTGCTGGAGTTGCAGGTCGTAGTCGCGCTTGGCGAGCTCAAGAGAGGTTTTCAGCCGCGTCAGGTCTTCATTCGCCAGCTTGAGTTTGTTTTCGAGTTCGGCGCGCTCTTTTTCCTCTTCCGGGGAGCCACCAGCCGGTGCGGCGCCCACTTCGGCGCCAGCTTCGCCTGCTGCCGCGGCGGTCGCGGCTGCGGAGGCTGTGCCAAGAACAGACACCCCGCCCGGTCCGGTGGGCAGGTTGTCGTTCGTCCAGACTTTCTTTGCCTTGGGCGCTTGTTTACGTTGCTCTTGCGCGCGGCGCGCGGCATCGGCTACTGATGTTCCCTGCGCGTCGGCGATGGTGGCCAGGCCCAGCAGGGCAAGCAGGCCGGCCGCTCCCAGAATCCGCCGCAGAATCTTTGGCATGGCTGCACTCCCTTTTGCCGGTAGCGTTTCTATGCTAGGCCCGTTGGCCGGTCCGGCGCAATCCCTTCCCGCGGAGGCGGCGAAAAAGGCACGGCGGGGCGCCCCGGACAGGACCGTCCGGCCTCCAGTGTAATTGTTCTTGCACTTTATATGGTTGTGTTACACTCCCCGATGCCGTCAGAAAAGTGATACCCACGAGCGAAGGCGAGGACTCCGAGTCGTCTTCAGGTGTCCCTTACCGCGTCGGGGATCGCATTTGCATACGGTCAGGAGAATTGGGTATGTCAAAACTGTATGTCGGGAACCTGCCGTTCAACGTGGACGACATGGCGTTGGGCGAGTGGGTGTCTCGCGCCGGGTTCCGCGTGCAGTCCGCGCGGGTGATTATGGATCGTCAGACCGCGCGCTCGCGGGGTTTCGGTTTCGTGGAGCTGGCCGAGGGCGAAGACACGGCCAAGGCCATTCAGACCCTGAACGGGACTGCCTTGGGAGGGCGTACGGTCCAGGTGAATGAGGCGAGGCCCGAACGCCCACGGTCGGGTGGCGGTGGGGACCGAGGCGATCGTGGCGGACGCGGTGGTGGCCGCCAGCGCTGGTAGCGGATCGCGCTTTCTCTGCCAATTCACGTTTTCGACGTGCACCTTCGCACGAGAGGCCGGGTGCGCTTCCCATGGCAACACCTTGCGCTGAAGCGCCGCACAAGATTCGTTGACGCAACCCCTTCCTCGCGAATAAGCTTCCCTCCTTCTTTCGGGTTTCGGCTGAATTCCGGAAGCGTTCGCCGCTCATGAACACTGACACCGCCATCGCCGTCGCCGACCTGGCCAAGAACTACCGCACCCGGTGGGGCAAATCCACGCACGCGCTCGCCGGCGTGTCGCTGGAAGTCCAACGCGGCAGCATCTTCGGTCTGCTCGGACGCAACGGCGCCGGCAAGACTACGCTGCTGAAAATTCTGCTCAGCCTGGTGCGTCCCACCGGAGGCGCAGCGCGTGTGTTCGGCCACGACCCCTTCGATGCGCGCACCCGCCGCCGCGTCGGCTTTCTCCCCGAACAGATCCGCTTGCCGGAATATCTGAAGGCGGAAAGTTTTCTGCGCTACATGGGTCGGCTGGGATACGTGGACCGCGCCGTGCTCGCCCGCCGCATCCCCGAACTGCTCGAACTGGTCGGGCTGCGCGGCGAACGCAAGCTGCTGCGCGCTTACTCGAGAGGCATGCAGCAGCGGCTCGGGCTGGCGCAGGCGCTCGTCAACGATCCCGACCTGCTCCTGCTCGACGAGCCCACCGAAGGGCTCGACCCCATCGGCCGCAAACAGGTGCGCGACCTGCTCGTCGAGCTGCGCGGCCGCGGCAAAACCATTTTTCTCAACTCGCACCTGCTCTCCGAAGTTGAGCTGGTCTGCGACCAGGTGATGATCCTCGACCGCGGCTTGGCCAAAAAATCCGGCTCGCCCGGCGAATTCATGCGTCACACCGGCGAATACCGCGTCAAGCTCGCTGAAGTCACGGAGGCCATAGTTGCCGCGGTCGCGGCCGTGGTTGCCGACGCGAAGTGGAGCGGCGCTGAATTTCGCTTTGCGCTCTCCGGCGGCCGCGCGCAGCTCAACGCGCTGATCGACAGCCTGCGCGCCCTGCCCGTCGAAATCGAAGCGGTCGAGCCGGTGCGCTCCACCCTCGAAGAGTTTTTCATCGAAGTGGTCGCGGGAAATGCCGGAGGGATGGCCTGATGCTCACCGTCTTCTGGCACACGCTGCGCGAGTCCATCCACCGGCGGATGGGGCTGGTGCTGCTGGTGTGTTCCGTGTTCTTGCCGTCCGTGCTCTTCGCGGTCTCGCGGTTCGAGAGGCAAGCGAACGGCAGCATCGTCGCTTACACAGGACCCTTCAGGCATACCGATATCCAGGTGTTTGTCAACGACGCCTTTGGGAGCCTGCTGCAATTCACTGCCGGGATATGGCTTTTTCTCGGCATGTTCGCCGCCGGGCCGCTGCTGGTTTCTTACTTGGAGAAAGGCGCGCCCGACTTGCTGTTCTCCAAGGGTGTGCCGCGGTGGCAGTTTTTCCTCGGGCGTTTCCTCGGTGTGCTGGCGCTGTTTGTGATCGCCGTCGGGGTGATGGATGGAGGCAGCGCCCTCTATCTGTGGGCGCGGACCGGCGTCGGCCCGGGACGCTTTCTGGTCGCGCTGCTGTTCCCGCTGTTGAGTTTCGCCGCCTATCTGGCGCTGATGGGGCTCGTCTCGCTGGCCCAGGCCAACGCGGGCGTGCTCATCATGGTGGCCTTCCTGCAGGCCGCTTTTTCGGCCGTCCTCGCCAACCGCAGCCAACTCTTCACCGTCATCCAATGGGCGTGGGCGCGCACCGCGATTGATTGGCTCTACCGCATCTTGCCTAAGAATTCCGAACTCGACCGCATGGCGAATATGTATTTCAGGAGCGTCACCTACGACTGGTGGCCCATCTGGTCCACCGGCGTGTTCATCGGGGTTGTGCTGGGCGTTTCCCTCTGGTTCCTGCACCGCAAATCGTTCTAAAATTTTTTCGCGCAAGGGTCTTGCAGTTGGGGTTCGTCAGGGCACGGCTTCAGCCGTGCCGTGGTGGAATCGAGGAATCACCGGCTTTAGCCGCTGAGGTCTAGGTGCCTCAGCGGTTAAAACCGCATTTGCAGCGGCATGTTTCGGCACGGCTGAAGCCGTGCCCTGACGGCGGAACGTATGCCGCGGTTAAGCTACCTACCATCTGTTTCTAAATTTCAGGTGCTGCGCCCGTGGGTCCATCATCCGCATTTCGACGCCTGCTCTTTTGGTCGAACAGCCCTCGGCGTAGAATTGCTACTCCGAGTCTTGCGGCGAACGTGCAGTGACCTTGCGAAACATCATCTTGCTGTTGCTGGCACTGTGTAGCGCGGGCATTTCGGCGCGCGCACAGAATCCGCCCGCACCGGTACCACTCCCCACGCTCGACGCCCTCGGCCTTCCGCTGGATGAATGGCTTGCCGGAGGCGACCGCGCCGAAATCACCTGGCGCGTGGACATCCGGCCCGCCCGGCTTCAGCTTCACCAGCGGCTCATCTTTACGGTCCGCGTGGAAGTACCCTGCAAATCGCTTGCGGAGTCGGAGGCGGGACACCGTCTTCTGCTCATCGCGCGGCTGGCCGGACCGGATGGGCGCTGGCACGAAAACGCCGGCGTAGCCGCGCACGAGCTCCCGGAAGATTTGCCTGGCAACGCAGTCGTCACCTTCAACCTGCAAGCCCAGGTGCTGCCGGGCGATTACACCGTCGGCGTTGTGCTCTACGACCGCGCCACGAAATTGCACAGCGTCGCGCGCCGGCCGTTACGCGTGCGGCCTCTCCAAAACGACCCGCTCCCGGCGGCCTGGAAAAATCTCCCTACCGTCGAGTTCCTCGACCCGCCGGGGCCCCCGCGCAGGAGGGTGTCGCGGCTGTGGCTGCCCGTTGAGACATCGCGCCCGCTGGCAATCGATCTTCTGGTCAACTTCAGCTCTTCGGAGCAATTCGCCGGGCGGCGGTGGGTGGACCGGATGAATGTGGACGTGATGACCACGCTGCTTTTCGTGCTCGCGCAGATGAACGTCCCGCACGGCACCCTGCGCGCCACGGGAGTGGACTTGCTGCGGCGCCATACCATTTTCGAGGGCCGCCGCATGGACGACCCCGGCTGGTCGCGGATCTTTGAAGAGCTGAGCGCCGTCGATGCCGGCGTTATCGACGCGAGCGACCTCATCAGCCGCCGCGAGAACCCAGCGTTTTTCCGCGAAGTCTTCGCCGACCGCGCCGCGCAGATTTGCAGCGAAACCCGCGCGGCCGCGGCAGCGGAAAATCCCTCGGCGGTGCAGCCGCAGCGCGTGCTGATCGTGATTTCGAGCGGCATCCTCTTTTCGCACGGCGCCGACCTGACCCCGGTCCGGCCCGTCGCCGGGTGCGACCTGCGTGTGATTCATCTCCGCTACCAAATCAACCGCAGCAACCTGTGGGATCAACTCGAGAAGGTCCTGCGCCCGCTTCACCCGAGGCGCTTCGAAGCCCGCTCACCGGAAACTTTTCGCCGCGCCCTCGCCGCGCTTCTCGCCGAATTGAGCCGTCTTTGAAGTCCAAGTGCCGAATTGTCGAAGTGTCAAAGCGTCGATCCGTGTGTGACACTTGGACACTTCGACGCTTCGACCTGATTCATCCTGCCCCGCGTGGTAGGCTGAGAAGTTCATGGCCCGCCTCGAATTCAGCGTGGACATCGCCGCGCCGCAGGACCGCGTCGCGGCGTTCTTCGTTCCGCAGCGCATGCCCTACTGGTACGGCGCGGAGATGGAAGTGTCCTTCGAAGTGCAAGGAGGCGCGGCGGATTTTCAGGTGGGGCAGAAGGTGCGCATCAACGGCCAGTTACGCGGGCGCGAAGTCTCACACGTGGCCGTGGTCACGCGCTTCGAGCCCGGCCGCGCCCTCGAATGGCGCTTTCAGGACGCCTACGGTGTGAAAGGATTGCAGCGCTGGGAATTGGAGTCCATTCCAATAGGGGAGGGAGGTTGTCATTCCGAACCCGCAGCAGCGGGTGAGGAATCTCAGGGGTTCTCTTCAAGCCCCACCCCGCGCGTTCGTATGCTCGACGAATACGAGTTGCCGGGCTTCTTCGGACGCATCGCCGACACGTTTTTCATGCGCTCAGCGTCGCCGCGCGCGACCGCGCCTGGCTCCGCAAGCTGAAGCAACACTCCGGACGATCGTAACGTGACTTGGAGTGCGGGAGCTTGCTCCCGCCTTGCCGTGCGGAGGCTTGCCTCCGCACCACCCTAATTCGAGCAGGAGCAAGCTCTTGCTCGCGAAGGCGGCGGCAAGCCGCCGCACTCCAAGGTCGGGCACCTCAGTCTGCACTATCTTCCGACATTCGACCTTGGACCTTAGACCTTTGACGGTCCGTTTCAATCCATGTCTATCCGTGTGTATCCGTGGTTCCTGTTTGTGGATCTACACCAACTCAACCAGCCGGAATTCTTTTTGCCCGCGGCGCAAAACGAGGAACCTTCCGTGGAGTGAATCGCCGGAGGAAACAAATTTGCCCGCTTCGGTGATGCGGCGATTATTCAGATAGACGCCGCCGCCATCAATCAGCCGCCGCGCCTCACCCTTCGATGCGGCCAGTCCCGCAAGCACAGCCAAATCCACGATGGAAATGCCTTTGCCCGCCAGCTTGGCTTTTTCGGCGCGCGTGCAGGGCGCTTCCTGGAAGACATCGAGCAGTTCTTCGGGCGTGAGCCCACTGATTTCTTCGCCGAAAAGCGCCTTGGAAGCGCGTTCGGCGCCCGCCAGCGCGGTCGCGCCGTGCACCAACTGCGTCAACTCCCGCGCCAGCCGGATCTGCGCCGCGCGCTGCTCGGGCGCGGTGCGCAGCGATGCTTCCAGCTCTTCAATCTCTTTCCGTTCGAGCCAGGTGAAGTATTTCAGGTAGGCAACGACGTCACGGTCGTCGGTGTTGTACCAGAACTGGTAGAAGCGGTAAGGCGAAGTGAGCTGCGGGTCGAGCCACACCGTGCCCGCTTCCGTCTTGCCGAATTTTTTGCCCGTGAGCGAAGTCACCAGCGGAAACACCAGCCCGTGCGCCTGCACTTTGCGCAGCCGCCCGATCAGGTCCATCCCCGCGGTGATATTGCCCCACTGGTCGCTGCCGCCCATTTGCAGCAGGCAGTGGTGCCGGTCGTAAAGCATCAGGAAATCGTAGGCCTGCAGCAGCATGTAGCTGAATTCGGTGAAGGAAATGCCGTCCTGCGTTTCCAGCCGCCGCTTCACCGATTCCTTGTTCAACATATAGTTCACGGTGAAGTACTTTCCGGTGTCCCGCAGAAAATCCATCATCGAGACCTGTGTCAGCCAGTCGGCGTTGTTAATCATTAGCGCCGCGTTCTCTTTCGCCCGGAAGTCGAGGAACGGCTCGAGCTGCTTTCGCATGCCCTGCAAGTTTTCTTCAAGCTGTTCTTTGCTGAGCAGCGGGCGCTCTTCGGATTTTCCGCTGGGGTCGCCGATGAGTCCGGTGCCGCCGCCGACAATGACGATGGGTCGGTGACCACACTTCTGAAAGCGCGCCAGGGCCATCGCCGGAAGCAGCGAACCCACGTGCAGGCTCGCCGCCGACGGGTCGAAGCCGATGTAGCCGGTCACGCGTTCCCGCTCGAGCAGCGCTTCGAGCCCGTCGCTCGCCTGGTAAATGATTCCCCGCCAGTTGAAGTCTTCAAGCAGTTTCATGGTCTTGTAACCACGGGTTCACACGGTAGCGCCGGCTTCCAGCCGGCCTTTAGTCTTCGAGAGCCAAGGCCGCCTGGCAGGCGGCGCTACGTCCGCCGCGCAACCGCTCATTCTGAGGCCCGACGGTTTTTGTTGGGCCGAAGAATCTCAACGTCAACTCAGGCCGCCAAAGTGACGGCGGAGGTCCTTCGTCCCGATATCCGCCTACGGCGGACATCGGAACTCAGGATGACGACGAAAACCGCTACCCGGACCGTATCACCCGCCGGCCTTCGATGCGGTACTTACCGCTCAAAACGATGTTGACCGCCTCGGTGTACATGCGGTGCTCCTCGGTCAGGATGCGCGCGGCGAGCGTGTCGGGCGTGTCGTCATCGCGCACCGACACCGTCGCCTGCACGATGATCGGTCCCGCGTCGAGGTTTTCGTCCACGAAGTGCACTGAGCACCCGCTCCACTTCACGCCGTAATCGAGCGCCTGTTTTTGCGCCTCCAGCCCCGGAAACGCCGGCAGCAGTGACGGGTGGATGTTCAGGATACGGTTGCGGAAGGCGTTGACGAAATACGGCGAGAGCAAGCGCATGAACCCCGCCAGGCAGACCAGGTCCACCTGCTTTTCCTGGAGCACCGCAACCACCTGCCGGTCGTACACCTCGCGCTCCAGCCCCTTCGACGGAATCACCCGCGTCTCGATGCCCCGCGCTTTCGCCTTCTCCACGCCCGGTGCGCCTTCGCGGTTGCTGATGACGATGACGATCTCGCCAGCCGTTATGCGTCCCGCGGCCACCGAGTCCGCCAGCGCTTCGAAGTTCGATCCCCGCCCGGATAACAAAACACCAATGCGTTTTTTCATGATTGTAGCGCCGAGGTTTCTCCTCAGCCCTTCGCTTCGGCACCTGTAGCGGCGCGCTTTAGCGCGGCAAGGAAGGTTGCCCAGCTAAAGCTGGCCTCTACACGTGCTCGTAATATCGTGCAGCAAATTAACACAGATTCGCGCCCCAGAAGCGGAAAATGGAAAATCGAAAATGGAAAATGGAGACCACCGCCGCGAGGAACGCTCGGTGAGTTCGTTCTCTGTGTCCTCTGTGCCTCTGTGGTCTCTGTGTTTGGTTTTCTAATCGGGTTTCTGGCCCCGTTTTCCCTTTTCCAAGTTCCGGTATTTACAGCGGCAGTTGTCCGGAATAGACCATGCGGGGCTTGCCGGAACCGCGGGGCTCGATGCGCCCGATGCGGAAGAATTTCTCGCGGCGGCGTTTGAGTTCAGCTTCGACTTTCTGCAAGTGTCTCAGCGGCACGACCAGAATCATCCCTACACCCAGGTTGAAGGTGTGCAGCAGTTCGTCCTGCGGGATTTTTCCCAGCCGCGCCAGGTAGCGGAAAATCGGCAGCACCGGCCACGAGCCCAGCTCAACCACGGCCTGTGTGTTCCGCGGCAGGACGCGCGGCAAGTTGCCGGTGATTCCCCCGCCGGTGATGTGGGCCATCGCGCTCGGCCACTCGCGCGCGACGCTATTTTTCAGCAGCGGCCAGTAGCAGCGGTGCGGCCTCAGCAGTTCGGCGCCGATTTTGTTGCCGACTTCGGCGACGTAGGTATCCACCTTGAGCCGCGCCACCTGGAAGACCAGCTTGCGCGCCAGCGAATAGCCGTTGGTGTGCAAACCGCTCGAGGGCAGGCCCAGGAGTACGTCGCCCGCGCGCACACGCGACCCGGTGAGCAACCGGCCGCGCTCGACCACGCCGACGATGAACCCCGCCAAGTCGTATTCCCCCGGCGCGTAGAACCCGGGCATCTCCGCGGTTTCGCCGCCGATCAGCGCGCAACCCGCCTGGTGGCAGGCGCGGCTCAGGCCTTCGACAATCTGCTCGACCACGCGCGGCTCCATCTTGCCCATCGCCAGGTAGTCGAGAAAGAACAGCGGCTCGGCGCCCTGCACCAGGATGTCGTTCACGCAGTGGTTGACCAGGTCGGCGCCCACCGTCGAATGCACATTCATCGCGAACGCCACCTTCAGCTTTGTGCCCACGCCGTCGGCGCTCGACACCAGCACCGGCTCGCGCCAGCGCTTCCGGTCGAGTTGAAACAGCGCGCCGAAGCTGCCAATGCCCGCTAGCACCCCGCGCGTGGCCGTGTGCGCGGCCAGCCGCCGGATGCGCTGCTTGGCTTCGTCGGCGGCGGGGATATCAACGCCCGCGTCTGAATACTTCATCGAAACCTGAAGTCCAAGTGTCGAAATGTCCAAAGGTCGAAGCGTGTTCCGTCACTTGGACGCTTCGACTCTTCGACATTTCGACGGTTTCAGAACGTTACAAACAACCGCTTCCAACGAATATGGCTGGGGCGGAGGATGGCATTCACATAGGCATAGAAGCGGTCGCCGAGGTGTCCCGGCTCCCACGCCGCGCGGTCTGCGTCCACAGACATATAGATGATTACCGGCGAGCCGACAATCGCGTTGCGGGGCACAAATCCCCAGTAGCGGCTGTCGTAGGAATTGCCACGGTTGTCGCCCATCACAAAATAATCTCCCGGCGGCACGGTGACCGGACCGAAATCGTCCATCCCGCCGTTCGTCGTGTTCAGATACGGCTCCAACAGTGGCTTGCGGTTGACCCACACCGCGTGCTGGCGGATTTCGACGGTGTCACCCGGCACGCCGATGATGCGTTTCACCAAGTCCGGCGAGCCCGGCTGTTGCGACCGGAAGACCACCATCTGCTGCCGCTGCGGCGTGCGCCACATCGCCCACTGCATCCCGGTGAACGGCACGCCCGCGCTCCAGCCGAACCGGCTCACCAGCAGGTGGTCGCCGACCAGCAGCGTCCCCACCATCGATTCGCTCGGGATCACCCGCGCTTGCAGCAGCGTTCCGTGAATGAACAGGAACGCCAGAATCACCCACATCCAGCCGATGATTTCGCGCTGGATCTTTTTATTCAGCGGCACCTGCGCTTCGGCCGGCCCTTCTCTTTTGCTCTTCTCTTTCTTCATTTCACAGCCTTCCGGAATTTGCGCGCCGCCGCTGGTTGTGTCTCGGCAGGGCCTTCGCTTTCACACTTGGACATTTCGACGCTTCGACTCCTCCGCTCTTCCACCCTGGAACTCCGGCACTTCCTTCTGACCGGCGACCTCAAGCTGGACCAGGTCGGTGGGGTAAGCACCGGTGTAGCACGCGGTGCAGAATTTTCCGTCGGCGTCGCCCACGGCCCGGCGCAGGCTCCCGAGCGACAGATACCCGAGCGAATCCGCCCCCAGGAATTGACGAATCTCCTCGACGGAATGTTGCGAGGCGATCAGTTCTTCCCGCGTCGGCGTATCCACGCCGTAGTAGCAGGGCGACATCGTCGGCGGGCAGGAGATGCGCATGTGGACTTCGGTGGCGCCGGCCTGCCGCACCATGCGCACGATTTTCCGGCTGGTGGTGCCGCGCACGATCGAGTCGTCCACCAGCACCACTTTTTTGCCCTCCAACAGCCCGCGCACCGGGTTCAGCTTCAGTTTCACCCCGAAGTCGCGGATGGACTGTTCCGGCTCGATAAAGGTGCGGCCGATGTAGTGGTTGCGGATCAGCCCCATGCGGAACGGGATTCCCGACTCGAGGCCGTAGCCGATCGCCGCGGGCACGCCCGAGTCCGGCACCGGCACTACGATGTCCGCGGGCACCGGGTGCTCGCGCGCCAGAAAGCGCCCCAGCATCTCGCGGCTGTGGTTCACCGGGCGGCTGAAGATGCGGCTGTCGGGCCGCGAAAAATAGACATGCTCGAAGATGCAGTACTGGTGCGGCTTTTCCGGCGCGAAGTGGATGCTTTCCACCCCCGAACGCGAAATGCGCAGCATCTCGCCCGGCTCGATTTCGCGGATGTATTCTGCGTCGAGCAGGTCGAACGCGCAGGTTTCCGACGCCACCAGCCACGCATCGCCCCCTTGTCCCGAGCCTGCCGAGGGAAGCTTGGCCAGGCTCAGCGGGCGGAAGCCACGCGGGTCGCGGATGGCGAAGAGTTCGTCGCGCGTCAGTCCCATCAGCGAGTAGGCGCCTTCGACCTGGTTCAGCGCGTCGCCGAGCGCCCCCGGCAGGTTGCGCGCCCCGCTGCGCGCCACCAGGTGCACGATCACTTCGGTGTCCGACGTGGTTTGGAAGATCGAGCCCTTGTGTTCGAGTTTCCGCCGCCACTCGCCCGCGTTGGTCAGGTTGCCGTTGTGCGCCAGCGCCAACTTGCCCTTGTTGCAGTCGATCACGATGGGCTGCGCGTTGATCAGTGTGGTGTCGCCGGCGGTTGAATACCGCGTGTGCCCGATCGCTGCCGCACCCCTCAATCGCGCCAGCACGTCTCCGGTGAAAATTTCTTCCACCAGCCCCATCGCCTTGTAGGTGAAAAGCTCCGCGCCATCGGTCGAGACCATCCCGGCCGATTCCTGCCCGCGGTGCTGCAACGCGTACAGCCCCAGGTAGGTCAGCTTCGACGCTTCCGCGTGCCCGAACACGCCGAACACCCCGCAGTGGTCGTGAAAATGTTCGTCGTCGAGTTGTGGCCGCCCGCTCATCCTGCCTTTAGTTGGAATTTGCAATTTCAAATTTGAAATTTTCTTTGCGCGCTCAGCCTTGCGCGGCTTCTCGGCTTCTCTCTTCCACTCTTACATCCTTCCACTCTTCCACCCGGCTCCATACGGCAACTCACCCGGAGGCGAATCCTGTCTTCGCCGGTCTCTCGCCCCTGACCCCTGCCTGCCCCGAGCGCAGTCGAGGGGGCCCCTACTTCTGTTTCAGCTTCAGTCTTCCTTTGTCCTTTTCCATTTCGAGGAACGCGCGCAACTCGTCCGCAGCGTCGAGCAAGCGAATCCATTGCTCGTAGTACAAGGTCACGGGAAAACGGCCGAGCCCGTACACGCTCGCTCCGCCCTTCTCTCCGACCCGGAACTCCAGCTCTCCGGAACGCCGGCCCGCGACCCGCTTCTCCAGTTCCGCTACCCGCTCTTTCAGTTCGTCATAAGTTGGTTCTGCCATCGCTCACCCCGCTTCCGTTGCTTGCCCCCGCTCTCAGCGCACCGATGTAACCGGGTGTCATTCCGAGGAGTCCGCCATTCTTCTTGGCGGACGACGAGGAATCTGCATTTGTTTTCATTTTTCGCAAGGTGCTGATCCCTCGCCCCGACTGCGTCGTGGCTCGGGACGACAACCAAAGGAAAAATTCCCTAACTCCCTGGCCCCTGCTTGTCCCGAGCGGATGCGAGGGAACCTCTGGTTCCTAGCCCCTTCTCCAGCGCCTGTGCCCAGACGTCGCGCAGCGCGGAGACCTTTGCGGTGACAACCGTCCTGCCGCTGAATTCAATTCGGAAATCACCGCGTGTCACGCGCCCGATTTGCAGAGCTCGAACGCCATATTGTCTCGCAATGTCCCGGACGTGTACAAGCGAAGGGCCGGTGCACGAAACTACCACCCGCGCCCCGCGCTCGCCGAACAGCGCCGCTTCCACCGGCTCGCTGCGCGTTTCTGTCTGCCCGCGGGGGCCGACTTCCTGACTCCTTCTTTCGGCCGCGCCGCCCAGCCGGACTTCAGCCCCCAGATTTTCCGTTGCCGCAAAGCAGCACTCTGCCAGCGTCACCGCGATGCCGCCGTCGCTGATGTCGTGTGCCGAACGCACCAGGCCTTTTGCCGCCAGCAGCACGAGCGTGCCGATGAGTTTTTCTTCTGCGGGCAGGTCAATGGCCGG
>Ga0315268_10000506_pt1 | contig 45429 bp, 60 predicted proteins | sample C1_top_MG_FD_204535 | JGI IMG/M metagenome (GOLD analysis project Ga0315268, IMG submission 204535) | Sediment microbial communities from Yellowstone Lake, YNP, Wyoming, USA - C1_top | ecosystem: Environmental > Aquatic > Freshwater > Lake > Sediment | place: USA: Wyoming | collected 2017-08-01 | reverse complement strand
CCTCCCCTCCTCCCCCCCCACCCACCCCCCCCACCCCTCACTCAACCTTCACTCCTCCCCCCTCACCAATCCCCCGCACCCCTCACTCTACCTTCACTCCTCCCCCCTCACCAATCCCCCGCACTCCGCCCCCCTTCCCGTATTTCTCTCGCAGGGCCTTCGCCACGGCAGGATGCACGAGGTTCGAGATGTCGCCGCCGAATTTGGCCACTTCGCGCACCAGGCTCGAGCTGATGTACGTCGTGTCGAGCGACGGCACCATGAACACCGTTTCCATCGTCGGCGCGAGGTGGCGGTTCATCAGCGCCATCTGGTATTCGTATTCGTAGTCGCTCACCGCGCGCAGGCCGCGGATCAGCACCGGCACGTTGAGCGACAGCGCGAACTCCACCAGCAGGCCGTGGAACGACCGCACGTCCACGCGCGGGTCGTTGTCGAGCGCGGCCTTGATGAGCGATTCGCGTTCTTCGGTGGTGAACAGCGACTCCTTCTGCACGTTCACCGCGACGGCGACGACGAGATGGTCGACGAACTGCAGCGACCGCTTGATGAGGTCGGTGTGTCCGTTGGTGATCGGGTCGAAGCTCCCGGCGTACAGTGCCGACTGGGGCATGTCAGTCTCTGTAGAAGGTGATGGCGGTGTCCCCGTATCGACGGGTGTCGTCGGCCCCGGGCAACGGTTCGCGCGGCGAATGCTCCACGCCAAGAATGTGCGCGAACGCCGCGGCCAGCCAGCGGTCGGCCACCGCGGTAGCCAGACCCCGCTCGTACGGCGGGTCGGCGAAGGCGAGGTCGTAGGCCCCCGCCTCGAGCGACTGCACCAGGCGCACCGCGTCCGTGCGCACGATCGTCACCCGGTCCGGCGCCCCGAGTGCCGCCACGTTCTGGCGCAGCGCGGCGATGGCGCGCGGGTCGTCCTCCACGAATGTCGCCTCCGCTGCGCCGCGCGACAGCGCCTCCAGCCCCAGCGCACCCGATCCGGCAAAGAGATCGAGCACGCGCGCCCCCGCGATCGACGGCTGGAGGATGCTCATCCAGGCTTCGCGCGCCCGGTCGGTGGTGGGACGCGTCGATCGTCCGGCTGGCGCCGCCAGCCGGCGGCCGCGCCACTCCCCCGCGATGATTCTCACCGCGCAACTCCGGCGCCCGCCCGGCACGATCCCGAGCGCGCCCTCACGGCGCCGGCTCGGCGTGGAAGTCGACGATCTGCGCCTGCAGCACGCTCGTGTTCCTGTACTCGTTGCGATCCAGCTTGTACGCGATCTCCATCGTCCCCGCGCGCGCCGCCACCAGTTCGCCGATGCGATGCGCCAATCCCCACCCCACCGCCTCGAGCGGTCCGCGCGGCGTCGCCAGCCGCACCTTCACGCCATCGGCGCCAATGCGGTCGGGTCCGCCGACGAGCGACACGCCGCGCGCCGAGAAGACCGGCCCGGGATTGCCGATGCCGCACGGCTCGAGATGCCGCAGCAGCTGTTCCAGTTCGTCCGTGGCATCGGCGAGCGGGAGCGCGAGGTCCACCCGGATTTCGGCGACCAGGTCGTCGCTCGTCAGCCGCGCGCGTGCCACCTCGTTGAATCGCGCCGCAAAGGCGTCGAGCTGGCCAGCCTCGATGGTGAGCCCCGCCGCCGCCTTGTGCCCGCCATGCCGGAGGAGCAGGTCGCCGCACGCCTGCAGCGCCGCGTGCAGGTCGAACGCGGGAATCGACCGCCCCGACCCCTTGCCGATCCCGTCCTGCACCGCGATCAGCACCGCCGGCCGCCCGGTCTGCTCCACCACGCGCGACGCCACGATGCCGATCACCCCGGGGTGCCACTGCTCGCCGTGCAGCACCAGCCCCCACGTCTCGTCCAGATCGAGCGCGTGTACGCGGCGCAACGCCTCGTCGAGAATGCGCCGGTCGAGCTCCTGCCGCTCGCGGTTGAGTTCCTCGCACTGGCGCGCCAGTTGGTTGGCTTCGTCCTCGCGCTCGCCGAGCAGCAGCCGCACCCCGTCGAGGGCCTTGCCGATGCGCCCCAGCGCGTTGAGCCGCGGCGCGAGAATGAACCCCACGCGCCCCGCGGTGATCTCCTTGGCATCGAGCCCGGCGGCCCGCACGAGCGCGCGCAGGCCGGCGCTTCGCGACTCGCGAATCAGCGGCAGCCCGCAGCGCACGAACACCCGGTTCTCCCCGCGCAATGGCGCAACGTCGGCCACCGTCGCCAGCGCCACGAGATCGAGCATGTTGAGCACCACGTTCTCGTTGCCGCCCATCGCCCGCGTGAGCGCCAGCGCCAGTTTGAATGCCACCCCAACCGCGGCGAGGTCCTTGTCGGGCGACGTGTCGTCCGCACGCCGCGGGTTCAGCACCGCGTACGCCGCGGGCAGCGGACCGCCCGGCAGGTGGTGGTCGCTGATGATCACGTCCACGCCAGCCGTCTGCAGCGCCTCCACGCTCGACACCGCGCTCGTCCCGCAGTCGCACGTCAGCACCACCGTCGCCCCGGCATCGCGCGCCGCCTGCACCCCGGCCGGCCCGAGGTCATAGCCGTCGGTCATCCGGTCGGGAATGAACGGCACCACCGTGCCGCCGAGCGCGCGCATGGCGCGGGTCATCAGCGTGGTCGAGCACATCCCGTCGACGTCGTAATCGCCGTGCACGAGAATCGTCTCGCCCGCCTCGATGGCGCGCTGCAGCCGCGCGACGGCGCGATCGAGGTCCTTGAGCAGCTCCGGGGGATGCAGCTGCTCGTACTGCGGACGCAGGTAGCGCCGCGCCTCGTCCGCGCCCGTCATGCCGCGGGCGACGAGCAGCGCGCACAGCGCCCCCGGCAGGTTGAGCGACGCCTGCAGGGCCTGCACGGCCGCGGCATCGGGCTGCGGGGCGCGCAGCCAGCGCGCCGCGGCGCGACGGCGGGGAAGCGTGGGAGCGGTCATGCGCTACGGTACGCCGTGGTCGGCGAACGACACCACCATTATTCCGCGAAGTACATCAGGACGCCGCACGCCTCGCAAATGTCGAATCCGCCGTGGTGCGACATCTGGTTGCGCCGCTGCATCGGAACGGCGGTGTCGCACGATCCGCACGCCAGCCCCTTCACCGGCCACGCCGCCTGCGCCCGCCGCCGACTGCGAATCCGATCGTACTTGCTCAGCTGCGTCGCCGGCACATGCGACGCCTTCTGCGCCCGCTTGGCCTGCGCCGCCGCCAGTTCGCCGTCGAGCGACGCCTGCTCGGCCGCCACGCTGCTCCGCGCCTCCGACTGCTCCTCGGTGCACGAGTCGAGCGCCGCCTGGTACGCGTGCGCATTGGACCGCGCCTCGTCGAGCCGGCGGTTGATCGTCACCAGTTCCGATTCCTCGGTGGCGACGATCTTGCGCGCCTCCTCCATCTGCGCCACCGCGGCCGTCGCCTGCCGCATCGTCTTCACCGCGTCCATCTGCGTCTGGTTGCGGTCGATCAGCCCCCTGTGCTCGACGATCTTTTCGCGCAGAAACGCCTGCTTCTTCTCCTCGGCCGTCACCAGCACGGTCGCACGCTCCAGTTCGCCCGCGATCCGCGCGCGCTTCTGGTCGAGTTCCTTGAGCCGCGGCTGCAGCAACGACAGCCGTTCCTCGATGCCATGGATCTCCAGGTCATCCGCCTGCACCGACAGCAATGCTTCCAGTTCCTGCTGCACTGATCCACCTCCCGATGAAGTCATGGCGTTCATGGACGCCGATATCCCTTCCAGCCCGTCGCGCCCATGTGGCGCAGTTCGTTGTTCAGCCGCTGCTTCTCGGCAATGAGCCGGTCCTTCTGATCCCCCGCCGCGAGCGGGATCAGCCGTTCGAATTCCGCCAGCCGGTCGCGCATCGACCGCTCGCGCAGCCGCCGCAGCGCCCCGTCGAGGCTCACCGGCGGATTCACCATGCTCTCCGGGGTGTCGAGCATCTCCTCCGCGAGCCGCACGACCCACGGTTCCAGCCGGTCCGCCAGCCACCCGACGAGCGCTCCGCCCTGTGCCGAGGGCTCAGCGTCGAGCAGCGCCTCGTACAATGCCCGGTACGCCGGGTCCCGCAGTCCCGCTGGCGTATGGTCCGGGGCCTCATCGTCCACGATCCAGTCGGGCCGCTCCGCTTCGTCCTCGCTCAGGCGGCCCACCCCTTCGATGACCGCATCGGCCAGCGCGCGATGCAGCAGCATCACGCGCACCAGGTCGCGCTCCGACGACGCCGCTTCCACCGCACTGCGATACGGTCCGACCGGAACCGGCAGGAGAGGCGGCGGCGCATCGTGCTCTTCCTCCGTCGCACGGCGCCAGGTGCGGGCGGGGGCCGTCGCGCCGGGACGCGCGCGACGCCCATGCACCGCATCGAGTTCGCGCGCCAGCACACCGCGGTCCACGTGGGCCGCCTCGGCGGCGCGCGCCAGGTACATCTCGCGCGTCAGCGGATCGTGCGCCGCGCGAATCGTCGGCAGCAGCGCGTCGAGCGCGCGGCGCTTGCGCTGCAGGTCGCCAAACCAGCCGCCGCGCTCGAGCAGCTGGATCTTGCGATCGAACACGTCGAGCGCGCCGGCCAGCAGCTTCTCCATCGCCTCGCCGCCGTGCGCGCGCACGAACGTGTCGGGATCGTCGCCGTCGGGCATCGTCACCACGCGCACCGCCACGCCCTGCGCCAGCAGCACGTCGGCCGCGCGAAACGTCGCCTTCTGCCCGGGACCGTCGCTGTCGTACGCGATGAACACCGTCTTCGCATGCCGGCGAAGCAGTTCCGCCTGTCCCTCGGTGAGCGAAGTGCCCAGCGGCGCCACCACCGGCTCGATGCCGCCGCTGCTCATCCGCACCACGTCGAAGTATCCCTCGACCAGCACCGCGCGCTCCTCGCGCCGCATCGCACCGCGCGCCACGTGCAGGCCGTACAGCGTCTGCCCCTTGTGGAAAACATCCGACTCGGCGCTGTTGAGGTACTTCGGCTCGCCCGGGCCCAGCTGGCGGCCGCCGAAGCCCACATGGCGGGACGACGCGTCGAGAATCGGAAAGATCAGCCGGTCGCGGAACCGCGGACGCGGCTCCTCCGCTTCCTCGCGCTGCACGAGCAACCCCGCCTGCAGCAGCTGCTCGTGTTCCCACCCGAGCGTGCCCAGGTACGCGCGCAGCACGCCGAGTTCGCGCGGGGCGAAGCCCATCTCCCACCGGTCCGCCGTCTCGCGCGAGATCTCGCGCGACGCCAGGTACGCGCGCGCCGGTTCGCCGCGTTCGTCGTTCCACAGCCGCTCGCTGAACCAGGCCGCCGCCGTCGCGTTGATCTCCCACATCGGCTCGCGCGGGTCCGGGCCCTCGCGCTGCTTCGTGACCTCGCGCACCTCGACGCCGGCCTTCTCGCCCACGTACTTCACCGCCTCCACAAACGTGAGGCCGAGCCGCTTCTGCACGAACGTGAAGACGTTCCCCTTCTCGCCGCACACGAAGCAGGTATACCCCCCCCTGGGGAGCACCGAAAAGTTGTTGTTCGTCCCCTGATGGAACGGGCACGGCCCGCGATACACCGACCCCACGCGCTTGAGCTTCACCGTCTCGCCGATGATGGCGACGATGTCGGCGGCCTCGCGCACGCGTTCCACGTCCTCGTCGGGAATCATCGCAGGTTCACCACCGTGACCCCCGCTCCCCCTTCGTTCCAGGCCCCGAGCCGCGACGCCGTGATGCGCGGATCGTGCTTCACCATCTGCCCCACCTTCTCGCGCAGCGCCCCCGTCCCCTTGCCGTGGATGATGCGCAGCTCCGCCAGGTCGGCACGCAAGGCGCTGTCGATCGCCTGCAGCACGGCGTCCTCCACCTCGCCAATTCGCATGCCGCGCACGTCGATCTCGTGCTTTGCTTCCACGTCCGGCAAGTCGCCGACGTACGCCACGGCCGTCTCGCGCTCGCGCAGCGTGCGTGCCGGCAGGCGCGTGAGCGACGTCGACGGCACCGTCATCTTGAGCGCGCCCACCATCACCAGCGCTTCGGCACCGCGCAGTTCGAGCAGCTTCCCCGCCTTGCCGCCGAGCGTCGACACGGCCACCGCGTCGCCCACCGCCAGCGGACGCTCCTCGCGACCGCCGCGCGCCGGCGCACCGCGCTCCTCCGCCTCGCGCAAGCGCCGCTCGGCGTCGGCCTGCACCGCGGCCTGCTCCCCTGCGTCGAGCGCGTCGAGCGCCGCGCGCTCCTGCCCCGCCCGCATCTCGAGCCCGCGACGCGCTGCCGCCGCCGCTTCCTCGAGGCCCGCCGCCCCGGCCGCCCTGAGCGATGCGATCATCTTCTCCAGGTCGGCGCGCGCGTCGAGCAGATAGCGACGCGCGTCGTGACGCGACGCGCGCTCCAGCTCGCGTTCCTTCGTCCGAATCTCGCTCTCGCGTTCGGCCAGCCGGCGCCCGCGATCGTGCACGTCGGCCTCGTCGGCCTTCAGCCGGGCCATCAGCGTCGCGCTCTCGCGATCCCGGACCTCCAGCACCTCGAGCAGCCGGTGCACGTCGCGCTCCACCATCGGCACCCGCTCCTCGGCGCGCGCGATCACCGCCGCCGGCATCTCGAGGCGGCGCGCGATGCTCAGTCCGTACGAACGCCCGGGGATTCCCTTGACCAGCCGGTACGTGGGCGCCAGCGCCACCGCGTCGAATTGCAGCGACGCATTCACCACCCCCGGTACCTCCTGCGCCAGTTCCTTGAGCGCGCCGAGATGCGTGGTCGCGATCGTCAGCGTGCCGCGCGTGGTGAGCGTTTCGAGAATCGCGCCCCCCAGCGCGGCGCCCTCCAGCGGATCGGTGCCCGACCCCAGCTCATCCACCAGCACCAGCGATGCCTCGGTGGCGTCGCGCACGATCTCGATCAGGTTCTTCAGGTGCGCGCTGAACGTCGACAGCGACGCCTCGATGCTCTGCTCGTCGCCGATGTCGGCAAAGACGCCGTCGAACGCCGCGAGCCGGCTCTCCGGCCCCACCGGCGCCGGCACGCCGCTCTGCGCCATCAGCGACAGCAGGGCCAGGGCCTTGAGCAGCACCGTCTTGCCCCCCGTGTTCGGCCCCGACACCAGCAGCGTGCGCTCGCCACGATGCATCTCCAGGTCGAACGGCACCACGTCGGCACCGCGCGCCAGCAGCAGCGGGTGACGCCCGTTGCGGATCGCGAACCCGTCGGCCGGCGCACCCAGCGGCGCCGGCGTGCAACGCGCCGCCACCGCGTAGCGCGCGCGCGCCGAGAGCGCATCGAGCGCCACCAGCGCCTCGAGCGACAACGCCAGCGCCGCGTGATGCGGCCGCAGCGCCTCGGTGAGTTCGCGCAGGATGCGCTCGATCTCGCGCTGTTCCTCGATCGCCAGCTCCCGTATGCGATTCCCGGCTTCCACCGCCGCCGGTGGCTCGATGAACACTGTGGCGCCGCTCGCGCTCGTGTCGTGGACAATTCCCCCCGCACTCCGCGCCCCCTCCCGGCGAACAGGAATCACGTACCGTCCGTTGCGCACCGTCACCGAGCCGTCGCTCACCTGGTGATGCGGCTCGAGCTTGGCCATCAGCCGTTCGAGCAATCGCACCAGTTCGCCCTCGGCGCCCGCCATCTCGCGGCGCAGGCGTCGCAGCGCGGGGGACGCGTCGTCGCGCACGGTGCCGTCGTCGTCCAGCGCTTTCTCCAGCCGCCGTTCCAGCTCGGCGTCGCGCGCCATCACGTCGGCGTACTGCGCCAGCAGCGCGCGCGCCATCGCGCTCACGGCGTCGGCGTAGATGGCGTCGCGCGTGCGCCGCGCCGACCCCAGCAATCGCGCCGCGTCGCGCAGCGACAGCCCGTCGAGCACCGTGCCGGCAATGCGCAGCCGCTCGAGCGCGGCCGTGAGGTCCGGAATCGGCTCCCCGCTCCACCCCTCGGTGCTCGTGACGAGCGCGCGCATCGCCTCCACTCGCGCGTGCTCGGCGCGCACCGCGTCGAGGTCCTGCGACGGCGCGAGCGCCCTCACGCGCGCGGCGCCAAGTGCCGAGTGCGCGTACCCCGCCACGACCTCGAGCACCCGCGGGAACTCGAGCACGGTAAGGGCATGCGGACGAAAAAACCCGACCGGGCGATCGAGATCGCCTGTGCGGGCTTGTTCGGGTACCACGTTGGGGGGTGTCACTCCGCCTTGCCAAGCTCCTCGCGAACCACGCGGTTGATCATCCCGCCGTCGGCGCGCCCCTTGAACCGGGGCATCACCGCGCCCATCACCGGCCCCACGCCACGGGCGCCGCCGGCGATGGCCGCGCGCACGGCGTCGCGCACTTCATCCTCGCCCACCAAGGCGGGCAAGTAGCCTTCGAGTGCCGCCACTTCCGCCGCTTCCTGCGCCGCCAGTTCCGCGCGTCCCGCCTGCTCGTACGCGGCCACCGACTCGCGGCGTTTCTTCACTCCTTTGCGTAGCACGTCCACCACGTCGTCGTCCGTCAGGGCGCGCGTCAGTTCGAGCTCGCGGTTCCGTACGTCGGCGAGGATCGTCCCCAGGAGCAGCAACAACGGCTTGTCCTGGGCCTTGCGCGCGGCGGTCAGCGCCGCGGCGAGGCGATCCAGCAGTGCGGGCATTACGATGAGCGAGTGCGACGGTTCTTGCGCATCGCCGCATTCATCTTGCGCTTGCGGCGTTCGCTCGGCTTCTCGTAGTGACGGTGCTTTCGCAGGTCCGACAAAATGCCAGCCTTCTCGCACTTCTTCTTGAAGCGCTTGAGCGCGCGCTCGAAGTTCTCATCTTCATGGATGATGACTTCCGACAATCTCGATCTCCCCCCTTCGTGGCGATTGCGCGCCTGATGGAGCCTAGGTGATGGTAGCCTTTAAAGTTAGCCGAGGTTATGGCGGGGAAGCAAGGGACGGGAGCTACTGAGTGCGAGGTGCGGAATGCAGAGTGCGGAGTGCGGGGTGCGGGGGTTTGGTGAGGGGTGCGGGGTGCGGGGGTTTGGTGAGGGGGATTGAGCGAAGGTAGGTGTGACGGCGCACATGATCTGGCCGAACCCGGACGTGGCCCGACACTGGCGGATATAGCCGGACAAAACGCGCCCCCGCTTGGACTTAGCTGAGCAATTGCAGGCGCGATCATGCGGCCGTTGGTTTGGCCAACTGAGCCCATTCACGCCTCGCACATGCAGCAGGCAGGGAAACGGGCCACATCCTATAGAAGGGCGCTGAGCAGCCATTAGAACGCTCCTTGAGCGCAGTTCAAATGGCTCTGAACCAACAACTTACACATAACGTCGTGCGTGTGTCCGACGCGAAATGAAGACTGTTTCTGCCTCAGAATGAGTTCGACCCAAGGACAGAAACGCGGGACAGAAGCGGACAGGAAGCTAGCGGAGGGACAGAACGCTAACTCACTGCAAGAACAAACGTTACGACACCAAAGCAAGAACGCGCCGCTCGCACAGAAGCGTTGGGTTGAGAGGCTAAATAGGTCTACTAACTGCCACTTCGGCTCGATGCTGGATCGTCGCGCGGTCTCGCCCTTCTCGCAGTCTCTTCTAATGAGTTAATGACTTCATCCTGAGGGACTGGCTCGCCGAGCTCTTTCAGTTTCAGGTTGTACACGCCTCCGAGATCGAGGCGCACGGGTGCGTGCATCTCAAAAATGGACATGCACGTTAAGAAACCGCGCTCCCAGTCGGTTGAGCGTCGCGTGACGCGTTCAGCATACCAGAACTTCATCGCCGACCAGGTAGCCTCTGCATACTCGCGCTCAGGACTCGAGGCGACATGTGCCAGCAGCCGCCGACTGGGCCTCTCCTCCCCAAGACCACGCAGCAGCCAGTCCAGGGAGAAATCGGTCGCGCTTGCAATTGCAACAGTCGTCTTTCTACTCGGGTCGGCACCGTTCAGGATGCGGCTAATGGTCGGCTGAGGCACACCAGAGAGCACCGACAGATTCGACTGGCCCCCTACGTAGTTCACGACCCGCTGGAGCCTGGCGGCGAATCCTGCTTGCGTCCCTGAATCGCCAATCAGAGGGGTTCTATCGCCTATATCGTCGCTCATGAGGCGTACCTCCGCTTGCCGATCAACTGAAAATATTCGCTGACGAGGTGTAAATGTCTTGACAAAGTATTCGTCAACGTATAACTAGAAGCCATCACAGACCTCCCTGCCCGAATGGAGCGACGCTGTATGGCTGACATGAACCGGCACGACATCCTCGCTGCGGTGAACAGGGCGGGAAAGAACTGGACGATTCTCGCTGCTGAGCATGGGTACTCCGGGCCCGCAGCCTTTTCCAAGAACATGCTGCACTGGCCGCCCGATCACCCGATCGCTGTTATCATCGCGGCGACGATCGAGATGCCATTGCATGTGATCTGGCCGAGCCGGTACCGCGCGGATGGCTCCATCATCGCCTGTCCGCGCACTCCCAATGGTAAGGCGCGCCGTCGGAAGCGCAACCGTGCTCCAAGGTCGTGCCAAACCCTCCTGTCAGCCTGAAGGAGCGCGGGTGCAATCTCGAAACGCCATCGCGCAGCTGAGTGAGCGGGTCGCTGACCAGCGACTCAGCGCACGGCAGGTTGATGCGCTCGCGCTGCCAGGTGTGCCGAGAGGCCGGAGCCACGTCAGCGAGTGGATCACCACCCTTAGAATCGAGACGCAGGTAAAGCCGGGGAAAGGCTCGCCGCGCACGGTTTCGGTGAGGGATCTACTTCCTCACTTGCTGCCGCCAGCCCAACAGCGCCTTATCGCAGCCCTCAGCCTATCTGCTGAGGCAGCTGCGGTCGTTGTGCCTTCGGCCGGATCGCCCCCCAACACACCTGATCGCCTCTGGTTTCGATGGGAAACAGTGACGGAGAAGATGCGGAAGGCCGCCGAGGGCCGCCGCGACATCTTGATCGTCGTTTCGGAACGCATCGGCGCGGGCGATACGGACCGTGCCGCGTTCGAGGCCGCAGCGAAGATCCATCACGCCTGTTCTCCGCGTACGATTCGGCGCTACTGGGCCGCGGTGCAGGGGCTGCCGCGCGAGCATTGGAAGTTAGCCCTTGTCGCCGCGCACAAGGGCCGCACGGTACGTCGAGAGGTTCCCGAGGCGCTGTTCCGCCTCTACGTCACAGAGCGCAATCTCGAGACGGCGAAGAAACCTATTTACGCGTACCGCGCGACCGTGAAGGACGCGAAACGGCTGGGCATCGAGCCGGCCGACATTCCCTCAGCGAGCACTCTCGAGCGCCGCTATCAGGAACACGTCCCGCGCCCCGTGCAGCAGCTGCGCCGGATCGGCCCCGATGCGTACAAGCACGCGATGCCGTCGCATCATCGCGACGCGCGCTCACTTCGCGCATTCGGCGAGGTGTCGTTCGACGGCAAGAAGACGGAGCTGTCGGCCGAGTACATCTTCGGCAAGCAGCCGTTCCGTGTCGTGATCGTCGCGGCGACGGACGTCTATAGCGCTGCCCTCCTATCGGCGATTCCCGGCTTTGTAGAGAACACAGAGCTAGTTCGCGCCTGCTACATCGATGTCTTCACGCGGCTCGGATACCCCGATCTTATCCAGACCGACAACGGGCGCGCTTTCATCAACAAGCAGCTCATGGGGCGTCGGACGCACGGGTTCCGCTATCAACCGAAGCCATTCGACCCGATCGGGATGCTCGACGAGGTCGGTGTCCCGCACACCGCCGCACAAGCATACAACGGCCGGTCAAAGCCCATTGAGCGGCGCTTCCGCGATTTCGAGGAGTTCGTGCAGCAGGCGGAGTTCTCCAAGGCATATCTCGGCCTCGATCCACTGCACAAGCCCGAGGGGACTCGCCGGCCGGTGCGCTTCGAGAAGGTAGCCTCGCTGCTGACTGAGTGGGTCCACGACTACAACAACATCAAGCGGCCGGATCATCCGATCGCTCGTGGTCGCAGCTACTGGGAGACGTTCATCGAGAGCTATGAGGAACGCAAGGCCAATGGAGAGATCCGGTTCCTCGTCGACGGCGAACGTCGGTCCCTGCTGCCCGAGAAGGTGCTGACGCTCTGCTCGCAGACAGCGCAGGTCCGGATGTTCGGCAACTTCTACTACCACACCAAGCTCGCTTACTATACGGGCAAGCTAGTGAGCGTCAAGTACAACCCGGTCAATCTGTACGATCCCGTGTGGGTCCGGGACATGGATGGACGCCCGCTCTGCACTGCGGAGTGCATCATCCCCAACGGCTTCCAGGACATGAAGGGATTCCTGGAGTCGAAGAAGAAACTCGCCGCCTTTGATCGCGAGTTCAAGCAGATCGCCGCGATGCTCCCTGAGATCCCGCTCGATGTGCTCGTGAGCTGGCGCGAGACCGCGCGGCCCAGTGAGGCGCCCATCCCACTCCCGCAGTTCAAGCCGAGCCGCCGCGTCGCCAACGGCGACTTGATCCTGGATCCGGACGCCGAGGCACAGCGGCGTGCCGAGCGCGAAGCGCGCAACGACCGACTGGACGCCGTCTTCGAGAAAATCGGCCATGGATTCGACGGGCCGCGCCTCGCGAGCGGCTCCTGAAATGCGCGAACCCCGGCCGAGGGGCCGGGGTTCGCATTCACCGCGCTGCGAGGAACAGCGCACCTACGGAGGACACCGTGAAGCATAGCAACGCCTTGGAAGGTTCGGAAGTGCCCGGCGAAGACGCCCGGCGGCAGTGCCGAGAGCTCATGCAGCAACTCCGTGTATCGCAGACGCGTGCGGCGAAGTTCATCGGGATCAGCAGCGGCACCCTGAGCGCCTGGCTGGCGGGCGACTACAAGGGCGATAACGCAGGCGTCGAAAGGCGCGTCCGCCAGTGGCTCGATGGCGAGCAAGAGCGAGCGGATGCCCGCGGTCGTCGGCTGGTGGCCGCCGACTTCGTCGAGACGAAGAACGCGAAGCGCGCACTCGCCGCCTTCCGTCATGCGAAGCACCTAGGGGACATGATTGCGGTAGTCGGTCCTCCGGGGACGGGCAAGACGACTGCCGCGCGCGAGTTCGCGCGTGACAGCAACAACGTGTGGGTGGTCACGATGGCGCCGTACACGTCGACGCTGGTGCCGGCACTGAACCGGATCGCCTCGACACTCGAGTTGCAGCCGAGGGGTTCCGGAGCCGCCGCCGCCGCGCTGGCCATCATAGAGGCCATCAAGGACTCACGCGGTGTCTTGATCCTCGATGAAGCGCAGCACCTCACCGTCGATGCACTCAATGGCATTCGCTCGATGTACGATGATGCCGCGGGCGTGGGGCTCGTTCTGCTCGGCAGCGAGGATCTCATCACACGAGTACTCGGTGGCCGCAACCTCGGGCGGACCGCGCAGCTGCGGAGCCGACTGAGTGTGCGTCGCACGCTCGCGCTGCCGACAAGAGAGGACGTCAAGCAGATCGCGGCGCCCTTCGGTGTGGTGGACGACGAGTCGATCAAGTACCTCGCGGACATCGCGGCGCGTCCGGGCGCGTTCCGCCTGGTGGTGAAGTGCCTCCAACTGGCGGACATGATGGCGCAGGCCGAGGATGAGACGCTCAGCATCGACTACCTACGCGATGCGTGGGAGAACCTCGGGGGTGGAGAATGACGGCGGATCACGGATGGCCCTCGTTACCTACCCATAGCGACTTCCCCTGTTATCCGCATGGGCCCGTCTTCTTTCGCGTGGGCGTGAGTAAAGGTGTCTGGTCGCTTCTCTCGCATCTCGCCGACGACTCGTACCGGTTCGTTCGCCGCGTGATGTCCGTTGGCTCCGAGCATCGCGCTGGATGGATCGGTGTTAATGCTGAAGGCGATGGCGTCCTGATCGTCGGCATGGTCTGGGGCTGTCCCAGCCACGAAGAAGTCGCCGCGGCCGTCGGATTTGGTTGGGCCCGGCTGGAGCCGTGTGAAGTCGATTCGCGGCGGCTCTACGGTGCCCCGAAAGACAACACCATCAGGTGCCCTGCCGAAGGGCCTCACGAGCAGGTCCTGATCACTGAACAAGGCCGCGCCGCGCTGGCGGGACAACAGCGCGAGATGGCCTCCGTTATCAGGGCCGATCACATCGCCGCCGCTAAGGAGCACCGCAGCCGCATCATGCAAAGGAAGCCCGAGCGCACAGGGGCACATAAGGGCGCGTTCTGCCTCTACTCCATCCTTGGCGATGCATTCACTCAAGCGTTGGCGGTGTTCGAGGAAGCCATGGAAGAAGTCAGCTCCGAGGAGCTGCCCGAGTGCAACCGCGCACTCCCGGCTGATAGGAAACGAGCGCTCAATGGACTCGTCACCGCTCATCGCGTCATAACCGCATTGCGAGTTGACGCGTCGGTGGACTGGGTGCGGCGCTTGCGCCGCCTTCGCTCGGAGCGTCGATGACCGCCGCCCGTTCCCTCGCTACGGCCACGGCGCGCGCGCCGTGGCCCATGTGGACCGGCCCGCTGGCAGAGCTCGCCTCGAATCTGCGCTATGGCGCGCACGCTGCGCTCGGCGAGTGGGTGGCGTATACGCTACCCGGCGGCGCGCAGGTGTCGTGCCGCATGCACGAGAGCACGATGCAGTTCTGCTTCTCGCGGCGCGAGCCCGCGGCGCACACGATCACCGCGCGTCGCAAATGGGCGCAGGAGGTCGAGGTGTTCCAGTCGCAGTGTGACTGCGACGACTGGGATCCGACGCACGTCGGCGATTTCCACGGCGTGTACTACTCGATCTTCACGCAGCCCCGCCGCGGGCGGCGGCGCGCATGACGGCCCCGCATCTCGTACGGGCCGGCGTGACGCCCGCCCATCTGGCCAACATCGCGCGGCGCCTCCGCATCCGGCAGCGCGCACTCGAGGCGTCGCCATACGCCGACGACGACACGTTCAACGCCCAGGCGACGGCCGACCTCGCGGCGCTGCTGCGACTGGTCGAGACGCTCGAAGAGGAGCTGGCGTCGTTGCGCGCGGCCGTCGTGCCGCGCCCGCTCATCGAGGACGTCATCGAGGCCATCGAGGGGCAACACCCGCACACGGCTCGCCCGAAGCTGCGCACCCACCGGCACCGTCGCCGGAGCATGGTGCGCGGCTTCCTGCACCAGGTGCGGGACTCATTCAACGATCATTTCCGGAGCTGACCCATGAAACTCGCGACCCTGAAGAAGCCGGTCACCACGTACGCCGCGACCGCCCCGATTGCCACGGTGGCCGATCTCGAGGCGAACATCACACGGCTCGGCGAAGTCGAACGCGAGCGCGACGCGCTCACGCACCGCATGGAGACGGACCTCGAGGAGATCAAGGCGCAGCACTCGGCGCCCCTGCAGCGGCTTGACTTGCAGGCGAAAGTGCTGCGGCTCGCGCTGGCCGAGGCCAGCACCGTGCTGCGTCCGCAACTGCTCAAGGGCGAGAGCAAGACCGCCACGCTGGGCGCGCACCTGGTCGCCTTCCGGCTGCAGCCCCCCAAGGTGGAGATTCGGTCGCTCGACAAGGTCATCGCCGCGATCAAGCGCATGCGACTCGGCAAGCGCTTCCTGCGCACCAAGGAGGAGATCAATCGTGAGGCCCTGCTGGCGGACGTGAAGCGCGCGGAGACGATCCCGGGCGTGACGATTCGCGACGATCGTGAAGAGGTGGTCATTACCCCGTTCGGGGCGGCGCAGTGAGCGCGACGTTGACGCCGTCGCCGGTGGCCTGCACGCAGCCCGCCCTCGATCTCGTGGTGGCACAGGTGCTCGAGCAGGCCGAGCGGGCGATCGGCCGGCGCGCGATGCACGGACTGTACGTGTCACGCGCCGAGGCGGTGACTATCGTCCGCGGGGCCGTGTGGACCACGGTGCTCGAACTCTGTCGCGAGATGGAGCAGGTCGCGGAGGCGCGCGTCTCGCGACTCCCCGCCGCGGCCGGCCCGACGGCGCGCGAGGCGCTGCAGGCCTTCGCCGCCGCCCTGCGCCACCGGCGGCGCGAGCTCGTCGAGGTGATCGGCGCGGCGCTGCAGGCGGCGCGGGAGTTGGCGGAATGAGCGCGCTCCTGATGCCGCGACTGCAGGAACCGCGGGACGACGTGGCGCGGCTGATCGCGGCGAAGGGCGCGCGGGGCGCGACGATCGGCGAACTGGCCGAAGCGCTCGCGTTGCCGCCGACGGTTGTCGAGTGGTTGCTGCGGCGTCTCCTCATCCTCGGTGACATCCAGACGGCCGATCACACGCCCGTCGGTTACCCGCCGCACTACGTCCTGCGCGAGGTGGCCGGCAGCACGACGCGCGAGGAGTTGACGGTATGAGTGCGCCGAAGGCGGTCCAGCAGGAGCTGCTCCTGCAGCGCCGGCAGACGGCCGACGCCAGCGGCCAGGCGCGCGCGGAGACGGCGCGTCGCGCCGCGTACTGGGAACAGCGTGCGCTCGACATCATCACCGAGCGCACCGCGGACCCGAAGTACCTGGGCGCGACGGCGGATGAAATCGCGGAGCAGTGCGGCGTCGAAATCAGCACGATCGCACCGCGGGTGACCGCACTCTTTCACGCGACGCTCGTGCGGCCGTCGGGCATCCGGCGCCTCACGCGCCGCGGCAAGTCGGCGAACGTCTTCGAGCGGGTGCCGGCCGAATGACCGCGCACCTTCCGCACCCGCAGACGGCCAAGGGCGAGGCGAAGCGCCGGCGCGAGCTCGCCGCGATCCACCTCGGCAAGAAGAAGCTCGGCTTGAATGACGATCTCTACCGGGAGTTCCTGCACCAGCTCACGGGCAAGGCGAGCGCGGGCGACCTCACCGCGGCCGAGCGCGCCTTCGTGCTTGACGGCATGCGGCGGCTGGGTTTCAAGAATGATCGCCTGCCCGACTACGACCGGCGCGCGCAGCAGCTCGCCGCCGCGGCCGTGGCCGACGAGCAGACGCACGTGGTGATTCGCGGCCTGTGGGCGGAGTGCCATGCGGTCGGCGCGGTGCGTGATCCGTCGCCGGCGGCGCTCCGGGCTTTCGTGTGCCGCATGGCGAAGGTCGAAGCGCTGGCATGGCTCTCGCTCGACCAGGCGGCCAAGGTGATCGAGGGACTGAAGGCCATGCGCGATCGCGCGCAGGGACGCGGCTGATTCCGTGACGGCCGCCGCGCGCCCTCCCTTCGCGAGCACGACGCTCGCCGGTCTCGCCGAACTCATCGGCGTGGAGCGGGCGCTGCACATGTCGGTGGAGTTCGGCGGCCGACGGCTCTACATCCCGCACGACGCGCCGCGGGATCATCGGCTGGTAGCCGCCATCGGCGACGTGGCCGCCCTCCAGCTGGGGCGGCGGTTCGGGGGCACGCACGTCGACGTGCCCCTCGCCGCCGGCAAGCGCGCCGAAATCGTGCTGCGGCGTCTTGTCGATGAATGGACGATCGCCAAGATTGCGGAAGGACTGCGCGTGACCGAGCGGCACGTGTGGCAGGTGCTGGCGGATTACGACGCCAACCCAACGTTCGACCTCGGGCCGCTGCGCCCGCGCGACCGGCACCAGGGCGATCTGTTCGCCGGGTTCGCCGACGCCTCCAGCGAGTAGCGACCACCCTGAAGCGGTTCAGTCTACGAGGCGCGCGGCCCGAGACTGATCTTGCGCGCCATGCCGAACGCGCGCTCCCGCCTCTCCCGACTCTTTCACGACCGACGTAACCCGCTGCTCTTCGAGCGGGACGGGGATTTCAACCCGGGCTGGCTGCTGTTCCTCGTCTTCTCGATCATCGGCATGGTCGGGTCGACGGTGTCGTTCGCGGTCGCCCTGGTGAACACGAAAGCATGGCTGGCGGTCGTGGCTGGCCTGTCGTTCACGGCGTTCGCGATGTTGTGCACGGCGTGCATCGTCGTGCCGATCGCCCGGGCGAAGTTGCTCGCCCCCGCGTTGCGCGCGGCCGCCGCCGGCGTGTCGCAGGTGGGCAGCGGGCTCCCGATGATGCCGCTCGATCGCGAACCCGGGCGCCACCCGGACGATGAGCGGGCCGAGGTCCCCGTCGACGAGCGCGCGGACGCATGACGGTAGAACTGAATCGACCGTCGCCCAACCGGAGCCACCGCCTCGCGCGCGTCGGGCTCGTCGTGCTGCACTGGACCGGCGGCACGTTCGGCTCGGCCGTCAACTGGTGCTGCGATCCAAGGAGCGAGGTCAGCTACAACGACATCGTCGCTCCGGACGGGCGCGTCGCGCGGCTGGTGCCGTACGTCGACTATGCCGCGTGGGCCGTGGGATTTGCCGCGGTCCCGCCCGGCGCGCCGTACACGTTCCATCGCGCGAATCACGAAAGCGTGAATCTCGCGCTCGCCGGCGGGCCGCCGATCCCGCCGACCGCGGCGGCCGTCACTACGCTCGTCGAGCGCATCGTCGCCGTCTTTCGCCTGCCGGGCACGGATCTCTCGCCGGATGAACTCTGGCGGATCATCGGCCACGAGGACGTCGCGGTCTACGGCCCGGAGCACAAACGCGCCGGCCAGTTCGGGCGCAAGGACGATCCCACCGGGCGTCAGTTCATTGCCGCGGGCCACTTGCAGGCGCCGTGGCTCGACATCCCGGCGATCCGTGCGCGCGTGCGCACGCAACTTCTCAATGTCTCGGAGGCGGCCTGATGTCACCGCTTGTGTCCTGGCTCATGGCCGTCGCCGCCGGCTTCGCCTGGCTGGCGCTCGTGTTGACGGTGTGGCTCCGCCTGCTCGTCGGCACGGGATCGCGCGTCGACGTGGTTCGCGTGTGGCGAGGCGAGGAGATCGCGTACGCGGTGAAGTTCGACCATCCGCTCCCGCGCCTGCTCGCCTTCCTCGCGGGCGGCGGCGGCGTGGTCACCGTGGCGCGCGTCATCTTCGTCGCCGGTGACCTGCTCGCGCCGCATGAACATGCGCGCGCCTTCGCCTTTATCGTGCAGGACTGCCAGGCGATGGCGCGGGGCGAGTGGCTGACCGTCTTCACGGATTTCCACGATATCGTGCGCCAGTTGCGTGGCCCGCGCGACTGGAAGGTGCGCGACGCGATGCTCTTCGCCCATACATATGGCTCGCACCATTTCAGCGCGCTCGCCAGCCCGACGCCGACGCCGTCTGACGGAGACGCCCCATGAGCATGCGCCTCCGCGTCGTCTTGTGGCTCGTGGGCCTGCTCGTGTCGAGCGGCGCGGGCGGCTGGACGTACCAGCGTTTCGTCGAGAAGCAGCGCGCCATGGGCCGCTTGCAGGCCGCGCTCGTGCAGGACAGCGTGGCGCGCGATTCGCTGGAGCACGCGCTGAAGACGCTCGAAGTCCGACGCGATACCGTGCGTCTCACGCGCTGGAAGACGCGCTATGTCGGCCGGCGCACGCAAGTGCGCGCCACGCTCGACGCGATCGACGGGGCCGTGGCGGCGCGGGCCGCCGCCGTCGCGACCGGCAACCAGGATGCGCCGCCGCCGCTCCCGGTGCTCGATCCCGCGCTCGTGCGCGAGGCACTCAACGCGGCGGACTCCGCGGACGCGGCCTGCACCACGGTGCGGGTCGACTGTGCGCGCGAGAACGTCATTCTCCGCCGCCTGCGGCACAGCGATTCGCTCGCGATCGGCAACTTGACCGCCCAACTCCCCTCCCGGCGCGACCGCCTGCGCGATGGTGGCATCGGGGCCGTGCTCGGCGCCCTCGGCGCCCTCCTCCTCGATCATCGCCATCCATGACGTCGCTCGATCGGCTCGTGCTTCTCGGCCAGTTCGGCCTGCTCGTGCTGCAGGCCGCCATCACCGGATTCATGTGGGTCATGAAACGGAGCTTCGTGAGTCGCCCGGAACTGGACGCCATCAGCGGCCGTGTCGGCCTGGTTGAAGCGCAGAGCGCGCTCCTGCGCCAGCGCGCCGACGGCGCGCCGGGGCATGGGGACATCGCCGACCTGACGGCGAAGATCTCGGCCGTGGCCACTCAGCTCGGCACACTCAACGGGCGCCTCGATGGCCTCGACCGCAACGTCTCGCTCGTGCTGGAAACTCTGCTCGAGGAGCGCAAGTAGATGAGCAGCATCCTCGCCCGCAAGCAGCAGGAGGATCGACGCCTGGTGCTGCTCCGCCTGCTCGCGGAGGCGCCGGGCTACTCGGCCAACGAGTCGCTGCTGCACAGCGCGCTCGAGGAGTTCGGGCACGTGGTGAGCCGCGACGTGGTGCGGAGCGAACTCAGCTGGCTCGCCGAGCAGGACTTGTTGCGCCTCGACGAGGTGGCGTCGGTCTATGTCGCCCATGCCGCCGTGCGCGGTGTCGACGTCGCGACGGGGCGCGCGGTCGTGCCTGGCGTGAAGAAGCCGGGGCCGGGGCGATGAACGCGTGATGCAACGACTGGCTGTCGCCTCCCGCCATCGGGGTCGCACGCCGCGCGCGCGCTGCTCGGTCTGCCTGCGCGGGCACCGGCGGCGAGACGATCTCATGTGCATCGAGTGCTGGATCACGGTGCCGCAGGCGACGCAGCGCGCGTACGTGCGGGCCATGAACGCCAGCCTCGTCACGCCGCAGCATCCGACGAGCGACGTGCGCCGACTGCGGGATGAAGTGATGCGCGTCGCGTACACCGCGCGGTGTGCCTGATGGGCCGCACCCCGAAGATCCGTCGCTTCCCCGTGGAGATCCGCACGCGCGTCGATGGGCTGATTCGCGACGGTGCGACGATTGACGAGATCATGGCCGCGCTCGCGAATCTGAATGCACCGCCGATCGCGCGCTCGACGGTGGGCGCCTACAAGCAGCGTGTCGAGCAGAACCTCGCCCGCTACCGCGAGGCGCAGGAAGTCGCCGGCGCGTGGGTGAGCAAGCTCGGCGAGAACCCCGCGAGCGATGTCGGACGCCTCCTCCAGGAGATGCTCAAGACGATCGCGTTCCAGACGATGGCGCAGCTCGGCGACGAGGACAGCCTGACCGAGGGCGTCGGGCCGCGCGAGCTCATGTTTCTGGCGAAGGCGCTCAAGGACCTCTCCGGCGCACAGAAGACGTCGATCGACGTCGAGGCGAAACTGCGCGCGGAGTATGACGCGACGCTCGCGAAGCGCGCCGCACAGGCGGCCGAGGTGGCGACCACCGAAGCGAAGAAGCGCGGCCTGTCGCCGGAGACGGTGGCCACCATGCGACAGATTCTGCTCGGGAGCGTCACGTGACCGCCGCGCTCGCCGCGCTCGCCACGGTCCCCGCGCCGCCGATCGCCGATCACCTGCACGAGACGTCGGCGCCCGTGCTGCTCCCGTATCAGCAGCGCTGGGTCGCCGATGCCTCGCCCGTGAAGGTGGCCGAGAAGTCGCGCCGCGTGGGCCTCACCTGGGCGGAGGCGGCGGACGACGTGCTGTTCTCGGCGTCGGCCGAGGGCGACGACACGCTGTACGTGGGCTACAACCAGGACATCGCGAAGGAGTTCATTCGCACGTGCGCCGATTGGGCGCGGGCGTACAACCAGGTGGCCGGCGAGATCGACGAGTTTCTGTTCAAGGACCGGGACAAGGACGGCAACGAGCGCGACATCCAGGCGTACCGCATCCGGTTCGCCTCGACGCACGAGATCGTGGCCCTGAGCTCGCGGCCTACCAACATCCGCGGCCGGCAGGGCCGCGTGGTGCTCGACGAGTTCGCCTTCCACGGCGAGCAGAAGGAACTGCTGAAGGCCGCGCTCGCGCTGCTCATCTGGGGCGGCTCGGTGCGCATCATCTCGACGCACGACGGCGACGACAACGAGTTCAATCAGCTCATCGAGGAAATCCGCAAGGGACGGCTCGACTATGGCCTGCACCGGATCACCTTCGACGATGCGCTGAACGACGGGCTGTACCAGCGCATCTGCGCCAAGCGCAAGATGCCGTGGTCGGCGGACGGCGAGGCGGCGTTTCGGGCGCGGATCATCAAGGACTACGGCGCCGGCGCCGACGAAGAACTGTTCTGTATCCCGCGCGCCGGCGGCGGGGCGTATCTGCTCGCGACGCTTATCGAGCAGCGCATGGTGGACGGCATCCCCGTGGTGCGCTGGGCGCAGCCCGCGGACTTCACGCTGCTCGCGAAGGACCTGCGCGAGGCGGTGACGCGCGACTTCTGCACCCAGCACTTGCTCCCGCTGCTGCAGCAGCTCGATCCGAACCAGCCGCATGCCCTGGGCGAGGACTTCGGGCGCACGGGCGACCTCACGGTGCTGTGGCCGCTCGCCATCGAGCGGAACCTGGTGAAGCGCACGCCGTTCGTGGTGGAGTTGCGCAACATCCCGTTCGAGCAGCAGGCGCAGGTGGTGTCGTTCGTGCTCGAGCGCCTCCCGCGCTTCTTCGCGGCGTGTTTCGATGCGCGCGGCAACGGCTCGTATCTGGCCGAAGTCACGATGCAGAAGTTCGGGGCCGAGCGGATCACGCAGGTGATGCTCACCACCGAGTATTACCGCGAGCACATGCCGCGCTTCAAGCGGCACTTCGAGGACGCCGAGATCGTGATCCCGCGCGACCAGGACATCCTCACCGATCTCCGCGCGATCTCGATCGAGGGCGGGGTGCCGAAGGTGCACGACAAGAAGCGCAGCCTCGGGCTCGACGGCTTCCTGCGCCACGCCGACGCCGCGATCGCGGCCTTCCTCGCGTGCGTGGCCGCGGCCGCACCGATCGTCGAATACGGCTACGAGTCGGCGCGCGCGGCAGCTGCCACCAACCCCGAGCGTGCGCCGGTCGACGATGATCGGCCGCGCGAGTTCGCGCCCTCCCTCCATCTCGGCCGAGGCGCTTGCTGATGGCCATCCAACTGCTCGACGCCTTTGGCCGCCCGGTCGAGACCAGTCGACTCACCGCCGAGGAGGCGACGCCGACGCTGAGCGGAGTGCGCTCCATCCTTGGCGACCATCCGACGCGCGGCCTCACGCCGTCGCGTCTCGTGCAGATCCTCACCGAGGCCGAGGAAGGCGACGCGCGGCGGTACCTCGAGGTGGCCGAGGAGATGGAGGAGAAGGACCTGCACTACCTCAGCGTGCTGCAGACGCGGAAGAACGCGGTCTGCCGGTTGCCGCTGCTCGTCGAGGCGGCGACGGACGATGCCGAGGACGTGAAGATCGCCGATGCGGTGCGCGCGATGCTCGCGCGAGACGACATCTCCGATGACATCTTCGACGTGCTCGATGCGATCGGCAAGGGCTTGTCGGTCACGGAGATCATGTGGGAGACGTCGGCGACGGAATGGCGGCCGACGCGGTTCGAGTGGCGGGATCCGCGATGGTTCCTGTTTGATCGCACCGACGGGCGCACGCTGCGCCTGCGCGATGGTTCGGCGTATGGCGCCGAGCTCGCGCCCTTCAAGTACATCCGCCACATCTCGAAGGCGAAGAGCGGGCTCGCCGTGCGCGGCGGTCTCGGCCGGGCGATCGCGTGGGCGTACCTCTTCAAGAATTTCGGCCTCAAGGGTTGGCTCGCGCTCGCGGAGGTCTACGGCATCCCGTGGCGCCTGGGGAAGTACGAGCCCGGCGCGACGACCGAGGAGAAGGCCACGCTGCTGCGGGCCGTCTCGAACATGGCGAGCGACGCCGCCGCGATCATCCCGCGCAGCATGATGATCGAGGTAATCGAAAGCGCGCAGGGCGCGAAGAGCGATATCCACGCGTCACTGCTCGACTACATCGATCGCCAGGTGTCGAAGGCGGTGCTCGGGCAGACGCTCACGAGCGACGTGTCGAAGGATGGCGGGTCGCGCGCGCTCGGTGACGTGCACAACGACGTGCGTGCCGACATCCGGAAGGCCGACGCCGTGCGCCTGGCCGCGACGCTCAACCGCGACCTGGTGCGGCCGTACGTCGATCTCAACTTCGGCCCGCGCGCGCAGTATCCGCGGCTGCGCATCGGACTGCCGGACGAACTCTCGACGCTGCAGAAGATCGATGCCGTGCAGAAGCTCACGCCCTACGGTCTGACGATCGAGCAGAGTCAGATCCGCGATCTCTTGGGCTTTACCGAGCCCGCGGACGATGCGGAGATTCTGCGCCCGGCGCCGACGACTCCGGCGGCCGCGCAAGCGCGGCGTGCCGCCCACAGCGTCACGGCGGACGGCGTCGAGGCGGGCGATGCCATCACCGGCCTGGCCACCACGCTGGCGGACGACTGGCAGCCCGTCCTCGATCCACTACGCGAGGATCTCGATCGTGCGATGGATGGCGCGGAGGATCTCGCGGCGTTCCAGCGGGCGCTGCCGGCGCTCATCGGCGAGCAGGATATGGCGGTGTTCCGGACGAAACTCGAGCACGCGTTCGCGACGGCGCGCATCGCGGGGCGCGGCGGCGTCGATCCCTCGACAGGGAATGCGTCCGGAGTGGTGGACTGATGGCGCCAACGACGCATGCGCCTGTCTGGGAGCCGCTCCCGCCGGACGAGGCGATCCGCTTCTTCCGGTCGAAGGGGATTCGGATCTCGGGTGACCCGGCCGAGGTGAGCGCGGAGGAACACGCGCGCGCCTTCACGGTGTCGCGCATGGCGCAGCTCGATCTCCTCGAGGCCGTGCAGACGGCCATCGATGAGGCGCTCGCCAACGGCACGACGCTCGCGGCCTTCAAGCGGCAGCTCACGCCGTTGCTGCAGCGCGCCGGCTGGTGGGGCTCGGTGACGGAGCCCGATGGGCAGGGCGGCGAGCGCACGGTGCAACTCGGCTCGCCGTGGCGACTCCGCACGATCTACGAAACGAATCTCCGCACCGCGTATGCGACCGGGCGGTGGGAACAGATCGAGCAGACGAAGGGGACGCATCCGTACCTGCGCTACGTCGGCAGCGTCGCGCAGCACCGGCGCCCCGAGCATGTGCAATGGGCTGGCCTCGTGCTGCCCGTGGACGATCCGTGGTGGAACACGCACTACCCGCCGAACGGCTGGGGTTGTCTCTGCAGCACGCAGCAGTTGAGCCGGGCCGCGCTCGATCGTACGGGCGATCGCGTGGGTGCCGCGCCGCCGGTGGTGATGAAGCCGTACCAGAACCCGAAAACGGGCGAGACGCGGTTCGCGCCGCATGGCGTCGACCCGAGCTTCGCGTTCAACGCGGGCAAGGAGCGCACCGAAGTCGCCGCGCGGCAGCTGCTCGACAAGGTGACGGCCGCGCCTCCCGCGCTGGGCGCGGCCACGTGGGCGCAGGCGAAAGAGGTGAACGCCCCGCTGGTACAGCGCGCATTCGCCCGGTGGAGCGAGCAGGTGGCCACCGGCGCCGCCGCGCCGAACGGCAGCCTGTGGACCGTCGGGGCCGTCTCGCCGCATCTCGTCGAGGTCATGGCGGAGGCGGGGCACACGCTGGCCTCGGCCGGGATCACGGTCACCGATCGCGCGATCCTGCATATCCTCGCCGACGGGAAGGCGGTGCGTGGCGCCGGCATCACGCTGGCCGAGCTGCAGCGATTGCCGCAGATCCTCGCCGCGCCCGCGGCCGTGCTCGAGGACGTGCGGGACGGCGCGCTGCTCTACGTGTTCGATGGCGGCGCCCAGGAGGCGCGGCGCGGGAAGTTCGTCGTGCGCGTGAACTACCGCGAGAAGGCGCTGATCGCGGGGCAGCGCGGCGTGCTGGTCTCGAATGCGGTGCGCACGGCGGGCTGGGTGCCGCGGAACGTGCTGGCCACGCCGTCGCAATACCGCGTGGTGGAGGGGACGCTGTGAACGCTGCTACGATCGCCCGTGGGGTACGCCACCTTCCCCGTAGGAGTGTCCACGCTGCCAGGGCGGGCTCACCCAACCGGACCGGCGATTTCCCGGTTGTCCGGGCGATCGCAGCGCCAAGCTGTACGCTAGCGGGTCCGGGGGGATCGCGCCAGCGCCCGTCTGCGGCCCGATCGACCCGTGGGGGCCACCGCACTACCCCGGCGGGGGGGGTCGTCGTTTTTGAACGGGCCTTGAACGCCGTTGAACGGGGTCCGCCCGGGTCGCCGTGGGCATTTCCGGCCGCAGGCAGGCCGGGGTGTACCCTGAAGTGGTTCAGTCTATGGTAGGCGCGCGGGAGGGCGCATCATGCGCCCCATGACTGGACCCCATTCGCCCGCCGCCATTCACCGCCCCGACCTGACCGGGGCGCGGGCCTCGTCACACGCCGTCGTCCTCGCCTCGGGTGAGCCGCCGGCCGACGTGCAGTTGCTGCCGCTCGGCACCTTCGCCGGCCGGGATGGGCGCGGCCCCTACCAGATCCCCGACCCGGATGCGCTGGTCGCCTTCAGCCAGGCAGTCGCCGGCGCGCGGGATCTGCCGATCGACTACGGCCACGAGATGGAGCTGCAGTTCCACGACGCCCGCGCGGCCGGCTGGATCACGCAGCTCGAGGTGCGCCCCGACGGGATCTACGGGCGGGTCGAGTGGACGCAGAAGGGCGCCCAGGCCGTGCGCGAACGCGAGTACCGCTACCTCAGCCCCGTCTTCTACCACGCGCCCGATGGCACGGTGCTCTACCTCGCCCGGGTGGCGCTCACCAACAACCCCAATCTCGACCTCAAGGCGTTGAACAGCCGGTCGACGCAGTTCCCCTTTTCCCAGGAGTCCGCACCCGTGAAGTCCCTCCTCGAACGGCTGCGCGAGCACTTCAAGCTCGACGCCGCCGCCACTGACGACGCCGTCGTCGCTCGCTGCAGCGCGCTGCAGACGGCCGAAACCACGCTCCAGGCGATGGCCACCGCGCTCGGCGTGGCCGTCACCGCCACGGCCGAGCAGTTCACGGCGGCGCTCGCGCCGCTGCAGGCGGCGCACACCGCCCAGGGCGCGCCCGATCCGTCGAAGTTCGTGCCGATGGCCGTGCATCAGGAGACGGTCACCGCGCTCGCCGCCGCGCAGGCGTCGGGCAAGACCGCTGCCGGGGAGGCCGCCATCGCGGCCGCCATGAGCGCCGGCAAGGTCACGCCGGCCCAGAAGGACTGGGCGCTCGCGTATCACGCGCGCGACCCGCAGGGCTTCGCCACCTACATCGCGAAAGCCCCGGTGCTCGTCGCGCCGCAGTCCGCCGCTGGCGCGGGCGCACCGACGGCCGGTGCCCCCGCGGGCGGCACGCCCACGCTCGACGAGTCGGCCAAGGCCGTCTGCAGTCAGCTCGGCATTTCCGCCGAGCAGTTCGCCACCACCGCCAAGCAGGAGCTCTGACCCATGCGTTCGCATTTCTCTCGCCTGTCGCTCATCACGGCTGTCCTGGTGAGTTGCCTCAGCTCGCCCACGCTGGCCACGGCGGCACCGCTGCCCGCGCCGAACCGAGCGGCCCCGCGGTCCACGCCGTCGTCCGCGCCGCACGTCGCGCCGCTGGCGTTCACGTTGGCGCCGACGGTCGCGGTGTTCTCCGCTGACGATTCGGTCATGGCCACGCTGGACGTCTCGTCGGTCGATCGCATCGACGGGGTGGCGACCTTCGCGCCGGCCTTCGGCGTGGCCGCACCCGATGTTCACGTCTGGTATCGCGCCGCGATCGCCGAACCGGTGTCGCCGTCCTGGACGCCGCCGCACACGCCCTGCCCTGCCAGCAGCACCGTCATGCCAATGCATCAGTGGATCGAGGGGGCAGCCTTGCGATTTCGAGTTTCGAGCGCCGTTGCCCGGTATGGCCCCGTTTCCCCGCCGACGTTCGCGCTTCGCCCGCCCGCCCAGGCGGCACGCCACGGAGGGCGTTGACATGGCCGCCGCCACAAACGACGTCAACACGCCCGAACGGGACGCGCGCTCGCGCGTCGTCCCCGTGGCGGCCGCGGAGAAGATCTTCGCGGGCTCCATCGTCGTGAAGAACGCGACCGGGTACGCCGAACCCGGCACCACGGCGCTGGCCAAGGTGACCCTCGGTCGCGCCAAAACGACGGTCGACAACTCGGCCGGCGCCGACGGCGACGTCACCATCGAAGTGGAGCGCGGCACGTTCCGCTTCGCGAGCGACGGCAGCATCACGATCGCCGAGGTGGGCACGACCTGCTACCTCGTCGACGACCAGACGGTGGCAAAGACGGACGGCGTGGGCACGCGCAGCGCGGCGGGCACCGTGTTCGACGTCGACGCCCTCGGCGTCTGGGTCACCATCTAACCGCCGAGTCCATCATGATCCTCAATCGCGGCACCCTCAGTGCCCTGACGACCGGCTTCAAGAGCATCTTCAACGCGATCTACGTCGGCGTCGCGCCGCAGTGGGACAAGGTCGCAATGAAGGTGCCCAGCTCCACCAGTCAGGAGACATACGCCTGGCTGAAGCTGCTGCCCCGTTTTCGGGAGTGGCTCGGCGACCGCGTGGTACAGAACCTTGGCTCGAGCGACTTCACGCTCAAGAACAAGACGTTCGAGAACACGATCGGCGTCGACCGCGAGAACATCGAAGACGATCAGGTTGGCGTGTACAAGCCGGTGATCGAGATGCTCGCGCACCAGGCGGCGACGCACCCCGACCGGCTGGTGTTCCAGCTGCTCAAGGACGGCTTCGCCAGCAAGTGCTACGACGGCCAGTACTTCTTCGACACCGATCATCCTGTGCTCGACGCGGCCGGCGCGGTACAGTCGGTGGCCAACACCGACGGCGGGGCCGGCACGCCGTGGTTCCTCTGTGACACCACGAAGCCGATCAAACCGCTGATCCTGCAGATGCGCAAGGAGTACACTTTCGTCTCGATGGACAAGCCGGACGACGAGGCGGTCTTCACGCGCAAGCAGTTCCGCTACGGCGTGGATGCGCGCCTGAACGTCGGCTTCGGCCTCTGGCAGTTGGCGTGGGGCTCCAAGCAGGCGCTCGACGAGGCGCACTACGCGGCCGCGCGTGCGGCGCTCGGCAGCATGAAGGCGGACAACGGCGAAGTGCTCGGCATCACGCCGAACCTGTTGTGCGTGCCGCCCGCGCTCGAGGGGGCGGCGAAGAAGCTGGTCGCCGCGGAGTATCTCGGGAGCGGCGCCAACAATCCGTTCTACAAGACGGCCGAAGTGCACGTCGTGCCGTGGCTCGCCTGATGCAGACGGGCGCGGTCCGCATCACCGCGCGGTCGGCGGGATTTCGTCGGGGGGGCATTGCCCACCCGACGGAGCCGACGCTGTATGCCGCGGACTTCTTCACCGACGATCAGCTCGAGGCGATGCGTCAGGAGCGCGAGCTCATCGTCGAGGACGCGGACGTGGCCGAAGCCACTGCTGCGTCGCTGGTGGTTGAGCCGCCGCCGGAACCGAAGGCCGAACAGACGAACGACGCCAACACGTCCGGGAACTCCGGGGGCGAGGGCCAGCCCGCCGTGGAAGGTGCCGCCGACAAGACGGCCGACTCCACCGCCAGCGCCTCGCCGGCGTCCACCCCTGGCGATTCCACGGCGGGCCACACGCCGCCGGCGACGCCGAAGCCGGCACCATCGCGTGGGGGTCGCCGCTAAATGCTCTACGCCATTGCCCAGGACATGCAAGATCGGTATCCCGTGCGGGACCTCATCCAGATCACCGATCCGAATGGCGTCGCGCTCGACGAGGCCGTGCTCGCGCGTGCCCTGGGCGATGCGTCGGCCGAGATCGATAGCTATTTGGAAGGGCGCTACCCGCTCCCGCTCGTCGCGGTGCCGGAATCGTTGAAGGTGCTGGCCTGCAGCATCGCGATGTACCGCCTGCAGGCGCTGCGTCCATTACAGGACGTGGAGGACGCGCGCAAGCGCTACGAAGACGCCGTGCGATTTTTGCGCAGCGTCGCCAAGGGCGAAATCAACCTCGGCCTGTCGGCTGGGGCGCAGCCGGCGCGCGCCGCGAATGACGCGCTGCTCGCTACCGATCGCGCCGGCGACCGTCAGTTCTCACGCGATCGCCTGAGGGGCTTCTGAGATGACAGCCGCGTCGGTGTCCGTCACGCTGCAGGACCGAGCCGTGCGTCGGCTGCTGGCGCAGCTCGCGCTGCGTGGCGCGCGCCTCGCGCCGGTGTTCCGATCGATCGCCGCGGAGCTGCTGTCCACCACGCAGGACCGCTTCGCGGCCGAGCGTGGCCCCGACGGCACGCCGTGGGTGTCACTTCAGCCGGCGACCGTGCTCGCGCGCTTGGGCGGGGCGGGCAAGGCCCACAAGAAGGCGGGCGGCCTACGCAAGCGCGCGGCCGAGAAGATGGGCGCCATGAAGATCCTGCAGGAACGCCGGCAGCTCTACAGCTCGCTCACGACGGCGGCCGACGACACGGCGGCCATGATCGGCACCAACAAGATCTACGGTGCGGTGCACCAGTTCGGTGGCGCCGACGCCGACACGTCCAACAAAGGCACCCTGGGCATCCCGGCGCGTCCGTTCCTCGGCGTCACCGCTGCCGATGAGCGCGCGATCGGCAACCTCCTCTCGGCGTACCTCGCCGGGGCGGCCGCGTGAGCCCGGTATTCGATCCGCCCGAACCGACGACCATCATGGCCGTCGAGGACGCGATCGTCGCGCGCTTGGCGGCGACGGTGCCGGGCATCGCCGTGGACGCATTCCCCGACGATCCGGACAAATACCGGCTCACGCACCAGGTGGGGGCGCTGCTCGTGCGCTTCGCCGGTGCGGCGCACACGGCCAGGGCGGACGTGTCCTCGGCCGCCACCGACCGCGCGTTGTTGTTCGACGTCGTCGCGCAGGTGCGCGGGCTCGGCCGCAAAGGCCAGGCCGGCGTCTACCAGTACCTCGAGGCCGCACGCCTGAGCCTCATCGGCTACGAGATCCCGGCGTTCACGCGGCTGACACCGGTCGACGAGCGATTCCTCGGGCAAGGGGAAGGCGTCTGGACCTATGCGCTGCGCGTGCGCACCACGACGCTCGCGCTCGCGGTCGCCGATGAAGATGTCGGTCCGCTGCTCGCGCGCATCACCCTCGACCGTCCGCCCGACACGCTGGAGATCCCGTGACGATGAGCCTGTCGCTGACCTACGCTGGACCCATGACCGCTGTCGTGCTCGCCACGGGCGAGGAGCTGCTGTTGCACCCCGGGAGCACGCACGTGCTTGCCGCCGACGATCCGTTCGTCATCGACAACCTCGCGCTCGGCCGGTTCACGGTCGTCGCTGAGGCTGCGCCGTCCCCGTTGCCGGACGCTCCGGCGACGGCCACCACCCCCGCGCCGCGTGCGCGCTCTGCGCGTCGTTCGCGCCAGGAGAGCTGAGCCTCATGACGTTCCTTCACGGGCCGGAAATCATCGAGAAGACCAGCGGGTCCCGGCCGATCCGCACCGTGCGCAGCGCCGTCATCGGCCTCGTCGGCACCGCGCCGATGTGGGCCGTCGCCGAAGCCGATCGCACGCTCAACACGCCGGTCGTGATTCGCAGTGACCGCGACGCCGAGAAGTACTTCGGCCCGGCGAGCGCGGCGGGGTACACGATCCCGGCTGCCATTCGCGCGGCGCAGGCGCAGGGCGCGGCCACGATCATCGTCGTGAACGTGCTCGACCTGGCGACGCACAAGGCGGCCGTCGTGGCCGCGGAGTTCGTGCTACCGGCGTCGGACATCGTCCAGCTGCCGGACGTCGGCGTGCAGAGCGTGGTGGTGAAGGACAGCACCGGCGCGACGACCTACGACGTCGACGTGGACTACACGCTCAACAGCGTCAAGGGCACGGTGACGCGCCTCGCGGCGGGCGACATCGACGCCGGCGCGACGATCAAGATCAACTACGATCGGCCCGATCCGACCGCGGTGACGGGGGCCGAGGTGATCGGCACGGTGGAGGCGGGCGTGCGAAGCGGCGCCCAGGCATGGCTCGACGCATCCGCGCTCCTCGGCTTCGCGCCGAAGATCCTCATCGCGCCCGGATACGCGAGTGTCGCCACGGTGGCCACCGCGCTCACCACGCTCGCGACGACGTTGCGGGCGATCGCGCTCATTGACGCGGCCGCCGGCACCACGGTGGCCAACGCGATCGCGTACCGAGGCACCGTGGGCCAGGCGTTGGCCACGGCGAGCGATCGCGTGGTGCTCTGCTACCCGCACGTCAAGACGTCCGACGGCGCGGGCGGCATCGCGACCGAGCCCCTCAGTCAGTGGCTCGCCGGTCTCATCGCCGCGACCGATGAGACGGAAGGCTTCTGGGTCTCGCCGTCCAACCAGGAGTTGCGCGGCCTCGTCGGCCTCGAACGGCCGCTGACGAGCGACGGGGGCACGACGAGCGAGATCAACGCGCTCAACGAGCAGGGCATCACCACGCTGGCCGCGCGCTTCGGCGGTGGCATCAGGGCGTGGGGCAACCGCAGTGCGGCGTTCCCCGCCGCCGCGACGCCCAACACGTTCTTCCCCGTGCGGCGCGTCGCGGACCTGATCAGCGATTCGCTCGAGATGGAGCTGCTCAACTTTATCGACCGGCCGATTACGCCTGCGCTGATCGACGCGATCACGAACAGCGTGAATGCCTACATCCGTACGCTGGTCGGACGCGGCGCGCTCATCGACGGGCGGTGCACGTACGATCCCGCGAAGAACGCGGACAGTGAGCTCGCGCTCGGGCACCTCTGTTTCGACCTCGGGTTCATGCCGCCGCCTCCGGCGGAACGCATCACGTTCGAGACCACGATCGACACCACCCTGCTGCGCGGCCTGAACGTCGCGCAGGGAGCGTAACCCATGGCCAGCAAGATCAGCGTGCGGCGTGTCACCAACGCCAACATCTATGTCCGCGGCGGCAGTTGGATGGGCAAGGCGGAGGAGGTGACCTTGCCTGAGCTCAAGTCGACGCAGCAGGAGCACAAGGGCCTCGGCCTCCACGGCCGCACCGAGTTCCCGGCCGGGCTCGACAAGATGGAGATGAAGATCAAGTGGGCGAACGCGTACGACGTCGACGTCATGAGGATCGCGCACAATCACTTCGATGCCGTGGACCTCGAGGTGCGCGCGGCCGTCGAGTCGTACGTCGGCGCCGGTCGCTCTGGTCTGTCGGCGGCTGTGATGACCATTCAAGGTCGCTTCAAGGGCACCACGGGCGGCGGCTTCAAGCAACACGAGAGCGTCGACACCGAGTCGATGCTCTCGGTCACGTACATGAAACAGGTGATCGACGGCGTCGAGGTCGTCGAGGTCGACGTCATCAACAACATCTACCGGGTCAACGGCGTGGATCTGCTCGCCGAGACGCGGCAGATCATGGGAGGCTAACCGATGGGCACCAAGACTGATGCGGTGGCCGCAAGCGCGGCTGCCGCCCCTGTCCCCGCTGCCGTCGCCAGCGAGGGCAGCGTGCTGACGCTGCCCAGTGGCGCGCGTGCCGTCATCCGGAAGGGCAAGGGCAAGGACCTCATGCGCGCGATGCAGATCGCGGGCACGTCCACGGATGGCATTCCGTTCGCGCTCGTCGCGCAGCTCTGTGCCATCGATGGCGCGCCGGTCATCTACGAGGAGCTGATGGAACGCGATCTCGAGGACGTCATGGCGCTGGTCAGCGCGGTGACCGGGGGTTTTCGGATGGGTGTCCCAGCTACACCGATATGATGCAACTCGCCCGCCTCACGAGCTCCTCGCTGTCGGAGCTCGAGGAGCGGTCGATTGAAGATCTCTCCTGGTTGATTCACCAGGCCGCCGACACCTTCGCCTCACCCGAGGGCAGCGACTAGCCGTCGGGTCCCGCGTCACCCTTCGCCCCGCGCGACTGCCGCTATGAAGCTCCTCGAGTTCGGCCTGTTGGTGAAGGCCGTCGACCAGTTCAGTGCCCCGATCCGCGCCATGACACGCGGCGTCGAGGCGCTGGACCGTGCCGCGAAGAACACGGCGGGGCTGAAGAAGCTGGGGCAGCAGATGGACGATGTGGGGCGCAGCGCCCGCAATGCCGGACTCATCGCCGGCGCGGCGGGTCTCGGGCTCGGCGCCGCCATCGGCCTCACGCAGCTCCCCGGACAGGCGGTCGATGCGCAGTACCAGCTACGCAGCATCGGCAACGTGGCGGACCTCACCAATGAGCAGCTCCGCAGGGCGCATTCGCAACTCCTCGATCTGGCGGTCCTAACCAACCAGACGCAGGGCGATCTCATTGCGGGGCTCGCCACGCTGACGTCGAGCGGCCTGGACTTCACGTCGGCGATGGCGGCGTTGCCCGCGATCGGCCGGACCGCGACGGCCATGGGCGCCGATGTGAACGATCTCGCGAAGGCGTCCTTTGCGATGATGCAGAACCTCAAGGTGATGCCCGGCGAACTGCAGGGGGCCCTCGAGGCGGCGGCCCAGGCGGGCCAGCTGGGTGCGTTCGAGATGAAGGACATGGCGCGCTACTTCCCCATGTTGACCGCGGGGGCACAGTCCTTCAGCATGACCGGCATCCGCGCGGTGGCGCAGCTTGGCGCCGCGCTGCAGGTCGCGAAGATCGGCGCCGGCTCGCCCGAGGAAGCGGCCAACAATCTGGCGAACTTCATGAAGGCCATCTTGATGCCGCAGGCGGTGATGAACTTCAAGAAGTTCGGCGTGGACCTGCAGTCGGAACTCAAGTCGGCGATCGCGAAGGGCGAAGATCCGATCCTCGCCATGGTGCAGCTCGTCAAGCAAGTGAGCGGCGGCGACATGTTCAAGATCGGGGAGCTCTTTCAGGATGCGCAGGTCCTGAACTTCCTGAAGCCGATGATGGCGGACCTGCAGAAGTACGAGGATATCCGCGATAGCGCCTTCGGGGCGAAGGGGCTCGTCAATAAGAACTTCCTCAATATCATGAGTACGGCGATGGCGCAGTTCGTGAAGCTGCACGTGCTGGTCGCGAAGATCGCGATGCCGGGCTTGACGCCTGTGCTCAAGACGGTGGTGTCATTGCTGCGCACGATCGGCGATCATCCTGGCCTCGCCAAGTGGCTGGTCTGGATCTCGGCCGGGCTGATTGGCGGCGGTGCGCTGCTCGTCACCATGGGCGCCGTGGGCCAGACGATCGGCTTCGCGCTCACCGGCCTCGGCAAGTATCCGGCCATCCTCAAGTTCATGAGCAGTGCGCTGCAGGGCGGCGCGCTGCGCGCGATGTACCTCGGCGACTGGCTCCGCAAGCTGACCGTGATTCAGACCGCGACCGGCACGGCCAGTCTGTTCTCGGCCGCCGGATTGCGCGCGGCCGCCGCGAGCACGTGGGCGTTCACCACGGCGCTGCTCGCCAACCCGATGACATGGGTCGTGCTCGCACTGCTCGCCGTGGGCGCAGCCGTCTACATGGTGATCAAGCATTGGCGCGTGCTCTCCACGGAGTTCCGCGCGCTGGGCGCGCGGCTTCGCGACGCCGGGGCGAATCTCGGCACGATGCTGTGGGAAGGCATCAAGGCGACGGCCTCAAGGCCCGTCGAGGCGATGCGGGCGATCGCCACGAAGATCCGCGCGTTCCTCCCCTTCTCGCCGGCGAAGGAAGGACCGCTCCGGGATCTCCACCGCGTACGTCTGGTGGAGACGCTGGCCGAGGCGATGCGTCCGGGCCCCGCGATCCTCGCCATGCGGCGCGTCGCGACGGGCGTCGCACTAGCCGGCGCCACGGGAGCGGGCGGCGCGACCGGCGGAGGCATCCACATCACGATCCACGCGCCACTCACCATCACCGCGCCCTCGGGCTTCGATACAAGCAGCCTCGAGGCGGCGCACCGCCGGCAGCTCGAGGCCATGAAGCGCGAGCTGCTGGCCACATTGAGCGGCACGCACCGCACGAGCTTCTGAGGCGATCGCGATGAGTCCCCCCTGGGCGCAGCTCGGCGACATCCGGTTCGCGACCGATCCCACGGTCGAGGGACTGGCGTCCGTCTATGCCGAGCAGTTCGCGCAACAGCCGGTGATCGAGGGCAAGCCGCGCCTGCAGGCGACGGGCAGCGAGCTCGCGACGCACACGTTGACGCTCCGGCTCTCCACGTTCTACGGAGACCGCACGCCGCGCGCGCAGATCGAGCAGCTGCGTACGGCGCAGATGGCCCGCGCGGCGATGCCGCTCGTGATGGGTACAGGCGAGGTTCTCGGCCGCTTCGTCATCACCAAGCTCAGCGTGACCGAAGAGCGCACGTCGGCCAGCGGCGAGCTGCTCGCTGCCTCGGTTACGGTGGAGCTGCTCGAGTACGCCGACGATCCCTCGGCCGCGCCGGCCGCCACGGGCCGCGGTCCCGCCGTGCGCACGAACACTGCGGCTCCCGCCACGCGACGCAAGCGCTCCGTCCGCGGGGCCCGTGCCAACGTACCGCACGCGGCGGTGCCCGTGCGGGTGAGCACGCGGAGTGCGCGATGACGGACGTCGCCGGCACGCTGACCGGGGACGAGCTCGTGCACGTGACCGTGCAGGGCGAGCGCTGGGATCACCTGGCGATGCGCTACTACGGCGACCCCACCGCGTATGCGCGCATCGTGCGCGCCAATCCCGAGCTGGCCATCACGCCGATGCTGCCCGTCGGGTCCACCGTGCGCATTCCGATCGTGACCGCGCCGACGGTCGACACGACGGACCTGCCGCCGTGGAGGCAGTGAGCGATGGCCGCTGACGATCCGCTCCTCGCCTCACCTGGCAACGTCGCGGTGCCGACGCCCGCGTGGGAGCTCACGTACAAGGGGCGCAACATCACGCAGGCGATCGCGCCCGACGTGCTCAGTATCGTCTACACCGACGCGCTGCAGGGTGAGAGCGACTCCCTCGAGCTGACCTTGACGCACGTGCCGGCGGGCGTCGGTCGCGCCCCGCGGTGGATGGACAGCTGGTTCCCCGAGAAGGGTGATCGCCTGACGCTCCGTTTCGGGTACCGCGATCGCGCGCTCCTCGAGGCGGGCACGTTCGAGATCGACGAGCCCGAGTTCACGGGACCGCCCGACCAGGTGACGCTCAAGGCCCTGGCCGCCCTCGTCTCGCCCACGCTGCGCACGGTGCGCCACACGGCGTACGAGGACCAGACGCTCGCCGAGATCGCGGGCGCGGTGGCCAAGCGGCACGGCCTTACCATGGTGGGCACGATCAACCCGAGCGTGCGCGTCGCGCGCGTGACGCAGACGGCCGAGCGCGACCTGCAGTTCCTCAAGCGCGTGGGGGCGACCTACGGCTACGTGTTCTCGGTGAAGGGCACGTCGCTCGTCTTCCACGAGCGCACCGCGCTCGAGGCGGCCGGCGTGGTGCGCACGATCACGCGCACCGACGTCGGGCGCTACGCGCTCTCCGTGAAGACGCAGGGCACCTACGCCGCGTGCGAGGTGAGCTACAACGATCCGCGCGCCAACCAGGTGCGGAAGGCCACCGTACGCTCGAGCGTCATCAGCCGCGGTGACACGCTCAAGAAGTTCGGGCACTGCGACAGTGACGCGGACGCCGATCGTCAGGCGCGCGCGGCCCTCGCGGCCGCGAACGCCCATCGCATCGAAGGATCGCTCGAACTGCCGGGCGATCCGCGCTGCTGCGCGGGCTCGGCGATCGATCTCGCCGGGTTCGGGCGCCTCACCGGCAAGTATCTCATCCACAAAGCCACGCACCGCGACGACAAGGGCGCGGGCTACATGACGAGCATAGAGGTGCAGCGTGCTGGGCAGCTTTGAGAGCGGACTCGTCGAGACGGTGGACTCCGCGCGTGCGCAGGTGCGCGTGCGCTTCCCCGCCCGAGACAATCTGGTGTCGTTCTGGATGCCCGTGCTGCAGCAACGCACCCTGGGCGACCAGTACTACTGGCTCCCCGAACGCGGGGAGCAGGTCTACTGTCTCGTCGACGCGGAGGGTGTGCGCGGTGTCGTGCTCGGGGCGATCTACTCCGACGTCGACCAACCGCCCACCGATGACGCCGATGTCCGTATGGTGAAGTTCTCGGACGGCACCACGGTGCAATACAACCGCGCGGCGCATCGTCTCGAGATTCAGGTGAGCGGTGGCGCGAGTGCGGAGATCCGCGTGAGTTCGGCCGGGGACGTGCGCCTCGAGGCGGCGGGTGCACTGCACCTGGTGGCGGGGGGCGCGATGGACCTCCAGGCGACGGGCGCCCTCACTGTGCGCGGCAATCCCGTGCACTGGAATCCATGATGAGTGCCGCCGTCGCGCGTCTCGGCGATCTGTGCAGTGGGCACGAGGCCTTCCCGTCGCGGCCGAGCATCGGCGCGAGCCCGAACGTCTACGTGAACGGACGCGCGCTGCTGCGCCAGGACGACGCGTTCGCGGTGCACACGGATGGCCGGACCGTGCACGGCGGTGTGGTCTCGGGCGGCAGCGCGACCGTCTTCTGCAATGGGCGCGCGGTCGCGCGCGTGGGGGATGCGGTGAGTTGCGGGTCGTCGATTGCGCAGGGTTCCCCGAACGTGCGGTGCGGCTGATGCGCAACTCGCCACCCTGCACGGGTTCAGGCTACGGGTCTTGCGCGCGCGCGGGTAGCGTGCACCCATGACCGCGCCCCTGTCCATTCACGACGTCACCGCCGCCGACTGGTCCCCGCTCGTCGGTGGCTACGGCGCGCTCGTCGAGGGCCTCGACGACATCGCGCAGTGCCTGCGCATCGCGATCCTGACGCCGAAGGGTTCCGTCCCGCATCGCCCGGACTTTGGGTGCGACGCGTACCTGCGGCTCGATCACCCGATCAACGCGATCCGCTCGCAGCTCGTCGCCGACATGCTGGATGCGGCCGCACGCTGCGAGCCGCGCGCGAAGGTACTCTCGTGCACCGTCGACGTCGACGCGGTCTACCCCGGCCGCGTCGAGATTCGCTTGCGGTGGGCTCCGTTGGTGGGCGGCGGCGAGATCAACACGACCGTCAGCCTCGCGGGGGCGGCATGACCGCGGCCGCGCTTCCCGTGCCCACGTTCGTCGAGCTTGACGTCGCGATCCTCACGGCGCGGCTCATCGCGCGCTACGAGGCCGACAGCGGTCGCACGCTGCAGCCGGCGCAGGTCGAGCGGCTGCTGATCGACCTCATCGCCTACGACGGCTGCCTGCTGCGGCAGGCCATCCAGGAGACCGGCGAGCAGTCGCTTGTCGCATTCGCACGCTACCCGATGCTCGACCACTTGGGCGCGCTGGTCGGCGTCGAGCGCCTCGCGGCGACGGCCGCGCGCGTGACGCTGCGCGCCACGCTCGAAGAGGTCTCCGGCGCGCCGGCCGTCGTCCCGGCGGGCACGCGCGTGCGGTCGACCGATCGCGCCCGCATCTTCGAGACCGTCGAAGATTGCACGATCGCCGCGGGCGGGCTCACGGCCGACGTCGAGGCGATCGATCAGGTCGCCGGCGTCGCCGGGTCTGGCTATGCCATCGGCCAGATCAACGACGTGCTCGACACGGTCACGGGTATCCCCTCGATCGTGAACATCGACGAGAGCACCGACGGCGCGGATCAAGAGACCGACGATGCGTTGCGCGTGCGGATCCCGCTCGCCTGGGCGCGTTTCAGCGTCGCCGGTTCCGTGAACGCCTATAAGTTCCTCGCGCTCTCGGCGCACGCGGCGGTCGTCGACGCCGCGATCACGAGCCCTGCGCCCGGGCAAGTGCGCGTCTCGCTCCTCGCGAACACGGGCACGCCCTCGGGCGACGTGCTGGCTGCTGTCAGCGATGCGCTCTCGCATGAGGACGTGCGGCCGCTCACCGATCAGGTCTCGGTCGTCGCGGCCAGTGCGACCGACTACGCGATCGCCGCGACCGTGCGCCTCTACCGCAGCGCCGACGCGGCGAGCGTGATGGCCGCGCTTGCGGCGGCCGCCGACGCCTTCGCCGCCGACCGGCGCGGTGCGCTCGGGCGCGACATCGTGCTCGAGCAGATCATCGCTCGCCTCATGCTGCCCGGTGTCTACGGCATCACCCTCGTGTCGCCGCTCGCGGCGATCGATGTCACCGCCGACCATTGGGCGCACTGCACGGGCATCACGCTCGTGCAGGGCGCGCCGGTGGACGCGTAAGGAGTCACCCGATGCGCCTGCACTACGACGATCGCGTGATGCAAACGACCGAGACCGAGGGTGCGGGGTTGCTCGCGCTGCAGGGTGCGGTGCCCGGGTACGTCACGATCGCGGACGCGCCGAACATCGGCATCGGTGTCACGTGCCGGGTCTGCATCGACCAACCGGGCAGCGCGGACTTCGAGGTCTGCGAGGCCACCGTCGATGACGCAGGGATCCTCACGCGCGGCACGGTGTCTCGCAGCTCGAACGGCGGCGCACGCGTCGCGTTCGGCCCGGGCACGAAGCGCGTGATGGTCGTGCTCTCGCTCGACGACCTCGGTGGGGTGATGGCGTGGCGGGGCGACTACTCTGATGCCACCGCCTACGTCCTCAATGATGCGGTCAGCTACAACGGCGCGTCCTACTACTGCATTCAGGCGGGCACGAACCAGCAGCCCGACACGCACCCGGCGTACTGGTCGCTCGTTGCGGCCGCAGGCGCGACCGGGGCTGCGGGAAGGACGGTCCGCAGCGGATCGGGTGCGCCCGCGGGTGAACTCGGCGTCGACGGCGACTTCTACATCAACACCGACGCGAACACGATCTACGGTCCGAAGGCGGCGGGCGCGTGGGGCGCGCCGGTTTCGTTGGTCGGCGCTGCCGGCGCAGATGGCAAGACGGTGCGTAGCGGCGCGGGTGCGCCGTCCGAGGCACTCGGCGTTGATGGCGACTGGTACATCAACGTCAGCGCGGGCACGATCTACGGCCCGAAAATGGCAGGCGCGTGGGGAGCGCCGGTTTCGTTGGTCGGCGCAGCCGGCGCAGATGGCAAGACGGTGCGTAGCGGCGCGGGGGCGCCGTCCGGCGCACTCGGTGTTGATGGCGACTGGTACATCAACGTCAGCGCCGCCACGATCTACGGTCCGAAAACGGCAGGCGCGTGGGGAGCGCCGACCTCGATGGTCGGCCCCATCGGTCCAGCGGCCACTGATGCCTCGACGCTCTCGTCCGGCATGCTGCCCGATGCGCGTCTCTCTGGGAACGTCACCGTTCAGGGGAACACGTTCAACGCGGCCTCGGAGCTGGTGCAGTTGGATGGCGCAGCGAAGCTCCCGGCGGTTGATGGTTCCGCGCTCACCGCGATTCCTGACGCGCTCATCGCCAACACGCAGGCGAGCGACACCTCGGCATCAGGCTTGAAGCGCACCGCCACCGCTGGCGAAGCGTTCTCGTTCGGCGAAGTCGGCTACCTGAAGAGTGATGGTAAAGTCTGGAAAGGCAAGGCGAACGGCACGGGGACCTTCCCCGTCGTGCTGATGGCTACCGGTTCGATCGGCGCGGACGCGAGTGGTACGTGGCTGCTCATCGGGCAGGCACGCAACGATGCGTGGAACTGGACGGTGAGCAGCCTGCTCTACCTCTCGACCACGGCGGGCGTGATGACGCAGACGCGACCGGGCGCCACCGACGATGTGGTTCAAGTGCTCGGGGTGTGCTCCCCAAATGCCGACACGGTGCAGTTCCGTCCGTCGTTGGACATGCACACGGTCGTGTAATAATGTCCAGTCTCAAGGCGCGGAACGGCACGCTGGCCGCCAATATCAAGACGCTGAGAGGCGGCGCGATTGCTGCGGTGAGGGCGGTCGATGGTCTGGATGTGCCGCATGGCCCGAGCGGAGCACCGACGGCCGTGAGCGCCACGCCAGTGGGAACGGTCGCGAACGCCGCCGACGGCCGCATCAACCTGACGTGGACCAACGGGGATGCCACCGCGCAGACGCGCATCTACAATGGTGGATCCTTGCTGGCGACGGCGAGCGCCGGGGCGACGACCTACTCGGTCACGGGACTCAACGCCAATACCAGCTACACGCTGACCGTCAAGCACTACAAGGGTGGCAGCGAGAGCAGCGGGGCGACCTTCGCGGCCGCGACCACGTTCCGCTACAACGGCTACCTGATCTCGCACGCGCGGGGCACGAACGACGACACCGTGAGCGGTTTCGCATGGAGCGGCACCGGGTACGACAAGATCTCGACCTATGCTGACGGAAATAACGCGACATATAACCAATGCCCGGCTGGTGACACGCTCTCGTCAGCCTACTGCCAGTTGCGGGTGACGGGTCCAGCCTCGGGGACGTACACGGTGCCGGCTGGCGTGACGGCCATTCGCGTGTTCATCTGTGCTGCTCCAGGCGCCACGGTGGGCGGTGCGCGAGGTGGTGGGAGTGGTGCGGTGAAGGCGTTGGACATCGCGACGAGCGAGGGGGCGCAGTTCGCCTACAGCATCGGCGACCTCGGCGCGGACACGACGTTCACCCAGACCTCCGGCGATGCGACGCCAACCCCGGCGATTACATGCTACCGTGGTGAAGACGGTAATAGCGGCATCGGGGCAGCAGGCGGCAACGCGACGTCCGCCGGCAATACGAGCGCTGGTCTATCTGCAAACTCAGGCAGAACGCCTAATACAGCGAACGGTGCGTCCTACGGCGGTGGTGCTAGCGACGACACCGGCAGTGGGGGGTATTCGCGACTCTACCCTTATGGACAGGATTCGTCTGTCTTCGGCGGCATCCTGGCCATCATCGAAAATCCATAGGAGAACACGTCGATGTTCACGATTGAGCTGGTACCGAACATTCTCGCCCGCGCCAGCGTGAAAACCAGAAACTGCGTGGCCCTCGCATCGCTCAAGACACTCAACGGCCTGAACTAATGCTCACGCTCAAGCAGTACACCGTCCGCCCGAACAGCGACCTCATGGACGTCGGCATCTCGACGCCGGTTGAGATCGCCGGCGCAACGACGATCGTCGAGCGGACGATTCAGATCAGCCAGAGCGCACTCCTCGCCGGTGCTGCATCGTGGAGTGACGCCGATCTGGTGGCGGCCGTGGCGGACCATCTGGGAGTCGAGATCGATCTGCCTCCCACGCCTCAGGTCGAAGTGGACGCGGCAAACGCCGACGCGCCCCTCGCACCGAGCGCAGCAGAGTAGCCGTGCTCGGCGCGATGCCTTTCGCTGCCGGCCCGATCGGGTCCGTGACGCTCGACGATCTCGACACGGCCGTCGCGGCCGGCGCACTCGGGTTGCGACTGCCTACCGGTATCGATGACGCGCGCTCGCGCGTGCTGATGCGGCTCGCGGAGTGGGCCGGTTCGCTCGATCTCGGGCCGTTGCTCGTCGCACGCCTCGCGAGCGCGCCGACCGACACGTTGGTCGCGCTCGCGTGGCAGATGGATCTGCTGGGCGCGCGCGGGTGGGGGGCGGCGACCGACGACGGTGCGCGCCGCGCGTTGCTCGCGGACGCGCAGCTGTTGCACCGCACCACCGGCACGCCCGGCGGTGTGCGCCGGGCGCTTGTCGCGCTCGGGTATGACGCGGCGGTCGTGGACGATGCGGTCGCGCCGCTTCTGCTCGACGGCTCGTGGACGCTCAACGGGGAGTACCGTCTGGACGGCGGGCAGCTCCCCTATCAGTTCTCGGTAGAGCTCGGCGAGCACGCGTCGGCCGACGCCTTCACCGCAGCCGACCTCGCGACGGTGCGCGCGGCGATCGCGGCGCGGCAGAACGGGCGCAGCGCCCTGCGGGCCGTGCGTATCGCGCTGGTGCCGAGTGGCACCGTGCGAACAACGCTCGGTGCGACGATGAATGCGGCCGCACTCGCGGCGGCCGCCGTCTACTTCGCGGTCGGCACCAACGGCACGGCGCCGTCGATCGGCGATACAGTGATCACCGGCGAAGTGCGGAAGCTCATCATCGACCACGACTTCCCCGTCGCCGCACAGGTGCGCTTCACCGCGGCGATGGACGCCTACGACGCGGAGGGACTCGCGGTGCGCGAGTTCGGCCTGCTCAACAGCGCGGGCGCGTTGCTCGCCCGCGCGGTGCGGTCGGGCGCGATCGCCAAGGCGTGGCCGATCGCGTTCGACGTGTCCTGGACCATTCACGCCCTGTAGAGGAGCTATGTCCGCCATCACCGAAACCCGCGAATGGCCCGACACCGTCACCGAGCTGCAGACCAGCACGCCGGCGACCGGCGGCCCGGACGGGACCATGAACGAACAGGCAACACAACTCGCCGCGCGGACCCAGTACCTGCGCGATCTCGCAGAACCAGCGCATAGCCTCGCGACGCTCGCGATGCTCGGCACGATCATCTAGGCGGAGACACCATGCGGCATCCGAACTTTGTGAAGGACGCGTTGCTCGACGTGACCCAGATCAGCGTGGCCAACGCGAACCGCAACGGAAGCGGGACGACCGTCGCGATCTCGACGGGCGTGGCAGGCGGGAAGCGCATCAGCGGGATCCGTGTCACCCCCGAGGGCACGGTGACGCAGGGGATGATCCGCATCTATGTGAAGGTGGGCGCGGGCGTTGCGCGGCTCTACGACGAGAAGGTCGTCGAGGCCAACGCCGTGGGCGCCACCGTGCCGGTGGAGCCGATCGACTTCGTGTTCCCGGACGGCTTCAACCTGCCGGACGAGACCTACGCCCTCCACGCCTCGACGGAGCGCGGCGAGAACTTCAACGTGTTCGTGCATGGCGGCGGGTACGGCACGCCGATCGAGGGCTGATCGGTGAACCACGGGCTGATCGGTCTTCCCGCGCGCCCCGTCGCGCCGCTGCTCCAGCGGGGCGCGGGCCTCGTGGCGCGGACGTCGTCGCGCCCGGGCTACGTGCCGGGCGATGGCAAGCGCCTCGCCTACGTGCCGTACCTGAAGGGCGTGGCCGCGCTCTCCTACGGCAGCGGGCAGTATCTCCTGTTCTTCAACGAGCGCCAGCAGCTCGTGCGGCGCTCGGTGTCCCTCGGCATCGGCGCCAACGGGGCCCTGTGCTACGTCCCCACCGTCGGGAAGGTCGCCGTCGTGGGGCTCGCCCACGAGTGCCCGATCTATCTCATCAACCCGCGCACGGGCGCGATCGACGCGCAGGTCGAGGGCTCGGCATTCGCGACCACGGAGGCAGCGACCTATCTCCAGTTCGCGCCATCGACCAATGAGGTGCTCCACGGCGAGCGCTATAATGACGGCGCGGGTCCCCCTACGATGGTGGTGGACGTGGCGACGTGGGCGCGGGTCGGTCCCAGCGGGGGCTACGTGACGTGGAAGAAGGGGCCGTTCGCCTTCGCCCCGAGCACCGGCGAAGTGATCGGCTTGGGCGGCGGTCTCGTCATTTTCGTCAACCCGGCCACGCGCGCCGTCGCGGCGACGACGGGGGTGGGCGCAACGCCCCTCGCGCTCGCCGTGGACCGGCGCCTCGATCGCGTCTTCGTCGCCGCCGACGCGAACGTGTTCGGGTTCGACATCAGCTCGCGCACTCTGGTCGGCACGGCGGATGTCGGCGCGGGGGTGCGGGCGTTGTACTGCTGCCCAACGAACGGCCTTCTCTATGCGAGCGTGGACGGGACCAAGCAGGTGGTTGCGTACGACGTCAGGCGAGGCACAGTGGTGGCATCGGTCACGCTGTCAGTGACCGCCGACAGTCTCGCATTCAACCCCGAGAACGGGTGCCTCTACGCGGCCTCGAACGACGGTGCGCGACTGACCGCGATCCGGGTGTCCGACCATCGGGTGGTCGCCGAGCTCTCGCTGGTCTAGGGCGCGCTGGAGGGGCGTTTTACGGCCCTTCAATCGCTGTTTGAAAACTGCGAATCGGGCGGCACCCCTGCCATTAAGGCGGTGCGTGTAAGAGCGTTCGGAGTGGCCAAATCAAACGGCAAAAGTGGCCAAATCAAGTGCGCCGCTACAGTAGGGGAGAGAGGGCGGAGACCCCCCGCCTTCAACCTCAACCCACACTCCTCCCCCCTCACCAAACCCCCGCACTCCGCACCCCTCACCACCCCCCCCGCATCCCTCACCAAACCCCCGCACCCCGCACCCCTCACCAAA